>Ga0228710_1001420_pt1 | contig 35840 bp, 22 predicted proteins | sample MedpolnodulmetaG_FD_177995 | JGI IMG/M metagenome (GOLD analysis project Ga0228710, IMG submission 177995) | Root nodule microbial communities from Medicago polymorpha collected in Santa Monica, California, United States - pink nodules | ecosystem: Host-associated > Plants > Roots > Nodule...
AATTTGATTAATAAAAAAAAAAAAAAAAGCAAAAATTATTGAATCAACTAAGTATAGCTTAAGAAGCACTAGGATCAGATCAATATTGTCTTTACATCTTATGTCAATACTATTCAAAACAACTGATCGCCTGCATCATCATACAGTTACATCATGAACACAATTTAAGTTACATCATGAACACATCCTAGTCCCTATGCTATCACACTTAGTTACCCAAAGGCTTCCACCTCTTGATCCTAAACCCTTTTCTTCAAGGGTCACCCTTTCTTCAAGCCTTGCTTCAAGCCTTGTATCATGTTCTGTGTTGCCATATTGTACTAACTAATGCTTATGTGCCTAAACATTTTTGTATTTAGTTTTACCATCTCCTTCACTGCAGGCCATTATAACTATTTGATTTTAGATTGCTTTTAAGCTTTTTGGGAGATAAACACCTATTTGTTTACGGAGAAACGCCCTTTTGATCTTTAGTTAAATTCAAGAAAAATTTCATTCATTCCATATCTGTTTTAGTAATTTAAAATTATAACATAGAAGCAGATTTGTATATACGACTCAAACTGGTCTCTGATTAAATATATATTATTTTTCTCGTAATAATTGGAAACTTAGTTTTAAATATTTTCTTGTCATTTTTGTTCTAATAATATACTTCATTCACTTTGAGTATGAAGTATTTTATATTGTCAATTTATCACAATTAATTATGTGTGTGACTCTAGGTGGAACAGTTCTTGGTCAGTCTTTACCTACATTCCGTCTGAATCTAGATTACCAGTGTCTTCTTACCCTGAAAACGGGATGGCTAACACAAAAAAAAATAGTTAAACTAAAACTCAAACTTTTCAAATGATGTAACAATATCGATTAATTGGTAGTGTAAAAAACATCACATGTGAGTATATATGAATTAAATCCATAATGCAGTATCATTTTTGTGAGTGGAAATTCGTCATAACCCAAACCAATAGATGAAAGTTGGAAGAGTTGTTTCTTTTCTTGTTTTTTATGAATATGAAGAGTTGTATTTTTAGACATTATGTAAAATACAACTTGAATGTGTGTTGCCATCATAACCAAGAGAATTGAAGAGAAAAAATAATATAAAAGTTATAAACTATATAATCAAACGATGTTGATGTTGAACAGTGTGTTTTATAAAACATTTTTTAAGTGGGAAAGATGGCCCTGATTTGGGTTTTGATTGGGACTTATGTTAGAGAAGCATAGGGCTGCTGAAAATTTCGTATGGCGTCAGTGCGCTCTCTAGATTTCCAATTTTGCTGTGGTTAGAATTATACAATCAAAAGGTGTTTTGAATTTTTTAAATTATAGAAACTATAAGACATCAAAACACAGACGACCACAATTCTTTTCAATAAATCATTTATTGGTTTGACATATAAAATCCTAACAAATATTTAATTAACTTTTATATATGTTTGGGATTATAAAATTCGAACTATTTAAACTTCTTTGAGACAAATTTTTACCATATTTAGATCTATTTATTATATCGATATATTTACTTATAGAATCCGAATCAAGACAACACAGAGAAATTGAGTTGTTATAATTTAACATTAAAACATGTACTCTAAAAAAAATAACAACACAAATCAAAACATAACAAAGTTTAAGATAATGGCAACACATAAAACCATAGTCATATTTTTCTCAAGCAACCATGTTGTAATGTTGGTCGGGCAAGCTAAACTTTCTTTTGATTCAATTGAATGCACTTGTGAAAGTGATTGTATATTTAGATGCATATGCACTGAATGATAGAAAGCACCCGCACAATAACCAATTAAGTGTAATTTGTACTTTAGTTAACACGTGATCAAACAAATATCCATTGTAATATTATGATTAATTTTATCACGAACATGAAAAAAGAAAATTAAAGTTGCATGAGAAGACTATCGGTATGGAGTTGTGTTTAATGTTTTACTCTACCTGTGATCGAAATCAAACGGAGTTATCCCGTTCCCCACCCCACTGTACCACAAGAAATATAAACATGATGAGGTCAATATAAACATGATGAGGATTGACCGTAACACATTATTTTCCGACGATAAATTATTAAATAACGAGAATATATTTGATACAAGTGATGTTACAAACTCAACATTTATTTAATAACATAAATTTTTAAATCATACTTCAGTAGCGGGAAACAATTCGCTGGTCTCATTAATAAAATTATTAGGAAAGAAGATTAATCTCAACGTTAACTTAAAACCTAGTGTTACAAAATCCGAGATTGTATCGACTACATGTTTATTCAACTACTAAATAAAGGAAAGAAGACGGAAGACACTTCCATCGCCACCTTCTAAGCTGTCTCACAACTAATCTTCCTCAACCTGAGTGTTTGTACTTCAAGAGTACAATCACCGCAAAGAAAAACACAACAACAATAAAGAGGTGAGAATGTCAATCATACATATCAATAGGGAAATCACGGATAACATTAATCAATAATAATATTATGTCATCATAAAACACATAATATATTTCTCCTCAACATCTCATACATTCATCGTCACACACCATTCATGAACCACACACCAAGTCTAAGACATTGTACAGATGGACTCCATCCTAAGACATATATGAATGTGGTACCACACCTATCATCATCATATATTGTTGCCAGATGTGTTGTTGGACTTACATTCGTCTTCATTTCATCTTCATTTTCCTAGACTCAACTCTATATGCATGGATGGAGACAACCTCATCTAGTAATACACATCTTAACATCATCAACAATTCACATATTAATGCAAGACTTTCCCTATTATGCACAACGTCGAGACAAACATATCATGATTCTCGTCGTCATCAAAGAGTAAACATCATCATTCTCATCATTAATATAAGATAGACATCATCATTATCATCATCAATATAAAATAGACATTATCATTCTCATCATATGTATTTATATGTATGTATATGGCATTACTCCTCATTACTCATGTTTACAGTCATAAAATTCTTCATCATTACCCCCATCAATCTGTTGTATCACTACCCTATTCTCTTCATTAATCCAATTCATAAACACAACTTCTTTCTACGTCAACATCCATCTATTTTATTTTATTATTCATCTTAGAGTCATGTTCTATCTTCTCATCTATTCTAGGCTCTCTAGATACTTTATTCTAATAGCATACCGCATTCCTCATTCTTAATTTAAGATGTTTACTTCTTCATTAACATTCCTTATAGCATCTTCCCTCTATACAACTAGGTTTTATCGCACCATTGTCATTACCTCTTTCATAATTATTCTTCTCATTAAAATAACTTTATATCATATTACTTCATCTCACGTTCATCGTCATCTATAATATCGACCATTTCCCTGATCTTAACTATGTAAAAAATAAAGTAATAAAATTATAAGGTCAATAATTATGAAAATGATTTTGCAAATTAAAACGTGTGAATTATGTAAAAGAATTTTATATTTAAAAGACAAAAAAGTATGTTAGAATACAGTCTATGGTGGCCTGGTCGTAACACTACCGTATTTTTCCCCTAAAAAAAGTTTTATGAGAAATGAATTGAAGTTACATTGTTCCAAATTAATATATGCATTTACATGTGAAATTATTTAAAGGTGATTGTACCTAAAAAAACGAATAGAACAGATTGAGATTCTCTTTACTTTTTCAAAAGAAATTAGTCACAAGAATCTTTTTTTATTTTTTTTTAAATAGATAAAATGACAACACGTGTTAGAAATTCACACCATAAGTGCAGAAGTTTGGGTTTGAACCCTAATCATGATATATGACCTATCAATTTTGATATTTTTATCAGTTGATCTAAGACCGATGGATATTAATAGAGTTCTATTCCAATAATGTTGTGTATATAGGCACCCATAAAACTATAGTGAATGAAATTTTCATTTCTTTTGAGAATTGGAGAGAATTTCAACCAAAGAAAGTGAGTATGATTTTAACTGTTCAATTTTTTAGCAATAATTTATTTATATTAATATATCGTTTTTTTTCATTGTATAGAATTTAAAGATGAAATTCACACATTAAATGTAATGAAGTAGAAATTATGTAGTATATAGGCTAAAGTGCACTTTTCACTCCTTAAGTTTTAAAAAGTTGCGATTTTGGCCCCATATGAAAAAAAATGACAAAAGTGACCCCATGTTTAGGAAAATATGCTCTTTTGACCCTTAACATAAGGGAAATATGACCTTTTGACCCTTTATCTTCTCAAAAAGTTGCGATTTTGGCCCCTTTTTTGAGACATGTGGCGTCTTCTTAGCAATTTTGGGACGAAATGGGCCAAAATTGTAATTTTTTTAATAGGGGACCAAAATCGCAACATTTTAAAACTTAGGGGTCTAAAAGTGCAGTTAAGCCTTTTTTTTTCTTGAAGAGGGAAATTATAGTCTTAAAACCGCACTTCAGAACATATTAAATGGGTTGCATGCAAGTGAGGTATATGTCTCATGTCAAATATAAAATGGATGTTGAACATTTTATAAATGAGATGACTCATAAATCTACTGTCTTTAAAATTTTGAATAAAAGTGTGATGTCTCTCTCAATTGTGTGGATGGTCCTCTGAGTTCCCCTTATGACCCAACAAAATGAATCCTTGGTTTTTTCCAATGAGTTGTTTGTACAAGATATTTTAAAATGACTTTTCAATTCGTGCAGAAATGATTCGAAAAAAAAGGTAATGTTAACCGATGCCCTTATGACACTAGTTAAAGAAACTAAAAATAATAAGTTTGCATTGAATTCAACAATTTTTTTACTTTAAAAAAAATTAAATATCACTTTTTACCATTTTCCAAAACAACATTTCTAAATTTATTCTTTTAAACAATGCCTCAGTAACACTCTTTAACATTTTCCTTAAAAAAGTCAGCAAAAACATAAAATTTATTGCAGTTTGGCAACTATCCATTTCTTTTCATTAATTTGTATAGAATCAATTTCAGAGCAACCTTCACGCCACGCAGGACATGTATTTTTGGGCCCTAAAGTACATGCTTGCTACGAGGAATTATTGTTTAATTTTAGCAATGGTTGCAATCCCCATCTCAATATTTTATTTGTCGTCAAAAAGGAATTCATGAATGAATGCTTGTTTAAGAGAGGTATCGTTCTTGTAAACTCTGATGCGATGCCGTTGCAGTGTTAATGACTCAAGCAATGAATCACACACTACCCTTGGTATTAAGGGTTTGTCTTTTCATGGGATGGTTGTCTCTCACCGCTACACCGTAGAAACATTGCTTTCTTTAAACACAAAGTACCATAAATAGAAAGAGAAATGATATTTGTACTACCATTTTATGACAACTTTCTCTCTCATACTTATATTTTATTCTCACTCTCTCTCTTCCTTTTTCTCTCTCCATTGTTTTTGACCAATGAAAAGAGAGAAAAAGAAAGTTGTCAAATAGGTTGTACCAAATGGTTATTCAAATATCATTGCTCAAATAAAAAACTACTACGAAGAAATTGACTAAAATAAACAACTAAGGAATATGGTATTGCTAAAAGAATTAATAATAATATATAGTCATAGTCGTATTATATTTTACGAAGAAAATGTTTGTGCGGATATTCTAACAAAATCCATTATATAATATTAAATAATAGTTAACTCAGTTAGTAAGAATATTCAATATTATGTATAAGGATAGGGGTTCAAACCCCGACACCTCACTTCTTCACATTTGAAAAATGTGAACTCTAGCAACTACTTAAAAAAAAAAATTGTTTGAATCTTTTATTTATTGTTTATAATCTAAAATACCAAGTATTACGTAAAAAAGAAGTAGTAGTAGTGCATGTAATTTTACTCTTTCATGCTAATCCCGACGTTTTCATTACTCAATCTTTATTGAATAGACTCAATTGTTTGAAGTTTGACTTGCCTACTTGGAATTAATATCCAACTCTTCTTGTTTATTGTTTTTTAATCAAAAATAAAATAAATAAATTAAAAAGGAACCCTCAGCTATAACTAAAATCCAATTCATTTAAAACAGTGTATAAAACAAAGAAGTTCGTCTCGTTTGGTTCTATCTAGACCTTAGAAAAGCTAGAATATACACTTGAGTTGAGAGAGCAAAATCCGAAAGGTAAGGGTAACGATTGAGACCTGGCTTACACCACTTCTTATTTTGTTCAGTGTACCGTACCGACATAAAAGGAATTTTTTTATTTTTTATTTTTGGTACAAGGAATTTCTATTTTCTATCACCTCTCAAAATATTATAGTAGTACTAATATTAATCAGTGTTGAATATTACATATATATATAAATGATTAAATTTAAATAGGTTTTCCGTGAGCATAACTCAGTTGGCAGAGACATGCATTTTTATATGTATGAGTCAGGGTTCGAACTCTGGACACCCCATTTATTCACCTTGAAAAAGCTGAATTCTATCCACTAGACTACTTCACCAAAATTAAAATAAAAAATTAAATAGGTTTGTTTAACATGTGCAATATTGCACATGTTAAAGCAACAAAAAGTATAATTTTTTATTGAAAAACAACACTAACTTATTAAAAACTTGTACATATTTAATATAAAATGAACAAGTTTCAAAACAAAGTACCACTACTATTTTAAACTTTTTAACATGTACAAATTTACACATGATAGAAAAACTCGTTTAAGTAATTAATCAACTTTAACAGATTTTTTCTACGTTGCCCTTCGATGAATTGGGGGTTTATTTACCCCATCAAAGAAAAATTATATTTTCTTCATTTTTTTTCTTACAATAAGTTATTATTTTCATTTTAAAAACATCAAACTTTTTCATCTCGTTCATTTAAGATGTGATTTACATCTCTTTCGTTTTAAAATTAAATCGTATTTGTAATGAGGAGTAAATTACCCCCCACTTCATCAAGAAAAAATGTAGGATCATTATTATGCTTTTTTCTTTTTTTGAACAAGCCAAAATGAAATTATATAATAACAAGGGTTGAACACCCCGCACAAGATGTGCAAAAGATGTCAGCACCCAAAGAATACACAGTCACTGGTGCCTATAAAACAAAGGCACCATCGGGTCACAAAAATAATTACAAATGGACACCCATACATAAGAGCGGATGTTTCCACCGATCATGGAAACTGTACACAAACGACACCTGATTTGATTTCAACCAAACGAAGGAGTTTAGCTTAACCTTCTCGATGAGAGCTAAATGGTCAAACACCATATTATTAAAAACACAATTATTCTGATCCTTCCAGAGAACCCAGACACCGGCAAGCCAAATAACCTTAAAGAACATATGAGTCGATTGAGGCATGCATGCCATATAAGTAAATTGCACAAAATGATTTCGAAGAGTATTAGGGAAACGAAGTCTATACCAAGCCAAACTCGAACATGATACCCGACGTTGTCTGAAACCGCACACCCCATAAAAAGATGGTGAGCCGTTTCCAAACAGCCACAGTCAGCCACACAAACACTGTCATTCACGTGAAGAATGCCCCTTCTCACCAAGTTACCTTTAGTTGGTAATCTGTTGCGAAGGAGGCGTCAAGCAAACAAGGACACCTTTGAAGGAATAGTCTTATGCCAGTAGTCGTCAGCAAAATTCCCAACCACGGGAGCATCCATTGATGTTAGGAACCGATAAGCGCCTCGCACCGAATAGCCACGAGTAGGGTCGAGTAACCAGGTCCAAGTATCATGAGAATGTTCCTGCAAAACAGTGTTATGCAATAAAATAGTACATTCCCTCACATTCTCCTCCTCCCACGCTAACAAACAACGCCTCCACACCCACACCTCCCCACCATCTTCCCACCCTAACCTCGCCATCTCCTCCACCGAGGCATCTTGATTCACGGCCAGATCAAACAGACGGGGGAACTTATTCCTCAACGGAACATCCCTCACCCAGTTGTCGTGCCAAAACCTAGTTATCATCAAACAGACATTTCTACCCCCCCAACCTCACCGTACCTAGCCTTAAGAACTCGATACCAAAGCCCATCATTATCTACCACCATCCTCCAACACCACTTCCCCAACAAAGATAAATTAAAAATTCCCAAACTCCTCACCCCCAACCCTCCTTCCTCCTTTGGTAATCAAATAGAATCCCATTTTACCCAAGCAATTTTAGTTGTATCCACACCCCCTCCCCAATTTTTTTTTTAAAAAATTGATTCGATAGAGGAAATTATACCTGCGGGAGACTTGAAAAAGGAAAGAAAGTAAACTGGGATGGAAGACAGAACAGACTTCAGCAATGTCAAACGACCACCCAAAGAAAGGAACTTATTATGCCACGACGATAAACGAGCAACAATACTGTCAATAACCGGTTTCCAAAAACTAATCTTCCGAGCATCTCCACCAATAGGCAACCCCAAATAAATAAAAGGAATTACTCCTTTTCTACAATTCATAACCACAACAGCCTCTGACAATCACGAATCAGATATGCCTTTTTCTTACTATCATTTACCATTTTCATCTCAAGAACATCAAATTTCTCTATCACATGCATTCAACATGTGATCTCCTTTACTTTGTTCCAAAATTGAATCTTATTTATCACTAGGGATAAATTATCTCCAATTCATTGAGAGATAACTTAGGTCTTACCCTAAAATTGAATTCATATGAAGCATCGGGATTATAAGTACTTATTTTCCTTAAAACTAGATATTACAAAAAAAATAAAAATACGTAATATCCAACATACTTGTTAAGGAACGAGGAAAAAAAATTGTTTTAATTTTTCTTTTAAACTTTCAAAAGACATCTACACATATTATAAATTCCTTAATAAATGTCCATACCCTTTTCGGAAAAAAAAATTTCATACCATGGATTTTTTTGTGGTGGCCGGGGTTTAAACCCCAGACGTTGCTTATATTATGCATTGTCCATACCAACTGAATTAAGCTCACAAAGACATACCATGGTTTATTATCTCGTCACTTGCCAGACTACTAATAAACATTTCGAATTATTTAAAAAAATTTGTTGACAAATGCTTTAAAGATATTTCGTAAAAAAATGTGTTCTAAAAATATTGTTTACATAATCCATAAAAAGTAATTGTGATTTAAAAATACGAGTTAAACACATGTAAAAGTAATACATACATAAATATCATTTTTATTGCTTAAAGCCTTAAACAAAATCCCACCTTGTGTATGGGCTCCAATTGTAATTCGTTTTATTTTCGGCGGTGGTTACTTGATGTAACTACCTTGTTCTTGTAAATACTTTGGTTGATTTGCCCTTTGCACACCTTGTGCGGAGTGAATCACTGTTGTTAATATATCTCATTTTAGTTTGTTAAAAAAAAATATTTTAAAGACATTATTAACATTTTTGTTTATTTTAATTATGTTATTTTTGGGTAAATGAAAGGGGTTTAAAAAAGGCCAAGGAAGGGAAATAAGCCGAAATGATAATAATGGGCTATTTGAAAATAAGATATTTGTCAAAGAGTTCAAGATATTTATCAATCTTTTCCATTTTAAAAAAAAAATAGCCTTCATTCAAATATCAATGCATCATGCATAACATGACCAAAAAACGTGGGGTTGTAATATTTTTATTTTTTTTTACAAATAGTTTTAATAATGGTTGAAATTTACAATATTCATAGACATTAATTAAAAAATAGAAATTCTTGCATGCCTCCTCTTATGACTGCCGGTGATGAAACAGGGGTGTGTTTATGGCGGGCGGTATGTGGCATGCCTAACAAATAGCCCGAACCCGAATCCTAAGCTTCAAAGAGAATATTAAACTGAAAAATACCATTTTGTCCCTCCTTAGATTCTATTTTCTTCTTCTTAATCATTTAATGTCCTTAGAAATATATAAAAAATTCTCTCTCAAAAAAAAAATACATAAAAAATAAACCGTCCAACTTACCTCACGTATGACACCCCTCATTTTTAGTTTAATTGAAGCTTTGAGTTTGAGTTCAATAATTTAAAGCTTAAAACTATAAATGTTTTGAAATTAAACTGGACATGATAGCTCTTTATTTTTCAAGTAGCCTAGTGGCTAGAGTTTGCCTTTTTAAGGTGAATAAGTCGGATGTCTGGGGTTCGAACTCCGATCCCTGCATATAATAATACATGTCCCTATCAATTGAACTATGCTCACAGGGACGACATGATAGCTCTTTATTATAAGCATTCTTTCTGTCTAGTAGATTAATGGTTAAACTATTGTACCTAAAATGTATGAAAGTGAAAATCTTAAATTCAAACATAAACCCTTCATATTAATGGCTTTATGTCTACCATTTATTTTATTTTTTGTTAGAAAAACGGGAATAGTGAAGAAGACAAAAACTAAACAACTAAATGAACATTTTTAAGCATCCAAACTCTAAAAATATTTACAAAGAGGAGATTATAAGATAATCCACAATGGTGAGGTCTTCACCATTTAAAATTCGGTAACTAATAAGTATCTTTATTGGAGAATTTTTTTTAGGGGTATTCTAAGACTCAACGTCTCACTTAAGACCCTCAATTCTTAAGTGAACCATACAATACTTTTTATCAAAATAATATGTCAGTGTTGAAATGTAAATGATGAAGAGTTATTGATGAGACCTATTTAAACATTTTGTTGGAAGGTCTCCATTAGAGCGACTGTTTATTAGGTAATGTTATTAAAAAAATTATAAAAGAATGATGTGTACATGTGAGACCCATTTAAGAACTCAAAATTGAGGGTTTCCATTGTAGATGCTCTAAGTTCACTAAAATGGGTTTTGAAATTAACAAATCAATGGGTACTTTTGTTGCTTTCTTGACAAATATAATGAGAGAAAGTCTTTTATAGCCACAACCCTAAATCAAAATTATTTGGACATACTCACATAAAATGGAAAAATAATTAAAATAAAATAAAATTCAATGATATTAATTAATGTGACTAGATTATTTTTATTTTTATTTTATATGAGTGTGCCTAAATCTTTTTGATTTGAGATTGTGACCATAGTAAATTTTTTCATATAATGAACCTCGAAGCGTTGACTTTATCGCTACCAATTTAATTTTACTTGGGACACACTACGCAACTATATGCATTTTTTTCTTCTAATAATTATATGCCTGTTTTTATTCTTAAAAAAAAATTATATACATGTTTTTATTTTATTATTACTAGTAACAATTTTATGCACTTACCAAAATGTTACTACTACTATACCCATTTTATTAAAAACAAGTCAACTTTAGAGAGCAATTAACTAGCTAGAAATCGTAAACAACACGATGCATTCGTCTTCAGTTTTGTCTTTAAAATCCCCTAAACGACACGTCTCAAGTGAAAGAAAGTCCATAAACAACACGTGGGGACCAATCAAAACGTAATCCACCATAGAAACAAAGACGAAAACAAAAAATGCTTATTGTTATGGTATAATAATTATTTTTCCAGATACTAATAGAATTGGATATTAATCATAATTAATTTTAATATTACTAATTTTATATATGAAATTCATTAATGATTACTCATATGACAAGGATATTCCAATAAACAAAATATGACGAGGACATTAAATAAGGACCCGTTTGTTTTTCATTCTTTGAGGCACAATAATGTCAAGCGGTGGGGTATATTGATATTAATAAAAGCTGATCGAAGGAAAGGGTAAAAAAGGAAATCCAAAAAATTGCATGCAAAAAAACTCGAAGTTTAAGGGGAGAATATGAAGACGCATGTCAATGAAATCACACCAATTTATTACCAAGATTCTTCCTATAAATACTATCCCACCAAAAACATCTCTGTTTTAATCCTCCCCTACTCCTACTCTTCTCTCTTTTTTAATTTCATTTCTCCTACCATATAATAAAACTCTACTATATGTAACATTAATAATAATATTACAATGGCTTTAGAATCATATTCATCTTCATCCATGAAACTCTTGTTGTTTATGGTTCCACTCGTAATAGTAGCTGGTCTAGTTTCTGTGTTGGGTCCTAATCCTTCTAATTGGACTTCCATTCCAAACCCACCTCTCATATGGAGTTCACAAAGTGGTGATGATGTTACAGCAACAACTATGGAGAAGGCTCAAGTTGTTGTGGCTGCTGTTGATTTTCATAACAAAGAAGTGAAAGCTATCTCCGATGATTCTCTTTTCAATCAATCCTCTACACCTCCACTTTCTATTCAAGCCATTGATGAAATACCTCAACTATTGGTAAGGGACTAATTAATTATTTTTCTATTTTGATTCTACACTTAAAGTTTGGATTTTCCTATTAAAATTAAAAAAAGTTTAATTTTACAGGTGGAATATTAATTACTTTGGAAACTTCTTTGTTGGAATTTTTCTTCAAATATATGATTTTTGTTGTATTTACAAAGGAAACAAAGTAAAAAAGGAAAGAATTTATTTTACAGTTGGAATAATTGTTTTTTGAAGGATTTTACAGGTGGAATTTAGAAACTTCTCTGTTGGATATTTTCATAAAATATTCGATTATTATTGAAAAAGGAAATAAAGTAAAAAAGGATAGAATTTATGACTGCAATAAAGCGATTCACGTTTCTTTCAATTTCCCACTTTTTATAGGGAAAAACATATGCTATTCTTTTCTTTGGTTCCACGATGAATGACTAGAGATAGAATCTTTAAGATTAAATGTTTGAGAAATTTAATCAGTTGATGGTGTTTCGGGAACTTTTGTTGTAACTTTGTTTTGATTCCTAAAGCACTCCTTGTGCTAGGGAACAAATTTTTTTGTTTATATATCTCATTTTGGCTTATTAAAAAAAAATGTTTGAGAAATTTTACAATATGGTTTTATATTTTCTTTCGGTTTAATAATATCATAAGGAAAAATATTTTTATGTATTTTTGCAAATAGCGAAAATATGTTTTTAGTCCGAGTGGGTAAACTATTAGGGTAGCACTTGGGTGACATTGGGACATTGACTTTTGGTGTCATTGATACCTTTGTGTCTGACTCTCTCTCCCTTAACAGCTCATTCTTAACGGTTCATTCTGTTTCATCTAAATAATTTATTTTAATCATTCATTCATCATTCTCTCTCATCTAAAATGAACCTAGGTCATCAATGATCAATGGCGCAAAGAAAACTATGGCACCCAAGAATTTCCGGTGCAGTGAAAAAAAAGTCTAAGCATTGTTCTAGTATGGTAGTATCTATAAGTAGAACTAGTACTCCTATTTATTTATTTTAAAATACTCCCGGACCCGTAACAAAAATTACAGTTATTAAAAAAAGATGTTTTTTGAAAGAAAAAAAAAGATGTTGCAATTATAAATTTGTCTGTGTAATTATCAATAAACTACCTTTTGTTATAGAGAAAACCTTTTTTATTTAAGGACAATTCCCTTTCTTCCTCAAAAAAATAATACTTAAGGACAATTTTTTATTTTTTTATATACAAAAGGTTTTATAATTTCTTTTCTTTTTTGGTAAACGGATGGAATAATATTTTCATTTTCAAGGTAATTTTGGTTTGTGAAATGGAAAGATTTGAACTTACGCCAATTGCTGTATCAAGCTGGATGTTACCGTGCTGTTGCCGTAATGCAGCAATCTTAAGAATAAATTTCTTGATTATACCACCAGTAACTAGCAGCAAAAAAAAGTTTGACCCCCTTCTATAATAAATAAATAAGTGTAAAAGAAAAAAATTGACCCCATTCACCTTGGAATCTAGTTGGTTTAAAATTAATTATCTGTCCTGTCCCCTAAATTTACCGGGGTAAATTTGATTTCTGGAGGGATAATATATTAATATTGCTAATATATATTATTAGTTTTTATTTTGCATTATTTCTTTAGACCATATTCATTCTTCATTATTCTTAATTCATTTTCATTTTCATTTTGGAAGAGAGAAAAGACAAGTAAGGTTTCATGAATTTCTGATGTTTTCTTTATAGAATTGGATTGAAACAAACCACTTGTTAGGGGGATCATTTTTTTTTGTTTAATTTATTTTTAATCCTTACAATAAATTTTTCAATTTAGTCCCTACAAGCATTTTTTTTTCAAACTACCCCTATCACTCATTCTAATATAGTTAAAATTAACATATGATCAGTATTTGAGACTTTAAATATAATATTAATCACCCACATTTTTTTTTATTTACCAGAGCAAAGATGAGGAAAGTCTCAATGCCTCCCAAATTTTGCCTAACATAACTACTTCTATGAATGAATCTCACATTCCTTTAGAGAAACCAAACCTACCTAGAAAATTCAGCATCTTAGACAGAACCGAAGCCGGTCTACTACAAGCTAGAGCTGCAATAAGAAAAGCAAGAAACGAGAATCGAACACAAGACATGGACTATGTTCCAACAGGACCGATGTATCACAATCCTAATTCATTTCACAGGTAAATATTGCATAACATTTTTGTTTCTATCTAAAACATTCTACTAACATAATTACATTTGATTGGCTTGATACAATTCACTCTCCTTACTTCGCAAAATTGTTATTTGTTATATAACAGGAGTTATTTAGAAATGGAGAAACAATTCAAAATATTTGTGTATGAAGAAGGGGAGCCTCCGGTTTTCCACAATGGACCTTGCAAAAGTATATACTCCATGGAAGGAAATTTCATCCATGCTATTGAGATGAACGATCGATTTCGAACAAGAGACCCCGAGAAGGCACATGTTTTTTTCCTTCCTTTTAGTGTGGCAAAGATGGTCCAATTTGTCTATGTACGCGACTCTCATGATTTTAGTCCCATAAGGAAAACCGTCACAGATTATATAAATGTGGTTTCCGAAAAATATCCCTTTTGGAACCGAAGCCTTGGAGCCGACCATTTCATGCTTTCTTGCCATGACTGGGTGAGTACATCACTATCTCTTAAAAATCTTAGTCCATGCATTCTCTATTGGAGAGGAACAATTACTTACTAACAAAGTTTAATATAGTCGTGATCTTCAACATTGAGGAGAATAGCGATCAAATTTTGTGACCTGCATTGTGGTCTACAATTTTTTTCAACTTTTTTGTTGCTTCTATTTTCAGGGGCCAGAGACATCAAATTCAGTTCCAAACTTGTACAAAAATTCAATCCGTGCGCTTTGCAATGCCAACACCTCAGAGGGATTCAAGCCTGCAAAGGATGTATCTATTCCAGAAATCAATCTTCAAACCGGTACAATACATGGTTTTGTTGGTGGCCCATCACCATCCAAGCGATCCGTTTTGGCTTTCTTCGCGGGTGGGGTTCATGGGCCTATTAGGCCTGTTCTACTTGAACATTGGGAAAACAAAGATGAAGATCTTCAAGTTCACAAGTACCTTCCAAAGGGTGTGTCTTACTATGATATGTTGAGAAAAAGCAAGTTCTGTCTTTGTCCTAGTGGGTACGAGGTTGCAAGTCCAAGAGTAGTGGAGGCAATTTACACAGGTTGTGTTCCAGTGCTGATTTCAGATCACTATGTTCCTCCATTCAGTGATGTTTTGAATTGGAAATCATTTTCTGTTGAAGTCTCTGTCAATGATATACCTAATTTGAAGAAAATTCTATCGAGTATATCTCCAAGACAGTATATAAGAATGCAGAGAAGAGTAGGACAGGTTAGGAGACACTTCGAGGTACATTCTCCACCTAAGAGATTTGATGTGTTTCATATGATCCTTCATTCTATATGGCTTAGAAGATTAAACTTCCGACTCCACGATGATCAATAACATACTATAAGATTATTTAATTAGCACCAATGGTTGCCAAATTAGTTTTAATAGTGTTTTACTGACAGTGTAAGATTTCTTTTCTAAGTGTGAATCGAATATTTTTTTCTTGGTGTGAATAGTTATTTTCTGCGTGCAACTCCACACATTAATCCCTCAAGCCGGGTAATGTAAGATGATGGTGTGAATGTGATTCTTTCCCTTTATTCTGGTGTATAAAATTCGTATGAAGTAAAATTTGTGTGAATGATATTTTACTATCCCATATTGGATGCCATCGTCTATTAGAAAAAAGTGAACACTTTATATCGGGAGTTATAAATATGCAAATTGTCCCAACAATATTAAGAGGTTTGGATTTTTGGTTTTTTCTTGTAAAAATTATTTTTAAGTCCTTACAGATATATCGATTTTTTCTTTTGGTCCATGTCGTTTTTTTCTTTTTTTGTGGTGGTCGGGGTTTAAACTCCAGACCTTGCATATATTATACGTTGTCCTTACCAACTGAGCTAAGTTCACGAGAACCCATGTTGTTTTGTTTTAATATGAGCTATCGGTCTTTGTAATATGTAAAATATATTTGAATCCAGTCTTTTATAATCAGGGATGTGAATAGCTTAGACCGAACTATTCCTTACAAAACCTAAGTGACTTAAGTTTAATCTCTATAGTTTGTCATAGATTTATGTTATAGGTCTGATTTTGACCTTTTGAAAGATATAATTTGTTAGTCTATTTAAAAGTCTAGTAGATATATATTTTTGAAAGAAAAAGTCTAGTAGATATGAATGTATTTAAATAAGTGATTATATGTCCTCGAGAGTTTAGCTCAGTTGGTAAGAACAATGTATAATATATGCCAGGCCCGAGATTCAAACTCCGGAAAAAAAAAGTGATTATATAAATGTGTTTAAATAAGTGATTATATCTATCTTTAAATAAATTATCTCTGTATCTCATATGCTTATTAAAAAAAAAACTCCCTTTTGGTAAAAAATTCGTATTGCTAAAAATAACTCCCTTTTAGTAAAAAAAAAAAAAACTCTTATGTTTAATACAAACTATATAATTGACAAATGAGATTAAACTCTTTTGTAACATGACATTTTACCGAAGAATTTGAGTATATATATCATATTTCAATAGTAATATAGACTATTAATTTTAAATTACTAAAAAAAATAATAAATTTATCATGGGGTGGTCGAGGGGAGTGTTGAGAGAGGAGACTCGGACATGGATTTTGTGCAGTTAAAAAGAGCACAAATTTAATCTTAATCATTGGATAGTTTGATAAAGTTCAAATATATGCATCCAATGGCTACAATAGCAAAGTGTGAAATTGAGGTGTTTATTTACAACAGCAAATCTTGGTCCTGAGAGAGGTGAGGTGGTCCAACGACGTCTTTATGGTGGAAGGAGTCATGTATTGGGAAGTGTGCAGTAGGCGGGGGCGTCGTTTAAAGATGGTGTGGGGCGTAGTGTAGGTGATGGCGAGAGTAAATTGTTTTGGCATGATTTGTGGATGGAGAGGTGTCTGTGGTCAAGGGTTAGACGTTTTTTGACCTTTGCATCGATAGTAATGTTATGGTAGTTGAGATGCATAGGCAAGGGCGGGGAGTGGATGGACGGAGGCATCTTTTTGCCTAGGAGGAGTAGTTCGATATGTTTCGTTGTTGGATAACGCTTTTTTGGAGGATAACATCATCGATTGATGGGTCTGATTATATAATCTATCTGATAGTTATTCAACCAAAAACGCTTATGAGATTCTTACATTTTAAGGCAATTTAATGTCATGTATCTAGATTATTTGAAAAGAGCGTAGTTCAAGAAATTTTGGCAATAAAAATCTTTTGTTGGAATAGTTTTCGGACCAGTGGTTGAAGAATTATAGACTGATTTTTATTGTAGATTTTCATTCTTGGTAGACTAATCCATTACTTTGTTTAGGATTATCGACTTTGTAATCTTGGCTTAGCTTTTTTTCTTTTTTTATTTACCCTTGTTTATGTATATAGGTAACTCTTATTAATCTCTTCGCGGGCAGGTCTTGTGCTTCAAAAGGATCTTAGTTATTATTGTTTTTTTTTTTTTGCCTCTTAAAAAACGGACTAAAAAGAATATTACAATAATATAAAAATTGTTCTTTTTATTTATCCTTTTTGAAGTTTCAATGTGTTATAAATACACAATTTTTAAGATATTTTTTTCTTTTGTCTTCTAAACAAATGCCACAAGGACAATTGTTAGCATTTTTCTTATTCTAATATGAACAAATTTTGCTAGTAAAAAAAATATTTTTACACATATTACAAGCATAAAAATGGTATATTTGCATATACTATAGTAAAAAAATATTAAACATATTGTAAAAATAATGAAACCAGTAAAGGAAATAAAAAATATTGCATGCAAAAACTCGGAAAAGATTATGGGGAGAGGTTGAATACTATTGGCAACAAGATCACACCAATTTATTACCATGATTCTTCTATCCTTCCTATGAATATTATCCCACCCAAAACATTTCTGCTTTATGTTTAACCCTACTCCTCTGTTTCTACTCTTCTCTCTTCTTTTCTTTTCTTTTTCACCAACAAAATCATCATGATTTCTGCTACCATATAACTCTACGTACTCTATGCACCATAATAAGAATACAATGGCTTTAGAATCATCTTCATCAATAAAACTCTTGTTGATTATGGTTCCACTCATAGTTATTGCAGTGGTTGTTTCTGTATTGGGTCCTAACCCTTCTGATTGGGTTCCTTTTCCATACCTACGCCACTTATGGAGTTCACAAAGTGGTGTTGTTACAAAAACTATGGAGATGTCTCAAGTTGCTCTGGTGAAAGCTATCTCTGGTGACTCTGTTCTCAATCGATCTTCTACTCCATCACTTTCTATTCAGGCCATTCAAACTCCTCAACAATTGGTAAGAGCAGTTTTTTGTACAATATTTTTCTTTTGATTATATTCTTAAATTTCGAGATTTCTAAAATAAACTCAATATCTTATAGGTGGAATATTGAGTACTCTATTGGAATTTTTCATAAATTATTTGATGATTATTATATTGAAAAAAGGAAAGAAATTAAAAAAGAAAATAATTTAAGACTGAAATAAAGCAATCGAGTTTTTATTTTTATTTTTTAAATAATATCTTTTCCTCGCGCATATCTCTTTAGTGATCTTGTGGACTCAATGAGTGTCAAACTCTCTCCAAAAGTTTTTACATTGTTAGTGTCAAACTCTACCCAAAACTTTTTACATTGTTGAATGTCCAAATTTGTGTTCAAACTTGATATATTAACTAAGAATCGTGCCATCACAACTAGACTCTCTTTGGTATATATGTTTGATTTTCATTTCACACTTTTTTTATAGAAAAAATATATTGACTTTTTCCTTTTAGAATACGAAATGACTAGAGATGGAATCTTTATGATTTAGTAAAGAAAAAGATCGAGAATTTTTTGGAGAGGAAGATTGAGAAACTTCTAGGGGTGGCAAAACGAGTCAGACCCACCGGGCCAAACGCTTAGCTCGTTGGAAACGGGACGGGCACGGGGTGTGGCTGGGCGGCCCGCTTAACTCGTGTTTCAATTTGTTATTTTGAGTCTTATTTTATGTTTTTGGATTTATTTTGGTTGTTAGATATATTTTGAGACTTATTTTATGCTTTTGGATTTATCTTGGTTGTTGAGTTTATTTATTTTGAGACTTATTTTATAATTTTGTTGTTGGATTTATTTTATGATTTGTTTTATGTTGCGCATTTGCCTTATTTTGCTATTAGTTATGATGTTGATTTGATAATTATCTTGTTTTTCACAAATTTACTTGCTACCTATTCTTTTATATTTGTTTACGATAAAAGCAACATAGTTTTTTTTGTAACAATTAAGTTGTAAAAAAAAAAATTAAAAAAGTTTTTGTTTGGTGGGCTGGCCCGCCAACTCGCAAGCCCACCACTAAACAAGGTGGGGTGAGATTTTAGACTCGGTCACAAAATCAGAGTCGACTCGTCTCGTTTTTAGCGGACTTAGACGGGATGGGCCTAAATGGACGGGCCGACCCGCTTTGCCATCCCTAGAAACTCCAATACTCTTGTATTGATTTTATTTCCTTTCCGTTTGTGTTTCTTAGAGCTTTTTTTTTTTTTTGAATAATTAGAGCATTTTCTTTTGGTCTGCTAATATCCTAAAAATAAATAAGGAAAATATTTGGGACATTTTTTTAAATAGATGAAACGAGTCATTGAAAATTCACATACTTAGAGGAGATATGACTCAAACTTCCGTCAAATCACCTAACAATTTTGTCATTTTTGACCATTAACTAGAAGAACTAATAGACTATTTAGTATATATTTATTGTTAATATTGACCTCCTCATTTCATTTTTTTATAAATATTTTGGTACTATTTTTGTACCTTATTTCAATGTTTCTAGTAATATATCTTAATTATATTATATATGTTAGTTGGAATGAATTTGTAAAGTTTGCTTGGTTGTAAGAAGAAGTTGAGAAGAGAGAAATAAATGAGAAAGAGTGTGAAAAAAGAAAATAATTGAGAAATAGAATTGATTTGTTATAAGAAAAATAGAAAAGAGATATGAAAGAGAAAAATGTTGATTATTTATAGAAGTACTATAATACTTTTAAAAAATAACACGCAAATGTTTTTTATTTAAATCACATAAAAGATGTTTTTTTTTTTTGCATGGCTAAATTAAACAACAAAGACAAAAAGAAAGAGGGCGAGAACAACAACTACTATCTAGGAAAAAAAGTTTCAGTCGTGTTGGTCTTAAGGATATTCATAATACCCTTCAGAAGAGATGAATGGAGAAAAAGATCAATATCGAATAAAGCTCCAAGCTTGACCATATAATTGGTACACTGATTTCCTTCATGAATACTGTGGTAAATCGGGACATTTCGTTGCACAATCAACTCTTTAATGTATTGAATCAAAATAGCATAATAGAAAGATTCTATTATTGATAGAAAGGTTCTATTATTGCTCTTCTCAGATGCTTTTGGTTTGTTCTCATGTTATGTATTCCAATTATTGTTCTCAGTTGCTATAATGCTACTAACAAATTGGTGCAATTGGAAATACACATATAGCAATTTTTCCTTGCTGCACATGTCTTTACTTTTTTTCTCTATTATTCTTAGGTGTTAAAATTTTAGTCTACTTTTATGATATATTATATAACGGACTTTTTTCTCATATTATACCTAAGACCCATAAAACGTAAGGAACGACCATGTCAAAAAGTGATGATATTAGAGATTTTGATCCCTTCCTCTCCTAAAAATTGAACTAAAAAAAATAAACTCCTTTCCTTCCCCTCTAAAACCCCCAATGTTAAAAAAACAAAAATTAAGTTTTAAGTTCCGCGGAAGAACCAATGATTTTGAATGACTTGGTATTAAAAAGGTAGGTATGTTTTGGAAGAGAGAAAAAACAAGATATGTTGCATTAATTTCTGTTGCTTTATTGAAGTAAATGATGATTTTATAGTTTATGTGTTAACTTGTATTATGAAACATGGTGTGCTAGAAATATAAAAAAATCCGAGTCAAAAAAGGTATGAGTATTTGAGACATTTAAATATACTAATGACCCAACACAACTTCTACGAATATAAATCTCATGGTTTTCAGCGGAAACCAAACCTGGCAAGAAAGCGCAGCAACTTAGACAGAGTCGAAGCTGATCTACTACAAGCTAGAGCTGCAATAAGAAAAGCAGTAAATGGAAATCAAACACAAGACATAGACTATGTTCCAACAGGACCAATGTATCACAAACCTAACTTATTTCACAGGTATATAATACACAACATTTGTTTTCTATCCTAAATATGCTACTTACATTTGGTTGGTTTGATATAATTCACTGACCTAATTTTGCAAAAAATTTATTTAACAGGAGTTACTTAGAAATGGAGAAACGGTTCAAAGTATTTGTCTACGAAGAAGGGGAGCCTCCAGTTTTCCATAATGGATTTTGCAGAGATATATACTCCATGGAAGGAATTTTCATCAATGAAATGGAGATGAATGATAAATTCATAACAAGAGACCCTGAGAAGGCACATGTATTTTTCCTTTCTTTTAGTGTAGCAATGATGGTCCAATATGTCTATGTACGAGACTCTCGTGCTTATGACCTCTTAAGGATAACCGTCAAAGACTACATCAATGTCCTTTCCGAAAAATATCCCTATTGGAACCGAAGTCTTGGAGCTGATCATTTCATACTTGCTTGCCATGATTGGGTAAATCTATCACTAGCATTTTTTCTTAAAAATCTTAGTACATGCATTCTCAATTTTAGAGTGACAATTACTCACTTAACAAAATTGTACACTGTTGTTATGGTCTTTTATCTTAAAGAGAATTGCGGTCAAATGTTGTTGATATACAATGGTTAGACTCATTTAAATATTGTTTGAGGTAATTGCAAATTAGTTATGATTAGTTGGAAACAAAGTTATGACCAGTTCAACATTTTCTTAAATAGTGTCATAAATTTATTGTAATCAAGATTTGTTATTCTATCATTTAATTATAACACCTGCAATATTGCACATGATACACAAACCCTTGTATTGCTATCTACGCGCTGCGGTCTACAATTTTTGTGCTGCTTCTATTTTCAGGGGCCAGAAGTCTCAAATGCAGTTCCAAACTTGTACAAAAATTCAATCCGTGCCCTTTGCAATGCGAACACCTCAGAGGGATTCAAGCCAGTAAAAGATGTATCTATTCCAGAAATCAATGTTCGAACCGGCACAATTCATGATCTTCTTGGTGGACCATCACCATCTAAGAGATCAATTTTGGTTTTCTTCGCTGGCGGGCTTCATGGGGATATTAGGAATGTTCTACTTGAACATTGGGAAAACAAAGACCAAGATATTCAAGTTCACAAGTACCTTCCAAAGGGTGTGTCTTACTATGCTATGTTGAGAAAAAGCAAGTTTTGTCTTTGTCCTAGTGGGTACGAGGTTGCAAGTCCAAGAGTGGTGGAGGCAATTTACACAGGTTGTGTTCCAGTGCTGATTTCAGATCATTATGTTTCTCCATTCAGTGATGTTTTGAATTGGAAATCGTTTTCTGTTGAGGTTTCGATAAAAGACATACCTAACTTGAAGAAAATTCTGATGAGTATATCTTCAAGACAGTATATAAGAATGCAGAGAAGAGTAAGACAAGTTAGGAGACACTTTGAGGTAAACTCTCCACCTAAGAGATTTGATGTGTTTCATATGATCCTTCATTCTATATGGCTTAGAAGATTGAACTTCAGACTCCACGATGATCAATAACATACTATAAGATTATTAGACTTAGTAAATTACCATGGTTGGTAAAATAGTTTCAACAGTTTTTAGATTGGTAAGAGTGATAATACTATTTTACTTTCCCATATTTGATGACATTCAATTAGAAAAATAGCACAGTATTATGTTTTTCGGTGAATTGTTTACTAGTAGTATATTTCCTAATTCTACGAGTAGACTCAATATTTGCATCTGTTTTCTTGTGACAAATATTTGAACATCTATTTTTTTTACATCTGATATCTGCTTATTTCTTACATATTTTTTGATTGGTCAAAAAAATTGTGACAAAGCTTAAATTATTATTGGAATGAAACGATCCAATTCCATGTCATTGTTTTCTTACCAAGTGTAAAAGGTGGTTTCATATGCTAAATTAAGATCATGTTTGAATAATACACTAATATTTGTTTTATCGGGAAGCAATTTTAATCCAGTGGTTAACATGGATTCTTCAAAGTAAAACTCTGAAGTTCACCGGAACAAAGAACATTTTTGGAAGAAGCCCTCTAATTGTAGTTAGTCTTACGGCTTCTGCGGGTGTCATTAGAGACAACAGTGTTCATTGTTGGTTTTGCTTCCAATGATGGGCATTTCCACAATTACTCGTAGGGAATTATGAGTATTTTGTTGGACCTTAAAATGGTTTCAATTTTGGTGGAATTAGATTCCATAAACGCTATTGATTTTCTGGATGAAGATGTCATCCAACACATCTGCACTTCCGGTCACAAATTCTTTCAAATCAACTTAGCCAAGTAAAGATCATCAAAGAGAAACTGTTGTGCAGATCGATTGGCCTCTCTTGGACATGACTTGTCTGGCTTTGTTTGGTTTGACAGACTTCCACCTTTATTGTCTTTTGATTTCTCTATGATAGAAATGGATTGCCTAAGTACTGCTTTCCCTAAGATTTTGGTTGTTTTCATTTTCTTTTTCTACATTTCTTTGTTTCGAGGGTTTTGGCTTTGTCCCCCTCTTCCTCTTGTATATATTTTTTCCTTTTTTTAATAATATATATGGAGTAGGCGGCATAGGATGGTAGGTCTAGTAGGTTACTAACCTAGTTGAGATGTCTCTGAGCTCCTTGATGCCTCACCTACTTCTTGCCTTATCCAAAAAAAGAGAACGTTAACAAACATTTTAAAACATTACCTCAAAAAAAAAAAAATTAAAAAACATTTTTAAACTCATTCTTTTTAATTGACTAAAATTCACCCACATGATTTGATGGAATCAATCAAAGATAGTGTGTTGAAAAATGTTTTTTAATAAAGATGTTGAAAAGTGGGTGTTACTAACATTATATCATCCAAAATATAAAAACAAATATTAGTACAATAAATATCAAAGATTTAAGACTATTAATTTTGATGTTATACAAAACATATTTTTCATGCACATGTTCTAAGTCAAATACCGTAAGCAGGGTTCGAACCTCACTCCACTATTATGTGAGTTTTTAATGATTTTGTCATTTTGCTTATCAAAAATATTATTTTCCTTGATAAGTTGTTGTTAACATTTGAGCTAGATTTTTTAACTCCATAATTTCTTCATTCTTTTATTTGTCCTTCGTCATTTATTTTTACTTCTTCTTCTTTCGTTATTTTATATTAAATTGTTCTTCATTCTTTTTCTTCGTTGTTTCATATATTATTATCTTTATTTAAATTGTTGTTCATTCTCATTCAACATTTTTTAAACAATTGAGGTATAGATGAAAGTGATGGAACAATGTGTAAAGATTGAATGAAAACAAACACTAAAACTGTGTACAAATTGAAGAAGATGGAATTGTGATTTTAGGGTTTCTATGGTTTCTTGTTTTGAGAGAGTGAGAGAAAAATACTTGTGTAATTTTATTGAATGAATTGGGATACTTATTTACAATAGCTATGAAGTATCTATACACCAAGTGATGTAACAAAAACTGAAACAAACTCTTAACAAACTCATAACTTGTCATGCAAGTAACTTGAATTAGTTACTTCACATGCAAGTTTCTAAGCAAACTATTAAGCAAAGATAAAACTAATTCTAACTAAAATGAATTACTAAGCCAATAGAAAGATCCTCCACAACGCCCTAAATAGATTAAAAACATAAAAGAAAATACAAAATTTTAAGGCGACATAACCTTAACTCAGTCAAACTATATAATCGACCCATAAATATATACAAACCCTAAATGTAACGAAAGTGGTCTAGCAGAATATAGAAATAGATGCAAACGCACACGGTAAGGCATTTGGAGTGTTTTCTAGGACATATGGGTCCTAGTAAAATAAAAAAAATTCTTATTGTGGGTCAAAGACAACAAAATTCTACAATCTTTAACTCTACTAGTTACAAATGATTTCTTCAATTTGTAGAGGTTCAACAATGGATGGTCTTTAAAATCACTAACCCAACCACATAAAAGAGACCACACAACATCACATGAGTGACTTGGTTCTGTAGTAAAATTCATAATACTACTATCAATCACATTGTGTTTCTTTTACAAGATCAATTAAGTGTTAGTTTGTGCTTTTAATTTACATCATATAATAATAATAATAACTGGTCAACAGTTATTACAATAATATAATAAAATTACCTATAAATTAAACCCACAAACTATGCCTACACATCACATTACAAAGTTTAGTAGATAGATGTCATCACCAAAGAGCTTCTTAAGCTACGTGTAACACTTACATTTTCTTTTTCTAACAAAAGTGTGACACTTACATACATATCCTCATATCCCACACAACATTGAACAATACCGACTGCCACTTTTCTTCCACGTGTCACAATCTTAAACTCATTTCCTCCACGTGTCACTCTCCTAAAGCATCCTTCCTTCATTGTTTTGCTTTACCATATTCAACACCGACTCTGTTTCCTTCACATATAAACCCATCACCACAATGCATTTATACATACATTACATGAAAAATTCAGTACATTCAATAATTCATTCACAGCAATATTTTCTTTCTTTTCACACAAATAGTTACACTTGCGTCTGAAATTTCAATTTCATTTTCTACTTCTACGATATTTTCAAGTCTTAAGATCAATGGCTTCAAGGAAAGTGTTCAAGGAAGACAGAGCTGAGGCAGCTGCAAAGCTAGCTGCAAAAGACATTGGCGACGTAAACAGAACAAACGAACGTGAAGAAGGTTACACACTTAATTCTGAATTACAGTTCAAACAAGCACGAGCTGAAGCAGCTTCAAAACTTGCTGCTAAAGATCTTGAAGATGTTAACCGAGCAAGAGAAAGTGCATTCAATGCTTCAGGGTATCATCAACAAGAAGAACAGAAACCAGGTGTTCTTGGTTCAATGTTCAAAGCAGCAAAAGAAGCTGTAGTTGGAAAGAGTTATGAAGCTGGTGAAAAAGCTAGGGATACTACAGATTATGCAGCTCAGAAAACAAGAGAAAATGCTGATTATGCTGCAGAGAAAGCCAGAGAAACGAAGGACACAACTGCGAATAAAGCCGGGGAATACACAAACTATGCTGCAGAGAAAGCGAGGGAGGCGAAAGATACTACTGCAAACAAAGCAGGGGAGTACACAAATTATGCTGCAGATAAGGCGAAGGAGGCGAAGGATGCGACGATGAACAAAGCTGGGGAGTATACAAACTATGCTGCAGAAAAAGCAAAGCAGGCGAAGGATGCAACAGTGCAGAAGGCTGGAGAAGCTAAAGATGCCACTGTGAACAAAGCTGGAGAGTACAAGGATTATACTGCTGAGAAAGCTGTAGAAGCTAAGGATACTACTGTTGGGAAGCTTGGAGAGTTGAAGGATTCTGCTGCTGATGCTGCTAAGAGAGCTATGGGTTTCTTGACTGGCAAGAAAGATGAAACTAAGGAGAAGACAAAGGTTTGTTGCCTCAAATTTTCAACACTTCAAATTCATAATTTAGTTACTTTAACATTAATAATTAATTTGTGAATGTGTAATTGTGGTGTGTGCAGGAAATGCTGGGAACGGAAGAAGATGCAAGGATGAGAATGGATGATTTAAGTGTGGAAAGAGGAGGGAGGGGTAGAGAGAAAGTGGTTGTGAAGGTGGATGAGAGTAGGCCAGGAGTGGTGGCTGATGGGCTGAGAGCAGCAGCAGGAATGGACAAGACTGATACGGGATACTTGGAGGAAGAAGGCACCATTCATGTTGAGCGTCGTCGTGAGAAAATGTGATCATCATCATCATCATATGCTATATATATGCAATGATGTTGCCATATGACTACTACATGATCACTAGTTTTTTGTAATCATAATCATAATGTGTTCTGTAATAATAATAATATTTTGTGTTGCTCACTGTGTTTAATCTCAATATTGTTAATCACTCAAATCCCGCTTTACCTTTTTTGGTTAGGATATTTGAGGGAGCATATGTTTTGTTTCTTGAGAGGATAAGTTAGTGGTTCATTTTCTGTTTTAATACAAGCCAATGAATGGCTCAATTATATGCCCTTCAAATTGCTCAAAATTCCGATTTGGAGTTGCGATTTGATTAAACTCCAATCAAAGTTACAATTTCATCGGTTGAGTTGAGGGTCATCTGAGCAATCAGAGGTCTATTGAGCAACCAAGCAAATAACAAACCCATTGGGCTTTAATTTGTTTTCCATGAACTACATTTGTTTGAAACTTGGACTTATAAATGCATCTTAATGAGAAATTGATGTAATACACATTCAAGAAGACTAAAACACACCAGTAAATTACTCAAATGTCTCTGAGAGTTAATTGTCTGGTGGTTAACTGCCGAAATTTAATATAATTCATCGGCACTTAAGTGCCGTGGAAATCAGACACTTCTCTTTTCTCTTTTACGATAGCTTTCTCTTCTCAACCTCAAAACTCTCCATTCCTTTATCAACTAAGCTTTGCATGTATTTTAACCACCATCACTGTCATTCAAACTTCACAATTTTTCTTCTTTCTCTATTGATTCAAGCTTGCAGGTGTCGGTTACGTTTGACACCGAATTTTTGTTCTTTTGATTGTTTATTTTTGTTCTTTTGATTGTTTTTTATTTTAATTAAACTTGAATTTGATTAATTGTGATGGGTATAACATCAGCATAGACACCAATCTCAGTGGCAGTGAGTGTGGTGTGGATCTGTCAATCAACTAAGTTGATGAGACAAATTCAGGTTGGAATGATTTTTAACAAACCCACCACTACAACAATCTGCATCTTAAAAAGGAGAGAATCTTGTTTTCTTCAATAGAACATATAAAGTGTTGAAGAATTTAAAAAATAAATGAAACCAGTGTCAAGTCTCATCAATATTGATTCCATGAATTGTTTAGAGAGAGAAAGCTACTTGTGAAAGAGAAAAGAGAAGGGTCTGATTTCCATGGCACTTAAGTGCCAAATGGATTATATTGAATTTCGGCAGTTAATTGCCGCCGGTTAATTTTCGCGGCAGTCTCAAATGTGTATACAATAATTTTCTCTTAATGATTCTAAGAAAATTTCTCCTACCACCCATACATTCTTAAACCCCAATATTTCAACTTTATCTTCCGCAAACGGAAACACATATATAGTCATTCCGCTTTTTTAAGTGTCGTTTTAAAATAGCAACATTAAATTAAGAAAGTGTATTTTTGCATATTTTCTTTCTATATAACCTTATTTTAATATACCAATAAATTTAATGTGTTATCTTTCTCTTATAACAAACAATTGTAGTTGCTCTATTTTTCTTTAATAAATTCTTTTTTCTTTTAACATTCTTTATTTCTCTCATGACAAACAATTATCCATAATTTAAATATTGTATACATATTTTATTAATAATTATAAAGTAAAATAAAAACTATTCCAACTTTACATTAATCAGAAGTTAAAAAAATTTAACTTTTCTTCAACTCCTTTAATCAAAGTTAAGGTTTTAACTATGATTTCAACTGATATTAGATTAAGTGACATAGATTTGAATATAAATTAGATTAAGTGACATAGATTTGAATATAAAAGGTATTGTGTTATTGTCGCAGTTGAGTTATTGAGTGAGTCTAAAAGATGTTTGTTAGGATTTAAGTTCATGAGGAAAGTTCAATCCAAAAGACTAGTTCAGTAGGTGGAAGAATTTTATGGTTTAAGTACCGTATCAAGAACTTTTATTTACCCGATGTGGAACTCCTAACATTGTCACGCCTTTTAAGAGCCGATGGACACGACGACTTTCACTCTATCGTCAATGACTCGATAGTAGACCTTTCCTTTTTTAATCGTTTCACTCAGTATTCGGTGGAGCACCTTAATCCAGCTTATAAGTATCCCTTTTCGTGGTTCAACTCAATGAAAGCAATAATTGTTAGGATTTAAGCTCAAAAGGATAGCCCAACCCAAAAGATTAGTCCAACATGCAAAAGAACTCCATGGCTTAAATACAGAACCAAACACTTTTTTTATCCGTTGTGAAACTCTTAACAATGTTTCACTGGATTAAGGATTCATCTTTTTATTCATTGGATTAAGGACTTATCTTTTTATTCGTTATAAGTGAGTGTTGTATAAATATATTTTAGTCCAATTGTAACATAAAGTTTTCGTTTGTGCATGTGCTGAAAGTCCATGCTTTCAATCAATTATTTTTATCTTCTAGTAGTTGCGTTCAATTTTCTATTTCATTTCTCAATTCTTCAATCTCGTGTCTCTGTAGTACCCCCCATTCAGAAGTTCATGAATTATGATAATATGAGATCCCTGTTAATACAATAGATTCCATTCCAGAGACATATATTTGTCCTTTTTTATTTCCGCAACTTCAAACTATAAATTTAATTTATTTGATGGAGGTGTTCTTTGCTGGATGCTGCTTAGGTCTATTCTTCTCATGTGCGTGTAAACTCATCCTGTGAACACAAATTTAAGGCTTATTGATAATTCAAAACACACTAAAATAGAGTAAAACCAACATAAACAAAAATAGATTTTAAAGTTGAGAGCTCATTACATTCATGTCTTCTCATCTTCTATCAACTCATATAATTCAGTGACTATCACGTACCTGAACATGTATTCCTCAAATTTAGTTGGTAGTACTTGATAAACTTATTGATTAAACTCGGTTATTATTTTTTCCGTTTCTAATGTAATCTCTATTTTTTTTTGTTACATTAGTTGTTAGCAGGCCACGTTCTTACGAATCTGGTGACTCGGCTCAGTAAGTGAAAAGAGACCCGTATTAAAATAAAAATATTTTTTTTAAAGAATAATGTTCTATTAAAAAAATTTAAAAGATAAATACAAGGTGTCGTATATATGCGGTACACCCAAAGGTGAAAATCATACCATATACATGAGAAACCTGACACAAATGAATGGTTTGTATTCGTTTTGAGATGAAAAAATAAATTATATTGTACAATTTCAAACCAACAATAATTATAGATTGTCATAAGAGCCACTTTAATGATAGATTCAGAATGGTATACAAGTGTAAACGACATGACAACTCACTGCAAAAGTAACATTGTTATTAGCAGGGTAGTACTTAGTAGTACTACTGAGCTATAAAAAAAAATTAGACTCATACCTTGAAGAGGTCCAGTTCCATTGAGCTGTTTGCACCCCCAAGGTCCGGCTCTGGTTGTTAGTTTTTGTTATTAGTGTTGAAGTATAAATCAAAGTAGTTGTGTTAGTTAGATGTTATATGTGTTAGTTGTTTGCTCAAAAAATATATGTATTAGTTGTTAGTTAAGTTACTTGTTGCACAATAAACTAGTTAGTTGTGGATTGTATGATGTGTATTGGGTCTAGTTAGTGAAGGTGAGGCCAATTCTATAAGAGTATTATTTTTTCCATTCTTTGGTATTCTAGCGTGCCCTGTGTTTTTTCCAAAAATGTCCTTGAAGTTTCCGGATTTAATAATTCAGAATGGTGTTTTCGTTTGTTAAAGGGTGAAAAATGAGTTACAGATTTTTCCAGATTTTGTAATCCAGAAAATTAAAAAAATAGGGCGCGCTGCATGATTTTTCCGGATTACATAATTCGAAGATCCTCTAAACACCCTTTTGCAAGGAAAAACAGTTCGGATTATATAATCTGAATTGTATCAGCATAAATTTTAAACATGTAACATGGATAGTCATTTTAGGGAACAATATTAATCTTCCTAACTCTCATCCTTCTGTTTTGAGTCATTGTTACCCGTTCTTAGTCAAAAATTGGGTTTTCGGGCTACTTGATCGGATTGCTCCGAAACTTCCCCAGAAAATCAGAAAAATCCATCGTTTAGACTCATTTTTCATATTCTCATAAAAATTCGAAAAATTTTGCATTAGTTTTATTTGATTTTTAAAATTTTTTTGTGGTATTTTTATTTGACGGGTTTTTAGCATTTTTTACTTAGTTTTTTTGTTGTTTTTAAAAGCAAAACTCAAAACTGCTGAAATGTGGGAGAGTCTGATGGCTGATTATACATAAGAATTGTCCGAATTATAAAATCCGAAATAGTAAACATGAATCTGGATTTAAAAATCCGAATTGCACAGGGGCATTTTTGAAAATTTTACAGGGTGCGGGAGAAGGCCATAGGGTGGAAAAAGTAATACTCATTCTATAATGTGTGCACAATTATACAAATAAAAGACATATTCATGAATAGAAAGAGTTTATTATTTTGCAATTCAAATCTTTCCGTAAATGTTTCGCTATGAATGTGTGTTTATCCTTTGATCAAGTTCCAATAGGTGGTATCGAGAGTCTCAAGCTATGGGGTCCTAAACTTCAAGATTTAAGTGTGTTTTTTTTGTTCTTGCGCATTGAATGAAGATAGCAAATTCTAATGAGAATCGTCACAATAGTTTTGGAGGGAAACTACTCATGCTAGATAGTAAGAATTGGGATCAATGGAGTAAATAGATGAAGGTGAATTTTAGCTTCCAAGATGTCATGGAGGTGGTTCATAACGAACCGCAACAGTTAGATAATGATGCAAGAACAAAGATTCAAAGAAGAAAGACTTTAAAGCTTTGTTCTTGCAGCATCGAGTTACGACAAGTTTCCAGAAAATTGAGAATGAAACCTCGTCCAAGGAAGCGTGGGACATACTAGAGAAAGGTCATGATGGTGATGACTAGTTAGAAAAAGTGTGATTGCAAACACCATATAGGCAATTTGAGTTATTGAAATTGGAATCAAATGAAAAGATTTTTGAGTATTTCAATAGTTAGACTGGTGGCAATCCAGGTGAAAAGGTGTGATGAAGATGTGTCTAATCAAACAATAGTGAATAAGGTTATGTGCACTCTTTTCTCAAAATTTGATTACATAGCAGTTGTAATTGAAGAGTCAAAGGACCTATCAGTAATAAAAGCTGAAGAACTGAAGTGTTCTTTGGAAGCTCATAAACAACAAGTATTGGAGAGAAACAAAGAACATACTACTTAGCAAATCTTGCAAGGAGGGAAATACAAGTTCAATAAAGGAGGGAATCAACATAAGCAAGACAAGTCCTCATCACCCCAATGGTTATTTTGTTAGATTGCTCATCTTTCTATTGGTTCTTCTGTTTGGTTGGTCTTCGATGTGATGGTCTGTTTCTCTCTCCGGCTGATGTTTTTCTCAATATTGGTTATGATCATAGTTGATTTAGTTTGATATCTTATTTCAAGATTAATTTGTAACAAGGTTAAAACTTAGCAAACATTAACTTGAAGGAGAGTATTAGAATATTAGATATTTTGTGTTTTTATTATTTATTATTGAGTAAGTTTTCATTTTTTGATTAACAAACTCTCAATACTTTATGTTGATGCATTCTAAGGATGAGGGAAGATATTAGATGATAAATTATTATGCTTATATTGTTGGACTTTTATATATTTATAAGTTAGTAGTCTAGTCTATATAGTTCCAACAATTAGGTAGTTAGTAATTACAATAGTATTTTCTTAGTTAGTTTGTATTTTCTCACTATAATGCTTCATGAACTTAGATTTTTAATCAATTAATATTGGAATCTTCTAAATCCTCATAAACACCGTTATTAGTCATTAAGTAGTTACAAGGCTTAAAAGTATGTTTAGTCCTTACAAATAGGCGCCATTTAAAATTTCGTCTCTGTAATCGCTAATCCTGGCGATTTACCCTTGCATTGTTTAATCAGTTAAAAATTCGTCCCTTGACCAACTTAATCACTGCCACGTCATTTGTTTACTGACGTGGCGCTGTTATACTGGTTTTCACTTGACATGTCATCCATTTGGGCACGGGAAAGGACAAAAATGTCCCTCTTCATCTGAGACCAATGCAATATGACAAAACTACCCTCTGATCCATCATTCTCTTCATTTGCATCAATTGAATTTTCTGGGTGACGAAATTAGGGTTTGAAAAGGGGAAAAACTTGAATGAAGAATCTTCTTGCTCTATGATACGGATCGAACGAAATGAAGTGGGCTGACTCGTTTTCGATGGCGAATCCAATGGAGGTGTCAAACTCGAATTCGAAGAACGCAGCGGCTGGAGAATCGTCACGACATAATACAGGAATGTTCATTTGAAACGATGAACTATGTTTTTAGTTGTTTTTTTTAGTGAATGTCTGTGTTATTTGAATGAACTTGTTGGTTTAGGGAATGTCATCGTTTTCCATCATTTCTAAGTTGGGGTTTCTTTTTTTTCCAGATATGGGTATTGCTGTTAAGTTTCATTACGGGGGTGGGTTTGTTAGGGATTGGGTTATTTGTTACAACGGGGGAGAAGAAACGTTGATTGAAGGTTTAGATCCTGATAAGTGGTGTTTCTTTGAGCTAACTGGAATTTTGGAAACTGATTTGCTAGTTAAAAGACCTTTTAGGTTGTGGTGGATGTTAGATGAAGAGGTTAGTTTTAGGGTGATTAAAGATGACGCCACTGCTGAAGTTGTAAAAGATTATGCACTTAAAAAAAAATCTGCTGTGAATCTTTTTGTTGAACATAATGTGGATGAAAGTATTGCTGTAGTTGATATTCCTAATTATGATGTTGCTGGTGAGGAATTGGGTCAGAGGTATCAGGTAGTTAACAATGAGAAGGGTGAGAGTTCTTAGGCAGTAAATACTGACAAAGGAAAAGGGTCATTAGTGTACAGTGATAATGAAGAAGGGGATGGAGGTGGGATAAGTAGCAGTGATGATGAAGATGAAGATAATAATGATGGCTATATTGATAGTGAAGAAGAGAGAGCACTGGGATTTGAAGATGGGTTTAAAGAAGTGGATAATGACAATTTGAATGAAGACAGTGGGGCAAAGGTGCAAGTGGATAATGTAGTTGATGTGGATGATACTGATTGAGGGAAGGAGTATGAGAGTGAAGAGTTAGATTCTGATGATCCTGATTTGAGTGGTGATGAGAGAGCACCTGCTAATGATGTATTTAAGCCCAGCCAACTAACCAAGGATTATGTCTTCATAGTTGGCATGGATTTTAGGAGTCTTAAAGAGTTCAAGGATGGTGTAAGGGAGTGGTGTGTATTAAATGGGACCCAGATTAAAATCTTAAAAAATGATAAAGAAAGATGTAGGATAGTATGCAAAGATTCCAAATGTCCCTTTATAGCCCTTTACAGCAGGGTGGTCTACAGTCATTCATTTAAATTAAAGACATGGTATGGGGACCACACATGTGCTAGGGTTTTAGAAAACCGTAGTGCTGATGCAAACTTTGTTACCAAATATGCCCTTGATAAGATGAGGACCTCTGAGATGAAGGTTAGTGATATAATGACAGATCTGAGAACACATCAGTCAGTTGGAGTGTCATTTTACATAGCTTGGATGGCAAAAAAGAAGGCCATGGAACTCATAGAAGGGGATGCAAGGAAACAATATACCTTACTGTGGAGGTATGCAGCTGAGCTTTAGAGGGTGTCCAAAGGAAATAGGTGTAAGATAAATGTTGAGAGACTGTCCTTGAGTGTTCAACCAAGGTTTAACAGGTTTTATTTTTGCTTTGATGGTTGCAAGAAGGCCTTTTTATCAAGTTGTAGGCCATTCATAGGGGTGGATGGGTGTCATCTGAAAACCCAATATGGAGGTATTTTATTGGTTGCAGTGGGTAGAGATGCAAATGACCAATACTTCCCTCTGACTTTTGAAGTTGTAGAGACTGAGACAACAGATTCTTGGAGGTGGTTCCTTACCTTAATGCTTGAAGATATTGGAACTAACAGGAGATGGGTATTTATCTCTGATCAACAAAAGGTTAGATGTTTTATAGATCTGGTTACTTCCTTTGATTAAATTGTTTAGCTGGTTCCTTAACTTGTTCTTAATTTCAGGGGCTCATTTCAGTTCTAGAGGAGTGGTCTGACATAGTTGAACACATATTATGTTTGAGGCATCTTTATGCAAATTTTAAAAAGAGATTTGGAGGTGGTGCTTTGATCAGGGACCTAATGATGGGTGCAGCCAAAGCAACTTACTATCAACTGTGGAAGTCAAAGATGGATGAGCTGAAGAAGGTTGACTTGAAAGCATGGGAGTGGTTAATGGGACATGACTCTAAAATGTGGTGTAAGCATGCTCTTTCTTATTACCCTAAATGTGGTGTCTTAATGAACAACATATTTGAAGCCTTTAATTCAACAATATTAGTTGCTAGAGACAAACCAATACTTACCATGGCTGAATGGATTAGAACATATTTAATGAATAGGATGTCAACCAATAGGGTTAAGCTTGAAAGTTGGAACTAT
>Ga0228710_1001422_pt1 | contig 35837 bp, 15 predicted proteins | sample MedpolnodulmetaG_FD_177995 | JGI IMG/M metagenome (GOLD analysis project Ga0228710, IMG submission 177995) | Root nodule microbial communities from Medicago polymorpha collected in Santa Monica, California, United States - pink nodules | ecosystem: Host-associated > Plants > Roots > Nodule...
TATTATTGACTATCAAAATATATTTCAGATCATGCACTAAAATATATTAAATTGCCTACCAAAATATTTCAGATTGTATTCCAAAATATTCTAGATTGCGTTTCAAAATATTTTAGCAAAACTTGGGAACTAAGAAAAACACTTTCTAATAATGATTAAATTAATTATTTAATTTATCATTTCCAAATAATAAAATATATATCAATATATATTTTTTCGTCGTTCACTTAATTATGTACCCCTATTAGAGGTACACCCCCACTATATAAACACTATTAATGTGTGTATTCAATCTGATGTGGAACTTCCACTTTTTTCAATTCACACAACACTAGTTCTACCTAACATGGGAATTTGTGTTTAGTCTTTTAACTCAATTTCCACATATGTTCCAAGAGAATAACAGAAGACGTGATTCTCAATAGAAAGTGGTTTGTAAAACTCAATTTTCGTTGAAGAACAAAAAGAAGATGGAAACGTGTTATTTTAGGACAACAGATCTTAATGTAATGAACCTCCTAAACATACATTACAAGATAAAAAAATTGAACAAGTACGCATGGTAATTTAAAAATCGCTTACATGACTGATATTACATGTAGCACTCCAATATTTTGAGAAAATGACATAACTCAATGTAATTACAAGTGACGTGTCAGACACTGAGACACAACATGCGTTGCACATTGAGACACGCATTTAATGAAAAGTGTCGATGCAACAGAGCTTATAAATATGGAATGACATGAAAAAATATATTTTTAATTAATATTTATTAATTTTTAATTAAATTACAAAGGTAAAATTGAGTTATCAAATGAGTCTTAATAGCTATAAGTCAATCGTTCAAAGGACAGTTATTGTACACGAGTGTTATTCAGTGTGGGTGTTGGTTGGTTTAACTTGGGCCTATTCTTACTTGACATTTTACTCGGCTAATTGTCCCCAACTTAACTCAGTTGATAATAATTATGTATAATATATGCAAAGTTTGTGGTTCGAACTCCGGAGACAAAAAAAAAACATATATATGGCTTTAAAAGTTTACTCGGCTAACCTTTAAAATTTTGTAAGAAAGAATTTGAAGAGGAAATGAGGTGTAAGTAACAAAACCTCGTTTTTGGAAAATTGTAGAGGATCCTTTATATTTGATAAAAGTCAAAAAGGAATTCCAACATTCACCATTTTTCACACCCTATCATTTTCCTCCTTCCACAACAATGTGTTTTCATCGCCGATCTTTCATAGAAATAGACTGCTTTGAAAATTCAAGGATTGTATAAACAGTCAATGGGGATGGCAACACGCTGCAAAGAAGCACGATCTGTCCGTGTGCGAGGTTGATTTGCTTGGGTGCAAGGTTGACTATCAAGGTCAAATATTTTATGTATTAAGCTTAAACTTTATTTTATTGTAAATGTATTGATATAATAATAAAATGAGATTTTTTTTTATCATTTTGTCCTTTTAAATTTTGTTCGTATTTCCATTTTGTTATGACTTTGACATCAAAATAATATAAATAAACCAAAGTCTAATTAAAATTATGGTAAAAGACATTTTCGGTTTGCGTGAGAAATAAGTAAGGACAATTTTTGCTTAAAAAAGTCTCAAAGATTTTAAAAGATTTTGTAGGATTTTAATGACTTTCATGATTTTAGAAGACAATCAAGATTTTCAATTTGGATTTCAATGGATTTACATCATAAGATTTTAAAGGATTTATAAGATCTCTAAAGATTTTATGAATTTTAAGGACTCATTGAAAAGAAATGATTACAGCAGAGAGAGGAGAGAGAGAGAAGGGATAAGAAAGAGATAGTAAACTTTTAAAAGAAAAACAATTCCAAGAAATCTCATGTCTTCATGAAAGACTTTTTCTTGTTAAAATTTCACTCGAAAATCTCACAAAATCCAATTTATTAAACAATCCTTAGAAATTTGAATGATTTTGAATATCATGAGACTTTTTTTGAGTGATGAAAAGTCTTGATTGAATACCTCAAGACTTTTTTAAAAGGGTTAATGGTGCTTTACCCTCTGTAATATAGGTCATTTTCGGTTTTACACCCTGTAAAATATTTTTTTTGATTTACCCCCTGTAAAATATTTTTGTTTTGATTTACCCCTAATAGGTCATTCAAAAACCAGAATTTCTGAAGAAAAAAAAAATAAAAAAATAGGTTTTTGAATGACCTATTACGGGGCTAAATCAAAACAAAAATATTTTAAATGGAATAAATCAAAAAAATTATTTTACAGGGTGTAAAACCGGAAATGACCTATATTACAAGGGGGTAAAACACTATTAACCCTTTTTAAAATGACAAAAAGTCTTGATTGAATACAACAAAACTTTTTTTAAATTGTAAAGTGTCTTGATTGAATACCACACGATCTTTTCATAATTAAAAAATCTTTTAACATCCCCATCCCCAGTAGTCTAATATAAATATGTGAACGAGGGTAGATTTGAATTATTGAGATTGAACTTTGTTAGGGTTTGGTTCAATTCTTTCTCTCTCTCGCTCGTGATCAACCAACAATCATCAATCATTTTCCGTTTCGATTGAATATTTCATCAGGAATTGACACGATGGGCTGTTGCTTTGTTATATTTAACTCGGAATCAGTCTTTGCCTACTTCTCTCCATACCATTGAACGTATGTTTTATGCTTCGAATATTATGATTGATTAATTTTTTACATTTGTTATTTGTTATGATCCATCATTCATTCATTTGTTTTTGTTTGTTTTCGCATGCTTTTTCTCTGAATCCAAACAACCCGGATATTCTTTGGATCACAGGAATGGCTTTCTCTTCCAAGGCATCTTTATTAATCAGACAAGACCAAGTCCTAAACCTCGATCTCGCAGAATTTTATTTTAAAAAGCCAGCTGAATACTTTCAAAGAGCTTATAATCAGGATCCTCACAATCAAGCTTATAAGGTAGGTTGCCAGTGGCGGATTTGACTTATTTTCTTGGGGGTGCCACATTAAAATGTCAGGGGGAAGGTTCACTTTGCGTTTTTAAATTACGGACACTATTAAATGTCTTTAGATAATATAATAATTCAATCACACTTGATTTATTTTAGAAAACCATGTTATATAGTCGGTAGTTTTAAGTCTTCTGGTGGTTTAATTTGCTTATGGATGGTGCCCTATCTATCTTTAGGCTTTTCAAATTAAACAACACAAATCACTAACTTATACTTGTTTTTTCTTTTTTTCTTTTTTCTTTTAGTTACATGTGGAACGTATCGAATACTTTCGTCGTCAATCAAGTAAGAAATCACAAGGGTCTTCTTCATCACAGGGGTCTTCTTCTGCTACAATAATGGTAACTAATAATGACACATACAAGTTTCTCTTTACTTTGCTTTTCATTCGGGTACCAACATTCTTCACTAACCTGTTCTTATATTATTATTTTTTAAGCTTCTCCTATAAAGGTAATGTTTCTCTTTACTTTGCTTTTCATAGGGTACAAACCAATCACTAACTAGTTACTCAACCATTTCATCATTTACCCTTTCTTTTTATAGGCTCTTGATGCCAAAATCCATACCCGTCAGCAATCAGCAGTGACATCCCGTGCCTTCTCCTGCTTCAAAGGTAATAAGACATCCAAGTTTATCTTGTTTATCTCTGCGCACCCCAATAGTATGTGGTTTTGTTCTTTGTGCATTGTTAAGTGCAATTTTTTTTTTATGTATGCAATAATACCTGACTTTAGACACATTCAATAAATTTTCTTGAATGGAAATACAAGAGTTTGCTGACTATAATTCTTTGTTTTTGTTTTTTAATTTTTTTTTGTCCCTGCCTTAGTCATTTTTATTGCAAAGATAGAGAAACTGGGTGACTTTGGTACATTTTATTTCCTAAAATGAAAAACTAATCTTATGTTTAGTCAATGCTTCTTTTGTATGGTTTTTTGTTGGATCGTGGACTGTTATTTCTTTATGGTTAAGTTGTGTCCACTTTTTCCCAGAAATCACGTTGTAGGGTAGATATGTTGACATAGACTCTTTTCTTCATATTTAAGTTGTGTTCACTTTTTGCCTAATTTATTTTGTTATTTTTCAGGCTCAAAAATGAAAGTACAGTGACATACTTAGATGTGTTGCTATTGGCGTCGTGGTCCACAAAGAGGTATATCATTGGAGATTCTACAATTTTTCCTAATTTGGAATTTAATTATTTCTCTTAACATACATGTTTTGTTTTGTTTTTATTTTCATTTGGATTTTCGATGTTTCACATTGTTGAATTTGTAAATTTATTGTCTGTTGTTTTATTTGCAAACCAATGTTATGTGATATGAACTCTTTATTAGTTCATTGCTTTGTTCTTCAACTCTGTTGTTTGAGTCCTGTTTAGATGGATAGGCTTCTATGATTTTTTTATGGAGTAAATATGTGCGTGGTCCCTATAAAAATACATACAATTTTATCAAATCTCTTACAGTTCTGTTTTGCTCTCTAAAATATATTTTTTATTGCAGGGTATTTGATTATGGTTGGCTTTTGGTACTGATGGGATCTGCTAGAATAGTGGGTGTGGTTGCAAGCACTGCTGCCTATGCTGCCAACTGTTTTTAATGATACATTAAGAAAGGATATTCAAATGGGGAAGCTCCATATCAAAGAAAATGATGCCACCGAAAGGCTTGTAAATACATGTATGTTAAAGGATATTTTGTTTGGAGCTATATTTTGTAAACTTTGATGGATGTGGCTGATTTTGGAATTGCAGCAGTGTTGAACAGTCTTTAGTCTTTACAATAATTTCATTCTCTTTACTTCAAAAAAATAAATAAATAAATAAATAAATTTCAATCTCTTGATACTAATCCATACGTGTGTGAACTTTATTAAACTTTGACTTTGGAATTGGAACTTTGAAGCTTCTTCTTTCATGGTCTGCGCGCTACCTCAACTTTCAACATAAAGTATTTTGATTTGGGGATTCTGAATGACCGAGTGGACTGTTGAAAGTGCAGAAGCCACTCTCAAGTGAGTTATTATTTTTTCGATGAATGGAAACATCAAAGCATGCATAACATATCACATTGTTATTTTAATTATCTTTATGTGTCTTCGCTGAGAATGTTAGATTGGAAGGTGTTGCTATTAGTTAGCTAGGTCTGTTAAGTAGAAAAGTATAATAAATAATGTATGTATTTAATTTCATTGAAGTTTTTTGAGACATATAGTAACTGCTTGCTGAAGGAAGCGGTTAGGGTTTTTGCTTTATTGGATTTTCCGTTATGGTAATCAGTTGTCATGCAACTTTGTGGACAATTTGTTTAGGGATTTTTGTCCTCTTTAGTATTGATGCTCTGCCATTGTTTGTTTCAAGGGATTTGTCTTGTATGCTTGTATTGGGATTGTGCAGCTTTACTGCAATCTTACCACATAATGCATTTTCTTTTCCCTTTATTAGTACTGTTGTGTGTAGTTTTGTTTATTTTACCCGTGGCATGAGAAATGTTAGGGTGACACCCCTCTAACACACTTCAATCATAAATAGACATGTCATCTTCTGTTTTTATGCATTTACTTGTTTACCGGTTGCACAGGTTGTGACAAAAAAAGAGAGAAAAAAGCTTCAATCTTGCTGCACTCTATGGCTACTTCTTCATATCTTCTTCAATCTGTTTGAACACTCATGCACTGTTAGCCACCGTCGAATTAGTTGCAGCGAGAAACGTTTCTGTTGCTTCATCTTTAATTTTTGACGGGTTCCATTTTTTGTTTTATTGTTTTTTTCAGATCTAATTTGTTTAGATTATTCAAAAGCATAGTATCTTTTTCAGTAACATTCTCTTTTGTTTTGAAATTGAAAAACATGTATGAACATTATTTTGGTAATTGTGGTTTCAATTGGAATTTGCGAAAGATATCCCACTCAATTTTTCCATGGCTTTATTTGGAAGGAAAAAAAACAACTTAAGATCTTGAAGTGTTCTTTTTCTGCGTAAGGTTGCAAATAGTATATGTCAATTTGGGTTTGAAAACTTCCATTGACAGACAAGAATTTGCCAGAAGGTGGAAGGTTGAACCAGGGCATGGAGAAAGGTTGTGTGTGCGGTGAAGATGAAAAGATAAAGCCAACACAATAAAAAATAATAATAATATAAAATAAATAGTTAAACTCTTATGTAAAATGAAACCTGTAACATGTCAACAAATTAAAAACATGGATGACGTGTCTATTTATGATTGGAGTGTCTTAGAAGTTGTGTCCCTAGCAGTCCTCCTCGCGGTATTTTCACACTTGATTATGTTTCCCTTTTCTCTTTTTATTACTAACTCTTCCTTCCCACCATTTGGCACTTTGGATTTGGGTATAGACTTTGAGAGGCTTCTCACTTTTGGGATGACCTGAAACCATAGGGATCATATTCCTATCTTTGCAATAAAATTGAGAAAATGACATAAACTCAATGTAATTACAATGAGAATAAGTCAGGAAAATAACTAGCACTAAAACGCCACTTGAAATGCTTTGTCGGCGCAAAATCCTGATTGGACCATCCAATGAAACATAGAGAAATAAAGAAAATAGATAAAAAAAAAAATGTGAAAACAGAAAAGGAAACATAGAGAAATAATGAAAATAGATAAAAAAAAAAATGATTATTGTTGTTGTAGAAGGTTAAGTGAAATGAGATTAGAATCAAAGCCACTAAAAAATGAAATGAGATTATTGTGGTGTTTGACCTAAATGCTTCATCTTTTTGGGATTAATTTGTTTAGTGATGAGTAACGATCATTCACTTCACTATTTGACTGTGTTCTCTGTCATTTCTCTCATCAGCGGTTTCTTTCATTTCATTTCACTTAACCTCCAACAACACTCATTTTTTCTCTCATTCCTTCAAAGATGTTCTCTCATTTCTCTTATCTCATTACACTTAACTTTCAACAATACAACACCAATAATCATTCTTTCTCTATTTTCATTCTTTCTCTATGTTTTTTTCTTCTTCTGTTTTCACATTTTTGTTACAGCAATTTTCGATAACACTCATGTTTGTGTTTTCTAAAGGAAAAAAAAAAGTTTAAACCCACGTTTATGTTTGGGTAGATAATCTAGGGGTGTTGTTGTGCGTCCGTTTACTTGCTTTGGGGTAGCAGGTGTTTTGGTTGGTGCTGTTAAGGGATTTATTTTACTGTCATGTGCCTTTTTTCTGTTGTAGTGGCAAAGGTATGAGTTTTAGTTTTATGGGTGCTTGATGGCTTGTTTGTACTTTGAGCTTGTTTCCCATGTTTATTTGTGGGATAGCTCCTCTATTTTAATAGAACTTGACTGTTAAAAAAAAAAGCACTCATGTTATAGCAACATATTTGTGGAAGAAAAAAAAATTCTAAAATATTGATTCTAAAATCCCTATGAGAGTGGAGGAGCCTTCATCTACTCCAAAACTTCTCTTCAGATTTAAACAAGATGTGTTAATTGGGAATTGAGATTATTGGAGGGTATTAATTTTACATGATTTTAGAATTAATTTCTTTTGTTTGATTAAACAACTTCACACGGAGATCATATTTTTTGGAAAGATTTTGAAAACAAATTAATTCCAAAATTTTGGAAAGATGGTATTTCGGATGTGTTTTTTTTTTGTGGTGGCCGGGGTTTGAACCCGAACTTTACATATATTATGCATTGTCCATACCAACTGAGTTAAGTTCATGGAGACTTATTTCGGATGTGTTGATACACATGAACAAGATTTTGAAGTTCTCCACCTTTAAAAATTAACCAAACCCGCAATGTTTTAGATAGTTTTTCGGGAGATACTTTTGCATGTGGGGTTGAACTCATATTGAACTCAACGGTGATAAAAGCAAGTGTGAAAAATAACTGTGTGTTAAAAGTTATATGAAAAAGAGTTACTTTGGAATTATAAGTGTTTTGTAAGGGTGAAGGTGCAAACGCATGGATATAAGGTAAAATTTCAAGTGTAATGTTGTTGGTGTTTGATTTTTGGGGGTTGCACTGCTCTTGTGTGACGTCCGCTCTATCGCTTCCTTGTATTTTTTTTCTAACAAGTCTCGCACTACTTATGAGACATTGCATTAATAATATTGGTTGGTTCAAAAAAAGAGTTCAGAACAACGTATTTTATGTTGTTTTTTGGTGTTTAAATATAGGTAAAGGGCTCGGGCATGTGTACAGACAATAAAAGTTGTTACGTATGAAGGTATGAACTCGAGTACGACTTTCTTTTACAAATACGAGTATGAGGATAAACACTATAGTATCCTACCCATTAGGGGTCATTGCCATCCCTAATTGCACACTCTTTAATATATAAACAAAACGAGTTTTTTTTTTAAACAACATAAACAAAACGAGTTAAACAGTCTAATTTATTATTTTATTTTTTACTGAATTTTAGATTAAATACATTTAACCTTTTAATCTTTGTTAGGGAGAGACTAGAGAGTGGTAAATAACCATTAATTTCATCTATAAATTATCATTCTTTCACTAATCTAGTTCCAACTTCCAAATAATAAAAATGTAATAAATAGTCCATACGCTTCCACTGCCTCCGGTTGTAAAAGAAGTTGAATGACTAATCTGATTGATTTTTAATAGCTATGAACCTAGTTACTTTCTCCGATCATATTTATAAATAAAATATTTTTTTTTTAAATTTATTGAATAATTAATGTATCTGACCTTTATATAGACTGCATACATTATTCAATAAATCTAAAAAGTTGTTTTTTACTTATAAATGTGACTAGAGGGAGTATAATATTCGTAAAATGCTAACAAGTGCACGATTTATTTAGAAGTTGAATGTAAAAAAATTATCTCGAAAATTGTGCATTCATTATATTGAAAAAGTGAAAATTGATTTTTGTTTTATTAAACTTATCAACTATTAACTCCATCGTTAATTATAAGGCTATTTACAAAAAATAATTTGTCCATAATTATGATTACATGTATTTAATAAAAATGATATATCTTTTGACTATTTTATTATGGTTTTTTTTTATTATGTGCAAATTTGCATATGTAAAGAAATTTAAAATAATAAGTTTGTCTTAGAACTTGTGTATTTTATATTAAATATAGGGTTAAATATATTTTTGATTCCTCTAAATATAACAACTTTTCATTTTAGTCCCTCTAAAAAATTTCTTCAATTTTTAATCCATATAAAATTTTCAATCAGAACTTTTGGTTCCTATTTTTAAGTAAACTTTTGTTTTTTTTTTAATGAAATTGTGCAAAAAAGTATATAATATTGTAAAAATCACTCCAAAAGAATTAGAATGTTTTAACAAAACATAAATTAAATATGAGCGTTTTACCTCCAAAAATATATAAATTCATATTTAATTTATGTTTTGGTAAAATATTCTAATTTATCTGCAAAATTTTATTCAAAAATATGAATTCTACATATGAATTTACTTTAAAGGAGGATCCAAAAGTGAAGATGAAATGTTTTTGGAGGACCAATGGTTGAAGAAATTTTTTAGAGGGACTAAAATGAAAAATTAACATATTTATAGAGATCAAAAACATATTTAACCCTTAAATATAACTTTTTAATAAATCATTTGTGTTTTTCAATAAAAAAATTACAACTTTTAGTTGTTTTAACATATGCAATATTGCAGATGTTAGACAAACATTTTTCTTCTTCGACAAAAAAGACAACCCTTTTAAATTTTTTTTAAAAAAAGACAAACCTTTTTATTATATTTCTTAATATTCATAAAAAAATTGACAATAAAGATATCTTCCTACAAAAAATATCTTAAATGATTTTCATTTTGAAACATATCGGATATTTACTACAAGTACACGATTAACATTTATTTTGTCTGACTAACATTTATGAGAGTAAGTTTTTTGTTTTTGACTAAATTTACGATATTGATTAAAAAATAAAATAAAGTAATATTGGTTTGCACAAACAACAAAACAATCGAGTACATCATCAAATTACGATCATAGGGTATCCGTTTCAATCACTTCTTCTTCTTCCTTCGAAACCCTAGAAATTCTCAAATCCCAATTTCAAAACCCTAAAAAATCTCAAAATTCCCCAAATCACTCTCAAACCTAAACCACTACCATGAATCTTCCATCATCAAAACCCATTCTCTCTGAATCCCCTCCCAATATCTTCCCCTTCGTCAAAGGCGAATGCTGTAACTGCGGCATCAAAGACCGTTGGCTTCTTCACAACGTCGTCGTTCGCGGCGTGGATCGTCGAATCTGCACCTCCTGTGTTCTCCGTCTTCATCCATCATCATTCTGTCCTTGTTGCTTCGAATTCTACGAAAACCCTCTTTCCACCACTTCCTCTGCACACCGTTTCGTTTCCTGCATCAAATGCTCTTCTCTCAGCCATATCCATTGCCTCTCTTCTCCACCACCGCCTTCCTACCTCTGCCCATCTTGCTCTCAACCCAATTTCACCTTCTTCCCTGTTCCTGAATCCCCAATTGATGCAAAACTCTCCAAGATTTTTCTTTGTGCTTGCAAGGTTGCTTCTTCTTCTATGAAAAAGCATTTTCATTTGTCGAGAATTAGGTCTGAGAGAGCGGTTAAGGAAGCCGCGATGTCGAGGAAGAGGACTAAGGAAGCTATTGAGCATGTGTTTGCGCTTCAAAAGCTTCAGGGTTCAATTGGGTTGAGTAATGGGAACAATGTTGTGGTTAAAAAAGAGGAGTTGAATGGACATTCGCAATCGCCGAATGGTCCTCTCATTAGCAGAGTTGGGGCTAATGGAATTGGGAGTCCTGTGATTGGGAACAAAATTGGGGGTAATGGAAGTGATGGAAGAATAGGGAATAATGGTAGTGGGAAATTTGGTCCTAGTTTCAAAGCTTTTTAACATTTGCTAGTGGATGTGACAACAATTGAGACTTATCAAGGTTAGGGATGTTTTACTTTTAGTTTTAGTTTAAGGTCTTGTTTACTTTATGAAAATATTTTTCAGTTTTTGTATTCTAGAATTTATGTTGATTTTAAATTGTTAACAAAGAGATGGTAGGCGCGCGTAGTTATAATTGTGATAGAGATGATATAGAAGACAAGCCGGAAAAAATGGATTTTCGAAAGTACTGAAAATGCTAGGTTTTTTTCAAAAAAGGGATGGTAGGCGCGCATAGTTATAATTGTGATAGTGATGATATAGAAGACAAGCCGGAAAATATGGATTTTTGAAAGTACTGAAAATGCTAAGGTATTTTCAAAAAAGAGATGGTAGGCGCAGGTAGTTATAACTGTGATAGAGATGATATAGAAGACAAGCCGGAAAAAATGGATTTTCAAAAGTACTGAAAATTCTAGGTTTTTTTTCTTTTCAAAAAAGAGATGGTAGGCACGTGTAGCAATAATTGTGACAGAGATGATTAGACAACAAGCCCGAAAAAATGGATTTTCGAAAGTACTGAAAATGCTAGGTTTTTTTCAAAAATTGTAAAGGAAAATGGTGAGAAACATAGTGTCTATATATTCCTTTTATGTTTGTTAGGGTAAGTTAAAATGAAAACTGAAAGCATTGTAAGTAATTAGGCCCTGAATTTCCTTTTCTGTGTGCAATTGTACTTGTTTTGGGGTTGATACATTAACACATTTGTTTTGCTTGATTTGAATGCAGATAGACAAGGGCATGAGTTTTGCTTTGTTTGAATGCAGATAGACAAGGGCTTGGGTGTTTCTAGAGTTGGCGCTGCTGTGGAGTTCCGAGTAAGAGTACACATTTGATCCTGTTGTAGTTTATACATGATACCTTTCATGTATCCATTCCATTCCCTTGTAAAGCTTATGACCTAATGTGATTATGCAATTTTATGTACTTTAAGTGCCCGGCTGTAATTAGGTTTGAGCTTCTTTTTGTCTGTGTTAGAGTATCAGATGTTAATCCATTTTTATACTCCCCTCTTCATTTTCTTTGACTATATCATGTGTCAAATAAGACTATGGTTATGTGGGATTTTTATAGCTGCAATCAGTGATTTTAGTTATCAATTTTTTTTGGTTGGATCAGGAACTCTTTCATTAGGATGTTCAGACTTTGGCATAGCATATCATGATTGAGCAGCCATGAGTTGCATATTTTAAATTTGAGAGCTACTATTTAGTTCTTACAGAGGAGAGCTAGCAACACTAAGTCTAACACTTTTTTTTAACATATTTTCTTTTATTAGGTGAAATTCGTGTAGGTCTCACCATTAAGAGAATGGGTCTCATAAAATGGCGTGACTTGTATGAATTTCACAAAATAAGAGATATAGTGTAGGAAAGAGTGTTAAATGTTTGTTTTTCTTACCAGGCAACCTAAAGTTTATGCTCTTACAAAGCATTCTAATCTGCATGTATGCACGAAAGTTTCATTCCTGCGAGACTTGGGGATGTAGCACTGTTAATATTGCATTCTTGTCATATTGGATTCAACATTTTGCAGGAGTGGTTTCATTCAAATTGTACGTGGATTCTGTTATCCTCACAGTTGCTTGGCCTCTTTTCTTGTATGTCTTTTCTAGTGAGAATTTTCTTTCATGTGATGAATTGTAATGAGTAATATGATGTCAATCCTGTGTGTTGAGCGTTGATAGTCGATCAATGCCGTTGTTTGGGGCTTTATGGAGAGACTGAAGTTCTTACGAAGAATCTTTGAGATTGTTTGTTAATTTACACTTTTCCAATAATACAGGGCAGGGGCTAGAATTTTATCATGAAATGACCATAACTTAAAGTCTAAACATGAATTTTGTACAACTTTCTATGGTTTCTTAGATCCTTTCTCTACAAGAGGCAATCCAGTTTGAGACATGATTGGGCACTAAATGTGGACATCTTTTGCATAAGATTCGACACTCTTTCATCATGTTCTGAGAGACTAAAGTTGCATCAAGTTTTTTAACCAACAACTATGACTTGTACACTAATTTGCATCGAAGTAGGAACACCTAATTTTCATATTAATGACATACTTGTACACTTGCAATCGTTTTGTGTAGACATTTAATCAATCCACAACATTACTGCCAAATAGATTAATTGGCATCACGATTCAATTATAAAAGAGAACACAGTCATAATGATTTTGGAGGCTTGTGTGTTGTATAGAAGTAGAGGTAGAACAAAATCCACAGGGATGAAGCCAAACAAAATCCTTTACAAGATTATTCTTTAAGCTTGTATATTCTTGCAAGACGAATCACTAACAAATAATGAAAAAGTTAATATGTAAATAAACAAACTGCAGTCTGCAGCGTCATACACAATTTTTCTACACTATCTTTGAAAAGTTCATTTATTCAAGAGTACTTGATAATAACTTTTGGATGTAGTCCATGTATTTGTAACCAAAAAGTTTGTACTTTTTTATGCTGAGATTGTTATCGGCTGCTATCGGCCACAAGATGAAAGATGCAAAATTCAATAGCTAAAAGTACAAGGTTGATAAAAGTAGGAATTATGAATAATAACAAGTTGAGGAAAGTACAAATAGTCTTTTCAACTGTTGATCTTCTTGTGATCATCACTGCCTTCATCCTTCACCCCAAGCCTAATGTCCTGCTGCCTTAAATTATTCTTATGAAGTACTAATAGTGTTCCTTAAAGTGTTCATCTAAGTGAGATTAACACTATCTCATTCATTCAATACTTTGACTTAGTTGAAACATGTTATGTTTGTAAGTGGAGAGAATGTGTACAAAAATACTCTATAGTGGAAGATCTCTGGTTTGATCCCTTGTTCTGTTAAAGTTACTTCTCGATATAATTGTACCGTTGTACGCTTGGAAACATGATTTGTGTAGACATTTGTTCAATCTACAACACCACTGTCAAATAGTTTAAATTAATTGGCATCAAGATTCACTTTTCTAATGAATGAGAAACTATCAAAAATGATTTGAGGAATGTGTGCTTTATAGTAGAGGTGGAACAATTTTGAGGAACGAAGCCAACAACATATCTTCATGGGTCATAGCCCTCTCTCCAAACATGTGAATTTTTGCAATGATTTTGACCAAACGTGGAAATTTTACCATGTAAAGGAATGGATCTTCTCATGTATAATTTACACATGAGAGGAAAAAGTGTAATCTCTTACCTTTCACCAAGAGACAGAAACACCCTCTTAGAAAAAAAAGAAAAAAAAGTAAAAGAGAGAAACACACAAGTAATTTAAGTGAAGTGAATTTGAATGCTGGTAAATTACACTTTACTCTCATGTGTAAATTACACATGAGACGATCCATTCTCCGCTTGAATTATCTACTTGTGAAAAACCACATCCCCTAAAGATTATCCATGAAGCATGCATGTTCTTGCAAGACGAATCAGTAACTAATTAAAAAATAATGAAAAAGTTAATATTAAAAAACAAGCTTCATCAGCATCATACACAATAAGGATATGTCTGGATAAACAACTAATTTACAACTTAAAGCACAAGCGCTTATGTATAAGTTTACATAAGCTATTTTTATAGCAAATGATAAAATAAAGTTAAATTATTTTTGTATAAACTAAGTTGTTTTCATAAGCTATCTTGGAGAACTTATGAAAATAAGTTGAACAAAACTTAGCAAAAATGTCATCAGCTGTTTTCAGAAGTTCTTCCAAACAGTCTCAACAAACTTATGTTAGTAGAAATGCTCAAATAAGTCAATCCAAATAGGCTCTTATTCTACATTCTCTTTGAAAATTTATTTTTGAAAGAATATCTCAAAATATTATGTATAACTTTTTATGTAGTCCATGTATTTGTTACCAAAAAGTCTTTCTTTCTGCTCCTATAAGATTCTTATCAACCACAACATGAAAGATACAAAATTTAATTGTTAAAAATACAAGGTCGATCAAAATGGAAACTGAATAATGAGAAAAGAATTACAAAAAACTAGTCCTATCTATGTATCTAACCCCCCTCTTTTCCCCTCCATAATGAGCATGGAGTTTTAGAGGTGTCTTCTTCTCAAATTGTAATACGACCACGCCCTAATGTCTTGCACTAAGTGCAAACAGTATTTTTTTTTTCAAGTGCTGATCTTCCTGTAATTAACTCGACCTCGTCCTTCACCGCAAGCCTGATGTCTTGCCATGAATTATTCATATGAAGTACTAATCGTCTTCCTTCAAGCGCTCATCTTACTGTGATAAACACCATCTCATTCACTCAATGAATTAACCTAGTGGAAACATATTATGTCTGTAAGTGGAGAGAATGTGTGCAAAAGATACTCTTTAGTGGAAGATCTCTGGTTCAACCCCCTGTGAAAAATACTTCTCTTGGGATGAAGTTCTGCACCTCTTGTTCTGTCAGTCTCAAACGTGTTTGCCTGTGGGAGAGACACATGAGTATTTCATATTTTAAAAATAAAAAAAACTCCATATAGTTTCTTTTTGCATCTATACACAAGATAAGTTGAAATAGTTTGTTTAATCCCAGTTAAAGAAGTTAAGAAAGTGAATTTTAACAAATTTTATTACAATCTCAACAGTTGATAATTCAATCTAAAGTTGCAACTCCACAGTTTCTCAACATGCACCCCTCACATTAGAGAGGGTTGAACAATGGGACAACAAAACAAGAAGAAAAAACAAACCATGCTTTTATTGTGTGCATGTGAGCTAGATGAATTATCCAAATGAACCTAAATCATTTTCAGTTGCCACGCTTGTGGGCATAAGCTGGTTATAAACCAAATATGTGTAATAAACTCTTCTAACTGACTTTGAGATCATTTAATCGCAACAACAGAGAAATTCATATAAACATTGCAAAATGATGGTAAATCTATAAGTAAGTGAATTTTATATTCAAATCTCAAGTCATTCCACATCTTACCTAGTGTAGCATAGCAAATCAATTTGATAAAACTAACATCTGCGCAGCCGCATCATTCAACCTCTTGCAAGAATTTCCTGTATGACAGCAGTTCTCATTGCTATAAGACTTGCTGAATAAATAACCCTTGATGGACAAATCAGCAATCACAATGAAACTGGCATGTTAAGCAATAAGATTCCTTTCATGCATGAAATACTAAAGCTTCATCAATCTCCAAGGCCTTCTGCAAGTATATCGTTAACAGAATCAGAATCATCAAACAACGACATTGATTGACTTCTTCCTTCTCTATCATCAGACCCAATCAATAATTTATGAGTGGCCGTATCAGGAAGCCAACCCTTTTTCAGCATCATATCAAGTAATCGCCGGGCCTCATGTTCCTTACCCTCTTTCCACAGGCCAGCTATCAGTAAGCTATATGCTGTTGAACTCAATTTTTCGCTGTCAGAAATTTTTTCAATGGCCCTAGAAATCATCGATAACTGAGAATTATTGGCTATGAATGAAAGTTGATCAAATAGTTTGTCCGGATCAGGTATTAAACCTTCATTGACCATCATATTGAAAAACAAAACACATTCCTTTACTAGACTTTGTTTGATCATGCCATTGATAAGGATGCAATACGCTTCTGTGTCAAGATTTCCTCCCACTACAAAAATTTGTGAGAGGAATGCTAACAGATTTTTTGCCTTATCTGATTTAGACAATTCATGCATGATAGTAGTTTGTGTGACATTACAGCAAGAAATACCACAATAATAAGCTAATTGCCATAGTTTTATGGCTTTGTTGGCCTGTGCTGAGTCGCATACACATTTGATCAACTTGTAGAAGGAGAAGGAATGAAGAGGGCATCGTTTCGTTAACATATAATCAAACACTTCAATAGCATATTGAGAACGGTTGATGTCGTCACAGAGGCCATCTACTAGTTCAGAATAAGAAGCAATATCTAAACACCAACATCTAGCACAAATTCGACGAAATAGTTCCATTGCTTCATCATACTTTCTCACTCTACAGTTGCCAACCACAAGAGCTGAATATGTTGCATCATCAAGCACAACTGAGAATTTAATCATTCTGCCAAGAAGAGTGTATGCTTTCTCCGTCTCTTCATTCTCACAAAGCCATCTAATGACAATATTCCAGGATTGACAATCAGCTATGTGTCCATCTGTCATTGTTTCCAGCAGAACATTTGCTACCAGAATTTTACCGGAATTGCAGCAACCTTCAAGCAATGCATTGAAAGGAGCAGTTTCATTAACTTGTTTATCCTCTAAAAACATTATAGCCTCATCTATTTTCCCTAATTCGCAATAGCAATTTATCATATGAACAAAAACATTTTCATTTGGCAATATACCACTTTCTATCATTTCATTTATGAGGTTTACTGCAGAATCCAACTTCAAGTTTTTGCACAGGCACTGTATTAGAGCCTCGTAAATCAAAGCTTCTGGCACAAGATCAGAATCTTTCATCATTCTGAACAACCTCACTCCTTCCTCTACTCTATATCCCGTGCAAAAGAGAGGTATGGTGCAGTTATAAAAGCTCAAATCCGGTTGACATTTGAGTTTAAGCATTTCCTCTAAAACAGCTACAGCTTCATCCACTTGACCATTTTCGATCAAACCCTTTACAAGTATCTCAAAGGTCTTACTATTCGGACTACATCCTTTATTGTTCATTCTTCTAAACTGATCCAAAGCAAGGTCAACCCGATCGATTGTAAACAATATCTCCAACAAACAATTCAAAGTGTCGACTGTCGGCAGGACACCTGCCTTCACCATCTCTTTATAAACAAGCAAAGCATTCTGAAAATCTCTGCTCTCTTCTTTCACAATAGCACCTAACAACGCATTAAAAACTTGAATTGGAGGCTTATAACCCCCCGAATTCATGTTCACTAAAACTACTAACCCTTCTTTAATCCTACAATGTTCAACAAACGTGTGAATCAACGATACAAGTGCTTTTTCAACACCTTGAAACCTATTCTTCACCATGTTATGAACAAAATTTTCCATCTCCACAACATTTCCAGCTAAACCCAGTTTCAAAATAATCTCAAAATAAGTATTAGAGGTGTGATGAAAACTCTTCTGTATTGAAGCCCATTTGAAAATCTTTACAGCTGAGTTTAAATCACTTGTACGGTTCAAAACTTCAATTAAATTATCTGGGCCAAGCTTATTTCTCAAAAAGTTAATATTTTTATCGAATTCAGATGAATATTTGGGGTTCGCAATTTCTATGGTTTGTGAAATTTGTTGAGTGCTGGTTGAAGATAGATAAACCCATTTGAGGAATCGAGTGTGGTGTGCCAAAGATGGGAACTTTATTGCCATAGAACGAAACATTGATTTCTACGGGATAATGTAATTTTCGGAATCATAGAGAATGAATGAAGAAGGAAGAGAAAGAGAGATGGAAATTGAAATCTGACCTGGGAACCATGTCTTTGTGCTTTTTTTTGTCAAACAATGTAAAGGCATGAATGAGTGTGTTTGTTTCTTCATGCGGTTTTGACAAAGATTTGTATAAAAAAAATTGAGTTATTCCTATTGAGTAAATAGTCAATTACTATAAGTTTTATCAATTACCTCTAACATTAACGAAGACTTATCAGGGTAATATAGTTAAGAACCATATGAAAAGCACCCAAGGAATTGTACCTAAGTTTTTTCCAAAATACTCCCGCTGGAGTTTTGCACTTATGTGCAAAATGCCCTCCAAACCTGTAAATTTATATTTTTTTTTTATCCTCGACTCAAACAATCTTAAAGGTAAACCGACTTTTGGACGAATCGTTCCAAATCGACTTATTTTAAAACCGAGAGGCAAATCCGAGCCTCATAACATGATACTAAACCATATTGAAAAAAGGTTTCACGCTAAATTTTATGTAAACCAAAGATTTAGCAAAAGAAATGTCATACGATACATTTAAAATTTCATAGGAAACATTTATGAAAAACCCATTTATCTCATTTTTTTGCATAACTTATTGACCAATTATTGTTTAATTTGTGGTTTTGTATGTTTCATATGACTAGTGATTGATTTTTAGAATTTTTGAAAATTCGGACTAAATGGAAGCCAAGTGAATTACCTTGTCAATTTTCGAATTTTACTTGTTTTTACCCTTTCTCTCTAAAACGGCCATACCTTGGGATGTCCTTTTCCGTTCAGAGCTTGTGAACATTTGTTGGAAAGGTAACAAGCATAGCTACGCGGGATATGAAACATCTACTTATTTATCTTTAAAAAATGAAATTCTAACCAATAAACTTTTTGACAAAAAAAATTAGTCTGTCTTTAAATTTTAATTCAACCAACAAGATCAATATTATTAAGCTTGATACATTGATTTTGGACACAAGATCTCACAGCTGTGTATGGATAGACTTATGCACATTATAGCTGACCAGGTGGAGGTTGAGTACTGGAAACCAATGCGTGCAGGAAGGTATGGTCCCCAAATTTCCCATCTTCTTTTTGCTAACGATCTTCTTCTTTTTGTAGAGGCTTCTATCGAGCAAGCTCAATGTGTTATGCATTGCCTTCACCTATTTTGCCAAGCTTCAGGCCAAAAGATCAACAATCATAAAACTCAAATTTATTTCTCTAAGAATGTGGATAACCAACTTCGTGAAGAAATCTTACTTCATACTGGTTTTTCTCATGTCAATAGTGTGGGTAGATACTTGGAGGCTAATTTAGCTACTGGTAGATCCACTAGAGGTCACTTTAAGCATATTGTCGAGAAAATTCAGAATAAACTTACTGGATGGAAGCAACGATGTTTAAGTCTAGCAGGGAAAATTACTCTTTCAAAATCAGTTATCTGCTCTATTCCATATTACCATATGCAGTATGGAAAGATCCCCAAAACTATTTGCGATGAAATTGAAAAAATTCAATGTAGTTTCCTGTGGGAGAGACTTTAATTAGAGGTGAAAACCACATTTGGTTAAGTGGGATGTTTGTTGTCAACCAAAGTTTAATGGTGGTTTGTTGTCACCCCTTTCTATTTTCCGGATTTTAGAATTTGAATACCCATCATAATGTGTATACTCCATAGTAGTGAGAACTTTAACCACAATTAAACAATTGTTGAGTGTGTTTTTTTTCCCTTAAGGGTTTTTACAAATTCGAATTTTAAAATTTGAATGGTAAAATAACAATTTTATACATTCGAGTTTTAGAACCTGAACCCACCCTTTTACATGATTCAAACCCCTTTTGTGACAAAATACAATTTGAATATTTTCTTCACATCCAAATTACAGCTACAAAAAAATTATATGAACTTTGCATTTTTTACGTGGTATATATGCACTTACTTTCGTTGAATATCGAAAGCATAATTATCTTGTAAAGTGCAATTCAGGATTTAACCCTTTCAATTTGACACTAGTGACAATTTTGGTTCATTAATATTTGGCATCAATATGATTATTCAGTTTTGCAAACTTAACGCCTTGTTAAATTCCATGGTTAAGGCAATCCGAACTGAAAGAATACGTAGGGAAGCTAAAATGAATATTTATTCTTTTATTTATTTTAAGCAATAAGATTTGAAAACAAATATTGAATTTTCATTTTGAACTTTGTAAATGGCACGTTCAGATTCCAAAATTCGGATGTTTAAAATGCTTTTTTACTGTTTGATTTTTTCTCTTGAAAACTTGGTATATGGGCCAAAGACCTTTACTCTTGAATTTTAAAATCCAAATTTGTAAATATTATGAAAAAGCAGTTATTCATAGTTAAACCGTGACTAATGTCCCCACTAGAATGAGACATGCACATTATAAACGGTATTTGAATTCCAAAATTAAAAAATAGAAAAAGGTATTTTTGAAGTTTTAAGGAGGCGCAAGAAACATGAAAGTTGGAATAAGAAATTTCCATAATCATACCGGTAGAATTTTGCTCTTTTGGCTCCCCAAAATCGATCGGTTGTAAGTCCCAAATAGGGATGTCAAAAGAGCAACCATGATATAAGGGCTGCCTACTAATAGCAACAAAGAAAGGCCCATTCATGATAAAAAAAAAATCAAAGAAGGCCCATGGTGAAACTGTGATCCACGTGTTCCAAAACGATTCGTTGATGCCAAAATTTGTATTTGCCGCGCTCATCATGGAAAGAGTCAAACACCAATCAATCCTAGCTGTAGTTTTGAATTTTCTCAGGTCCCGAGGTTTGGAATCTCCCAACCTAACCGTTCCGTAGCTTCGTTCTCCCGAACCATAGTTTACCGGGAAAAAATAGAAGAAAATGTACACTCAATGTTGGAGTAATGTCATTTTTTTACTAATAAAACAATTAAAATCATTCAACCCATGTGTGTGAAATGTGAATGTTGTAAATTTAGATGTATCAAATTCTTTTTTTATTCCTAAAAAAATTATATATTCTTTTTGGAAAATTCATAATAATTTAGATTAATTTAAAGAAATATTACTTTTTTGAGTGCTCAATTAAATAAATTATTCCTTTTTTCAATTGAATTTATGAACTACCATTAGTAATAAAAAGTTCTTAATAAAAAATAAAAAATACTATTTTTAAAATTTAATTTATCATCATACCATTACAACAATTTTTTTAACTAAATTCATTTTCAACATACATTTAACACTTTCAGTAATTTATATTAAATAAATATCCTTATGACATAGAGGTGCTCTATCTTTATAAAAAAAAGAGATGTTAATCAGGAAAAAAAAAGATGCTCTGACTAAATATACATTTTTAATATATAAAAACCTTCAAGTAATAAGTAAGAAGTACATTGAATTGAATCCAGCTAATGAAAGTGAATGAATTAAGAATATTTGTTGAAATTTTAATATAAGATATATCTAAATTTTGTCTTTATTAATATTCTATGAGAAACTAGTATATTTAAAATAAAATAAAAAAAAGCGAAGTCCGAAGCTAGCCTGTACCGACCCGAGGCAAGGGTTGAATGATGGATGCGTAAGACAATTACATTACATAACATAAACATGTCGCGTAATCCCAGCCAAATAACACTCACATATAAGACAAAGAAAATATTAAAATAATTAACTAAAATTAAAAACAAAATGAAGAAGTTACGCACGAGTCTATGATTCATTCCCTGAACTCATCACATCACACTCATTTCGTTTACACATTCATCTTCTTCTTCAGATCAATTCTCTTTTTCTTTACACTTAAGATCAGTTCAAACGCAGAAACCGGTAAGTCACTATGCTACTTCCTTGTTTCACTATTTTTCCGCAACTGCTTCAAATTTTGAATTTTCACTTCTAATTTTTTTTTCCAACGTATTCATTTCACGTCTTTCTCTTCACCATCTTCATTATTATTATTATTATTGGTGCTATTTTTTTTATTTAATTTATTATTCGACAATGACAGATAGACACATGAAGGGTCATGCTAATTCTCTCTCTCTCTTTTCAATTATGATGAAACTGAATGCTTGATGCACTCTATACCATGAAAAAAATAAATTAAATTATTGAGAATATTGCTTTGAATTTGAATTTGAATCTAAATCTAAGTCTACTGTTCAGTACCCTTTTCGTGAAAACAAGTTATTGTATTTTCTAAGCTTCTTTATGATATTATTTAGTTTATTTTTTATTTTTGCTTATATGGTTGAATTTGTAATTAAATTAAATGCACAACTACCATATTCACATGTAGGGAATGAAGTATATAATTCAATTGCTTTCATTTCAAGGACTTTGATCCCTGGTCCATAGGATCTGAGTTTGATGTTTACATAACATAAGAGGATAACTTTCATTTCAACAAAGTTGGTCAAAATCTCAAATTTCCCATGTCAATTTCCGACAAACAAGCTTCAGTTGATCCTTTGTTAAAGGATTTGAATGATAAAAAACAAAGCTTTCGGCGAAACGTTGTGTCTTTAGCTTCTGAGTTGAAGGAGCTTCGGAGTCGTTTGGCTTCACAAGAACAATCATATGTTAAAGAAACTCTAACTAGACAGGTACCAAATTTTAATTTTTGTGTCTTTTGAATTATTATTACTTCTGTGTCTTTTTGTGTATCAATATACAAATGTTGTTTTGTTTTGTTTTGTTTTTCTCTTTTTGGCCATGCTAAAAAAATTGTAACTTTGATTGTAGTATCAATCATTCCTACTTTTGGAGTCTTTGTGGTTGTGGGGTCAAGGAAAATTTGATTATTTTTTAGTCCTGCAATTTATGGATTTTATTTTTTCACAGGAAGCAGAGACAAATGCCAAGGTTATGGAATTGGAAATTGGTAAATTGCAGAAGAAATTGGAAGAAAAAAATGAGCAGCTTCAGGTTTCAACCTCTTCTGCTGAGAAGGTTTCAATTTCATATACTGTTCCTTATTATTATTCTTTTCATGGTTTATGAATATCTCTTGGTCGTATACAGCTGTTTGATTTGAAAATTGAAATGTTCTCACTTTTTGTTTTGCACGATTCTCTATTTTCTTTGTCTTTTGTTTGCTTTTCTAGCTGAAATGGTGTTGATGTCTTGATGAAATTGAATTGATTGTGTATATTTTTTTTCTCATTAAATTAAATAAATATAACACACCAGATGCCCATTTTTTAGGATCTTGTTACTATTCAGTTGTCCTCTTTCATTTTAGCATATCCCATTGGTCTTTGGAGAGAAGGTTGAGTAGCTACTTTGGTCTATTACCTTTTTTCTTTTATAATAATAACAAAAAGTTTAGTTGAGATTGACCTTTACTTGGGCCAAAGAAAGTCTAAAGACTAATAGAACATTTATAACGTTAATTACATATTTTACTTAACAATAAGGTCTTTACATTAGTAGCGGAATTTGATCTCACGCCCTTGTAGGATATGAACTGAATTCTTATCGACCTTTGTTGGAAAACTCTCTTACTCTTGTGGTCCCTTTTTAACTAGGATGTTAATCCTTCAATTTTGTCTAGGCCACATTTTTCTGAATAACCACAAGCTTATTACCAAATCAATGAATTAATTTTAATGTAGGGAGAGAATTGGGATTGGTCCATCCTAAGTTGGGAAATCACTCATAAATTTTCGTATCAGTTTTACGGCAACTAGTTGATTTTAGATGCATATTAATTACTGATAGCCAATTGTACATTCAAATGACCCTTCCCGTGCTAGAGCGTTGGTAGTTTGAAAACTTTCTACATCTAAATGAAGCCTATGTTAGGCCCATATTTGCACCATGCTACCCAATTGCCATAGATGCTGCCAGAATTCTAATTTATAAGTTCCTTCACTATTGAAGTCACTTATTGTACTGCAATATGGAAGGAAAATCATGTGAGTATATTCAATAGGGACTGCGCATATTTATTTATGAATGAACATTTGACATAATAATTTTTCGAGCCAGTAACGGAGACGATCTTATTTTATCTTACATATTAAATTTCAAAATGCTTTTGTATCATGACTTCAGCTGTCACCGTTGCATCATATCTTACAAGTGTACTATTCCAACTTTCCAAGTAATCGATGAAGTAATGAACTTTTGGAAAGCCAATTATGCATTAACCTTTAAATAGATTGTACTCTAGAAATAGTAAATATATGATCAAAGTATTGTTTTCATGAATGATATGTATCCTTAATGACGAAAAAGATGACAATTCATTCTCACCATTACCAAAACTGCATTAGATTCTGACTGGTTCTCTGTTGACCAACAGATAGTAACTTCAAGATTGTAAGCACATTCTTTGTTACTAAAGCCTTGGTGTCATTTACTCATGATATGTTGTAATCTTGATACAGCACATAAAGGAGTTGGATGATCTTAGAACACAGCTCATAATAACTAGAGCAACAGCAGATTCAAGTGCCGCATCAGCTCAATCAGCGCAGCTCCAATGTTTCGAACTTCAAAAAGAATTGGATGAGAAAAATAGTTCACTAAGGGAGCATGAGGAACGCGTAATTAGACTAGGTGAGCAGCTTGATAATTTACAGAAGGATCTTAAGGCAAGGGAATCTTCGCAAAAGCAATTGAGAGATGAAGTTTTTAGAATTGAGCGTGATATTATGGAGGCTCTTGCAAAATCCGGGGAGAACAAGGATTGTGAACTGCGAAAAATATTGGATGAGGTTTCTCCTAAGAATATAAAGAAGATGAATAAGCTGCTGGTTGTTAAGGATGATGAAATAGTTAGACTTAAGGATGAAATTAAGATCATGTCTGCTCATTGGAAGCTCAAGACTAAGGAATTAGAATCACAGGTATTGCCGTCCTGATTTTTGCCCGTGTTATTACTCGTTCATATACTTAGTGCTTTCTTTTCTTTATTTGAGGCCATAGCTAATCCATTTAAGTTCATTGATGGATTTCAAAACACAGTTGGAGAAACAGCGGCGTGCTGATCAGGATCTGAAGAAGAGAGTGTTGAAGTTGGAATTCTGTCTGCAGGAAGCTCGTTCTCAGACACGCAAACTCCAAAGGGTAAATCTAGCTCTTGCACTTGCACTCATTTTGTGTCATTTAGGAAATGCTTAAATGTTTGTGGTTACAGCGAATTGGGCTGTTATAGATCTGCTTTTTGGGTTTTTGATGAATTATTTGACTATTTTTTTGGGCAAGAATCTATGCATTGAAATAAGAAACAGTTGGACAAATAAGGTTTACTTATACAAGTTTACATTGATGGACATGATTGGTTGGCTCATATTATCATGCGATCATTTACTTCCATCATCTGAACATCCTTAGTCAACTTAGTGAAATCACGTGTTTCATTGTATGTGTTTTTGAGCAGATGGGAGAGCGACGGGACAAAGCTATTAAAGAACTTAAAGATCAATTAGCAGGAAAGCATCAAACAGTTTCGGATGCTGAAAAGCAAAATCAGAATTTCTGGGACACCTCTGGATTCAAAATTGTGATGTCTATGTCCATGCTAGTCTTGGTGGTATTTTCAAAGCGGTGAAACATTCCTTTGTCCACAAGGATTCTTGTATATAGAGGAACCTAATACCTACTCAAATTTGTTGTAGGAGTAAAGAGAAGTTTTAGAAGGCGTTTCGTGCTGTAGAAACGCAGTTTTAGAGATAATCTAGCTTTAGCTTATGCAGTATGTAGCAGCATCAGGATCACAACACAATTTTGATGTGTTCTATGTGAAACTAATCTGTGTAGGTGCGCTTATATATTTTAGGACGTTTACAGTTTATCGCATCATTAAGCTGGTCATTGCAGTAAATTTTTAATGGGACCATAAAGTTACCATTGGCACTTACCATACATATGCTGGCTTTAGTCGCTGGTGGACCTTGTTCACACTCATATTTAAAGAAAAATCATGAAATTTCAGCTGCTTAGTAATGTGTGTGCCTTGAAACTTGAAAGCATTTCACATGTGCGTAGGTTAAAAAGTCAAGGTGTATGGTAGCTGATCGTCATCAGTGCTTTCTGGTTTTTCCTTGATAATTTAATGAATATTCTTACTTTAGAATCAGCATCCAATGCATTGGATTAAGCTACACGTAGGTGTATTCTTTTGTATATAGAAGCACCTGTCACAGGGTATAGAGTGCCTCATCATTTGACACAATTTTTGGTCATCTGAATCTTGATAGAACCTCAAATTATAACAACTCTGACCAATTTACACTGAACTACATAGACCAAGATTGTACCTTGAAAAAACAATAGAAAACCTAAGCTCTCAAAATATATGTACATGACCAATAATGACCATAATATATTGTACAACCTACAGTACTCTAAGCAGCTAATGGATGCACGTAATTTTTTCTTCTTTTCTTACTCTGCCTTTCTGCACCTATAGACCTTAACACTGCAGCATGTAATGTTACAGCACAACTCTAATGAATGTCTATAGAAAACCTGTTTCTGAACTCTATAGGCGCATGCTGAGGCTTGCAGTGACAAATGGAATCATCAAGACTATACAGCCAGTAAAAGGTTTCAGAGCTCGAGGGTGCGAGGCCGATGTTGTGTTTACAATAGGAGGGCTATCAGACCCAAAATCTGGCATTGTACCTGAAGCTGGGTTGCTCGAGTTTAACACTGAAGGTGGGGTACCATAGCTACAAAAGACAGCATTGTTTATACAGAATCATGATTAGTACATGCTTATTGGTATCACAGAATATAATTATTGAAGTCACTGAAAAACTTGCCATCTCACTTACCCAAAAGTGCCTGAAGATGTTGGTGGAGCTGTTGGAATTGATGATGGAGCTGTTGACATTGTTGGTGGAGCTATTGTTGGAATAGATGGTGAAGGTGTTGTTAGACTTGGTGGTGGTATTGAAGTTGGAGTTGATTGTGTAGGTGGTGTTGGAGATGATATCATTGGTGAAGTTGAGGATGACGACGACGACGAAGATGATGACGGATAAATGCAAGAACCAGAACCTATTAAAAATGATCATCAATATTTTGAAGCATGAGATTGAAAGAAAGAAAAAACAAGGGTTATTTAAATGTTAAAATCTTACTTGGATTTGAGCTAACTAACATAGCAGCGCCTCCAAAGTCGCAACTTGTCGGAGCTGGCTTCTTTTGATAGTAACTGTTGAAGGCAAAAGAAGCATGGTTCTGCAAAGTAACAGGACTGTAACAACTTGCACCCTGTTGTATTTGAGAACAATCAGCACCATTTCCACAAGCATAATCCAATGCTGATTGAAGGGAAGCTTGTGGAGCACCTGTTTTTGCCACACACCAACTCTGTCCCTGAATAGAAGGAGCATTTGTGTTTGAAGGAGGTGGCTGTTGAGGGTTTACCACTGGAACATTTCCTAATGGAGGTGGATAGGATGTTACTGGAGGTGGATAAGATGTTACTGGTGGTGCACCTGGAACTGTTGTAGGAGTTGTAGCTGGATTGAAGACTGGTGCCGGTGTAATGGTTGGAGTTGTTGAAGGTAAAGGAACAACAGGTGTAGTTGAAGGAACTGTTACAGGCATTGCAGCTGGATTTGTAGGGGAAATTGTGACAGGATTTGTGGAAGGAACTGCTATAATGGTTGGTGTATCTGAGGGTGTAATAACTGGTGTTGGATTTGTAGGGTAAACTGTGTTTGTTGGACTGTTTGTGTTATCTAGAATTTTTCTTCTGTGGAATTTGCTTAAGATCTCTCTTCTAGACAAAGTAAACATACCTTCCTCTTCCCTTTTGAGCTCTTTCATCGAAGAATCTTCTGTTGTATGCAGTTCTACATATAATGCAGCTATTCTTTTTGCTTCTAAATATCTGGATACTCTTTTACTAAATTGAGTTACTTCTATTGAACTTGGTATAACTGAACACTTGATTGTAAGAACCACAGGAACATCTTTGCAAGGAAGAACAGAAGCAGCAAGATTAGCGCGGTTGATAATTGTTTGAACAAAATGATCATCCACACTTAATTCTCCATCAATGCTATCTTCTATCATCACAAACGATTTCATTTCCTTTATAAATGAAAGTAATCTACGAATTTCGTGTTCTTGTGATGCATTCAACTTCCTTAAGACTTGAAGTGGAAATGCGACCGAGATTTTTACTTCCTTACTTATGTGAAGATCACTGAGAATTGAATGAATTGATTTAAGAGCATGCATAACCAAAGGCATCTCATTTTGTACTAAGCACTCACTTCCACAGCTAGCAATGATGCTTTTGATGTTTAAATGTGGAAGAAAGTTCACTAGTTGAGCTTTTAGCTCAGAAACTGCTGAAGGGTTTGAAGTAATGAATTTTTCAACTTGGCTTTTGTTTAAGTAGAGATCAACTAACACTTTTGAGTTGGTAAGAGTGCTCAAAATCCTATGATCTGTGACGAAAGCTCGAATCTGGGATGAAGAAACTTTGCTCTGGTGGAGGAATGATGTCAAAGTGTCCCCTCTCTCATGATAGGAGAAACCCACCAAAGATCCTGCATGAGAGTGAAATAATATATGATTAGAATCTGCACAAAAATGAGTACTATGTGTTATCATCATTTATCAGTGTTAAGTACTAACCAGAACATGAAATTAAGAGAGAAGAGAGAAACATGAGGCAGAAAGAAGCTTCATTGGCCATTGTCAAAGAGTATTATTGGTCTTGCTGAAATTTCAGTGTGATTAATATATACAGGAGCAGTGTTTTAAAGACATAGCAAATAACTTTAGATAAAGGAGATGAGTAGGAAGGAGAGAAAAAGGTGTCAAAAAAGAAAGATGGCCAAGCTGTAATGATATGGTAAAGAAAAAAAGATGTTGGATTAGATGTTACTTTGTCTTTAAGGATTGATTTGAAAAATGGAAATATCTTGTCGGCTGGATAACAATATGGAGAATATGCTTTTTACTGCATCTCTATATATATGTTTCCCAAAGTCCTAAAAATGAATGTGCATGACAAATACTGGAACACATGCATACCCTTCAATTGAAATTGTGCACATGTGATTCTGTGTAGGTGTTCCTCAACTAAGGGCTTTTGCCTTTGGATTCCATACTGCCCATTGCACAAACCATGTGTTGGAGGGTAGTCATCAATTTCAGAGTAGGAAAATTAGGCATGAGAGGTATTAACTTTTTCAATGGAACAAATTAACATTTTGCTCCAATGTAAAATTACAATTTTGGACAACTTTTATAGTTGGAAGATTTTGAATATAACAAGTAAAAGAGGAGATAAGGGGTGAGAAAAAGATAATGGCTTTGCTTTAATTCAGATGTGGTCAGGCGGTATTGTGGACTAACTGTGAGCTTTTGAGCATCTATATCTACCAGTAACGTTCTAATGCTGGTGTATGACCTAGGATTTATGCCAAAATCAAAAAGTATTCTTTTCTCAGCAAATATTATCAAGTTAAATAACTATCCACGATGTTAATTTTTTTATAATGCCTCATGATCCGAGGTGGATCCAGAATGACGGCCGGAGTTGATGAAACACGACGGCTGACTGCAGTAGTACTCCTTAGCGGGGACGTTTTTGCATTTGCAAACACTTTAATGTTTAGGTCAGTATACTAGTGAGATGGGTGAGAGGTTTAACCGAATTGAATGTATACATTTCTCCTAGTGCAAAAGTTCTTTTATTGGTAGAATTTTATGAGAAATGAGTGAGAAACTAATTGAAGTCGTTAGGGCATTTACATTGCGATCGATTGATCATTCTCTAATCTTCATCGTATGATGATCATTTTCTGAGAGGCTATGCTCAAATACATCACTTATTTATCGTGTGTTATACCTTCCTAGTAGAGTCTACTATGAATTGAGTGTGAACACTTCCTAAAATATTTTAAGCAAAATTTTATTTAAATAAACATTTAAAAGTTGACAACATATTTGCCACTGTATTACAATACATCATTTATTGTCCTCGTGAGTTTAACTCAATTAGTATGAACATTACATAATATATGCATGGGTCATAGTTCGAACCCTGGACACCTCATTCCTCCACATTTAAAATGTGTGAGCTCCAACCACCAAACTACTTAGAGAAAAAAAATACATCACTAATTAAAACACAAAAAATTACACTTTCGGTGCATTGTTCTTAAACTCAAAACCATTACTAAGATTGATATTAAACTAAAGTATGAGATGGAATTCAGTTGAGTAGGACCAAAAAGTCAATTTTGGTTCTTGGCTAATTCCTTTTCACAAGGGTGTGCATTGTACTAGTATCTATGTCTAGTCATATGTCATGCAAGCCTTGTTTAATTTATATGATATGATATGTGGACAACATGGGTGGGGCAAACAAACCATGTGGAAGATAATCTTATTCTGCCTTTTCCTTGTTCAAGTTTCAACTAAATCAAAAGCACTGTCTGACTAGGTTTCAGCCAAAGGCAAAGCAGCTTAAGAGAGAGAAATAGAAAGTGGATGCACATTCACGGTTGATAAGGGTGATGATGTATTGCATATGCGAAAAGCGTCCCTTGTAAATCTCTAAAACCCAAAAAAAGTAGAATAATACAAAGTATTTGGGGCCTTTGGGTATTAATTAACTACTATTAGTCTTTTAAGAATGATTAAATATTTGAAAAGATTCAATTCATTAGTTGATTATTATAATTAGCGTAAATTCACGTGAAATATTTGAAATTTTCATATTTTAATTAAATAATTGATGTGTAGTTTTTGTTGCTACGCAAAGATGAGTCGTGCTCAAATCCGTTATTCTTAAAAGTTATTAGGTCTAGCTACACTTTAATCTAATTTTCCCCCTCTAATTATACTGCATTAACTACTAAGCACATCAACCCTAAAAAATTTCCCTCCCATTTTGTTTTCAATTTGAATTTCAATTTTTTTTATCCCAACTAAACTAATTAGTTCTGAAGCATTTACTTAGGGTTTGTTGTTTGCCGTGTTATATTGTTCAAATCCTTCCTTCAATTTCCACGCGTGTTTCGTATGAGTTTTTGCATACACCAAGGTTATTTATTACTTTGCTTGCCACTTTATCCAAAAATTTAGTTGACTTTTACAAAATGTTCTATCAAAAAAATAGTGGGGTTTGGTAATGTTTGTTGAGATGATAAGTAATAAACTTAAAAAAATCTTGGTCACTCATCCAAATTTTATAATTATCAATTTGAATTTTTTTTCCGTGATTATTACTCTTCTCTATATTTGCTACCAATTCCTAACTCTTTCTATCCTATGCTTTATGAATTACATTGAGTCACCTTCTTACATTGTATCTTTGCTATTTTTTTTAGGGAAAAGTTAACTTGTGTCCTAAGGCACATGTTAAGGATTCCACTAATGGAAATTTTGTATCGGAAATTGTGTTAATTTATTACTTAAAAAATTTAATATTATTTTTTTCCAATTAATACTTACCATTAGTGGCAAGAATTTAATGTTTAACATGTGCTCTAAAGGCACAAGTTAACATGACCTTTTTTTTTATATACTTCTTTGAGATATTAATTTCTATTTTTTGGTTTTAAAAGCTTTATTGACTTTCAACGAATATTAGAGATTATTTAGTGAAACTAATGAACTGAACTTTATTATCTTATTGTTTCATATCCCTTATTCTTAAAAGTTAGTTAGGTCTAACTACACCTTAACCTAATTTTTTCCTCTAATTATATACTGCATTAATTACTAAGCACATCAACCCTAAAAAATTTCCCTCTCATTTTGTTCTCAATTTGAATTTCAATTTTTTTTATCCCAACTAAACTAATTAGTTCTGAAGCATTTACTGAGGGTTTGTTGTTTATCGTGTTATACTGTTCAAATTCTCCCTTCAATTTTCACGCGTGTTTCCTATGAGATTTTGCATACATCAAGGTAATTTTATTACTTTGCTTGCCACTTCATCCAAAAATTTAGTTGGCTCTTCTAAATTTTCTATCGAAAAAATAGTGGGGTTTGGTAATGTTTATTGAGATGATGAGTAATAAACTTGAAAAAAATCTTGGTCACTCATCCAAATTTTATAATTATCAATTTGAATTTTTTTTGTTACGTGATTATTACTCTTCTCTATATTTGCTACCAATTCCCAACTCTTTCTATCCTATGCTTTGTGAATTAGATTGAGCCACTTTCTTACATTGTATCTTTGCCTATATATATATATATATATATATACACATACACACACTTCTTTGAGATATTAATTTCTATTTTCTTGGTTTTAAAAGCTTTATTGACTTTCTCTGAATATTAGAGATCATAACTGTAATTTTTGTTGAACCCAGTTGGAGATGGTCATTCTCCACGGTTTTTGTCATTATGCCACACAAGTTTTGGTTGAATTAATTTCGCTTTTAAAATATATATTCACGACACTAATCCTTCATTAATTACATCTTATCAACAAACCTCTAAAACTGCCCCCACTTCTTATCCCAACTTTTCCACTTCCCATAAACTTTAATTTTCTCTTACGCTTATAATTTTTTATTCTTAAATATTGATTCAAACAATTATTTTTATGAATTGAAATTAAATCATTAAATAATTATTCCAACTCATAAAACTCGTGCAGCACATTGGTCTTCAATCTAGTTACTACTAATTTTCGTGATGTTTTTCATGTTTCAAATGTGAAAATTGCTTTAGATAGGCTTCAAAATATAGTGAAAACATCCGTCGGAAATGGGTGCCGATAGGTTTTGTGAGGAACTTTTGAAAAATACTTTTTTATTTGACGAACAATTAGGGGTCTTAAGAGGAATTGTCTTTACTTTGCTTCTTAAAAAAAAGAAAAAGAGGAATCGTCTTTTAATCTTATAAGAGAATTTCATTTTACACCTTCAAATCTCTCATGTATGCTCTCTTTTTTATTTTTTAATTTTACATTCGTTTGAAATATACTAGACTATTGACATGTGTTGACGCACGGGTCATATCGATAGTAATAATGGACAAAGAAATATGAAATAATATAAGAATGCAATGACATAGTTCATTTTATAGTGACACTCTAACTTTTAATACATGTTCGTGACACTCTAACTTTTAATCCCAACTTGTGATTAAGAAGTCCCAAAGTAATAACTGTATTGAAAAATTTAAGAGTATGAACATCACCTGCTTGAGAAATTCGGGAGTATGAACCTCATCCACGTTTTATAACTTCATATAGTATTTTAATATTACTTTACGTTAGTATGATTTGAATTAAAAAAACCTTTAAAAAAAATATAAAAGAGTCCTTGATTTGCAAGATAGCTTGGAACATTAGAATAAATTAAAATAGATTTTTGACCCGTCGCACAGGTTTATTAGAACACAAAAGAACTTAATAGAGATGCACTGTTAATATTAAAATCATCATAATATGTCTTTCAAGACATTTACAAAAAAAAATTGATATTTTTATATGATTACCATTTCTAGAAAAAACAAATTTCTGAAATTGAAATAGTATATGATAAGTTCACTCATTCAAACTTATATTCAAAAGTAACGTGGAAGCAAAAAGTTTACAATTAAAATATACAAAAAACCATATACTTTCTACATAACCCTTTACAATGCATAATCTGAAACAACTTTAAAATACACAACTTCATTATTTTTCATTCTAGTTGTGCACCCAACTAAATAATAATCGTTTGTGTGAGCTTATTTGTCTTGCAAAATAGGAATTTGCGTCAGTGACCAAAGGAATAGTAACATGTCAGAGATGAATAATTTTTTCTTCCAATGAACTCCAAGCACCACTCTTTGCATTTCTATCTCATGATGCTTAAGCAATACACCTCAAAGAAACAACTCGATTCAATCACTGGTTCACTTATTTTTGTCCACATCATCAATTCAATCCTGCATACACAGTTTTGAATTAATACAAAAAACACCAAAGTTGGAAGATAAAATATTTTAGTTACTAAAATAGCATGAGAATATACAAGCCTAAAATCCATCAATCAAACAAAAACGTTACATTTATATGAACCAAGAAAGTAAAAAAGTTATTTCTCGTAAAAACGTATACATATGTACGTGTGAGATTTGTGTTGTGTTTGTGTCCCACTGATATCAGTAGCAATAGAAAATAAACCAACGATTAGAAGCAAGGTTGGAGTTGAGAAGTTTCAACATGTTATTTCTACAGACCACCATACTCATCATCATTTGTTGGCACTATTATAATGAAAAGAAAAATAAAATTAATTAAGAAATGATTACACAAATCACAATTAAAGCACCTACATCATCTTCATTCTTGAATGCCATTAGGAGTTTTGAAGAGATGATGCAAACGTCGCTATGCAATGTTCACTTCTTAATATGAAAATTGCTCTTTTCACTTTGAAATTGCTCTTTTAGTTGAATTTGCATACCTTTTAGTTGATCAAATTGAAGCCTGTATTCCACCCTTTCAATCTAACGTTCATGTGATTTTGCAGCAACATAGATGAATTATATATACAAAAGAAGGATTTCTACAACACTTAATAATCAAAATAAAAAGGATCTCAAATAGGATGTCGAACATGAAAGAGTAGTAAGAGATCAATATAAAATATATAATAGCGTAGTTATTATTTCAATTACCATTTTGTAATAATAAAATGAAGGTAAAGACCGCTTTTGTGGCCCTGGTTGTAGTAAGAGACTTGTTGATACTTATTCTAAAATTAATTAATTGGTCATATTCTTGTGAATAAAAATTATCTGCTGGATTTAGACTTGTGAATGAAATAATTTCTTAAACACACATATAGGCATTAAAGAATATAACAGGAATGAAGAAAATTTCAAATCTAAGAACACACATTTGTAACACAAAAATAACATGACCGTTGAAAGTGAAATCCAATGAGGCATTCAATCAAACATGTAATAGGAGAAGTAGTTAAAGCTAAAAAAAACATAGACAAAAGGTGATTAAATAAAACTAAATGCCAGAAAACATAAGGAAACAACTTGCTCAAAAATTGGATCCAAGTCACTGCAGGCAATGACAGTTGCATAAACCGTCAACGTTATACCAGTATCGAGAGCTACCAAGAGAATACTATATAAATTGTCAGTGATTAAATTAAATAGAATAATGTCATTAAAAAACAAAACTGACACAATAGTCCAAACATATTCATACCGACCAGGACACTAAACCAAGTCACATAACGTGAAATCAATGCAACAGAATACTACTTATTCAAATAATACAAACTGATGCAGCACTGAATAGAATCAAAAGCTGAAATAAATAGTGGTAGCAACTTAACCTTAACTTGTTCCACTTTTAATAGAGTTCTCAATGTGATGAACATCATGGGTAAACTGTGTGACAGAAAAAGGGGCAGTATGTGTATTAGTAAAGAATAGAAAAATCATGAAAAAGTTAAAAGCTAAACTAAGATTCTCATAAAAGAAAAACGATACACTTGCATGCAAATTTTTATACAATTGTCTTAAATTGAATTGTTCATCAAATTTAGTTATTTACATACTACACAAACCATCGTTACAATAAATT
>Ga0228710_1001423_pt1 | contig 35835 bp, 20 predicted proteins | sample MedpolnodulmetaG_FD_177995 | JGI IMG/M metagenome (GOLD analysis project Ga0228710, IMG submission 177995) | Root nodule microbial communities from Medicago polymorpha collected in Santa Monica, California, United States - pink nodules | ecosystem: Host-associated > Plants > Roots > Nodule...
GCTCGTCAACACAAGCTAAATGAGGGAGAAGAGAGAAAAGTTCTTTGACAACTCAAGAGAACTTTTGGTGTGTGAAATTGTGAGGGATGAGGGCTCTATTTATAGGTGAGGAGGTTGATGAAAATGAAACATTGGTTTAATGGTTTTTGATGGACAATTATGATGAATTTTGAAAAAGGAATGTTAAAGTTGACACTTGACTTGAATTTTTTTTGGACCTTGGACATATTTTTTGTGACCTATTAGACATTGAGACTATTATTTTTTGGACATTTTGGACAATTAGTAAAAACTAAAATAAAAGTGATTAAAGTAAAAGAAGAAAAATGACTAATTAAAAAATAAAGATTACAACTAATATTAAAATTATGATTAAAAGGGAATTAATAAAAGATGGAAATTTAAAAGATAAAAGTAAATAAAAAAACTAGAAATAAAAATAAAGAGAGAAGAGGGTCCGAATCGGAACAAAAATGAGGTATTTTAAAATACCTTTCTGCCGAATTTTCTCACTGAAAAGTCAGAGACTATTCAGGATCAAACAGTGTATGAATATAAGATGTTAGGTCAAAAATTGGGGTATGACAATCTCCATCAACCTTCAACAACAAAAATCCGAGAAAAATTCCAGAAAAAAATGAAGAAAACCTAACGTTTTTGAATTAAAACTAACGGAAAGGACCAAAATGTGTAACAAAGAGAAGTTAAGATACCAAAATAAATCAAATTTTAATTAAGGCACCAAAGCGATACTAATTAAATAGTTAAGGGACCAAAAACATAATTTAGCCAATAAGTTTTATGCTATGCTTTGTAACAATGTTTTAAACAACCGGTTCAATCAATTGAGCAACTGAAAATTGATCGGTTTGATCTTAATTGAATCGTATAAATTTTATGCTACGCTTTGTAACAATGTTTTAAACATTGTATTGAACCAACCTGTTCAATCAATTGAGCAACTGAAAATCGACTAATTTGTTGATCGGTTTGATCTTGATTGAATTGTAATGAAATTTACCAAAAGTCAAAATAGTTGAATCACATTTGATTTAATTGGTTTTGTGTTTTTGTATTTTCTTAATATATTTATTAATTTGTTATTCGGTTCAATTGGTTCAATTAACTAATGCTTAGATTAGTGTCTAAATAATTACCATTAACACAAATAAAAAAAATGTGTTTCTTTGATCAAATCAAACGACCTTCTGCATGATCGAGGAGACATAGTCTTGACAAATAAATGATACGAAAGAGTACACCTGTCTAGGCAATACTCATTCTATTTCTTTTTAACCGTTCCTTTAAAATTATGTTATCTTAAATAAAATTATTTTCATTTTTTCATAATACTCTTAATTATATATTATTTAATTCCACTTATTTCTTTTTTGCTTTACATATCATAGTTCAAACTATTATCGTCAAAACAATAGTTAACGTTGCACTGTACTTTGAAAAAAATGAAAGGTAAATAGAAACAAAATTGTTCTTCATAAATTACATACATAAGGAGTAATATATAAACTTTTTATAATAATTTAAGCTAATTAAGTCACACTAATTGGCCCAATAAGAAATGAACTTGGGGATGTATTATCTTGTTCCATATTATTTGACTTGGACCCTGCCAGACTTAGCTCAAGATCAGGTGGTGCTACATTTGAAGAATTTGGTATCACCAATGTCATATTTAAAGACTTTGTTAGAGGATGTAGCCAATCTGGCACATCTTTATGTTCTGCTTCTTCAGAATCTTCAACTTCAACATCTTCAATTTTTTGCATATCATAATCATCTGATTTGGTTTGTTGTTGAAGTGAGTTTATTAGTAGTGACAAAGTTGCATCCTTCTCAACTTCATGATCATGTGTACAAACTGAATCACCTGACTTGCTTTTTGAGATGTTATTTGGATCAACTGTTTTGTTTGTCTTGCCACTGCCAACCTAAACATATTCAACAATATCATTCAATTTATGAGATTAATATTTGTTTTTCATTATGTAAAATGTAAATATTCTTGTAAAATATCCATGTTTTTACCAAAACAATAAAAATAACTCTAAAATATTAAATGTCAGTTAAAAGTAATCCTGATAAGGACTAATTTCACTGACATTTGACGTTTTTTATTTGTCATAGAACACATAAGTCTCTACACCAAAAACCAATTTGTTTACTCTAAGCATATTTTGAACTCTTAACACACCCCTTATGGCTGAGATTGACTATCTCAAGCATGACTCAAGTGATCGGCTAAATTTTTGATAGCCTTTAATGTTATTTTAGAATTTGGGTTGTTCCTAATTCAACAATTATAAAAACAAGATTCTTCGGACACCATGATTCTTAAAAACCACTCACGTATGAATTTTCTCATTTAAACAGAAAAAAACACATTTTTTTTGGATTATAAATCCAAACGCGTTCATGCCTTTCCAATTCAGAGTGGTGTGCTTTTTAAGAAATCAGGGAGAATAAAAAAAAACTCTTACAAAATGAGCATGTAAAGTGGAAATTTTTTTCCCATTTGCAAACTCTTTTATAGACCTTATTTCATCAAATGTGAAACTTTTAATAATATATGAACAAACAAGAAGTATGCATTTCATTGAATTTAAAGGTCATGAGGTGATTAATTAAGAAAGAAGATTATTTTTTTTTATATATATAAACTAAGAAAGGAGTACTAGTTAGTTGATCATGAAATATTATATTATATATTATATACCATGTCAAAGAGACTTGAACGTCTCTTCTTCTTATTCAAGGTTGCAAGTCGAATAAAATACTTTTGAGCATGGCTTGCAACTTGTGTTGGTGTTCTTGTAGTCACATAGTTTCTAGAGATACCCCTCCAATCTCCTTTTCCAAGCTTCTCAAGTCCAACAAGAAATTTTCTATGCTCTTCTTCTGTCCATGGAACTCCTAATAAGTAAAATAACAAAATATCAACAAACTTGTTAGATGTTAATTTTATTTAACATTCTAAATCAATGATTTAAAATTATAGATGAACCACCTAGAATTGATTGAGAACAAAGAATGTAAATAGCAATAAATTCCTTCATGATAATATACCTTTTTTCCTTTCTTGTGTACGAACTATGAGACCATCTGAAAGATAACCAATAGAGGCTCTATCATCAATTGTTAATCTTGAAGAAGAAAAGGAAGAAGTAGGAGAAGAAGATGAAGTAGGAAAAGAATCCATGCTAAAACTCTTTTTCATGGAAACACAAGAAGAAGATAAATCAAGTTGAACACCAAAAAGTCTAACTCCAACAAAACTACTACTTCCTCTTAATGAATTACAAGTCCTTGAATTATGACCTATGTTTCCACAATGTGAGCACTTTCTGCCCATTTTTTGAACCGACACAAACCTTAACCTTAAAAACTACAATATACCAAACTTGTGTTTATTGTCTCTTAGAGGGAGAAATTGAAATTAGAGATCCAACACAAAAGAACTTATGTGTCTGGTGATATATATGATGATTGATGGGTGTGAGCAGTGGAATTTGTGAAAATTGGACGCACACCAACACTATTTAATTGGTTGGACATAGTTTATTCAATGTGGATACTTTTATAATTGATTTTTTTTTTCAAAACTTTTTTTAAGCATAAGAAATACTAGATCACAAGGATATATAGATACCTTATCTTATTTGTAAGTACTTGTGTATGGACTATACTAATACACACCACATTGAATTCACCTGATTTTCCTCTTTCCTTCTTTTTGTCAATAAAATCATAATTATGTCACACAAAAAATTACCAATTAAGATATGTTTTTGGATGAACTTACTTAAGTTGGTTTGGCGGTATTGACTTAGGATTTTGAAGTGTGATTCTTTTAAGGTCTCAGATTCGATTATCTCATGTGTCAATTTTGGTGGTCTAGTTGCCTTCTTAAAAAAAAGTTATTTTTGAATACTAATTGTATTATGTATCTATCAAGTTATTATTTATTTTTGTTAAAAGGCAAAATATATTTATCTACTTATTCAAGTATTTTTTAGTTACCATATTATAGTTGTTAAAGAGTTTCATATTGGACAAAATATGGCATGAACATATATTTATAAGTGGGTGCAATCCTCACCTTACAAGCCAGTTTTGTAAGGATGAGTTGGACTTCAATTTCTACATGGTATCAGAGCCTCCTTCAAGATCTGTTGAGCCACCTGCTATTAGGTTTCCGTTATCAGACCATCCACCATTTATATCCATGAACCAAGCTCATAGTGCTGATCGTGAGAGGTTGTTAAAGAGTCTCGAATCGAACAGAATATGACATGAACATGTTTTTATAAGTTGGGCAATTCTCACCTTACGAATCAGTTTTGTAAAGATAAGTTAGACTCAAATATCTACAATAGTTGTAAAGTTTTTTTATGTCATGATCCAAATTTCTTATGACTTAGACCTATCGTCGTATGTATGTACATATGAACATATTTTAAGATGCCTCGAGGAATTAGTCCTTACTCTAGTTAGGATCAATCGGTCAAATATACAAAGAAGACTTTACATTCGTAAATATTATAAATACTACATGTTTTCACCAAAATAAATAAATTATAAACACACGTACCTATGAATTTGTAATTGTTGGTCCCAAACGTATTGTCAAACATCAAGGAAGTTATTAAGTAAAAGACAGATAAGGTCAGAATTCCCTCCCCTCCAATCTTTGGGATGTCGGTCTATCATATATGCATGACTTTCGGGAAAAATAGATAGAAATATCATAGAAAAGAATTACTTTGAAATTCGTATTTTTCAACCACTATTACTCGCCATGGAAATTACTAAAGGTACATATGTATAAGTATAACCCTATCTTATATTATTAGAAAAACGTGACAAGGACGTGACAATCAAAATTTGTACATTTTTTCTTTCACCGATCTTAGAATTGAATGTTTCAAATTCAGATAGTGTGGTTCTTAAAAAATCTATATGAAGAAACTATTCCTTTTGAGATGCTATTCAAAGTCAGAATCAAAAGTAATAATCTTGCTTTCTGAAAGGCTAGATTAAACCCTTAAATGGGGTACTTCTCTTTATTCAAACATTTTGATAGAAATAGAATACAACTTTTTACAAGACAAGATAGAAATGTTGTTCATAACCACTTTCATTTGATTGACATGAAATCTAATCAACAATGCATATGATGAATCATTAAAGACAGCTAATTATAATTAGATTAGATCATTCAATGATCCATCATTATAGTAATTATCATTTTGATTAAATCCCTTTAATAGAAAGAAAAGGGGCCCAGATGGTAGATACCATATTGGACATATCACATCATGTTTTTAAAATCACCATACAACATGGCTTTGCTAAAGGTGAGTTCCCACATAATTAAAATCTTAGATTCATTAGTAAAAGGGATAGGATATAGAACATTCATGTTCAATAGGGTATAATATATATCCTCTGATCACTATTATAACTTATAAACAAAACTTTGCATTTTAAATTCATTCAATTAACGATGTATACGGTCTTTATTATAGACCACATACATCATTTAATAAATAAATCTAAAATGTAAAGTTTTGCTTATAATAGTGACCGGAGAGTGTATCAAATATTCACATTTTGGGATAGTTATATATCCATCTTACAATGTCACATAGCTTATGTCCTACCTAGCTTAGCTAGTGATATTTTAATTGTTAATTAAAGTTTTTGTTATTTTATTTGAGCTAACTTCTTAAGAATTTCAGTCCAATTTTATTAATACAACTTGTATTGCAAGTCAAGTTGAGGATTGTTTAGTCTTTTAATTACTTGTACAAAGGAAATTACACAACCATTTGGCCTTACATGAGAAGGAATCTTTTTTGTGAGGGAAGATACTATTACTGATTAGATACTACTATATGATGTTTGTATATTCTTTCCAACTTTTTTTTAGTCTTCACTACTTTCAATATCTTTGAAGAGTATTATCTATATTTAGATAAAAAAAACATTTATTAGTGCTATCAAAGAACTTTCCACTTCAAGTGTCTTTGTTTTATGGTTGCAATAGTTATTTTTCTATCTTCAAAGTACAAACTTTTGAGATTTCATATCCTAAAAATAGTCATAGTTTTCGGAGAATATTGATAGTCTAAAAGAAGAACATGCAGCCGTTGAGAATTGGTGACTAAGCTAATATTGATAGCTAATTTTAGCACCCCCTCCATATATAAAGATTTGGAGGGAAGAAAATACATCTATGTCACGCATAATTATGGAGTGTTGTGTTTTAAATAAATAAATTAAAATATTCTCTTGAGGTACCAAAAGCTTTTTACACTCCACTTGCTAGGTATAAAAGCGTATAAAATTCAATTAATTTAAACTTAAGCACAATACTAATTTGCTTATGTTTGCACATAGTTCATAGCACCAAACCAAATTGAGATATACATGCATCTAGTCATTAGCCATATTAAACACTAAAAATTTAGTTTTTGAGCATAAGGAAAAAGAAGCACCGTTTTTTGTAAAAAAAAAAAATATTCACTGCTTTCATACATAGGGTGTAAATAACACATAATATAAAATAAAATTAAACAAGTAAAGAACGGGTTAGGTTAGTTCATAGGTCACAATCAATCAAATAAATATAAACAATGATTACATAATTAAGATTAATCTTTCACTTATAGGCTCTTTTATCATGATCAATCACATTATATAAGATAAAACTACAGGGACAATGTGCCCACTTATACTGAAAAGATAGATTACATCACTAAATTATCAAGTAGCTGGATGAAATTTTTACTAAAAATGTCCAATGTACAAGCACTTTGTTACTCAATAAATAATTCCACTCCAATAAATTTGCAACATTTGCATCCTATAACTTGTCTCAATCCAAAGGTTCTACTTTGGTGGATGCCAAGGATCTTGATAGCTACATCACACCATTTTTTTAATCCTTGATGGCCTTTTAATTTTGCAAAGAGTTATCACTTTCCTTAAGTCAAGATTAGCAACAGAAATTAAGCAATAATCATTTTGTATAGATGAGGAAATTGGGAGTTGTATTCGGCATATACACTAAAGAATTTCATTAATATATGTTGCAATCATTTCAATAGTTTATATACTACTATCACCTATTATCAGGATCCATTCTTGATTCATCTACTCATACAATAATCAATTATTGATACCAATGAATATTTTATATTGTGCATCAAGATTCATATCTATTTGTTGATCACTTTTTTACATAATATTATATGCATTTACTTTTAACATTGAAGTATGATACAAGCACAATTGAAAACAATTATATAATAAAAAAAAAAGCATATGTATGATAGAAATTAAGTACGTTTAGAAAGTATGATCTAGTTATGAACATGTTTGGAGTGCGCGACTCAACATAGTCTTATATTTTGATGGCACAGAAACATACACCAAGAAATATAATGGGTTCAACTAGTCAAAAGTTCAACATTTAGGTAGTATTTGATTATTATAGAGAATCTGAATTTGAAAATATTACCGTTGTTAGAAGAGAATAGAGATTAAATGTGTTAGTGTTTTAAAAAAAAAATGGTGGTGTTACAAAAAAGTATTTATAAAAAACTCATTTTCAATCAGCCCAAACACTATGATCTCATCTTATATTTAAGATTATGTGTTTTTATATGTCATAAATCATTCGAATTAATCAAGTGATTGTATTCAAATGGTTAATAAGTTTTTCTAAAGACGAATCGCTGCAAAGAACCCAAATTCAAATTCTGATGAAAACAATTCTCAACTAGCCTTTAATTATCTTTTGGCTGAACTTCAAATTACTAGGGTTCTTTTCATTAGGAACCGGAGGGTTAACACTAAAAAAAATCAATCAAATTGTTCCCTAAACATGTATTTTTTTATAACATTGAAAATAAATTAAAATTAGGTTGCAAACAATCATGAAACGTATACAATCTTCATAATTTGTTTTGGTAATGCATGCATAACTCATCACATAAAACAAATTTTTTCACTATTATTGTTCTTGGAAGAAACTCATGAATGGTTGTTATAAAGATATATGTGGATAGCTCTCATTGGTGTGGACAACATTTGAGTAACATTGTAGTGTTAATGTCATGTGACATTCGTTAACCACAATATGACATGTGTCATCCTTTATTTATAAAAATAACAAAAAAAACACAAAATCATGACGAAGGAGAGAGTAAAAGACTGCTTGTCAAGTTGTGGTTGGTGGTGTTGGGTTGTTGACTCCACCGGGGAATAATTTGTGATCATGATAGGAAGACTAAAATTCCAAACAAAAGAAAAATAGAGATGTTAGAATTTACTTGTTGTGTTGAGAAGTAAATGTGACAAAAAGGAATTAATCAACATTTCAACAAAGAAGTGACTTTGAAGAGCAAAGAAAGTGCTTTTCAACGTTCACACCTCTACAAAAAAGAGTAAATAGGTAATTATTTTCCTGAAATTAATAAAATTTCAATTACCCTTCTGAAATTGCACAACGTTAATCAATTTACTCCCTCCGTCAAATTCTTCTATTAGTCAACATGACGTTTTGCAAATACCCCCCAAACTTAAAAATTTATATATATTTTTTTCTTATACTTGACTCAAAAGATATTAAAGGCAAAAAAGAAAGCTTGAGAAATGCATTTAAAATTCAAGGAATAACTTAAAGAGTTACTTGGTGAAGATACTATGGTAAATGAGGATTACCAAAAGTGTTTATTGAAAAGAAACACACCGGTGGAGTTGAGGAATTTCAGAAACTTCATATGATGACAAGAAGCTTGATAAATTGTTTGATTGTTGTGAAAGGATTGATGACATTGAAGGAGGTGATGGTGGATGTAAGGCTTGTAGTGATACAAAGTTTGTTCTTTGTGAAACATGTTATGGAAGTTGCAAAATATACTATGAAGGTGATTATGAAGAAGATGATAATTGTGAGGTTGGTGGGTGAGGGTGGATTCCAAAGGTGTTCTCATTGAAATGAAAATGGCCTAATAAGATGTTTCATATGTTATTTCTAGTTCCATATTTCATTTTGACATTTAACAATGAAAATGACCTAAGTTAATTGTTTGCCTTTAATATCTTTTGAGTCAAGGATAAGAAAAAAATATATAAATTTTCAAGTTCAAAGGACATTTTGCACATAAGTGCAAAACTTCAGGGGGGTATTTGCAAAACAACATGTTGATTAACAGAAAAATTTGACAGAGGGGGTAAATTGATTAACGTTGTGCAATTTCGGAGGGTAATTGAAGTTTTGTTAATTTCAGGGGGGTAATTGACGAAACTTACAATTTCAGGAGGGGTAATTGCCTATTTACTCCTAAAAAAAGCGTAACTGAAAAAAGCAATTCTCTTCTCTCATTTAAAAGAAACCCTTTGGGTGATAACCATCGAAATACATCAGATAGTAGATAACTCTCGAACGATTCAAGACGTATCACCCATAACATTATTTATAGGGCAAAATTGGAATTTTGGGGTGATAGGAAGCAATGAGGAGGCTAGAAAAAGCAACATTCAAATTGTTAAATTTCCAAAGCCAAATTTAGGAGAATTGCTCTTCTCCCATCTGTTTTTACTCATTCTCGTCCAACGTGAGTTAACTCACTTATATGCGTTTGTTAGCGTGAGTTAACTCACGTTGAAAATACACATGCGTGAGTTAACTCACGTTCAACTTTTTTTATGGGAACGAGGAATTCTAAATGGGAGAAGAGCAATTCTCCAAATTTAGTGATAAGCACATAGGAAAGCCCAAAAGAGAGCCCATTCTATATAAATTCACAACAGCAATAACTACCATGTTTTATTAGAACTCGCAGAAGCTTCATCAATGGCGGAAGAAGAAGAACAAGAGCATCCCTCAAAAAAAGAAGAACAAGAGCAAGAGCAAAATCTCCCTCCACCTTCCGACCCACCATTACCATTTGATCCCAGTCGAAGTAACTCTCCTTCTTTCTTTTCATTCTCTTTTCAATTTTCTCGCACATTCAATTTTACTGAATTTAGGGTTTCAATTTCATACATTGCAATTATGAGTTTAGGTTTTGATAAATGATTAAAAAAACTAATTTTTGATTAATTTTTGTTGAATTGAAGTGGTTGGTATCATCAAAAGAAAAGCTTTGATCAAAGACTTAGCTGCTGCATATCATGCTGAGTGTCTTCAATACTGTCAAGAGCTTTTGGAACTACAAACTAAATGGGAAGAGGTTACATTCAAATCCACTCTTTTATATCCCTTTATATATGAATTTAATTTATATTCACTGTCTGTGTAAAATTATTATTTTACACATGCATCTAATCATGTGTTGCCGCACCATGAAATGTATTTGAAAACACTTGACTTGTTAGATTTATTAGTGTCTATGTTTGGATAAACACCTTAGTTGCAGCTTATAGCATAAACGCTTATGTATATAAGCTATGTCTATAGTAAAAGATAAAGTAAAGTTAAATTTTTTCATATGAGAGTTATAAACTGATTTCATAAACTATCTCGGCGAGTGTACCAAAATAAGATGAAAACAACTTATGAACATGTCATAAGTTGTTTTCATAAGTTCTTTCGAACAATCTCACATAGAATTTGGAAATGCCCGGTTTGGATAAATAGCTTAATTAAATGCTTATAGCATAAATATGTTTCATGTAAGTGCCTGTGTATATCTATGATAATATAAAGTCATATTATTTTCATATAAGTTAGAAGATATTTTCATAATGTTTTCATATAAGTTAGAAGATATTTTCATAAGCTATCCTAGAAAGCTTATGGAAGTAAGGTAAAATCAGTGTAGGGACATGTCATTAGTATTACATTTACGTTCATTGATTTCATAAACTAATAATGCCCTGTTAGGATAAATAGCTTAATTACGCACTTATAGCGTAAATACGTTTTACGTAAGTGCTCATGTATTGGATACGATATGATAGTATAAAGTCAAAATGTTGTCATATAAGTTATAAGTGGTTTTCATGAGCTATTCTAGAGAGTTTGAGCCTGTTTGGATTGACTTATTTGAGCTTATCTGTTAACATAAGCACTTGTGAGGAGGTTGTTTGGACTTAGGAGAGCTTATGAAAATAACTTATGACCTGCTCTTCAATTTATTTTCATATGCTCTCCAGGATAACTCATAAAAACAACTTATAGCTTATATGATAACAATTTGACTTTATTTTATCTTATGTTATAGAAAATTATAAATAGCATATACATAAGCAGTTATGCACTGTTTGGATTGCTTATTTGAACTTATCCACTGACATAAGCACTTCTGAGACTGTTTGGAAGAACTTACGAAAGAACCTTTATCGATGTAAGATGGAAACAACTTATGAACATGTCATTATTGTCTTCATAAGATCTTCCAAATAGTTTGACGAGTACTCATGTCAGTAAATATGTTAAATAAGTCAATCCAACACAGGCTGTAAGTTGTTACTTGTTAGCATTTTAGTGGTATTAGAAAGAGGGTAATGCTTGATACACATACCTTATAATCACATCACCTTCATTATGTTGTGAAATGTGGTGGAAAGTAGTAAGATAAGCTGTGATCATATTGTTTTAAGAAATATTACCCATTACAAAGGCTTTGTTTGGGTAATATTTCTTGGAACAATAAGCACTATCATATAAATTTGAAGCCATAATTGGTTATAGTGTTTCAATGTAGTTGATTATACTAGTTATTTGTCTCAATTGTTTCAGCCGTTTATTGACTTAAAGCCTCTGGAGGAATCAAAAAAGGAGCCAGCGCGTCCCTCTAAACGCATGAAAAAGTTGCGCTAGGTATGATACAGCATAATCTCATTGTAATTACAATGTGTCCATAGCTTATTTAGCTTATTGAACATCAGTTCAAGTACATAAAGTTAATATGTGGATTCAGGGAGCAAGACACATAATATATCCATCTTTGATGTCTGTGTCGTATAATATAACACTTCCATTATTGCATTCAGCTTTTGTCAAGAACTTGTAACCATAGTAGAATGATCAGATGAAAAATAATTCAATTGTCATCTAATTCCTATAGTTTATTACATTCTATGAAAAGTGAGATCGAATTTAATTACAAGTACTTTACGGACATCATTCTTGACTAAATTTTTAGTTCAAGATTTTAGGAGATTACATTACATAATCTAAACAAGTTAACTATTTGAGAACCTTCATAATTCTATATCCAAATATGATATTAATTTTTCAGCTTTTTACATGCAAAAGATAATGATTAATTTATTTGGATGAAACAGCTTCTAAGCTCTGAAGATATGTGGACGTATGCTCCAATTGCTTACAATGGAATGAATATTGGATTAGACCTCAGCTTTTCTTCTCCAACAAATTAAAGGAAGATGAATATGTGATCATGATAGTATAGCAATTAAAGAGGATGTAACATTTCATATATTTTGTTAATTGTATCAAAGGGTTGCCAACTAATCAAGACTTTTGGTCCAGTGGCTGTACACTCAATTCTAGAACACACTAAAATCTATGTATTTTCAAGTTTGATCTTCGATGGTGTCAAAAAAATCTATGATTAGGATTAGCAACAGTGACATACTTCAACAATAATTAGTCTGTGATTGAAAGCTTAATCAAACAAGCTCTTTTTATTTTTGAGCAATGAGACAAACAAAACAAAAAAACAATCGTAGAGCATTTGTCACACAAAAAAGGAACAATCTTGAAGCACATGACATTATGAAACTAAGTACACATTTTTACTCAATTTTATTTAGATGTAATGAATTATATCTATTTTTATTTATTTCATTATTCTTTTGACAAGATTTATTTCATTATTTATAATGGGGTTTATTGATTTTGACATACACACACTCACCATTATATTTTTATTTTTAAATTAATACTCGAATTTCATCCTTGTTAATTTATCTTAGTTGGTAGGGACATTGCATAATATATGCAATGATTGGATTCAAACCCTGGACATCTCATTTATTCATCTTAAATTAAAATGTGAATTTTTAGCCAGACAGGAAAAAAAAAATCTAACATTAGGCATAATGATGATTTAACCAATGACTGAAATTATTATATATCTATTAAAATAATTTATATGTTTTAATATTTAAATTTTTCATTATGATCACAATATATATAACGGATGCAAAAATATCCCAACATATATTTTCTCCTTTTTTTTTTCACATGTGAAAAGTTTGTTACTAAAGCTCTGAGTGTAGTAACAAAATTGTGTAAAAAAAAAAAAGTTCTGAGTGTAGTAAAATCCATAATGACGTCGTACTTTTCAATTGAGAAATAGAAAAATAATTTAATTTGAATGCATTGATAGTTTATATAATTTTTTTACACATAAATCATATCAAATTATATCATATATGCCGTGCAACAAATTTTATAGTTAGTGCATACAAAATAATCCCATAGAAAAATTGAGTGAATGCTTAGACACAATTTCACATTTACATGTACGATCATTGTGTGAAGCTCCAATATATCATATATGCCATCCCATCATATCAAATCTGGTACCTGCTATAACAGTCCAGACAATAATATATCAGATCATTATATTCAACATATATAAATTGCATATTCATCATATGTTTCATTGTACATGTTAGAGTTCAGTTCAGTTCATTTCATATATTCAATTCCTATCGGCCATATAATTGAAACAACTTTCTCTAATAACCTATAATTATTGTCATATGTATTAATTTGTTAAGCCACTACTGCTTATTACCTTTTAGACCATTTTGGTGGCTACCTAAAATTCACAATTCTATTTGAAACCTTTCTTTTACTCTCATAAATTTTTCAGCAATATATATGTATACTTCATATAAAATCTTTTACTCTCATAAATTTTTCAGCAATATATATGTATACTTCATAAAAAATAGCATGACTATAAATTTCCATGTAACTCAACATGCTAAAACAAATCTAATGCCTAATCTTATTTTTTTAAGGGAACCCGAACTCGTAATATCATTATACTAATCAAATTGATTCACACACTCACATGAAATTTCTATCTTATTTCCTTAAGACACAAGTTAAAAAACTAAAGATATAAGTAGTGTTTTGAAAATTGTGTAATCAATGCTTTAAATTTTTAGAGGATATTTAATGTTTTAAAAGTTCAAACATTTATATTTTCAATACAAAATTTATTTCTTTTTTTTTTTTGATTTCTTATATGAGTCAGATCATGTGACACCAAGTGTTAATGAAATCAGTTGACCCCCGATCTTACTGAATACAACCCATTACTCTCCTCTTGTCACACAACTTTGTGCTCTTACACTGATGGAAATGGTGTCTGAATAACAACATGTGCCCCTTCAAAAGAAAACAATTCAGTAACCTTATCAACATCGCATTCCTTCACTCCATCAATCAGTAAATCAGACAAGAATAAATCATACACACCTTGGTTTTGAGGAGCTTGGAGCCATTTACCAACCTCACTACGCTGCCAAGGATCTCCCGTAACTCAGATGTGTGATCCATCACCTATGCTCCACCTACATCCACGTAAAAGAACTCGTTGCGACATCCATATACTCCGCCAAGCATAACTTGGGTTAAAACCAAGCTTAGCATCAAGAAAAGATGTTTCAGGAAAATACCTTGCTTTGAATATTTGAGAGACCAGTGATGTCAAGTTCGTTAAGAAATTTCACCCTTGCTTTGCGACCATAGACAAGTTAAAAGCTTGAAAATTGCGAAAACACATACCACCAAGGTCTTTAGGACACGCTAACCTCTCCCATGTCATCCATTTTATACCACCAGTACATCTGACACCGACCCACCATAAAGAATTTAGCATCCTCTCAATGTCGTCAATAATCAAATCGTTCTTGGAAGCACTTAAATACTCATAATGTAGGAGGGAATGGGTTGTAACATAGACTTAATCATTACTTCCTTACCCGCTTTCGACAATGCCGCCATGTCCAAGAGTTGATTTTCCGCCAAATACGATCCTTAGTATACTTAAAGGTAGCTGTTTTACTTATGCCAATCATCGATAGCCCCATATGTTTTCCAGTTCCAATCACTAACATAACCACCAAGATGTGTGCCAGATCCTCTTGGGCAGCAAGGTTCACATTACGGCTAAAATACACCTCTGATTTAGCTAAATTAATTTCTTGACCTAACACATCCGCGTACGTATGCAGAATTTGAATCAACTTATTAACCTTGTTCACATTTTACTACACTTATTTTTGTGTTTTTGGGTGTGTTACCCTTTTTGGTTGTATGGTGTGTGAGGGCGTTATATCTACTTCAATTAGGTTGATTGTAAACTTTTCTTATATATTTGTTTCGTACTAAATCTCAGTTAGTATTTACCTTGTGTTTTATTTTGTTAAGAAACCAAAATAAATAAACTATTGTTGGATTGGCCTGGTTGTAAACATATTTTTGTAGATAATGACCTAAATTTTTCTTTTATTTCTTGCTTCGAGTAACATGATAATAATGTACATATTTGTCTCATGCGTGTGAATTATACATCTCCGTATTCACGAAATTAGAAAAACTCAAATTGGCGCATTAGTCGTGCATTGCATGGGTTTGCTATCCTAGTTGGAAACAAAAGTGCATATCTGAATCATTTTATTACTTTAGTAAAATCGAAACCCTTTTAATTAAATTGATTTGTTAGCCATTACTGCACACAAAAATCAATGGTCGTTATCTTTGTTGGGTATTAATCCAAGGAGGTGGTTGTATACCTAAGAATTTAGGATCAAGAAGAATCATGATTTCATTGTTGGCCTTTCAGCAAAATGATCATGTTTTGTCGGTTTAAAATACCGAGAAAAAGAAGAAAAGGGTGACGGTCAGGTTCTTTTCCATGTTTTGACTGATTTTTGGTTTTTATATATAATTTTGTGTGCAACTTTTTCTCTCATCAATAATCAAATTCATTTGTACAAGCTAACAAAAAGATCATGTTTTGTGGTTTAAAATACCGAAAACCAAAAATGAAGTTGACTCATGACAAGTGCCTTAAGATGAACAAAAACCTTGTATTTAGTTCAACATTATTTATTTTGGAGTGTGCGACCCAACATAGTCTCGTTTTTTTTGGGCACAAAAACGTTTACAAAAAAAATATAATGGGTTCAACTAGTCAAAAGTTCAATATTTAGTTAGTATTTAATTAGTATAAAGAATCTATATTACAAACGAGGTTCGTTGGAAGCGGGTGCTTACAAACACCAAAACTCTTTTGCTTTGATAAAAAATTAAACTCATAGATTTTTCACTAGTTTGCCTTTAATTTTATTTTTTCTAGCATATCATCATTGTCTATCAACTTTGTGTGAGTATATTTTGGTTCACAGTGCTTTGACTCATTAGTCATTTTCAAATGTTATAAGTTCTTTGTATTCATTTAAAAATATGACTCATATTGTAACCTAAATAACATAGATAATTGTATAGCTTAATACAATTTTATCTCTTGTTTCATTCTCCTCGTGCTTCTCCAACACAGTTTCTACGAAAGTGAAATTGAGAATGAGAAAATTTGTGTCCACTGATAATTTCATATAACATTCTTTTCAAACAATGTTTCTAATCTTATAAAGCTAAACTTTAAATTAACCTTCCAACATTTTAATGTTTAAGTTTGATTTCTTTATTTAGTTTTTATTGTAAATCTAGATTTTTACTTTGATTTCTACTGTCAATAATGAAATATGTTTATATCGTAAAAAGAAATTAGTTTATCAATAAAAATAACATAGTAAAATTATCGAACAAAATAATTTTTTTTACTGAAGTTTCAAATATTTGTTGAATATGTGTCAATTATTCATTTTATAACACTAGTAGTATTAAAATACCATTGAAATGCACATTTTGTGACGCCTTAAACTTATAGATATTCTAGCTTTGGTTGTTGGACGGATAAAATATGATGTAGTTTAGTAACACTATCACCATTAAAATCTCATCAACATAGTTATAGATATCTAAATGTCGTGTAAATATAGTTTTGTCACATGTTAAACTTTAACACATAATTTTTAAAAGAGAATATCACAAAATATGTTCGCTAAACATTTAATATATTTATAAATATGTTCGCTAAATAATAAATAAATAAAATAAAAAATTAAAGTGGAATTGTTAAATTTTGCTAACAAGGAGGGAATATTAATGAATGTCTTGTGTAGTGATTGGTCCACTAATCATTGGGTTAGTAATCATTGGGTCCATTATAAATATGACTCTCATTTAACCTAATTCTTACACATTGAAGAATCATTCTCTGCCTCCCATTTTCAGCAGTCAAAAGAGAAAGACAGTTCAGGGAGTCCAGCTGGTAAATTATTTTAATAAAATGCTATTTATTGTTGTTTTTAGGGATATTGCTATTTATTGTTATCATGGTGAGGCGTCCAATATGCATGATTTCCTGCCGTAAATTTCAACTATGAGGTGTGATTTTCTCACGTAAATTTCACTACCGAGAATTTCTCCCCATTTCTATTTTAAATCTAATTGAATGATGTATATTTTGGCTTGATGTGTAAAATTGATTGTGATTTTGCTTTGGTTTTATTTAAAATAATATATGATTTTAGAATTGTTTTTTACACACAAATTTAGAACTCGAATTCACTTTTAAATAAATGCATTCAAACACATATCACTTTATGATCAACTCATTTTTAGTCATAAAATCAATTAATTCAAAATCAATTTTTATACTAAAAGTGATTTGTATTTGAATACACTTGAATTGAACAATAAAGTTGTGCGTAAAAATCAATTTTAGAGTCAAAAGATATTTCTACTCAACAAGAACCAAACATATCATAATCAATTAATTATACATCTCTAAAATCAGTTTTGGTCTCTAGAGAAATGGAACCAAACATAAACTTCACCTTTCATTGTAGAATTTCTACTTTTCATCATGCGTCTCCTGATAATAAATCTATTTCATTTCCTGTTTACGTACTTGGTTAACTCTAAATGCTAATCTAGGTTATCATTTTTTAATTATAAGTCTCAGCTTTAAATTTTGTGGTAGTTACTATTTTATGCAACTTAACTATATGATTTTATTTTACAATATATAAATGTCATGAGGTTTTGTGAATTGTGTATTGCATTGCATGAGTCCCTGACAAGAAACGTAACATTTTATATAAGAATCTAAGTGAATTGTATATTCATTGTTTTAAATGTTGCATTGATTGTGTCACTGTCAGGTGTCTTGTTTCAAAGAGATAGTTGATAATCTTGTCTTACACCGACCAAAAGCTAGAGCAAGCAATGCTCTTTTACACCCACAATAACGCTTTTGAGTGGTAGCTTAGTTTCGTCTCATCCTTTGCATATTGGATAAGTACGTAAATAGTTTGTTAGACTTTTATGTTCATTCTTAATTGTATAGCTCAGGATGTTACACATTATGTAGCTCAAGTTGTAAGCCTTGGGATGTATTATGTATATATATAGCCTTCTGTATATCAAATAAAGTGAGCAATAAAATATATACTTTATCATCGTTATACCTTTTCTATTAGGATATAAATCGTAAGACATTCTTTCTTTAATGTGAGTACTGATATTGCAGTTGTGAAAATAGATTTTGATAATAATAATGTATTGATGGAAAATTGATCATTGTATTCTTCTATAAATATGACTCATATTGTAACCTAAATAACACATATAATTGAACTATTTAATACAATTTTCTGTCTCATTTCATTCTCATCATGCTTCTTCAACACAGTTTCTACGAAAGTGGTATTGAGAAAGTTGAATGAAAAATAATTTGTCTACGATAATTTAATATAACATTCTTCTCCAACAAAGTTTCTTCTTTTATAAAACTAAACTTTAAATTAACCTTCCAACATTTTAATGTTTAAGTTTGATTTCTTTATTTAGTTTTCATCGTAAATTTAGATTTTACTTTAATTTCTACATTTAATATTTAAATATGTTTTGAAAGTAAAAAGAAATAAGTTTATTAATTGTAGTAAATACTAAAATTATCGGACAAAGCAATTGTTTTTTACTCAAGTTTCAAATATTTGTTGAATATGTTTTAATTATTCATATTATAACACTAATACCATTAAAACTACAATCAAAATGCATGTTTTGTATAGTAAATTTCTACTTTCAATAATTAAATATGTTTTGATTGTAAAAAGAAGTAAGTTTATTAATTGCAATAACATACTAAAATTATCGGACAAAGTAATTGTTTTTTACTCAAGTTTCAAATATTTGTTGAATATGTTTTAATTATTCATATTATAACACTAATACCATTAAAACTACCATCAAAATGCATGTTTTGTATAATAAATTTCTACTTTCAATAATTAAATATGTTTTGATAGTAAAAAGAAATAAGTTTATTAATTGCAATAACATACTAAAATTATCGGACAAAGTAATTTTTTTTACTCAAGTTTCAAATATTTGTTGAATATGTTTTAATTATTCATATTATAACACTAATACCATTAAAATACCATCAAAATGCATGTTTTGTGACACCTAAACTTTAAAATATAAAATTTAATATTTTTAGCTCTATAAATGGTTGTTGGATGAATAAAATATGAGATAATTTTGTAACACTATCACCATTAAAATATCATCAACATACTTATAGATATATAAATGTTGTGTAAATATAGTTTTGTTTGTAAATCTTTCTCTATTTTCTTAAGAGAAGTTTGATACACACTCCCCACTTATCATATACATTTTCTTCCTTTGCGAATTAAAAACCTAGAGTAAAGCATACTTCCGTTTCAGAGATGGTTGAATTGCACTCATTTCTCCTAAGAGTTAAATATATATTTTATGTTAATCCATTTTAGTATAAATATTTTTTTGCATGGCATCAACTAACTTCAAGTCACCATTTAAGCAGAAATAACTTCTTTCTTTATAATTTTAAATGTCCTGATAATTAAATTCGAATATTTTATCACCAATTTCATGATTTATAATATACTCCCTTCATCCTTTAATGTAGGCACTCATTGCCTTTTTCACATTTCTTAAGAAAAGTTGTCAGTGTAATTAATGTGTCTGTTTTGTGTGTTAATATTACGAAATTGTCATTTGTTTGTATGTGTATTAAATTTGACTTTTCATATTTCAAAACAAGATAATAGTATTAATTAGGGGTATGTCTAGGAAAATAATAATAAATGCATCTAGTAATTTGAAAAAGGGTTTACATTTAAGGACAAAAATAAAATTAAATGGGTGCTTAAATATAAGGACGGAGGGAGTACAATTTAATTTTAAATAGGTATATTTTATTGGCTTTAGTCATTTTTTGAATATTTAATTTCATTTTGTATTGCCTTATGTTTTCAATATTATTTAAAATTATATTTTTTTTAAGAATTTATAACTATATGTTAATGATACTATGAATAACAAATAGACAAAAATATGTTTCAAAATTTTGATCATCGTAAAATGAATCCGCAATCAAATAAGTGTCATGTGACCTTATCAAAATGCAAACTAGGAGTCTTCAACAAAGTCACACAACTATTCATTCTATGTCAGGTAAAAACTACAATGGTCATTACTTCATCAACTTACAGAAAACTTTATGAATGTAGTTATCCAAACACCAACACTATCATTGAAAACTTTCCCGTTAGAAAAAAGCTGGCATCAACAATGAAAAATTAAACTAGATTAGGAGACAATTGAAGCATGTTCATGAACAATTGTACGAAGGCAATTCAACAAAAATATTGGATTAGATTGCTTTCACCATCTTACGAAATAAGGTAAATTTTCAACGAAAATATATTACAATCTCTATTATGCATGATTTTAAGTTTTAGCTATTAAAAGAATCTCATTAAATATTAATTTATTTGTTTGTATATATATTGAGAAAGAAAATTATCGATATATGCAAACAAATAAATATTATTTAATAAAAAATGGTGGTCATCAAAATAAATGGAACAAAATTAATTTTAATTCAAAATTAATTTTCTTAAAACCATCGTGTCCCCTGGGACTAACCGCACAATGTATCGAGTCCATGAAGGGATTGACCTTCTTCGATAGATATGGGAGTTAGTCTTATTTGAACACAAATATAAATGAAATATATTTGGGCACACTCACATAAATGGAGCAAAATAAATGAGAAGGAATTTAGTCAAATCATTTAATTCATTCTTCTTTAATTTTTTTATTCATATATGTATGTCTAACTACTTTTTATTTGTATTTGTGACTATGTAAGCATTTCTCTAGATATGGAGTATTGGTTAAAAGTTTGCTTAAGACAATTTTATACTTTCACCATTACTAATATGAGGCCTCTACTAATATGGAAAAGTCAAATGTCTTTTAAGGAACATTTAAAGCAAATGTTTTTTTTAACTATATTTGCATTTAAGACATATGTTGAATAGACTCATCTGACAAATGTATTTGGTCCAATTTCGACACCAATTTCAGCATTTACTAACGAGGTCCAATTAAAGGCAGAGAAAATGTTATAGACTTATCGAACATAAGTTTTGTTAGAAATCAAACCTAAAACTTGAGAAAAGTACATTTTGATGTCCCAAGCTTACACCAATTAACTATGACCAATTAATAAAAAAGATATATCTTACTTTGAATATTAATTAAATAAAATAATCAATCGTCATAATACGCTTGTGGGTTGGAATGATCTTGAAGTAATGGATATTATGAAAGGACATTTTGGTAAATGGGAAAGTTATGAACATAAACATTAGAAGCTTTAATTTAAGGGCAATGGTTAGCATTTTCCTTTAATAAATGGAACATTTAGCGAGGAAGGTAAACAACGGTCTTGTAATCTATCTATCATATACTTTCCATGAGACACGCCACATATGTTGAAGAGAGAGCAATGTGACTACCCTAAACATGATTCTAGCTTCTCTCATTGGAAGGTAATTCGTATCAATTATTCTCTAATCTATTAATTTTAATTTAATGTTCAATTAATTTTATATATATATATATATATATATATATATATATATGTGTGTGTGTGTGTGTGTGTGTGTGTGTGTGTCATGTATGATTTCTCTTATGTTAATGCTTAACATTTTGACAAATCTGGAGCAATCATATTATTTACATTGTTTGATTAATTCTTCATTCTTTTAGTGATAATTGTTGATGTTAATTCTTGTTTTAGCTAAATAATTTTCTGGGGTGGCACTTTTTTAAAGCTTTCAATTTAGATTTAGAAGAAATTCAACAACTATAAGTTGATTTTTTTGATGTAATGTTTAAAACTTGAAATTTAGTGTGATGTTATGTGTGTAAGACTGAAAAATATCGAATTAAAGAGCTACATAATATCCGACAATTTCACATTCTTCACGCGTTCAAGACATCATTGGATTGAGATCTAAAAATATTTCACCAGAGATTTTTATTTTGTTATTAAATCTAAAAATACGGAGCTTCAAATCTGAATGATTTGAAATATGGACGGTCCGATTTGATTTAATGGTCATCAATGGTTGATTGCGTGAGATTGCTGACTTCAATCAATCCGAATACATATATATTGATTGTTCAAGTTAATAATTATTTTCAGATTCTTATTGGTCCCACTCATTGGGAACATTATTCCAAAGGAAAGGAAGGATCTACAAGATATAGAATCCATAACCTACTAGGAAATTCGGGACCTGGAGTCTATGAGTTCGGAGTAGCTGCATCGACTAGCAGTTTGTTGCGTGAAATTTACAAGCTGGCCACCGACTTGCGTCGAGTAGTTGTGGTTTATCTAGGAAAAGCTGATAATGTGAGAACAAGACTCCAATGTTATGGTAGAAATGGAGCTCATTTAGGTAATGGTTGTTCTTCATTTGAATCTTCTCGCCAAAAGGGACGTTCATTGTTTCATGAGATCTTCTTCAAGGTTTTCCAAAATTGTGGCATAAAGTGTATTGCACCTTCAACAGGCTTCTCTTGTTCCTGTCTATCTTTATTTAGTTAGGGGGCAAAAACTGTTATTAAGCCATTATATTTTATTTGGTATAATATATTACAAATTAATAAAAATGTATTATTTAGTTACTACCGGTCCGATTCAGTCCAACATCGGTTGAACCTTTAAACCTTGAACTCTTACTCACACTGATTTAATGTCTAGTCCAGTTTTAATTACCTTGGTTCCAACAGTTACTTCTTTCATGGAAAAAAGTATAATGGTAGTAGAAACTAAAAACGGTTCCAAAATAAATAAATAAAAAATTACATTACCCTATAAATAAATGAGAAAACAAACCAAGGATTCACGGAAAACAAAAAACCTAGGATTTGTGTTGTGCAACGAACAGTGACGCACCGATCCAAAAACATCAGAGACATCGTCGAACCAAAACAACATCACTACTAATTAATTTATAGAGTAAGTATCTGATAGCACATTTATCTCCAAGAAGCCTTCAAGAATAATCAACAAACCAAGTTGGACAAAAGACTACATTCTTAAGTAATGAAGGGGTCCTCTTAATCTTATTGGCTTTATTATTTTCACTTGTAGGCCCAGGCCCATTTATGTATTAGGTCTAGAGACCTAGTGACTATTTAAGATCACTGTTCCCCTTGGAGGAGATAAGAAACAATTTGCCGTTTATTTTATTCTTTCTTTTCTTTATGTTTTTCTTTGTTCTTTCATTGGCATAACCTAGAATTCACTGATTCCCATAAGTAAATCCATGATTGGTGCTTTCATTGTTGTGCTCAAATGCCTCCAAAACCTAATAATCCCACCTCCAAAGATCTTGCGGAAGCTATCCAAGCCACCGAACAACGGATGGAAAACTCCCTCACTGCCACTCACCTCCACTTCACCGAGCAGCTGGGTATGATGAACACCAAACTGGATCTACAACAACAGCACCTCGTCGCACGAGATGCCAGCCTTCAGCGTGTTCTTGACGAACGGTTGGAAGCTCTAACCACACTTTTTACAACGGCACTGCAAAATTGACAACTGGAACCGCCACCGCGTTCCTCTTCAGGTATACATACACTTTCCACCTTTCCCCAAGTCACTGTTATACAACCGGTGATATCCTCAGAAGCCCCCACACACTCCAACACCACTACATCTATCCCAATATCCTCCACCCCACCACTATTGTCATCCAATTCAACCTCCACAAACATCCCCCTTTGGCAACATCTAACCCAAACCCAACCCTTATTCACCTCAACTCAAATTCCGGTGACTCTACCTACACCCCTTATGCACACTCCTCAACCACAACCAGTTATTCAAACCCACCCCTATCTCCAATCACCGTACACACCCCACTCTAACACCACCACAGCTATCCCTTTCGGAACTTTCCAACACACACAAAGCCCATACTCTCAAGCCCAACAAAGCCCTTTCCTCACACATTCACCATCACACATTAGCCAACAACCTTTTCGCACTCCCAAGATAGAACTTCCCCCGTTCGATGGCACCGCACCTTTAGAATGGGTATTCCAAGCCGAACAATTCTTCTCATTCTACAATATCCCCAACGAAAATCGAATATCCCTTGCTTCATTCTACATGAAGGGTGACGCTCTTAGTTGGTACAAGTGGATGTATCAAAACCACCAACTCTTTTATTAGTCCTCGTTTTCCAAAGCCCTCGAACTCCGATTTGGCCCTTCCACTTACGAGAATCACCAAGCCCAGCTCTTTAAACTTATACAATATAGGTCGGTTACCGAATGCCAAACTCAATTCGAGAAATTGGGTAATCGAGTGATTGGCCTTCCACCGGAAGTGCTTCTGAATTGTTTTATCTCAGGCTTAATCCCAGAGATCCGTCACGAGCTTGCCGTCCTAAAACCATCAACCATCACTCAAGCTATAGGCTTGGCAAAGCTTGTTGAAGTCAAGATCAAAGAAGCCAAAGCCCACCCCACAAGACCTGTTATACCATCCACTTCAAATATTTTAAACCCAGTCCCTCATGGATCAAAAATCCCCATTTCAGCCCAATCCACAAACAAACCCACTTTACCACCTCCAAATAACTCAACCACACATACAACCAATTCCAAGCTTCCAATACGACGCCTTACCGCTACACAAATGCAAGAAAGACGAGCCCAAGGCCTTTGTTACAATTGTGATGAGAAGTATATCATCGATCATCGTTGTGCCACTAGACGATATTTACTTCTCATTCTCGACCTGGAGGATGACAACCAAACCCAAGACTTTCTGGAAGAACAAGACAAAGAAAGTGAAACAGTCGAGATATATTTCCATTTATCACCACAAGCCCTCACCGGTGAAACCTCAACCAAAACCAAGTCACTAAAATTCCAAGGCACACTCCATGGCCAACCCGTGTCCGTTCTCATCGACACCGGAAGCACACACAACATCTTACAACCTCGCATGGCCAAACACCTCCACATTCCTCATACACTTACCCCCAAGTTTTCCGTCATGGTTGGAAATGGCTCACATATTCAATGCGCTGGATTTTGTCCCTAAGTCCCTATTAACCTCCAAAACACCCTTTTTTTTTCATATTCCTTTCTACCTCTTCCCCATTCAAGGAGCCGATGTGGTCCTTGGCATGGAATGGCTCGAAACATTAGGGCCAATTTCAGCAGACTTCTCAATTCCTTCCTTATCCTTTTTACATGAAAATTCCACCATCATCCTACAAGGCAATACCACGTCCCAGCCAGCTCCCTCCACTTTTCACCACATTTTCCACCTCCACCAAGATTCAGTGGCCTCAATGCTCCTCTTAACTTACAACCCCACTACACAAACTGATACCAAACCACAACCCCAACTGCAAATTTCAGAGACACCCCCTCCCAACATTCACGCCATCATACAAAAATACTCCTCCATCTTCCAAGCTCCTCATGGCCTACCCCCCCTCGACCACATGATCATCACATTCCCCTCCAATCTAACACCACCCCCGTTAATGTAAAGCCATACCGATATCCCCATTCACAAAAAGAAGCTATGGCTACTATTAATCAAGACATGCTCAAAGAAGGGATTATCACCCCAAGCAACAACCCATACTTCTCACCCGTCCTCTTAGTAAGAAAAAAAGATGGAAGTTGGCGATTTTGTATGGATTATAGAACCCTTAACGCGGTCACAATCCGGGACTGTTTTCCCATCCCAACAATCAACGAGCTATTGGATGAATTGGGTTCAGCCACTGTTTTCACCAAAATGGATTTACGTTCTGGTTATCATCAAATTCGGGTTATGCCTAATGATACTCACAAAACGGCTTTTCGCACTTTCGATGGGCATTACGAGTTCCTAGTCATGCCTTTTGGGTTATCCAATGCCCCATCGACCTTCCAATCAGCTATAAACAATCTTTTTCGCCCTTATTTACGCAAATTCGTTTTAGTTTTTTTGATGACATTCTCATTTTTAGCAATTCACATTCTGACCATACACGTCACTTACAATTGGTTTTAGACTTATTACAAGCTAACAAGTTTTTTGCTAAATTATCTAAGTGTATTTTTTTAGTTGCTAAAGTTGATTATTTAGGCCATGTCATCTCAGCCAGCGGCGTCTCTCTAGATCCAGAAAAGATTACCGCCGTCCTAAACTGGCCGGTTCCTAACTCTCTTACGACACTTCGAGGATTCTTAGGTCTCACCGGATTCTACCGCCGTTTTGTCCGCAATTATGCCACTATTGCTGCGCCGCTCACTGATTTGTTAAAGGTTACAAAGTTCAAGTGGAATATACAAGCAGCCGAAGCATTTACAAAACTAAAAGAAGCCATGACATCAACGTCGATCTTAGTCCTTCCAGACTTCTCAAAACCATTTCATGGGGAAACAGATGCTTTCGCGGTCACCATTGGAGTCATCCTTTCACAAGAGGGCCATCCTCTTGGCTTCTTCAGTCGCAAAATGTGCAGCCGCATGCAACAGTCTTCAGTCTACGTCTGCGAACTCTTTGCCATTACTGAAGCCGTCAAGAAATGGCGACAATACCTAGTAGGGAGACATTTCAAAATTTTCACGGATCAAAAAAGCCTCAAAGAACTATTAACCCAAACCATACAAACTCCGGAGCAACAAAAATGGGCCGTGAAACTACAAGGGTTCAGTTTCGACATCCACTACAAGCCGGGAAACCCTAACCTGGTTGCAGATGCCCTCAGCCGCCAATTTTCAGACACCTCAGACTCTCCACTCATGGCTATTACTTCTGCTGTTCCTACTGTGCTTCAAGATCTGAGGAATTTCTACTAGTCAGATGCACAAGGCCGCCAACTCGTGTCCAAGCTCTTGGACCCTGCCAACCCAATACCACATTATTCATTCAAAGATGGATTACTAATATACAAAAACAGAATATTCCTTCTTGATCTACCTGACTAGCGTAATTCCATTTTGAAGGAATATCATGATTCCCCCTCAGCAGGAAACTTTGGCGAAAGACCCACATATGCCCGCTTAGCTGCTGCCTTCCTTTGGCCAGGTGCTCATAAATTCGTCCAGGAATGGATCAAAAATTGCCCCATTTGCCAACACAACAAGTACCTGCCAAAAAGAAAACAAGGATTGTTACAGCCTCTAGACACACCAAAACAGATATGGGAAGATCTGTCAATAGACTTCATCACCCATTTACCAAATTCCTTTGGACATACCGCTGTGTAGGTAATCTGTGACAGACTCTCAAAGTTTGTCCACTTTATTTCCTTACCAACCAAGTTCGCAGTAAGGAATTTGGCTCTCCGTTTCTCCAGTGAGATATGTAAACTCCACGACATTCCCAACTCCATTGTTTCCGACAGAGACCCAATCTTCCTTAGTAAATTTTGGAAAGAACTATTTCGTGTCCAAGGCACCACACTGCGTTTCAGCTCTGCTTATCACCCGAAAACCGACGGCCAAACAGAAGTCGTTAATAGAAGCCTGGAGACATACCTGTGCTGCTTTGCCAGCGACCACCCACGCCAATGGTGAAAATTCTTACACTTAGTCGAGTATTGGTACAATTCCTCCTTCCATTCTTCCATCAGAATGACCCCCTTCTAGGCCCTTTATGGTCGTGCACCATCAGCTCTCACTGATTATGTCAAGGGACAGACCAAAGTCACAGATCTCGACCACTCCCTAACACAAAGACAACAAGTTTTAATTACTATCAAAGAAAACCTGAAACGTAGCAAAAACAAAATGGAAACCCAAGTCAATAAACTCCGCTGTGACTGTACCTTTGAACCAGGAGCCTTAGTTTTGTTGAGACTCCAACCTTACCGCCAACAAACGGTGCACGTCATGTCTCTCCCAAGCTAAAAAAGAGATATTATGGTCTCTTCAAGATCCTCCGCCGCATCGGAGCTGTTGCCTACGAACTGGAACTTCCGGCGGGCTCTTGAATCCACCCAGTTATTTATGTATCCCAACTCAGGGCTTATCATGGACAAAACCCTCTTGCTCACTTCTTAACCATAGCAAAGGATCTGGAACAAAGTGTGATTATGGACCCTCCAATAGAGGAAGAAGAAAGGGCTGCAAACCAGGAAAAGGAAAAACAGTTAACTTCTGAAACTACTCAGCCAAAAGAAAGAGAGAACACTTTAGCAGGAGAAAGACAAAACACGGAAGCAAGAGAACATAACCCTCCAAATGAAACTCACCAAGCCACATTAACACCCTTGAATCCCATTTCCTTGTCCCAAGACCTTCCTTCACCGTTAAATGGACCTGCCATCTCTGCCAAGTCAACATTGGGAACCCACACTTATGACCTCAATAAGCCTTTATCCAACAAACAATCCAAACCGCCCATTACCCCAACAACCACTTTTAACACATCTGAGCCACTAATCATGCAACCCCACTCTTCCTCTCATGGTCTGACACACACACCCCCCTTTTGGTCCCACCCCCCACAACAAGCCGTCCGATTCAACTACCCACAACCTCAGCCAATCTAAACCGATCCAGGACGCAACCCCATCCTCTTCCCATGTTCATTTCCGCACTGAATCAGATACCCCAAACCTTGAGGTCAAGGTTTCTTCTGCAGCGGAGGGTAATGGTAGCACATTTATCTCCAAGAAGCCTTCAAGAATAATCAACAAACCAAGTTGGACAAAAGACTACATTTTTAAGTAATGAAGGGGTCCTCTTAGTCTTATTGGCTTTATTATTTTCACTTGTAGGCCCATGCCCATTTATGTATTAGGTCTAGAGACCTAATGACTATTTAAGATCATTGTTCCCCTTGGAGGAGATAAGAAACAATTTGCCGTTCATTTTATTCTTTCTTTTCTTTATGTTTTTCTTTGTTCTTTCATTGGCATAACCTAGAATTCACTGATTCCCATAAGTAAATCCATCAGTATCCCTTACACGCCATAATTTTCATGATTAGTTGACACGAGCTTGGTAATATTATTATATTTGTGAATTTATTTATTATCTCTGCCACTTTTGGGTGTGTGTCATTTATGATGAATCATAGCCCAAGTTAGGGTTTATGTCTCTAGTAAAAAATAATTTGAATCATAGCCCAAGTTAGGATTTATGTCTTTAGTTAAATATGATTTAAAGAAAGTAAATAAAAGGATAACATGTTGTATTCATATTTTGTTTATGATGAATCATAGCCCAAGTTAGGGTTTATTTCTTGAGTTAAAAAGAATTTGAAGAAAGTAAAAAAGGAAAACATGTTGTATGCATATTTTGTTTATGATGAATCATAGCCCAAGTTAGGGTTTATGTCTTGAGTTAAAAAGAATTTGAAGAAAGTAAAAAACGATAACATGTTCTATTTTGCATGCAGAATGCAATATGTATAGATTCTATTTTGCATGCATGCAATTTCGGATGTTATATATGGTTTGATATTTGTGCAACTTTGTTAGGTCAGTCAAGTGCAACCGAAGATAAAGAAAGAAACGGAAGACTGTTAAAGATGGAAAAGAAAAAGAAAAGTGAAATACATATACAACATGTTGGCAGAGACAGACCAAGTGACCTTCCCAACCATGTGCTTCTACGAATAATTGAATTTATGAACATAAAATGTTCTGTTCAAACTTGTGTTTTGTCTAAACGATGGAAGGATATTTGGAAAAGTCTCACTAGACTTTTATTCGTTCGCTTCTACGAAGACGATGATATCACCAACAAGTTTGTATCCCACATTCTATCTGGCCGTGACGACGACGCCAATATTCCCCTTCATAGTCTAACATATATTCACTATGATGATAATATACATCCCCATATAACCACAATTCTCAAGGTCATCAAATATGCTGCATCACATAATGTGAAGAAACTCAAGGTTGATGTCGATGGATTTGTTGTCTTAAAGGAACTTGAATTGCCCCCTTCCATCTTTTATTGTCGTTCTTTGACATTTCTTCACCTTCGCTTTTGGTGGAAACATTCATATGATACTAAGAAAATAATTCCAAAATTTTTGAACTTACCGTTATTGAAAACCTTGCATCTTGAGAATCTCTCTTTCACTGCAAGTGACAATGGTTGTGTTGAGCCCTTTTCAACATGTAACATGTTGAATACTTTAGTCATTATAGGTTGTCGTTTACAGGATGATACACAAACCCTCTGCATATCCAATTCTAATGTTTCTAGTTTGACCTTAGCATGGATCCACATGCATAAAGTTGTGATTTGTACTCCAAAACTTACTTCTCTCACTATCAGTGGCCTTCTTAATCCTACCTTCCAAGTCCCCTCTGAATACAATTTACCATTTCTAGAAGAAGTAAATATAGATTACAGTTTTCTTTATAAACCGGATGAAAGTTTAGTCATGATTAGTTGGTTGCAATTGTTTGATAAGGTCAAGATTATGACTCTCGGTTTCGATACCCTTAAAGAGACATTTAAAGTAAGTTACTTTAGTATCTTTTATCCTTTTTATATTTTTTATTAATGATGTTGCTCAAAATAGGTATTAATCCTTATGCCAATATTTTCCAAATAAACAATTTATTCATGTATCCAATCCATTCTAATTATGCAGGTTCTAAACAATAATGGTAGAGCCGAACCTCCTTGCTTTGTTAGATTGAAGTCATGCAAAGTGAAAATGGATAATTCAACGATATCTAACGAGAGTGTAAGAGGTATATGGTAGCATATCTACTTCAAAATTCACCACTTGACAGATTTGATATCATCAGAGAGGAAGGTTTTGAGATTAGGTATTGATTTTTACTAAATACTTTGCATTTGCTTCGTTTACTATATATATACATATATTCAAGTAACTAGCCATTATATACTACTTGACCAAAAAAGAGAGTAGAGGGTCAATTAACGGCCATAGTAGTCGATAGTGGCCACACGCAGCGTAGCGGCGACAAACTGCTACGGTAATCTCGTCATAGCGGTGCATAACCAAATAGTGGTCACTTTAGCTGCTATTGTGGCGTAGCAGAGCGGATAGCGACCGGTTCGGCCACTATTTAATTTTAGTAGGAAATTTCCAAATTAACCCTATTTTTAAAACCTTTTTGAGGGCTTTTGGGGATTCTGTAAACCCTAACATTGTTTAATGGTTTCTCTCTCTCTTCCTTCTTCTATTGTATGGTTTCTCTATTTTTTTTCTTCCTCTCTTTTAAAAGAAATTTCTTTTGTTTTATGGTTTATCTTGTTTTATGATTTTCTTTTATTTGTTTCTCTGTCTATTGTTTTTTGGTGTTTTGATTTGTGAATGTTTTATGAGATTTGAGTGTTATATTAAAATTTAATATAAGTTATTTTTTTAGAAATATATAAGTTTGTTTATACTTTATAGTATTATTCATATAATTTGTCTAAAAAATAATCAAATATCAGTGACCACAGCTATAAGTTATCCCGTTGTCCCACTTTTGGGTTTGGTCGCTACGCACCGTTATTTGAGATTGACTACTATGCCAACGCTCGAAGAGTTCCAAAACCCCGGGTTTGATAATTGAAAGCTACTATCCCACGGATCTTATATTTAAATTTTAAAATTAATCTATATCAAGATGAATGTTACTTACAATTACGCCATTAACATTAATCTTTAAGGCATTGGGATGACATGTGAAATAATTATAGATTAATGTCTAAATATTAGAGATATGATCTATATCATAATTGCTTTCATTGTATGGTTTTTGTCCCTTTCCATTCACAGAAAAATTAGAAACCAAAAAGTTGTTTACTTATTTTATTAACTTTTAGTATTTGTTTGAGATTTGTAGCTATGTGGAAACAGTGTTTTGTTGTTCAAAGCAGCAGATGGATTAGAGCAATACAGCAGCTTTTTTTTGGAACAAGGATCAATACAGCAGCTTGAAGACAATCCTCGTGGCTATGACCTACTCTTTGGATAACAATATTTATTTGTCAATTTTCTTTTTAAGGATATTATTTGTCTACATTATTTCTAGTCTTATTTCAAACCAAATTATTATTACTTTTGTTTATTATTATTATTGTTGTTGTTGTTTCTTCAAATATGAGGTTGAAATATCTTTGTAGACCTATTAGAAAGATTTGTGAGCTTGGAGGAAAAAAATAAGAATAGAAATAAACCATAGTTGTTTAGGTGTGAGTAATGAAATTATCAATATCAAATATCAATCAATAGTATATCTGTGGGCATTAACTTACATTTGAGTCGTCAAGGGAGTGTGAGCAATGAATTATAGTTTGAATGCTCAAGTTACTCCTTCTGAAAGATGTGTATCAGCTCAAGAAGAACTAGAGACATGGAAACTCATGATGAAGAAAGGAAGTGATCAGTTCAAGATATTGGATGAGATGTGGAGAGACACATGTGTAATTTAAAATTAAACGTTTAATCTAAACCATCTATTTTAATCTAATGGTGAGTTAGTCATTCTCATAATACATCCTATATATATACTGCACACCTGGGTAATTGCAAATCATTTAGCTTGTAAAAGTATTTCATACATTCAAAAAACTAATATGCTAGACTCCATTTTAGATGAACCCGTGTTGAAATCATCTCCATGAGCAATAGAGTTACGTTGATTATTGAATACCAAAGCCAAGAATAAACCATTTCTTAGTGTTTTGAATTCGATGAAAAAATCACACCAATAACAAACTTGATGTGTGGAGCAAGGAATAATCAAGCAACAAAAAAAAAAAACAAAGTGTATGGAACAATTATAAACACAAGTTAAAGGTAGAAAACAGCGAGAGAGAAAAGAAGAGAGAACACAAAAGAATTTGTTGACCCAGTTCGGTTCAAATTGACCTAGTCTAGGGGAGAGAGCAGCCCTCCGTTTCACTATAATGATGAGTCTACCTAAAGACCCAATCTCTTCCCGTGACCAAAAGACTCAATCCTAATAGTGTTTCCCAAGGTGAATTAACCGTCAAACCCTAGTGTTTGTTGTCAAGAGACAAACTCTATACAAACCCTAGTTTTGTTGTTGCCTTTCTAAACCCTTGTTTCAGCCCCCTCTATCTCCAAGGTTTACTCTGATACAAAGTCTATATTTATAGTAAAAATATCCCTCATAAATTGGAACAAAATCTTAGCCCAAAAATACGTTTCTGTTATATTTTATGTTGACAAATTCGGGCCCCGAATTCCTCGATTCGGCCACCGATTTTTGCCGAACCAACAGACAAAAAACAGCACTCAAATTCGGGCCCCGATTTTGACAGATTCCGCAAACTTCAATTTCTCCAATTTTGAGTCACTTTCACTGCGCTTAGAAATAGATCCCGTTTATTTTCTTTTCTGTCCGGCCTATATATTTTATACATGTCATTAGTGCAATAATCATTACCAATTACAAAATACATTGATTCAAAATAATGAGTTAACTCGAGATTATGGCAACTATGCTAAAAAATTTTAGGTGATTCGTTTATAGGTTCATATGGATGCAATAGGTACCAGCAAAGAGATGTACCACAAATAATTGAAAGTTTAAAACTAATCAATTAGAATGGAACTTAATGGAGAGTAGAGGAAAGGGGTAGATACAAGTCAATACAAAAATGCATATTGAAACAATTCAAGAAGACACAGGTTGAAGTGCTTACAAAGAAGAAGACCTTATTTAGTCGCTAATATTATGTGATACACATTTATTATTAGAGTCACAATTTGATTGAATAATATGAAGGCCTTGTCCATATTTTATATATATCATGTTAAAGCATTTTTCATCAAATTATCTCCAGTCCCCACCCTTACCTAGTCATATCAAAAGTACAAAAACCAATGTCGACAACCATATTTTTTTGAAACTAGGGCACATTGATCATTTTTATTGCCAACTAGGATATTTTTTAAACTAGGGCACTACTCATCACCACGAAAGCATTAGTAGTGACTAGTGAAGGATGGCATATATAAACGGCCAACACTATCAGCTCTAGACGACAATTTGCATTGATATTCGGAAGAACACTGCATATTAGCAATTTACAACATAATAAGATGTAGTACATAATAAAGTGTTCTCAATGGAACCAAAAAAAAAAGTTCTATCTGCGGTTGATAACACTCGTTCCAGTACCATAAAAATAACTCTCAATGGGGGTATACATTGTTACTCTTTGTAGCTAGGGGTGTGCAAAGTTAAAACCAAACCAAAACCAAATCCTGAAACTTGGTTTTGGTTTTGTTCCTGAAACCACTTTCCCTAAAACCAGTTTTTAAGTGGAACTGGTTCGGATATGGTTCATAACCAGTTTGAAACCGGTTTGTAATAAAAACCTGTTTTTAGAACTAAACTAGTTTCCAAAAAACTAGCTTTCCATTTTTTTTATTTATCAAAAGTGGGTCGGATGTTCGACATGTATCAATCGTATGATACTTGTGATTACAATTAATTAATTAATTTGTTTAAATTATTATCAGTGTCGATATGTTAATGTATTGTTGGAACATGTGTGAAAATTGAGTTAAATGATTAAACACAAATTCTCACCTTTGGTAGAACTAGTGTTGTGTGAATTAAAAAAATTGAAAGTCCCACATCGGATGGATCATACACATTAGTAGAGTTTATATAGTAGGGGTGTACGTCTAAAAGGGTGTATAATTAAGTGAATGAAGTAAGCACTAAAGAAAAAAATCATATATTTTATTATTTGAAAATGTTAAATTAAATAATTAATTTAATCATTATTAGAAAGTATTTTTTAGTCCTCAAGTTTTGCTAAAATACATTGGAAACGCAAACTAGAATATTTTAGAACACAGTCTAAAATATTTTTGGTACATTATATAATATATTTTTGTACTCAATATAATATAGTTTGGTATTAAATTGAGATATTTTTGTACTGGATCTAATATGTGAATTACTTAATGCCAAAGTAATGTATTACTTGTTCCCAAAATTTCTCACTTGTTAGTTGTGAAATAATCGGTTAATATCTTGCATTTTTGTGGTTAATGAATATAAGATACATGTTAAAATAACGGTTAACAACATACATTTTTTAGTTTATGACACAATTTAGATTTTGTGTTGCGAAAATCCTCCCTATATTATTATTTTATTATTAAAAAAAATAAAAAATGTAACACAAAATGCAACATTTTTTTTAAGAATACAAAAAGCAACATTGTTCATCGAAAAAAATAAAATGAAAAATGCTCTAAAAAAAATGAAAATTGTGATACAAAACATATTATTGTCACACATACATACGGTGAACAACAGTATTATTGGGGGGGG
>Ga0228710_1001425_pt1 | contig 35817 bp, 14 predicted proteins | sample MedpolnodulmetaG_FD_177995 | JGI IMG/M metagenome (GOLD analysis project Ga0228710, IMG submission 177995) | Root nodule microbial communities from Medicago polymorpha collected in Santa Monica, California, United States - pink nodules | ecosystem: Host-associated > Plants > Roots > Nodule...
GGCCAATCACCAAACAACACACCACGTTACCAGACAAAGGAAATAGAAAAATGCACATCTCCCCTTTTAGCTCTACTCTTTTTAATCAAGTCCTTATAACCTCATCTGCTACATGTTTTGAGCCGCTTCTTCCTTGCAAGCCCTTTGTGTGGAACTAGAAGTCTCGCTAGGATGCGTGGAACTAAAAGCCTCTTTAGAAAATAAAGCGTAAGGTAAGGGCTCTAGTCTTAACCATGATATAGATGAAAATAATAGGTTATGATATTGAATTTGGTATGCTTCTTGATTCAATGGATGAGTAGAGAGATTAATTGCTATTAATAAATATAAGAATTATTGTTGTTTAGTAAACTTTACTATTGTTTTTGAATAATATGTGAATTTTGGTAATTATATGTATGATTGGTGATTTGTTGATTTATATATATGATTGTTGGTGTGTGAATTTGAGAATTTATTGATTTAAAGTGACTCTTCGTTGATTTTGTTGAAATTTATTTAATTATGAGAAATATGGTGGAATTGATAAGCTATGTGGTTTGTGAGTATAAAACTACAAAGATGTAAAGATTGCATAGCATTTTGCCGGGTGATATCCGAATCATAGTCTAGTTGCATTAACATTGAGTCTTAGGTCTTGTGTTCATTCTTATAATAATTTATTTTTGAGTGATAAATATTTTAAGGTAAAAAGAAATATCTTGACATGATTCCTAGATGATAATTGTATATTCTTATTTAATGTCTTAATTTATTATTGATTTTATTTCATGGGTGTTGAAGACTAACCCTTACAACCAACAGTTTAGGTATCAAAGAAGAGATGATGTGTGCTTGATGCTTTACTTGAAACGTGTACGCGGGGAACAAATTTGGGTTTTTTTGAATTGTAATTTAAATTAGTTTAACTATTTTTATAAAAGAAAGGAAGATAAGTAATATTTTGGATTAAAATCCAGGACGTTACAGATATAGCGAATGTCTTAAGACTTAATGTGAATACGCGATTTCAATTTCACTTGTATGATTTGTCTTAGCCTAATATGATGATACAACTCATTGTAGACTTGCACAAAAGACCAAATATTATGGTGATTTGTTTTGTTAGTTTTTGGGTGTAATTTGCTGAATTTTTCACCTTAAATTTTAGTTTTTGCATGTTGTTCACTTTCATGCAATTTTTTTTATTCAACATTTGTTACCATAAATTCCTCCAATTTTCGTCTTTAGATGTGGTATACTGAGTTAACAAAATAAATGCTTATTATACAATTTAAATTAATGTTGTATTTTTTAATGAGTCTAATATTTCAGTAGCATAATTTTTCCAATAATCTCCAACGCCTTAAATTACCAGCAACTTACTATATTTTCTATACTCTCACGGATAAAACATAAACTTCCTAGTTTTTTCCCTCAACATTTCTCTTATGTTCAAATTTCTTTTTCTAATTTACTTTTCTTTTCGCACAAAAGAATCAAACAAAAACACCCCTCCATAAAACCGCCACCAAACCACATTTTTTACGATGTTGTGCTTCTGACCATATTTCGTTATCTTGCTAGATCACATACAGAGAGAATCTTACGCTTAAGAGAGAGACGTTAATATGTCATGTTAACATATAAGTGAGATAACTAATATACTTGATGTCGTAGGTTTTGGGTAAAGATGTGGTGTCAATTTCATTTTGAGGTTCTATTACTCAAATGCGATGATCCAACTCATTGTAGGCTCCCTTATAACTCTGAACAATATAACAAATTATTGTTTTTTTAATGTCATTTTTTTACTTTTTATTAAATACAAATTTTTTAAAGTCGTTCATTTTCTTTAAATTTTTTTATCCAACCTCTATATTTCAAATACTTTCATTTTTGGTCTTTGATGGGATTGGACAACGAAAAAATGCAGATATGTTATGTTAGGTTGACAAAGTATGTGTTTATTAGACGTTTTAAATCGATCTGGAATTTTTTTATTAAGTCTTTTTTTTGGTGATATAATTAGGAAAAAACTTAAGTACAATTCTTTAGATGCTTTTCGTATGGTTCTTAACTAAACTCACTATGATTTCCTTAAATTCATAATTCTCTTACCTCCAAAAAAGTTGTAATTTTTAGTTAAGAATTGTACCTAAGTTTTGTTCATATAATTATTCACCAAAAGTACATGTTTCTTACCACTAACTCACTCTATTCTCAATATTTCCACAGACAAAACAAACACTACTTTTTTTCCCTTATCATTTCTCTCATGTTCAAATTTCTTTTTCATATTCTTTCTTTTACTAATTTTTTTTCTCTATTTTCATAAAATATGGGAACACAAATCTCCCTCCATTAAACCATCATCAATTTACCTTTTCTTACAATGGTATACCTTTGTCTGACCTTATTTGGATATGTCACCGGATCTCAAAAGAAGAGAGTCTCACACATAACGGAGGTGTGTTAATGTGTCAATTGTGACTTAAAGTTTCACATTAGACGCAAGAGTAGATGTTAAGAAACATATATGCAAGATGACTAATATAGCTAATGTGTTAAAGTTTTGGCGATAACGTAGTGTAAATCTCAATTGTATAGTCGCTCTAAATTTAATGTGATGTTTCAACTCATTGTAGTCTTCATCCGAACTCTGAACATTAAGATTAAATGTTTTGTTGGTTTTTGGACGTCATTTACTTTATTTTTATATTAAATATAAGTTTTTGGATGTTATTCGCTTTCATGCACTATTTTTTTAATCAATCTTTATTATTTCATATTTCTCTACTTTTGGTCTTTGGTTGGATTTTACAATAGAAAAATGTTGAGTTGACATGATTTGTGCTTATTTAAAAAAATGTTAAAATTACCACAAAATCACTCCATCACGTATAACCTCATCGACAAACATACAATTCTTTTGTTTTTCCCCCATATCATTTATCTCAATAACAAATTTATTTTTCATCTTCTTTCCTTTTCAATTTCTTTTATCTCTTCTCATGAAAGAAATGAACATAAACCTCCCTCGAGTAAATTACCACCAACTCATCTTTTTGACCATGTCGCGACTTCATTTAACCCTATTTGACTATGTCACATAATTACAAATTTGGAGACTCGCACACTTATGAGAAAGATGTTAAAGTATCAAATATGAGTTAAAATTCTACGATAGATAGATGGAAGATAAAATGTTGAATAACTATAAGTGAGATGAACTATATAAATATGCCTAAAAAATTTGTATGAAAATATGGTGTCAATCTCATTTGTGAGGTTTCTCTTAACCTAATACGACGATACAAGCAAATGTAGGCTGCACCGGAAGTTTCAACATTAAGATGCTTTGTTTTGTTAGTTTTTCGATGTCATTTGTTTAATATTTTTGATATTAAATTTTAGATGTTGGATTTCATTTGCTTTCATGCAAATCTTTTTGTCAAGGCAATACATTTTTTTATTCAGCCTCTATTATTTCAAATTCTTACACTTTTGGTCTTTGATGAAAGCTGACAGAAAAATTGTGGATGTGTTTTACTGAGTTGAAAAAATACATGTTTATTAAACATTTTAAATTGATGTGATTTTTTTTAATGAGCTTAATATTTTGGTAGCATAATTACTCAATTTTCTTCAACAAACTTATAAAATTACCAACAACTCACTATTTTCCCTTACCATTTCTCTCATGTTTAGATTCCTTTTTCAACTAATTTCTTTTTCTAATATATTTTCTCTCTTCTCATGAAACAAAGGAGTATAAACATCCGTCTGCGACAATGTCGTCAACCACCTCTGGCCTTATTTGGTTATTTCACCATATTATAGATACAAAGAGTCTCACACTTAAGGGAGAGATCTTAATGTGTCATCTGTGAATTAAACTTCTATACATTAGATGCAAGAGTAGATATTGAGCAACATGTAAGTGAGATGATCAATATATCTAATGTCTTAAGCATTTTGATGAAGATATTGTGGCAATCTCATTTGTGGGGTTTCTCTTAACGAAATATGATATGATCCAACCCATTGTAGGCTCCTTTAGAACTCATAACATTATGATGAAATGTTTTGTTAGTTTTTGAATATTATTTGCTGAATTTTTTGAACATTATTTTTATATTTTTTCAAATTTATTCGTTTTTGGTCTTTGGAGGAATCTAAAAATGGAAAAATGCTAATGTGGTATGCTGAGTAGACAATATGTATGCTTATTGAACATTTTTATAATTGATAAATAAGGGTAATAATTTGATGGGTTACAAAAGTGAGACGATCCTTATACCTAATGCCTTAAAGATATGAAAGATGTGGTGTCAATATCACTTTTGTGATTGCTCTTAATATAATGTGATTATCAAACTCAGTATAAACTCCCCTGAAAGTTCCAACACTATGATGAATTGTTTTGTTCATTTTTTAATATCATTTTCTAAATTCTTTTATCTTAAATTTTAGTTCTTGGATGACATTCACTTTGATGTAATTTTTTTATTCAACCCATGTTATTTTAAATTCCTTCATTTTTGGTCTTTGGTGTGATTCAACAATAGAAAAATGTAAATGTGTTATGTTAACAAAATAAATGCTTATTAGACATTTTAGGTGAGGATGTGGTATCAATCTCACTTATATGTCTACTCTTAGTCTAATGTGATAATTCATCCCAGTGTAGACTCCTCAAAAGTTTCAACATTATGATGAACTATTTTCTTTATGTTTGGATGTCATTTTTATCCAAAATTTAGTTTTTAGTTGTCATCTGGATGTCATTTAGGTAATAATAATGACATAATATACATTTGTCTTCTTATGCGTTTGGTGCACGCATGATAAGAAATATGATAACATTATTTTATCATATCATGTTTTTTATGCACATTTGTTATTGACATGATAAAAAATGTATTCTAAGCCCCAAACCTTTCGTTTTTTAAAAGTGTCAAAAACATGCCAAAACTCGAATTAAAACACATATCTATTTATTTTTTAATTTTCTGCTCATCTTGTGTCATTCCATTGACTGACATAAAAATAAAATCAATTCCATTAACATGTAATTGAAATTAATTTTAACCCAATAGAGAGAGAAGGAACACAGAGATAAGAGAAGAAGTATAAAGAAGAAAAAGTAAACTTCCCTCATTCCATTTTTCAATTAATTAACGAATCGTTGCAATTGTCGAAATGAATTTTGTAGTAAAAAGACAGACTTTGAATTTAGTGATTTAAGATTTCGAGAGTCGTCAATATCCTATTGAGTATCTATAAGGTCTTCCCTATCTTTGTATAAAGTCAACATTCTCTACTATAAAAAATGTTATACCTCAAGATTCATTATCATGCAATGATCATTAAGGAAGTACCGGGTGTACATTTTTATTTATTAAATTAGTCATAAATAAATTATTATTATTATTCTTAAAAGACAATTACGTGCATTATCCTATTAAAAGACATGACATATTCTTTTTTTTCAAGTCGAATTTTATAGAAAATTAGTAAAATTGTAATGTGAAAAATGAGTGGGTATCACTCTACTCTCCTTCACAATGTTTTTCTTATTATTATTTATAATCCTCATGTTTATACTCTTATATATTGTTTTGGGTGTATTTGGTCTTATTAATGAATAAAGTTCATTTGATTAATTACTGATAAATAAGAAAGGCATAAATGGAGATAATCAAAATGAGATAATATTGTCAAATGAAATTCAAGATGATAATCGAAATTAATGGTAAATATTTTTCTTGAAGGAAAAATTAATGGAAAAGATCTCCTTACCTTTTTTACTTGATTGCATTTATACTTGAAATATCCATTATTTTTTAAATCACCGTCCTTTAGAAAACAATGATTACACACGAAGAGAGAACATATGAATCTAGAAATCTATCACTAAATGAACGTACTTTTCAAAAGTGAAATGAAGTTTCTTTATTTTTTTTAACTGGTGTTTTGCTTTCATTTTTTCTTTGAAATTTAAATCTTTCGGCGTGGTGCGATGATTAGCATTTTAGTTTGACTATATCTCGCCATTACAACATTAAGTCCTTCAATATAATCTTACCATACTCAGGACTATCTATGCTTAATAATTAGGATTATAGGCTTAGGATTTTCTTATCAAGCATACCATTGAATTCTAACTTTTTTCCTTAACAAAAAAACAATGAATTGTGCTCATTTTTATTTTTTTTCTGTTTATGAATCCGTACAAATCGGTTACGGAAATACAATTTGAGGCAAATAAAACATATCAATGAATTCTAAATAAGTTTTTTTTTCAATGCATCCTTAGTAGTTAAGGCAAATAAATATTCCTTAAAAAAATATATTGTGACTATCAAATATCGTGTTGTCAAATTATAAACTCGAACACTAAAATTTTTAAACAATGAAGCAACAATTTTATAAATACTAAATTTTTTCAATAACAAAACAACAATTTTTAAAGTTGATTGTAATTGTGAATAGAATTTTTAATTGATTAGTCACAATAAGGTCACAATGTTTCTAATCTGTATGATTTTTTCTTTGTAGATAAAAAAATAATTAAAACAACCAAAAAAATTAATAATATATTTTCAGTTATGTAATATGTAAATTTCAAATATTAGTTTTTATTATGATTTTTTTAAAACCCGTAACATATATGAAATTTAGCTATATGATTTTTTTTTTAAAGAATAAGGTAGAATTAAAAACAATAATTAGGTAATTAAAGTAGTAAATTAATAGAGATTGACTGCAGTATGAACATGTAAATTTTCGATTGCAATCCTGGTACATTAAATACTCCTCTAAATTTTAGCACATGATAGTAATTTCATATATATGTAAATTTTCGGTTGCAATCCTGGTACATTTATTGGTGTGTATATTCCCTAAAACAAACAAAACATTTTGGTATGTATATGAAAGAAAACATTAAATGCACCTTTCAATATAAGGTTGCCACAAGTACCATCAAAATAAAATAGGGGAATTGTTTAAAATAGAGATTCCACTTTGCATTTATGATAGTGGAGAATGCACCGATACTTAACAAGAGCATTTAAAACCACTTTTCTCTCTCTTTCATTTATACATTATTCTTAATATGTGTGAAATGAACAAATGACTCAGTTAATCCGGGACGCAAATAGTATAATTGATTCATCTATGTAAGGAGTAAATGCCCATTATTATGTAACAGTGGAGTATCTTCCTTTCTCACCAAATTAATTAGTATTCAATGTAATTTTGGGATGCTAAACATCCGATTTGGATTCCCTGCTGTAACTGCGTGACAAAGTTACACCTTCCAGCCATCCGATCAAAATAAACAGTCAAAATTGTTTTACTGTGTGAACTTAGTTTGAAATATGAACCCTCCGATCTCAAATCAATGGTCATTATCTTTTATAGCGTGAAACAACACCAAAACCTTATAGCAGGTAAACCTGGTCCCTAAACATCATGATAAAATTCCCTGCGAGTTCTTCAAGAAAGTCTAATAGCAAGGGTAACAAAAAAAAAGGAAAAAAAGAGGCACCAAAAAAATTGAGTTAACTTTTAAACGTGTCGGGATAATTCGTGAAACAAGTTGTCGCTATAAACAACATTTCTGATATAAATTACATTGATCTTTCTAGGGGCGGTACGACATTTGTAAGTCACCTTGGATGTATATGCTTGTATAAGGGTTGTTTGTATCACAAAATGAAGGAGATAATATGGAATTAAATAAAATAATAAAGTGCAAATCTGCTCGGGATTTGAAATTAGATTCTACACTATTTTTATCTTCTATGATCCACAGTGTGATAAACTTGATATTTGATAGTTTTTGTGTTTTGAGGAGAAAATATGGGGAAACTAGTTCCCACGAACGACGTCATTGTTTAGAACAAACAAAGAATTCACTCAAAGAAGATAAAGATACCCATAGCGGTAGTAAATCATGGAAGGTGGTGCTCAATGGTTGGAGGTGGTGGCCACAATTCAAGGAGGAGATGGAAGCAAAGGAGGTGACTAATGCTTACCTTGTGAGCTTGTGAAAGGCTCTTTGGTCTTCATATACACGTCAATGAGGCATTTATGTAGTGATGGTAGAGCCATTACAAATGGCTACTATAAGTGATACATATGATTGTTTTGTTGCAAGCCGTTGGAACAATATGTAATGTGGCTTTATTGAGACATAGAGGATAGACTGGTGTAGAAGTGGGTTCTAATTGATGATAGATCGAGCTTTTGGCCGGTCTAGAATATGTTTCAAAACATGAAAATAGTATAATTTCTTAAGGTAATATAGTGTAATTGTGCTTGATGAATTTTGTCAATGGATCAAGCCATGCAATTCGAAAGATCCATTGTTTTATGAGGCATCCATTTTAATTAGCTTTCCTTATAATTTCATGAGTGTTGATTGTTTCACGTCATTATATTATCAACAATGCTATATATCGGGAGAAAACTCTCATGATTGTTTCACGACCAACAAATTGATGTGGTATCAAACAAATAAAACAAATAAAAAAAGGTCCCGCTTATCATACATGCACTTGCTATGATAAAAGAGTTAAGCAGTCGTAACAATTCTTGAAGATTTTTGTCGCTGTAACAACATTTTCCTTATATTATACTATCGAAAAGACGGACACGAGGTTTGTTTGTATAATTTTGATTAAAATTTTAAATTTTAAAATATTAATGGAAATTATTGATATATTGATTTATAAACAAAATATTGTCAAGGCAAATAACAAAATTATTTTTGAACTCAACATATTTTAGTTTGCCTGCATATAAAATTAAGATAAAATAATGATCATTTATTGTTTATTCTAATAATAATTAGTAATATCATAACATAAATGTATAAATGACATGTTATATAAAAGAAACATTGTTATGATTACGATAAAAGAATATCTTTAAAAAACTACATTTTTCGTAAAGTCTTCATCTTTTCATTCTATTTTCCCTTCTTTAATGGGAACTTTTGTTGAATTTTGAGAAACTCCTCTTGATAAAGTTACATATAATTGACCATGCCTGAAAATATGCCGTGGAATATAGATTCCGACATTGAGAATGGTATGTCCTTGTGACTTATTTATGGTAATAGCAAAACTTAGTCTAACGGAAAACTATTTTCTACTAAGCACAAAGCGAAGTCCTGAACTCACATTTGTTTTTAATTTAATTATGGGCAAGAATGCTCTTTTTCCAGCATTGCTTCCTATTATGATTTCCACATTCAACATATTCTTAAATAAACCACGACATAATAATCGTGTCCCATTACACAGGCCATATCTAGGGTCTATGTTTCACAACATCAAAGCTGCACCTTTTTTTACCTTTACAATATGTGGTGGGATATTTCCTTAAGCAATTTAGTTGAGGAATTCCTGTTGATATAAGTTATGAGCATCTCCTTCAGCCTCGTCAAATGACAACAAATTATGTTCTTATCCCGGAAACTGATTGATAATTAATATTTAAACAAATTTTTTCTAAAATATTATGTTCTTCTCCCGGAAACAAATTGATAATTAATATTTAATATAGTGCTAACAAAAATTTTCTAAAATATTTTAAGTCCTAATCTTTTTTTAGAGGATTTAAAATTCAATCTTTAACATTATTTTTTACTCACGTTTGTTACTAATCTTTTTTTTAGAGTATTTAAAGTCCAATCTTAACATTATTATTTTTTGCTCACGTTTGTTACTAATCTTGTTTTAGAGGATTTAAAGTCCAATCTTTAACATTATTTTTTACTCACGTTTCTTACTAATTTTTTTTAGAGGATTTAAGGTCCAAGCTTTAACAATATTTTTTGCTCATGTTTGTTACCAATCTTTTTTTAGAGGATTTAAAGTTCAATCTTTAACATTATTTTTTGTTCACGTTTGTTACTAATCTTTTTTTAGAGGATTTAAAGTCCAATCTTTACCATTATTTTTTGCTCACGTTTGTTACAATTGATTAAAGGCTAAGGAAGAGTAAGTTATATTAATAAAATAATATGGAAATACTGTTTTTTGTGGAAGTAATAAAATAATATGGAAATACTGTTTTTTGTGGAAGGGATATGAAAATGCTTGACAATCTTTGTCGGTTTTATTGAGGGGAACAACACAAATGTACAACATAAAATTGGCTGATAAAAAAGTAACATGAGTTTTTGTTTTATGCTAGTTTTTTGTGAGTTTGATATGTGGTTTACAGAGGTAAAAAAGGGTTAATGGGGACAATTGGTGACATGGATTAGTAATCCACGTGTTATTTTATAATTGGCTAACAGTAAGAACAATTTATAAGAAATTGTGTGTAAGTTTTCTCCTTAAATTAAATTTATTATTATCTATTTGTTACATGTGTTATTTGTATTTAAAATTAAAATTAAAAATTAAGGGTATTTTTGGAAAGAAAAGTCCAACCTAAAAATGTGCTGAAAGGGGTAGTTTTCTTTATATATAATATAGATGTCACATAATTTAAAATATGTTAAATCACCTTTTTTTTTAAATTGAAATTTGAAAAATGAAGTTGAAAATAAAGTTTTTAATGAGTTCTTCTTATAGTTTCACGAGTATTGATTATTTAACGTCGTTATATTGTATGTCACATAACTTAAAATACGTTAAATCATCATTTTTAAACTGTTTTAAAATTAAAGTTTTTAATAAGTTTTTGTTACAATTCACGAATATTGATCGTTTCACATCTATCATGTCATTTATGTCAAATCATCATTTTTAAGTATAAATATCTAACGGAGTGACCAAAAGTGAATGATTTTAAAATAAGGGGATTGATTTCATGAATGAATAGAAATAGGGGACTAAAACTGAAAGTTAAGTCTTTTTTTTTTTTGATGAAAACTGAAAGTTAAGTCTAACAATAATGAATGAATGAAAACTCTCCCCCTCTTTGTTTTGTGAGCCGTCAGCTGAAACCCTAATTTTTTCTCCTTCATCCACCAAAGAGGGTGGTTTATGGTCAATTTTTGACCCCAAATTACCCCTTTAAATCATTTTTCTCATTCCCTTTTATTTAAAGAAGTGATTTTCACATTGAATTAGGTTTTTCTTTTGTGATTTCGTCGTCTTAGTGCGACGTTGTTTTGTTTGCCATCTCTGTGCAACATTGTTTGTCTTTTCCCTCTTTGTTCAGGTGTTTGTTCGGTTCAAATTGTCAAATCAACTTCGATCCGGTGTAGATCCAACCAATGACTTTGACGTCATCAACATTGCAGATCCGGAGGCATGACTATTTTGGATATTTTAATATAGTCATATTTGATGGCTTTTGTACTTTGCTGTTTTATGCTATTAACATGGATGTTGTGAGTTTGTTTACAGTTTTATCCTTTTTGTTTTTAGCGAAATTGTATTGCATCGATTACTCTATCAATTTGAATGAATGAATGTCGTTTGCTTTGTGTTAAAAAACAATAATGAATGAAGAATATTATTATTACTATTATTATTATAAACTTAAGAGTAAAGTTTTAATTTAGATTATGATTTTTTTTATTTGTCGAAATGATATTAATCTTGAAATAAAGGAATTGTTATGTTAAAAAAGTTTGTATAATCCTTAAAAAAAATTATATAATTTTTATAAAAAAAAAGGTATGTATGAGGACGTTAGAATTAAAATTTGTTTTCAAGTATGCTTAATGCCATTGTTGTCAATCTGTTTTAGGAAAATTGTAAAACTAAAATAACTAAGTAAAGGATAAAGTTTATCAAGAGAAGAATTACCCCTTTTCACCATACATTCTCATTACGATATTTAAATGAATCCGACCCCCAACTTTCCACTTTCCTAAATATATAAAAAAAACATTAAATTGGAGATCAAATAATTTATTTGTACGGATTACCATACCAAGTTTCACCCTCGTTTAAAACTGATTAATTTACATTGGGTAACTCATGGAGCAGACAAAATGGATTGAGTGATTATACAATTTGATGTAGATGTATATATTTTTCTTTTTATAAGTGATGAAAATACATTTTAAATGGTCAATCTTAAGCACTATAACGCATCAATGGTCGGTAAAGCAGCCAAGTAAATTTTAATATCCATTCAATCATGATATAAAAGTTTAGAAATTTTAAAAGATATCTAACTTAGTAGTATAACCCTTTTTTTAATTTTTTGTACAAACCTAACTACCACTCTTAGTATTAAATTAAAAAACTTGATCTTGACCAAAAAATGAAAACAATTAAAATTATAGTACTAAGTGAAGTGGGGAATAGAAAGACCAAAAAAAAAGTTAGAATTAAGAAAGGAGGGGGTTGATTTGGATCATGTTTATGTCGTGGATCAAAATAGTAAAGTGGGTCCCACATTACATTGAGGGGTGTGATCTTTCCTCAGATGACAACTAACCACGTGCATTTCAAGAGAAGCAGATTCGGACACGCTCAATCCTCGCTTTTGTCCACTCATTCAGCAGTCTTCTTTGTTTATTTATAACTAACCATCATAAGGACCTTACTTGTATCAACACTCATAACTTATAATTAACCAAATACCAATAAATATCAATTAATAATTAAATTATTACACTCTCCATTTCACAATAAATATATCACTTTAATTGAGGAAATTTATTTGAAAATGAGTACTCCCTCCATCAGTAATTAATAAACTCTTTTAAAGCAATTATTCGTTCTTAATTAAAGGTTTTTTTAAACAATTTTTTAGATGTATTTACTACTTTTATTCTAAATGTTTTAAAATATAAAAAATTAACCTTGAATGTATTATATTTAAATAAGTAATTTAATAATAATCACACATTTCAAACAAATTTACCACTCTAATTATTTTTAATAATATTCATGATTTTTGTTAAAGATTCGTATAACAAGGAACAAATGAAGCTTATGTTTAGCTCATCGGCACCTTTTTCACATCTGGCCAAAACCATGACACAAATTCACGTATTTAGTGAAGTTACAAATAGTAGTTTCTCTGAATCATGTTAAAAAGGTATCTAAATGTGAGACAACGGCACCATAAATCATGTCAAAAAGGCATCTAAATGTGAGATAACAGCACCATAAATCATGTCAAAAAGGCATCTAAACGTGAAATAGCGGCACCAAAAAGCTAAACCAAACACATACGAAGTATTACTTTAACTTTTCAATATATAATCAATTATTATTACCTAAAAAAGGTAATTATTATTTTCAATTACATCTTAATTATTAATAATATGTATATTTTTTTTTTGTGTTAACCCTTCGATTATTAGGGGAATGGACTATGTTAATATAGAGTTCAATCGTGATGTAAGTATAATTAAACAAAAAATTGTTTCATCTATATAAACCGAATTCAATTTTTTGAACCATTAATCTTTTGATGAAACTCATCCATTTGAGTCAAATCACTTACTTACAACATTATGTACATTATTTATAAAACATCATAAGTTTGTTAGCTCAGACGTTATAGCTTGAGTTAATAACCTTAAAACACATAATTCAAATTCCATTTGTAATATCATTGTTATTAATAAAAAAGTTTCTCCAATTTAATTTTTTTAATAACTTTGTAATACATTGAAAAATTAAAATACTTACCTTTTTTCAATAAACAATTTCTTCATTTGTAATTTTCAAACAATGTGTACTTAGGCATTTTTTTTTATCAAGATTCTCCTTTTTACAATTATAGATAAAACTTAAAATGACAAATTAATTTTGAGATTTTCCAAACTTTCCTTTTGACTAATAAATACTAAAAAAAATAAAAAAGTGATTAAATAAATCACATTTGTTTGTTATTTGTTAAAAAAGGTAAAAAAGTAAAAAGCATAAAATAATAAAAAAATTGACTAAAAAATATATATAAAAAAAATAAAAGAAAGAGTGTTGAATAAAAGGAAAGAAACAAAAATAAAAGAAGAAGGTGTTGTTACATCATCTGCACTCAGTCCATTCTCATTTTTCAACTTCATTTCGTTTCCGTGTCCACTCAGATCAAACCCACCGCGTCCCCAATTTCTAGGGTTTCTCTCTCTCTCTCTCTCTCTCTCTCTCTCTCTCTCTCTCTCTCTCTCTCTTTCTAAATTCAACTCATTTTCTTCAATCATTCAAATTCACCTTTCATGGAACAAAATCACCACCAACCGATTCAGCAACCGGTAATTCCACTTCCAATTCCGGTCACCGGAGGAGAATTAACAGTTTCTGAACATACTCCGATGATCGGAGTCAACGCTACCGACGCTGACGTGGCGGTGAGTAAGAAACGCGGTCGTCCGCCGAAAGGTACTGTTCATGTTCATACTCCGGTTGTGAAGAAGCCGAAGGATGAAGAAGATGTATGCTTCATTTGCTTTGACGGTGGTTCACTTGTTCTTTGTGATCATCGGTTAGTTCAAAAAAAAATCAGTTTTTATTTTATTTTTGTGAATTAAGCTGTAATTGATTTTTTTGTACGCCGATAAAATCGTTTATTTAATAATTTATGTTAATCTTTCTATTTTAGGGGTTGTCCTAAGGCGTATCATCCGGCTTGTGTTAAACGAGATGAAGAGTTTTTCCGTTTAGCTGAGAAATGGAAATGTGGTATGTTATTTTTGTGTTTATTGTGGTAATTGTTCACATGCAGAAATTGAATTGTAGTTTAATGTAGTGATTAATATGTTTTAATTGAACTTTAATTATGAGTTGGATAGTGTTATCATGTTTGTTTGCTATGAAGCACGGATACGGCCACAACACGGACACCGACACCGCTAATAATTTGAAAAAATCACATAATTCAGTGTAATGTGTCGGTGTCGTGTCCGACACCGGGACATGGGTGATCCGAGGAGTGTCCGTGCTTCATATTGCCTAAAATATGAACAAGAATTGTTCCAATGATGATTAGAATTCGAGTTTTACGAAACGACGTTTAAAATAAGTTTTATTTTGTACAAACTGGATGAGATGTTTTATCATTTGAATGAAATTTGATCATTTTTTTTTGTATGAAATGTAATCATTTTTTTACGAGTGTGAAATGTGATCGTTTTTCTTTTATGGGTATGAAATCTGATCATTTTTTTAACAGTTTGAAAAATCTGATTACTTATAATTGAATTTGAATTCTCTATTCTATATTTGAAAGTAAAATGGTTTGTGTCTTTGTTCTGGGGGCTGAACTGAACCGGCGAAATTGTTGCTGGTTGAGAAGATGGTCATGTCTGTCATTTTCATTTTGCTTGTGTATTTGATGTCTGGGTGGCTTGGTTTCCCTTCATTAGGCATGAATTTGGTGTCTTTGTTTATGGAAATTGTTGAAGATCAAGGAGCGGCGCTTGTAACTGGGCGAGTGGGGGCTGTAGCCCTAATTCTCTCTCTTTCCTTGATCTATATGATATTGATCGATCAGTTATAGATTTTTTGGTCTGTTACTTCATGTTTGGTGAGGGTTCGGACAAGTAGTGGGATCCTTCGGGGTACAAAAACAGGAATGAAAATGTAGGGTTCATTACATGTCTAGAATCACAAAAACGTGAATGAAAAATTAGGGTTGATGAATTGATTATACGATTGTGTCAGATGTACTAATTTGGAATGAAAAAGATGAATGTGCAAGTGACATTAGATCCCTTGCATAGATCATGTTTTATACAATAGATTTCTCATGCATGGCTTATTTGTGTTTTTGCTTGAAACACGCGGATAAAAAAATGTCTTGGATTATGCAGAATTAATTCAATATTTATCAATGCTATTCATTTATTATCTCTTGTCGTAGACTATCGCAATTATTACGTTTTCTAATTAGTGCACCTTCCCTATTTTTGACAAGCTGTCACTTCTTTTTGATGTAGATTTTAATTTGAGTGTCTAATGGCACAACTAAGTGTTTTTTTGTTTTTTTTTTTTGCATTGCCTAGGTTGGCATCTATGTAGTGATTGTGGCAAATCGTGCCACTACATGTGCTATACCTGTCCATATTCCTTGTGCAAGGGATGTACAAAACAAGAGTCTGATTTTGTTAGTGTCAGAGGAAACAAAGGTTTGTGCGGAGCATGCTTGAGGACTATAATGCTGATCGAGAATAGTGCCCAAGGAATTAAGGTAATGGTTTGTTGAACTTTCTTATGAGTGCACATTTGTATTTTCCCCTCCCTCCCTTTATTCTGAATGTAAGGAAAGAGGGGAGGGGAGGGGAGGGGAGGTGTGGGATATTGTGCCATTAGGTGTTGAGTTAATGATACATGAAAAGCTTAATGGTCTAATTTTTATTGTTTTATTTCCTTGTGCTATATTTTTAGTGCGAAGTGGATTTTGATGATAGAAGCAGCTGGGAGTATCTTTTCAAGGTGTACTGGTTGTACTTGAAAGGAAAACTATCTCTAAATTTTGATGAGATCCTTCGAGCTAAAAATCCTTGGAAAGGTGCTGTTCGTGCGAGTTGCAAGGTTCAAACTCCCCGGAAGCGTCATCATCTTAAAGTTGACACTGGTTGTGGTTCCGAGAATTCCTGTATAGTAGATTCAAATAGTCCAATAAACAAGAAGGCTAAGGGAAATGTTTGGGACAGTGTCTTGGACGGTGTTGGAGGCAATGCACAAGAACTTTCCACTACTTGTGAGCTAAATGTGAATACATGTACAATAAAGAACGAAATGAATACTAATGAATCAGCAATCAATGATGGCACTGATGCAGGGGTTTCAAGGCTAGGAGATTCCGGTGTTGCAGAAGACATTTCATCGTTACTTCACTCTACAGGGATGGAACAGCCAGTCTGGCATTATCAGGATCCAACTGGGAAGGTTCATGGTCCTTTTAGTATGTCGTTGCTGTGCAAGTTGAAAGGAACTGAATATTTCTCTCCAGATCTCAGAGTATGGAGGGTAGATGAGAAACAAGAGAACTCTATATTGTTATCTGATGCACTGAGTCTGAAGTGTTCCCAAAATGTATCATTGCCACTCAACTGTGAACAACAGTCTTTGGGAGCCAGTGTTACATTGGAAAATAAAGAAAATAGTCAGGATGGTCTTAGCAATGCAACAAGGAGTGAAATTTGTGCTAACAACCAAATTGTCAAGCAGAGCGAGGAAGAAAAGGTGGGTGATACTTCTACCCCACCTAATGGTACAGATGAATCTGTTAAGAGCAACGGAGGGTACACTCCGTCTCCTGGTGTGACCACACAAGCAGATGGGAATATCAGTGATGGGCAAAGTGGTTATTTTGAACGAAGGGAAGAGTCACCTAAATGTGAAATTTCTTGTCATGGTGGTCCCGACGTACACCTTGCACTACCTTCAACTGCCTTTGATGAGAATTTGAATGACAAACCTTCTGATGAAGTGGTGGAAGGTCATGGGAATGACAAAAAATTGGAAGTGAATGGAAATTTGGGTTCCAATGGGTCTTATGAGGGTCCGAGTAATAGTGGGCAAAGTGATCAGAAACAATCCGACATTGAAGAGAATCCGGGGCAATCTTCTGGTCAGAACTGGATGATGGCAGCACTCTTTGGCGATGATTTCCTAGTTGATGATTCAGTTTCAAATCTTTTGGACGCAGTAGCGGCGGAGGAGAAACACAGTGTCACGGAACCTTCCGCCGAAGAGTGGGATATTGATGTGTTCACTGATGGTGCTATAACTGATTGTTTACAAGGTATAATACTACCAGATTTTGATGCAGGTAAAGGTGATGCTCTGAGCTCCTCAGGTGATTTACATTTACCCTCTCAATCCACTGTAGCAAATGAGCAACCGTTTCAGCAAGCAGATGTGCATAATCAGCAAACTATATCGGGGGAACAATCTTCAAAAACTCCTGAAGTTGAGGTGCGTAAAATGAATATAATTGTATGTAATCAACGGGAGTCTGAAAACCATCCCACCCATTGGTCTTGTGTAAAATATATCTTAAAAATTTAGTTTAAATTTAGATTTGCCAGGCTTAAAGTAGAAACTAATCTATCAATTATGTGCAGGCTTCTTTCCCAGGTATTTGCTGGAACCAAACTCATCAATTTCCATGGGGTCCACCTCGTAAGTTGTTTCTCTACCTTCTTCACTAATGACTATTTTTGCAAGTTGCTATCATATCTTGTATAATTGTTGCTAGGCTTCTTCAATTTACAATTCATTGAATTTGGATATTTTTGCTAATAAGTTTTTTGTTTTCAGGTTGACTTGGCAGATTACATTGGAAGCTATTTATCTTTAGTCTTTAGGCTAAACAGATTTTAGACCAACTTGAATCGGATACTTAATATCCTGTTTATAACAACATTCTTTTGCAAACAGTGACCTCTCGCCTTCCTTCATTGTTTAGGAAGTAATGGAAGAGCGTCGTTCTTCGTAGCCTACTCTATTTTGCTATATAATTTTATTTAAATGAGAGAAACAGATTCTCGTTAGTGTTTTTTTTTTTTGCAGAAATTTATAATCAGCGGTATATATTTCTTTCTTTGATATATATATATTGGATATATTATTCAGCCTGCCGTTATTATGAACAACTTACTTTGTTATTAAACCCAAGTTGTGTATTTGAATGTGCCAAAATATGCTCTCGTACGAGTCGGGAGAAGAAACTTTAGAATCTGGGATTTTGATCCCTCTAGCCTCTAGGGGGTATTGGATAGGAATTTTAGAAGAATATTTTGGCAAAAATAAATAAATTTAAGGCCATAAATTTGAAGACTTTGGACCTTTTCAGATTGGAAATTTGCTTTTTAGACATCAAATATTTCTTAAACACATGGAAATTACTCAACTACTTTTAACGGTAGTTAACTACCATTGACCACAACGGTAGTTAACTACCGTTGGACTCACCGGTAGTAAACCACCTATGTGTCCTTAAGAGGGACATAGTCAGCGATATTCATTCTAGCATTTGAAAGGATGGTTTTGAATGTTTTTTTTGTAACACGATAAATTTTATCTAGCAAGAAATTATATAAATACGAAAATGTCATAAAATTAAATAAGTGCGAATATGTCATAAGGGTACATCAACATAGTCAAAATATGCATAAAAAGATGAAATAAATATCAACGTTGTCTATGATGCCTCTGCCCCCTGCGCTGGTTGGCAATAGAGTAAGTCAAGGCTGATCGACCAATACTGCTAATATGGATCAAGACCTGCGGTAAATCCTCTCAGCTCAGCTCGTCCCTGTTGGCCAACGCCCTATCTGCCATCCTAAAACAATCCATGCATGCTCCTCCTCTATAAGCTGCTTCCGGTTCGTTGGCCTGGAAGGAGATCCGTCTTCAGGTGGCAGAATCTTCGGGTGACACACCCTGACATGCCAAGCGATATAGCCAGGGACATGTTGCCATGGTCTATCCCTCGGTCCCCACTGATCCTCATGAATGCACCAGACACGGTAGTCCAAGAAAGCCTATACCACCTGATCTATAGGAATAGGCCCCACAACTGACAGATGTCTAGGGATATCCTGCTCGCACTCGTACTGCCTCTTCACCCGCTTATGCAAGTGACGGTACACCCTCTACTTTCCGTAGAGCACCCATCCAGAGTAAATATAGATCTCCTTAAATGGTAGGGCCTCCCTTCGGTCGTTGTATGTACACCACCTGATATCATCCACCTCCAACCGCTTCAGGGCAAACCGGTAATGCTACACATTAGAATGCCCCTTGGTAGGGAGCCATCTCCCGACACATGGCATGTGGTTTCCAAGTCTTACTCTTCCTCCTTGGGTAAGGACCTGAGAAATGCTCCAAAATCCATCCCTGCGAAAAAAAATACACAAAAAAAAATTGAATTAAATCCTAAATAGAATAGACGAACATAGAAAAATAATCTAAAAAAAAAATCTTAAATTAAATAGACGAACATATAAAAAATAATCGAATTAAATCCTAAATAAAATAGACGAACATAGAAAAAAGAATCTAAAAAAATCGTAAATTAAATAGACGAACATAAAAAAAATAATCGAATTAAATCCTAAATAAAATAGACAAAACATAGAAAAAATAATCTAAAAAAATGGTAAATTAAATAGACGAACATAGAAAAAATAATATAATTAAATCCTAAATTAAATAGATGAACATAAAAAAAAATCTAAAAATATCATAAATTAAATAGACGAACATATAAAACATAATATAAATAAATCCTAAATTAAATAGACGAACATAGAAAAAATAATTGAATTAAATCGTAAATTAAATAGACAAACATAATTAAATTTATTACCATTAGAAGGGTCACACAACCACCCATTGTCTTGTTACACGATCAGACAAAATCATCAAGATAATGATATAGGTAGGCCAATGTCGTCCCTCCCCACGACCAAGATACATCACCTCGATGTGTCTGCTCGTCATGTTAGCGAACAGCGAATTCCCGACAAGACATAGGAGAAAACTTCGAACACAACACTGCCTCCTCCTATCCCCCCCCATGCAACTCCGCCCTCGACTGTGGCACCACTAGCTGTCTAGCTACAGTCAGATGCTCCTCATAAAGCCGCTTCAATGCGGTATAAGTAATATGAGCATCATACTCACCCCATGTTCCCAAGTCACCTTCTTCTCGAAGTCTAGCAGACACCCTTCAATGGAAACATGGAGAAGATTAGCCACGTCGTCTAACATGATGGTTATATCTCCCACCGACAGATGGAAACTGCTAGTCTTCGAGTGCCACCTCTCACACAAAGCATGTATCATGGCATGTGTCATAGTCTTATATCCAGTGCATAAGAGGTCATATAATCCAGACGCCCTCACAGGTTGCCAAAATCAATCCAAATTCTCTTCAGGGCTTGTAAGGTCTCTCACCTTTCTCCCAGAATTTATGCTTATAAATTTTGTCTCATACCAAATTTGAAAAACAAATAAATTAAGAATAAATTAATTAAACACTTAATAATTTATTCACTTAATCAGTTAATCACTTAAACACATAAACAATTAACATTTTTTTTAAGGATATACACTTAACATTTAATCACTTAACAATAAAAAAATGTACCACTTAATAACTTAAACACATAAATATTTAATATTTAACATTTAACACTTAATTACTTAACAATAAAATAATTAATCGGTTAATCACTTAAACACATAAATGCTTAACATTTAATCACTTAACAAAAAAAAAAGTATCACTTAATAACTTAAAGACATAAACATTTAACATTTAACACTTAATTACTTAACAATAAAACAATTAATCACTTAATCACTAAAACACTTAACATTTAAAGAATAAAAACACTTGCATTATTACTGTTATACCAAAGAGCCACCACTACATGCTTTACGTAATTGGACAACAGTGATATGTCCCGAGGACCTCCAGGAAAGGGAGACCCTACAAATAGGGATGCCATGTGTGGCTCCCTCATCATCAGCATCAGGCTCAGGCTCACCCTCAACCTCATCCTCCTCCTCCTCCTTTTGTGGCTGATAGTAAGGATCCTCTGGCCCATCCACATAGTGTTAGTTCGTCGGATCGTATCCCTCATCAAACTGCAACGTAGGTGTCAGATCAATCACCTGCAACTCGGCCACCTGTGAGCTCTCAACAGCTCCCGGGTTCCTCCCTCTTCCCTTCTTAGGCATATATGGGTTTGCGTCCCTTAACTCCTTCGTATAAATATTCGTCATAACTGTTCAGCCACATCGCATCTTACGCTCGTTCTCAGACATATATGTGGGGGGAAAAAACACAAAAAAAAGCAATGAATAACTCATTTGGGCATTTCATCAAACACATTGTGTGCATATTATAAAACTATCACAATTAGTGTTAATTCAACTACAAAACAACCAAATTGAACCTAAATGAACCTAAACCTACTCTAAACAACAATGCCAGCAACAACAATCCATTGTAACATCAAAATCAAACAAAATAATTGATTTTCAAACCTAATCTAAACAGTAACATTTTGCTAAAATTATGAAAAATAACACCCTATACAACCTACATTGTATGTAAATAGGATTAAGCTTACTTACTTGTGATTTGCTTGAAGAAATTATGATGATTTTCGTGCAATTGAAGTTGTGGTGATTTTGGTATGAATTTGAGCAATTTGTGTTTCAAGTTCTGTAACCAGAAAATGAAATTTCTGCATTGTTTTGATTTCAGGTCGCAGCTGGACTCAGTGGTAGTTAACTACCGCCGATAAGTATTTTCCATGTGTTTTTAGAAAACATTTAATGTGAGAAAAGCAACTTTCTTCAAATTGACTTATTAAGGTAAGTTTTGTGTGACTGTTTGAGAGAACTTTTTAAAAACAACTTCCTTAATTTTTTCCAGCTTATTTTCATAAACTTCTCTATGATAGCTTATGAAAAATAAACTTTTTACAATCTGAATTTTATAATATGAATGTAGAGGGATTTTAACTATAATTTGAATTTAGAGGGATTTTCACTCAGACTGTGGATTTCAAATTCAAAGTTACAAGAGTGAATAACGGAAGTTAATAAATAAATTCTTGGGTTTGGATAAAAAAATAAATCAATACAATTTTTAAAATTTTCAACATCAAAGTGATTGTAGCTCTCCATGTCATATTTCAAGTTAAACTATCCTCTATGAATTAACAATTAACATATTTTTGTTCTACTCTCGAGTTTGAGCAATAGATTATTAATCATGGTCTTCTTTAATTGGTAACACTAAAGATTAAGATTTATATGTAGTTTCAATTTGAAATTCATTAGAGCGATATTCATTGTGATTTTTTTTCTCTCACAATTAACAATATATATATATATATATATATATATATATATATATATATATATATATATATATATATATAGCTTTTTTTCCCAAGTATTCTTGTAGTAAGAATTTCATCCTTTAAAGTGAATTAATAAAGAATCTTGAGTTTAAATTTTGGTCCATGAATATTGCAATGTTCTACCAACTCAGTTATATTTACAAAAATTTATATTTAGTTTTTTTCCTGTGAGGTTGACAACTACCACCACTATTACAACTACTATCAATAATGTTTCGTCAGTCGGCCCTAGTTTTCTAGTGAGAGAAACTCCAACTTCTCTCTAAACTTTCTTTATCCTTCATTCATTGAGGAGGAATGGTTTTAGGTTATTTTTTGACCTAGAATCACCCCTGTACGTCTTTCTTCCCCTTTTCTTTCAATCTAAATAAGTGATTTTCACATATATCAAGTTTTTCCTTTTGTGTTTTTTTTTTGTGATTTCGTCATCTAAGGGCGGCGTTGTGTTGTTCGTTGTCTTTTGCGGCGTTTGATTTCACATCTTGTTGCGGTGTTCAATTGATTCCTATTGAAAAATCGACATTAGTCAATTACAAATTCAATCAATAATTTGGGTGTCAACGTTGCAGATCCGAAAACATGAGTATTTCGGTGACTTAAATTTTATCATATTATTTGTAGGCATTTTGTCGTTGTATGCTGTTAACTTGAGTGCTGTGAGTTTGTTCGCAGATTCACCCTTTACGTTTTTAGTGATGTTTGTATCTGATGTACCATATCAATTTGAATGAATAAATATCGTATTGTTTTTGTAAAAAAAAAAGCTACTATCAATAATAATAATAATAAATAATCATCACTTTTTAAATAAAAAAAACTTTTGACAAATTAACCTCTCTTCCTTTTTCTTCTTCTTTTTTCTTGTCAAAATTGAATTTAGCTTGCGGAATTAACTTAAATAAGGAGAACAACATAGTTTGCATGGATTTGGACTATCCGTATTCACATGATTACATATAGTTTCTGATTTGGATCATCGAATAGAAATTGAATGGCTTACATTTTAATGTTGTATTTAGAACTCAAGTTTCATTAATTGAAAATTGAAGAGTATATGATAATTTTTATTGTCAATTTAGATTGTGTTATCGCATCAAGTATGTGGGTAGTGTTTTCACAGCAGGAAACCAGATCACATTTTGTATGGCATGCAAGTAAATGATATCTTATCTTATTATTATAAGCGGGCAAAAAAGGTGCAAACCATGATTGGCTATTTAGCTCTTTCAGGTGTTTTGCTTACCCTAAATGGAGTGAGTGTGTGTAAGTATTGAGAAGATAAAATCTGTAGACAAAATGTAAGTATGAACGAAGGAGTTTGCATGATGTGGTTCAATCTCAAGATTACGCTACCCGCTTACTTCTTAAAGACTAGCGAAAAGACAGACACAAAAAAATTATGAACGATGTTTTTTATGAAATTTTAATTTTGATTAAAAGTAAAAATATAATTGTTTTTTACTTTCAAATTATAACAATGAAACCAACAATATAACAAAAATATATAATCTAAAGTCTTATTTTTTTTAAACCAACAACAATCTTTATTATAGAAAAAGTTGTTGTTTAGAGGTATAATTGGGATAATGAAAAAAATAAATATATATACATTCATCTAGTTTATTACACTTTTTAAATAATAAAAGATAAAACTGAATATTTGTGTTTGTTACATTTTTATTTTAATATTTAAATTTATTCTTATTTTAGGGTTTTCATATTCATCTAAGTGATGGTTGTTCCCAGCACCTCCTGGTCTGCCCTCCCTACTTGGGAGTACACTCCTAGGTACTCCTAGTATCCCTTTCCTTTGATCCTAGATTCCGATGTGTTCTTCCATGGAGGGTTGGAAGAGTGTCAAAACCACACAACAACCCATCAAACTTCCATCCAGTGTTGTCAAAGATCTCTAAGGAGAGAGACCCCACCAAAGCTTCCCCCTCCAAACCACCTCTCTGTGACTGCTCCAACTTCACCAAATCTGAGTTTGATCCGACCACCACTAAAACCACCGTGTATTTATTTTGGGTTGGTGTCTTTGACCTTTTCTTGCTTTAGCTCCATTGTTGTTATGTTTGATTGTATCTTTGTGTGTTGTTCTTGTTTTATGTTCTGCAATTTCTGTTCATGTTTCTGTTTTGTTATGGTTGCACAAAAGTTGTTTGTTAGAATGCCTCAATGGTGCTAGACTTTTTGGACTAGAGTTATGTGTGCAGATTTGAAAGTGGCTGCCAACAATCTTTATCTCTTCTCAACCAAACAAATGGATTTCAAATTTGTGGCGAGTTTGACTAATTTCGAGACCACATATTGTCGATATGTGCTTGCAAAAGTCAAATAAATGATCCGTAATTAGATAGATAAAAAGACTGGATCTTCTCTTCTCCTTTGTCAATGATCACTTGCGGAAGAAATTGGTTTGGGTGATAGGTTTTAGATATTGGTTTGCCAAACCACTCTTGATTTATGTACTCTCAAAATGTAATGTCTCCAAGCATTAGCTTATTTAGCTATGTGTGCTACCTTTAATTTGTTGTTGAGAAATGTCTCCACACATTGTGTTTAAATCATTTGTAATGCTCTTTGTTTCAATCAATGAAATTATGTGTTTAGTGTAAAAAAAAGATTCTTACACGTTTGATTGTTCTTGAGTAAAATTATTTATTCCTTTAAAATTAATTATAGGAAACTAAAAACTGACGAGAGGAAACATTCAAATGTGTTGTTCATATGACTTTTACATAAATGTATTTAGCAAAATTACAATAGAGATATATTATCTTATTTAATCGTAACACATTCGTCCATTATCTTTTTTTATCCTACTTAAGTCTTTTATCAGTTAAAATATGCACAAGTTAATCCCTCTCTCTTTAGATTTAAATTGGGGAATTTTTCTTGGTTTGGTAAATTTTAGGTTTTTTGATATATGGGGATTTAGAATTACGGGTTTAGAAGGTGGAAATGAAGATACTTAAACTAATTGTAAGTGAATTTAGATGGACATTGGTTTGATTGAAGATGAGTATGAAGAATAAGAGGATGAAGATGTTATAGTTTATTAATTTCTTTCTTTTTAATAAAAAAAAAGGTTATTGTTGATATTGGCTCAAAATTGAAGTTGAAGTTCATCAAAAATCATGGCACGATTTGGAGATGTCGTGGTGTGATTTTGGTTCTGTTTTTTGCAGGTTTGGTTTGTATTTTTTCGTGACGCGAATGGAGAAAATTCTGACACAATTTTGAGGGCAATGACTAGTACATTACTTTGTACGAGCTCCAATCGAGGCACGATTCGAGCAAATCCTGACCCGATTTTGCCTGATTCATAACTCTATTTAAGTCTTCATTCTTCAAATTTCGGGGAGAGAGAGAGAGTTCAAATATAATGAAGAGGAAATTAATGTTAAAATCTCTTTTCCAATAGCTCATACAAAACCTTGTCATGACAACCATCACTATCAACATTATAAAAATTAATCTCCATCCGTTTCAAAATTAACGTCATATTTGAGCGATGCACTTTTAAAAAAAAAAATAGAAACACGATTTTTAATGAAATGATTAATTATATTAACTTTAATGGTAAAAACACGATTTTTAATGAAATGATTAATTATATTAACTTTAACGGAAACGCGATTTTTTTATTAAGTTTTTTTATGGATAATTGTAATTAAGTTAAATGAACTAATGAAGCTCAATAACTAAGGCTATATTAGTGAAAAATAATAATAAATCTTAATATATATAAATGTTAAACAGTTTTGAAAAGTTTGCCTTAATCTGATTCCGCCTTTTTAGTGGTTCTGAGTAATTTTTATGAAACAAAGAGTTTGCAAGGAATCGAATCAGGTATCATATGCTTACGATTTACAACTATAACCACTATGCCACTTCTATTTTTGTTGAAATATTGTTGCTTCCAAAAATGAAATACACGACTAAAACATTTTTTTTAAAGCCCCAACCGCCCTAATGGTTTCCTCTCTCATAACAGTTATTTTTTATTATTAGCGGTACCTTTATTGATAGTAGTTCTTTTTTATTATTATTATATATTTTTTTTGTACGCTAACGACGTATTACGATATTAAAGTTGCATCTTTAAAATTGTAGATAATTTGACTCATCCATATGATAATTTTTTATTAGAAACTTCACTTTTTCATGTAATTTTGTCGGCCTCTTTATTTCTCCTATATTATATTACATGAAGTTTTTGTTCTGACTTTTTATTTGCAAAAATCACTATAGTAGACTATAATACTACTTTGTTTTGGCAAAGTAATGACTTTGACTCCATATTCATTTTTGTTGATTTCCATATTCATTTTTGTTGATGCAAACTAAACATTGTTAATTTGCTTCTTTGAGATTGTGCATGTCAATCACTCTTAATTGTCACTTAGTTTGATTGTTTCTGAGTTTAAATGTAACTCTAGGATTATTAATATAGCCAATTTGATATTTTATATATGAAACTCTACAAAAACTTGTGCATCACACGAGTTAGAGTCTAGTTTTACATTAATATCTTTAAAGTGGACCAGCTTAGGTTAGACTGATGATATTAACTTGGGCCTTGAAAATGTGTTCATCCTCAAGTTTGATTCTCTCCGATTTTAATTTGAATGAGTTAATTTATTTTCTTAAAAAGATTTATTTTAAAGTGATAATTATGTTGAGACAAAGAAAAATCATTTTAAGATAGAAAAAACGAAAAATGTGACATTTATTTAGCGTTTGGTCCCTTAACTTAACATTTTTTTTAATTAAACTAACAGAAGAGACTAAAACATGTAATAGCGCAGAAGTTAAGGAACTTAAACAGATCTTTTATTACTTATAGAAGCATGAAACCAAACCAATATTTTAAATAAAGTTAAGGGTCTAAAACAACATTTTAGCCATTTATTTACTATGAGTATTTTTCAGTGTTTGAAGATGAAAGGGTACAAAAATAGAAATGTATAAAAATCAGTTATAGGAAAAACAAAACCGCTTGCTTAAGCTACTGCTTTTAAACAAACAAAGTTTGACGTCAGAAAGAGTTAGTTGAATTCTCAAACCCACCGTGTTACTCCGATCACTCTGCAGTGCTGATGTCATCTACTCCGTCGCCATCGCCGTCGTATCTGACGCCAACGCAAAGATACGCCGCCGGAGCCTTATTCGGCCTTGCTCTACACCAAGCCCAACTTCATCAAACCCATCCACTAGGCCTTTCAACCGACGATTTTCCTTCTCCGAGCAGTTCCAACGCCACCGGTGCGGTTTTCGAAGATCCTGACCTTTGGGTTCACCACACCTCCGGTTTACTTCGCCCCGTTTTTATGTACGTTTCTATCAATCATTTTTCTTTCATTGCGATTTTGTTTTTGAAATGATGATTTTAGTTGTGTACTTTGAAGTTAATTGTTGTGATATGTTTGACTATGTTTTTCTGTGAACAGATTTCTTGACATTGATTCTGCAGCATGGTCTGGACTTGAGGAAACTTCTGGCTCCTCTTTGGCTACGCGTCATGTGGGACCGGTATGTCATTATGTACATTATACCTATGTAGCGCTAGCACTTTTGATTGAAGGTGTGTCTGATGTGTGATACGTGTTAGTATCTGATTCTGACAGCAACACATGTAATTACATTCACTTAATTCATTTTTCAAAATAAAAATTCATGTCGAAATGTTAGTGTTGTTGCTTCATATCATCATACCTGTTTGATTCTTGTTCCTCTATTTATATAAGTGTAGTTTATTTGCCTCCTAGTGCTTATTAGGATCTTGGACTCTTTCACTGTTCAAGACTGTGGTGGAAAATGATATCTCATGCATATTTGAGTCGTGTTTTTAAATTTGGCTGTGATGCTGCCGATAGAAAGAATTGCCAAAAGATACTAAAATTATTAGTTTTCAATTTGTTTGTGAGGAGCTTAACTGCTCAACCATCAAGCTATGTTTATTACTGTTACTCATGTTAACTGTTCCACTGTTCTTATTTTTTTCTTTTCCGTCTTCTTTACCTACTATTGGATTGGTGTCGGTGTATTTTTGTGTATAAAGTTTGGTGCTGTGTGGCATAACTTTTTGTTTTTTAATTGTTCTGTGTTCATATGTTTAATTTTTTTATTGATAAATCACTTAAAGATAATGCATATCAACGCTGTAGTTCTTGAGACTATTGTCAGAAGAATATGATGATGATAATGCTAAAAGGTTAGATCAAGAGCTTGCTTTGTCAGAAGCAGTTGATGCTTTGGTCCTTAGCTTGGAAAAAAATTCAGAGTCTTCGAGGTCAAAACGAAAGAAGTTGCGTGAATATGAGCATGAATGTCGTGAGAAGTTTTCAACTGCCGATGTTCAACCAAATTCTGAGAAGGTAGACATGCATTTGGAAACTCAGCAAGAGGAAGATACTCTTTTCTTTGAATGTGAAGAAGACCCACATGAGGGATCTTCTAACAGTAAGACTGATGAAGGTCCAGTTGAAGAGTTAATGATGCTCAGCTATCAGAGGAAAGTGACAGTTCTCTACCAACTTCTCGCTGCTTGTTTGTCGGATATTGGTGAAAAAAAGACAAAATATACTCGGAGAAGAAAGGGATATGATGCTCGACATCGCGTGGCTCTACGGCTGCTTGCAACTTGGCTCGATATCAAGTGGACAAAAATGGTTTGTCAAATAAATCGTTTGATTATTAACTTTATATGATTGGGAACCAATTTTTAATATGTTGAGGTTATCATGAGATATGACCGTAAGAGTTGTTTTTACTGTTTATAATGTATTAAAAAGACATGTAAAGAATCCATCCTCACTCTGGTGAATACAGCTTATAAATTCATCTTAATTTTTAAAGCTACATGTTGAGCCTGATTCTACATGATTATATGTTATAAGATTTGGTTTAAACTATTCTTTTATTAAATCTCACATTAACAGACCCCATAGCCCCCATATCTTCTACTTCTAATGATCATAATTAAATTTCACTTTGCAGGAGGCTGTTGAGATGATAGTTTCTAGTTCTGCAATGGCGATTGTTAAAGAGCAAGAATCAAATAAAGAAGGTCAATCAAATGAAAGTGGCTGGGCTAAATGGAAGCGGGGTGGTATTATTGGTGCTGCAGCGTTAACTGGGGGAGCTTTGATGGCTATTACTGGTGGTATAAATGAATAATTCCATAACATATTTTGTTTTTTGATTTGAATTGAATAAATTTCTTTGTGGATTTAACTGTTTTCACTTTTAAGCACAAAACAGGATTAGCTGCCCCAGCAATTGCTGCAGGACTTGGTGCTTTGGCTCCAACTTTAGGTACTTTGATCCCTGTTATCGGAGCAGGTGGATTTGCAGCAGCTGCTAGTGCAGCAGGAACTGTTGCTGGTTCTGTTGCTGTTGCTGCCTCATTTGGAGGTATATATATGTCCATGTTTGATTGGATTTTTAGAATCTTCTCATGCCAAGTAGTTCTCTGTGATTTCTGTGTTGTTTAATGATATTATCAGGACCACCAAATCATTATTCATATGCTTATATTTCTTAGAGATTTAGGCCAGCACTATTTTCAATCTGGGGTTTTGGGTTGATCCTCAATGTGATGGTTTTTTGTGCTACATTACTGGTCAATTTATACATTCTGTTGCTGCAATTTGTTGATCAACATGCGTGCAGTAATTTCTTCAATGAAATATGTTTTATAACTACTAGTCAAACTATAAAGGGAACAGTTTGAATTGCCTTTTCACAAGGCGCGTTAGATGGGTTGAATGGGATTTTTGTTTGAGTTTAATTCATATAAACTGTCGGTGTAAAAAAGTTTTACACATGCATCTAATGGTGTATTGACACATCATTTAATGAGTTAAAAACACATGACTTGTTATACCTCATTAATTGATGTGGCAACACATCATTGGGTGCATGTGTAAAAAAATTGTACACTGACAGTGTATATAAAATTAAATGCTTTTTGTTTTATAGCTCTTTAACAATCTGGTGGAAACCACAGGCCCATTAGTACGTCCTATATTTTATTATCTGGAGCATGGGACACTTCTGAGTTCTGATTTACAATATTTCTATGTAGTACTAGTACATGCTATTTTAATCTGTTTTTAGGACATATTTATGATCTGTAGGACGATTCTCATTACCGTTTTTTTACTGCTAATGATGTTCCTTTTCTAGATAATAAAAGTAATTTGAGTGTCTCTTTGTTCACCCAGCTGCTGGAGCAGGGCTTACTGGAACCAAAATGGCTAGAAGAGTTGGGAGTGTTGACGAATTTGAATTCAGAGCTATAGGTGACAACCATAACCAAGGCGTAAGCATTTATTGATTTCATATTCTTACTTTTTGGTGACATTTCTTGCTTGATCGGGTTATGATCCATGTGCATGCAAGGACATGTATGCATGAACTTTTTTAACCTTTCTTGTATTGTATAACAATACTTTTGCACTTCATTGTTCCATATCAGATTCTTATTCAACTTCTGCTTGCAGAGATTGGCGGTTGAGATATTGGTTTCCGGATTTGTCTTTGAGGAAGATGATTTTGTAAGGCCATGGGAAGGACAGAACGACAATTTAGAGAGGTAGAAATTTTGCCACTTTCCATCTCCAATAAGAGTCATTTCGATAATCATTATTTAGGAAAAATGTAGTTGATATTGTTAAGCTTCCACATCAGCTAGGTATAATGCAAAAATACTCCTTCAATTGACTTTGATAATCCTTCCCTCTTTAGTTCTTGATACTGTGCTGGCCTAGTCTATTCTCAGTATTGCATTATGTTGTGGTTTCCGCAAAACTGGCAAAAGGGGCTAAAGTGGTCACAAATGCTTTAGAGTATGAAAGATGTCTTGCCTATAGTGGAGTACAAGGTGGTTTTGGTTTTTTTAAATAAGGCGATTCACAGTCTGTGAATGAATATTTTTTGTCTTTTATTTAAAAAAAATTAGTATTTTTATTACTTTGTTTTGAATATTTCAACTTTTGAGTCAGTATTTTGTTTTGAATAATTCAACTTTTGAGTTAATATATGTCACCTTTTTATACAACTTATTTCTATGCAGGTTTTGATTTTTGAACAATTCTTGTACATTATAGCAATACTTTTTTTTTATTTTTATGTATGTAGCCTGTTTTATTTCAATTCCTATGTGACTTATGCTATTTGGCTGCACTGCTATCAACCATTTTATATAGCATATTTTTGGCGTCCCCCCATTTTCTACAATCTTTTGTAGATAACAATTATACTGGGTTTGCTTGTGAATTTTATTGCTCAATACAGTTTTTATTAGCTAAGTGCATGTGAATACAACATGCTGACGCGAAATTATCTTATTATACTGTAATCGCGTATTTTCCCACGGTTTCTTTACATTTGTAAATTTGCAATGTTAATACCCTAATGATTCATGGTCCTAGCAAAACAAATAACTTTTCATATGGCCTTGCCAAAAGTTAGGTATGCACTGCAGTGGGAATCCAAGAATCTAATTGCTGTTAGCACTGCAATTCAGGATTGGCTTACTTCAAGTAATTGATTTGGGTTTCAGACTTATAATATTTTTTAATATTATAAAGTAGAATTGTGTATGATGTCAATATTTCTATGATGCATTAGGAATTGCGATGGAGCTGATGAAGCGAGGGGCAATGATGACTGTCTTGAGTGCACTTTTAACTGCATTGGCTTGGCCAGCTGCATTGCTTGCCGCTACTGATTTCATAGACAGCACGTGGTCAATTGCTATTGACAGGTTTAATTTAATCTTTTGGTTTTAAGTGGAATAGAATTTTTGCGAAGCATGGAGTTTCTATTGTTTTTGCTGGACAGTATACTGTGACTATAGTTTTTTTGAAGAAGCCAAAATGGAATTAAACTGAACACTTGCCATTCCAGCACAAGATGTGCATGGAGTAGCAAAGAAAAAGTTGAACACAAGAATCACATGTCCAAACCGGCTAGACAAAATCGAAGAAAACACGTATGCAATATGTCTAGCCAAATCCTTATAGTATATGATCTACATAGCGTGGCACAGTTGGCAGATAACAGGGTCCCTTAAGCATGTGAGCATGGGTTTGATCCCTGCTTGGTGCATATGGAAGAGCAATTGTTGGGAGAGGTCAACCCTTTAAACGGAACCTGTCCCTCTAAGGATTAGTCTCTGGCTTCCGGCTGGGGATACCTTGGGCAACCAAAAAAAAGGAACCCCATAGAGTATATGAACTATGAAAAATTAATGTGTTTTGGGGTGGCTATGATATATCTGTTCATGTTTATCCCTTTTTTAGACAAACGGCATGGGAAAAAAGGATGTTTCACTGTCTCGATTCCATTCATAGTTTCTTAATTATTTTGCCTATCTAAGTTTACTTTACTTTTCAGATCAGACAAGGCAGGGAAGCTGCTTGCTGAAGTGTTATTGGGAGGATTGCAGGGAAATAGGTATTTATCTTGTTTAGAAGTTTCTTTAAAAAGTTCTGCTCCTTAAAACGATGGAATATGCAATATTTTTAATCTGAGTTTCAGGCCTGTGACACTTATAGGTTACTCGCTTGGAGCAAGAGTTATTTTCAAGTGTCTAGAGTGTTTGGCTGAAACAGAAAACCATGGTAGGTTTTCCTACTTTGTTTCTTTTAATATTTTTGGTCTTCGATATGATAGATTGTTTTCCTTTCTTTACTGGTCAAAGGATAAGCTTTTCCCCCTTAAAACTTTTCGACTCTGGTGACGGGTACATTACATAATAGTTCATGTCTATGTGAGGCGCTTCTTCTGTATTTTGGCAGCTGTGATTAAATGAAAAATGCCCCTTCTGTTTATTGGCAGCTGAACTTGTAGAAAGAGTTGTCCTTCTTGGAGCACCCATTGCAATCAAGGATGTGAATTGGGAAGCTGCTAGAAAGGTAGAAATGAATTCGTTTTTTCTCTTCATAGTGTTAGTACATTCTCAGTCTCACATGTGTGACGAAAATAATTTTTTTATTAGTTTCAATGATATCCTGGTATTCTGTAGATGGTAGCAGGAAGATTTATAAATGCTTATTCAAGGACTGACTGGATGCTTGGAGTTGCTTTCCGTGCCAGGTACATGAAAATGTAGTGGTAGAATTTCTGCAGCACCATTTATTCTTTCTGTTGACCCACAGTACGTAGGGACAATTCTTGCAAGAATTCAGTCCAAAATAAAAAAATGGAATGGCTTGAAGTTGTATTTGTGGTTCTCACTACATCTATAGATAATTTTTTTATGCAGTTATACGCATTAAGTTGTAAGTTAAGGGGCATTCTGATGCTACAACAGTGACCAGTATGTCATATGTGCATTGATTTTGTTTAATGACTTCCGTATGTTGATCTGGATCCATAACCTTGTCATGATTTTGGATTTATGGGCAATTTTTGCATCATACCTTTTTCGTGTATGACCGTGAGGCACTATCTCATCTAATCCAGAGAGAAAGGTTGAACTCTCGTGACAGTTGACACAGATGTTTTTTACCGATTAAGTGCATGCTTAGGCGATTTGAATAAAAAATTTAGTAACATATTTATAAAAAAAAAAAGGATTACTTGTACACTTTTAGCAAATAGAAGCTAATCTACTAATTTTGCGCAGCTTACTTTCTCAAGGTTTAGCTGGAATCCAGCCAATCGATATTCTTGGAATCCAAAATGTAAGTTTTTCCATCCTCTTCACCACGCAATTGTTTTTTGGACATTTTTAAAATATCTTTGGGCACAGCAGCAATTAGCAAGTTGCTATTTTGATTTGTATGATTAGTGCTAGTCTGCTGGAAATTGGAATTTATAGTTTTAGTGGATATGGACATTTTGCTAAAACGTGCTGGATTTTCAGGTTGACGTGACAGATCACATTGAGGGGCACTCTTCATATTTGTGGGCTACACAACAGATCTTGGATGAACTTGAACTGGAAACGTATTATCCCGTTTATAACAGCATTCTTCCTAAAGAGTAAGCCACTTCCAATCCCACTTTCTTCTTGTTTGAATATAAGGAAGATAAATTCCCAGTGTCACTGTCAAGAGGATTTGGATTCCCATGCATGAATCCCACTTTCTTGTTTGAATATAAGGAAGATAAATTCCTAGTATCACTGTGAAGAGGATCTGGATTCCCATGCATGAGGCGTGTATTGTTGTCATATAACTGAGTCTCTCAAACATGTAAATTGTAATCATAGATTTTATATCTAATAATGAGTGTGTATGAATGAGCTTAAGATAGTTCATTAAGTTTGTTTGTTACATATATTATTTGATAAAAAAAAAAAAAAAAAAAAATAGTAAAATTTGGCGGGTTCAGTCTGTACAATGTATATATACATATGAAAAATAAAATTTGGCGGGTTTAATCACGTTAGTCCCTGAATAGGAAATGAGTTGTCACTTTAGTCCCTGAATGCAGATAAATTGCAAAATAGTCCCTGAATGTAGACTCCGTTAGTCAATTTAGTCCCTGAATCCAAACTCCGTTAGTCAATTTAGTCCTTGAATGTAGATTCCGTTAGTCACTTTAGTCCCTGAAATTGACCAACAGAGTCTATTCAGGGACTGTTTTGCAATTTCTCTGCATTCAGGGACTAAAGTGACTATTTCTTTCCTATTCAGGGACCAAAGTGACTAATTCCTCCAAATAAGGATTCGTGACCGACGGAGAGGGAGAATCAGAAGGTGGTGTAGGTTTGGAGAGAAGGAGATGCCCACGATTAATTTTTGTTTTATCAATATTTAATACTTAAGTCAAAGATTTTTATTCTTATATTATTATAGGCAGTGTTATTACTACCGTATATGAATTCACTTCGAGCTGGATGTGCATCATACTAACTAAGACAGCCATTTCTACGTTAAGCCGTTTATGAGATTTTGGTGGCCTAGGGCGAATCTACAATTTAGATCCTAACCTAACTAATATATATATATATATATATATATATATATATATATATATTT
>Ga0228710_1001427_pt1 | contig 35791 bp, 14 predicted proteins | sample MedpolnodulmetaG_FD_177995 | JGI IMG/M metagenome (GOLD analysis project Ga0228710, IMG submission 177995) | Root nodule microbial communities from Medicago polymorpha collected in Santa Monica, California, United States - pink nodules | ecosystem: Host-associated > Plants > Roots > Nodule...
ATATATATATATATATATATATATATATAGCTTTGATTATGACATTGCTACATCTCATCTCAAAGAGGGTCAAACTCTTTCTCGCTTAACCAAACTTCTCACCTGGAGTGACCGAAGCATATTATGATTCAAGCTCAGAACCAAAGCTGATTATTTTCTCTTCTCTATTATTGCATCCTCATCGACATCTCCTTATGCAAATTCAATAGCAACTAAGTCGTGAGAGCTTAAAGACGTTCGAGCTCAAGATCAAAGCTACTGGTTATACTCAATTATATTTCTTTCTATCTAGTCGCGACTGTTTTCTTAATCAATAAGGTTGGAACTTCCAAAAAAACATTGAATAGGGTGAACCATGTCGAAGGAACTCAACAAAATGGCCCGTAACTTTGGGAGAAGGGGTGCTCTCCTCCTATAATATATAGTATATAATATATTATAATAGTCAATTAACAACTTAACTATTATATTGTATGTAATATATATACAATATAATATATAACAGTCACTTTGGATCTGTCATTGGGTACATATATGTTGTATGTGTTGACTTAAAACGAGAGACATAAGTCTTGACATAAAATATTTAAGACTACGACTTTTAAAGGAAATAAAGATAAAATTTGAGATATTTGTAAGGATCAAGAATTTAGTGTTCAACACCTTTTGATAGTGGTTGAAGTGATAATCAATAGTTGTCAATTGTCATAGTAGTAGTCGACACACTATTGATGACGTGCTAACGATAAAACAAAAACGGAAATCATCCGTTCCAATTTTGAAGTTTAAAAATTTAAGTAAAAATTGTTTTCAAAGTTTAGTAAAAGAAATTATTCAACCCCATTTTTGCTGAACATATTTTATTTTCTACAATTTCTGAAACAAAAATTGAAAACTTGAGAGCACCTCAAACGACCTTTTTAAATTTCAAATGAGGAGAGATATGCTAATTGGCGAAGGGGTATATTTTTTTTTCTTTTTTATTTCGGTCCACAGCATGCATGCTTAACTTCACAAAACTTCACAAATATGAAACTATCTTTAATGTAAAATATCTATAGTTTTGCAATTCAATAACCAATACACATGTGTATAATTATATATATAATATATTTTTCAAAAAAATTATATATAAGATATAATTAAAATCAAAATCTAATGCATGGCTGGGAAGGATTGAAGATAACTAACCGAAACTTTCTTGAAATGAAATAAATTATCCGAATATATTGGTACCAGATATATGTTCGGCAAATCAATTTTTATAGTTTCCTTCATATCGAACGATTGTGGATCTGCTCCTCTTTCTATCAGCATGCATAAAAACAATTTTGATATGTTGATCCAAACACTGCAGTGAATAAGCATAATTCTGTGAGAATATGACTAAAGAAATTAAAATATTTGTTCAGCAAATCAATTTCCATATTTTCCTTCCGATGGAACGATTGCGGGATCAGTCCATCTTTCAACCTATCTACATGCATGAAAACAATTTTGACATGTTGATCCAAACACTGCAATGAAGAAGCATAATTTTGGGAGAACATGGCTATAAAAATCAATGATATTTAAATTGCTTGCTAGAAATATAATTACGTAGGTAACATAACCTTGGCAATATATGTTTGATCATCTGAAACCCTAAGCCAAAACATACGTCATGTTTAATATCTTCTCTTTTGTCTTAACAAAAATGGCAGCCCAAGAGTCAGATACATAATTTCATTTTAAGAAGCTCTGGAAGAATATACTGTCAATAAATACATGCTGTGTATATTTAGGAATAGGAGAACGCGGCGGGCTTGCATGGATTGGATGGTTGGCTCTTGACTCCTCTTCCTTTAATTAGATCTATCCATAAAACATTGATATATTTCTAACTCTTTGCTTATTTTATAAAGGAAGATACCTTGAAACAGATCCGTAAATTTTGCGCCCTCCATCCCTTATTACAAATCCCCTTTGAAAAAGTCAAGTCCCTAATATAACCTTACAAATTATTTGGTGCATTTATTGTTTTTTTTCATAAACATAACTTTAATTAATACTCTCTCCGTTTCAGTGTCGTTTTAGCAAAATGAAATTGTTTCAAAATGAATGTCATTATCACTTTTCAATGCACTATTAATTACTTTTTTTCAATAGTACCCCTTAATTATTATTATGCATACTACTTCGAAAGTACCACATTTTATTTTAATTTATAATGATGGGAAATGCACCAATAGTTAACAAGACTATTTTAGTAAAAGTGTCTTGTCTATAGACAACATTATTGTATTTCTTAATATGTGTGAAACAACTTAAAATGACACTCATTTTGAAACAGAGGGAGTACTTCCTCCAGTCCTATTTATAAAAAACATTTGACTTTTTTGATTCATTACATAAATGATGTATTTGGACTGTATTTTAGACAAGATACATCAATTACTCAATGAATCTAAAAAATTCAAATTTTTGTTATAAATACCAAATTTTCTTAGAATGTGTGGAGTTTGTCAAAGGGACTTATAATAAGGGACGGAGGGAGTAGTAATAAGCAAGTCACATTTGTGATTTTAATTTATATACTATCTGCGTCTCAAAATCACTCTCTCTTTAACATTTTTTTTCTTTCATAAAATAATTGTCAATTTACAATATCAATGCATCATTTATTTATCTTTTTCACTATCATACCCCTGTTTATTGAATTTAATCTAACATAATTACTTCACTAACTACAGTTAATAAGGGTATTTTAATTTTTTTTTGAAAAAAAACGATATTCATTCATTCAAATTGGTATAGTACATCGATACAATACAAATCCAAATTCGCTAAAAACAAAAAGGATGAATCTGTGAATAAACTCACATCATCCATGTTAATAGCATAAAACGGCAGAGTACCTATGCCTACAAATATGATTAATATGACTATATTCAAGTCTCCGAAATACTCATGTTTTCGGATCTGCAACGTTGACGACGCCAAAGTCATTGCCATTGATGGATCTGCACTTGCTCCAAGCTAATCTTTCAACCTGAATCAAGTAAACACCGCACTAAGACGGGAAATCAAAACAAACAGAGTCACGACGAAATCACAAAACAAACGAAAGAAAACAGAAAATATGTGAAATCACTTATTCAATTAGGATAGAAAGAAAAACAACTCGGAGGCGTGATTTTTGGGTCAAAATTGACCCTAAATCACCCCTCTGAGAAGGAGAAGGAGAAGGAGAAGGAGAAGAAGAAGAAGAAGAAGGAGAAGGAGACGGCTAGGATTTGAGTAGGAGAGAAAAAGAAGAAGAAGAAAAGGGTGATTTTTGGGTCAAAATTGACCTTAATAAAGGGTATTTTAATAAATGATATTAATTTTATCATTGAAATTAACACGATTAATTATTTACTTCAAAATCGTACATAAATCTTAAACGACTATTGTTTTGAGACATAGAGAATATTACAGTACACATCTATCCTTTTAACAACCAAAATGTTATTCAAATCATGCGGCACCACTCAAGGCAAGATGGCCTGGAAGTTAGAGATACAAACAGACACCGCAAAAGTGCAATAAAATGTGGTGATTATTACCCCCTCCGTCCCTTTTTATAAGAATATTTTACAAAACTCATGGGTGTTAAGAAAAGTTGTTAGAGTAATAAATTTGTCTGATAAATGTGTTACTTTTATTACATTGTTCGTTTTGTATAAATGCATTCAATGTTGATTTTTCATATTTCAAAGTACTCCCTCTGCCCTTTAATGAAGAAACTCATTGTCTTTTTCACATTTCTTAAGAAAAGTTGTTAGTGCAACTAATGTGTTTGTTTTGTGTGTTAATATTACGAAATTGTCCTTTGTTTGTATATGTATTAAATTTGACTTTTCATATTTCAAGACAAGATAGTAGTATTAATTAGGGGAATGTTTAGGAAAAAAATAATAAATGCATCTAGTAATTTGAAAAAGAGTTTACAGTTAGGGACAAAAATAAAATCAAATGGATGCTTAGATATAGAAACGGAGGGAGTAATTGGTAGTATTAATAAGGGTATAGTTTGAAGAAAAAAATGCATATAGAAAAATGCATATAGAAATTGGTAGTATTAACAAGGGTATAGTTTAAAGAAAAAAATGCATATAGAAATTAATAAGTAGTCTTATAATTAACGGAGTGAGTATATCACCAAGGATATGCTAATTAGCCACGTAATTGTATTTCAAGCAAGCAATTTAAATATCTTTGATTTTCATGGTCATGTTCTCACATAATTATGCTTCTTCTTTGGATCAACATGTCAAAATTGTTTTGATGCAGATAGGTAGAAAGATGGACTGATCCCACAATCGTTACATCAGAAGGAGTACATTGGCTATTATTTTCGCTGATCATTTTTCTCTCATTTTATCTAAGTGTTACTCACATATATGAGTTTTTTTTTTTTATTTAGTTATCAGAGTGTTGTGTTGTTCATTGTCTCTGGTGTGTCATAATTTGATTTTCTCAGCTTCTTGCAATGTTTGTATCAGTTCAAGATTGATATATCAACTTCGATCCATTACAGATTCGAACAATGATGAAATGAGCATCAACGATAAAATATGAAGTTATATGGGTATTCCCATCACTTTAATTTTGTAAGGATTTTGTGGTTTAAAGCTATTAACTTTGATTACGTGGGCTTATGTGCAAATTCATCCTTTGTGTTTTAGCGATGTGTAAATTGGTCCCAATTTTTTTTCTTTTATTTTCTCTCATATCAAATTTACTAATAATCACTTTATTGTCTATTTCTTTCTTCTTTCCACATTCCTTTCTTTCTTGATATTTTATTCATCAATCAAACAAAGCGTAAAAAGATGGAGCCGAAGTTGTCTTCAAGCCGACCCAAAAGTGTAGCAAGTGAGGCAAGCACCTTGAGTTTTATATTTTTTAGACTAATATTAATTATTTTAAATCATACGGTATAAATTCTACTTATTAACTTTTATACTAATTGATTCACTAAAAACCTAATCAATCTTGTGAATGTATTTAATATTTATTTTTATGTTGTTTAAGATTATAAAAAATAATTAAGCTTAAAAAGACCTCAAATTTATATTGTTATTTTTCCCTCTTACACTTTTAATTGGTTCAATATTAAATTATTTTTTAATGACAGACATATATATATAAAGAGGAGAGAAACTCTCAATATAGTATAAATAGATACAAATAATGAGTATAAGAAGTACTCTATGCAAAATCAAAACAAAAACAAAAGGAACTCTCCCTCAATATCTCTCAAGAGACAAATCATAACACCAAAACTCAAAATGGCCTCTTAAATAGAATCACCCAACTCCAACCAGGCAAGAGGAAAAATGGGAGCAGAACCCCACAACCAACCAACCCATGGACAAATCCACCACTAAATACAAACGGTGTCAATACAGAATGAATTCATGATCTCACTCGTTGAAAGAGAAGATGAGACCATAATGTTTACCTAAAAACCACTTCTAACTGGTAAATTTAATCATATCCGCCAACTAAAACATACAAGCCTCTTGCTCCAAAAAGAACTGGGCATTTTTTAGATCTCCAAAAGAACCATACAACAGTTTGTTATACAAATAAAAAACTCATTCTTCGCCCAACCTAAATCTAACATAATACTAAAAATACTTAAATTAGACAATAAAACCGACTCTCACCACAATCACCAAAACATATAATACCACATCTCACCTAAAAAATAACATCTAACAAAAATGCGGCATCTCTACGAACTTATCACAAAAAAAACAAGAAACATCCTATGGTCCACAATAAGCCGACTTACATGTCCAACGTTCAATCATGCAGTTGGGATTGTTTAAGTAAACCATGAAGTCAACTGCAGCCAAAGAAAAAAAAAACTAAGGCGCATTCCTCCCTTAGAAAATAGGGTGTTAGATTAAATCAATGTTCTCCATTATGCCACCTTTTTTTCTTGGTGAACATCTTCCACTCTATCCACACATTTCTTCCTTGTCGTGAATGCTAGGAACTAAGCATTCATTTCACAACTGCAAATTTTATCAGCATTAATAGCCCTACAAGTTGCAACATGTAGACCGACACCATCGCCATCTTACATTGCATAGTTTTTCCTTTGGAAAACCATATTTGTTGACATCATGAGAGGGCCCAAATAAGGAAGATGGCTTTCAAGGGTCGTAATATATTTTTATTATTTAACAATATTTTCAATATCATTATATTGGTAATATGTTTATATTAATTAATTATATTAGTTATTTATGAATTAAAGGTCTTAATGAGTAAATAGGCAATTACCTTCCTGAAATTGTAAGTTTCGTCAATTATCCCCCTGAAATTTCACAATGTTAATCAATTTATCCCCTCCGTCAAATTTTTTTGTTAGCGAACATGACGTTTTGCAAATACCCCCTGAAGTTTTGCACTTATGTGCAAAATGCCCCCCAAACTTAAAAATTTATATTTTTTTTAAAGGCAAACAATTAACAGTTAAATATTAAAGCTCACTATTAATTTTGGAGTTTGGAAAAACTACATGCATATATACATCAAAATAGGCTTGTACATGTTTGCTTTTCCCATAGTTTTTTTTTTAAAATTGGGGAAGGGAAAAATGTGTATTTTTTAAAGTGACAATAATGGTTATTTTTACAACGGTCCTGAGAGAATACACATTCATCACTTTGAGTTTACCAGGCTTAGGCTTAGCATGAGTAGCAATAAGGAGAAACAAAGTCACAATTAAGGAGTGTGCTCCACCTTCACAAGACAAGAACAAGATTAGTACATAATTATATGTGAACTAATTTTCTTGTATAAAACATGACACAAAGCCTTTTTTCATTTTGATACTAAAACCAGCCAAGAACCTTGGAGCATAACTCACAATTCATGGAATAATATAAAGGCTTTCCATTTCCCAAATAGTTCACATAGTCTAAGATTGAAGGTTCATGCATTTTCCTCTAATATGACATGCAATGTGCAAAAAGAAAAGACCAAACCTCAAATTAGTTCCTATTTTTAAGAAGGTATCATTCATTCACTTCTCCATATTAAATTTAATAAATCAATCATCAAGGAAATCACTATGTTACCTTTCTATCATATTTTCCCCCAAATAAATAAATAAAAAAGAACAACAATAGTTCTCATTACACATAAAAAAATATAAATTTTCAAGTTCGGGGGGCATTTTGCACATAAGTGCAAAACTTCACAAACGTCATGTTCACTAACAGAAAAATTTGACGGAGGGGGTAAATTGATTAACGTTGTGCAATTTCAGAGGAGTAATTGATGTTCTGTTAATTTCAAGGGGGTAATTGACGAAACTTACATTTTCAGGGGGTAATTGCCTATTTACTCAAGTCTTAATTGATTCACTATGCCTAAAATTGGTTTTAACAACACCTTTTTTGTATGCCTTTAATAGTGTTTTAAGTGCAAAAAAAAAAAAAAGCCTCTACTATTATAGGTATACCTTATTGTAGTTCTTCCTTTATAAGTAGTTTCATAAATGGTTATTTCGCGCTATGTATATATAAATTACTTTTTAGCCAAAATCTAGATAGGTGATTTGGAGTCAGGTGAGTTTCCCTTGGTCGTAAAGACACTAAACTTGGTCAAAATTTATTGGAACTTGACAATTTACTCACGTAACCATGCTCTAAGGATAGGAACCCATGCTTGAGGGACAAAGTTTCTTCCTCAGTGTAACTTCTTAAAGAAAAAGGAATCACAACGACCAAAACCACTGAAAAATTCAGTTGATCACGAGTTCAAGACTACGTTTGTAAGGATGCACCTGAGGTCTAGAAAATATCTTAGCAACATGGGACAACCTTCATCATCAACATCAAAGACGTCAGACCAACATAGACGTAATTAGCCTTCACAAATATTATTAGAATGCTAACATATGCGACTGACTCCTCTCAACGCTTCTGAAGAGGTGTAAGTTGATTCACCTAAGGCACCGGTGGTAGTAAAAATGTCTTTCATTAGACAGCATATAGACATGAGGATACATGAAATCATATATCAGGTCTCTAAACAACTTGATAACTATGCAAAACCTACTGTTCATAACTAGGTTCAATAAGCCACAAAGTTGGACACCTAGCAATCCAATTCTGTCATAATTTTGTTACATCCATCATGCAAGGTGTTCAAGAGAACCAGGTCGTGTAGAAACTACATCAAATCAAATTGACCACTAAACCAAAATTAAGAAATAACAATGCCTTTTAGAAAAACTTTATTCATAGAAGAGCTATCAAAAGAAAAATGAGACTTCAGGGGCGGATCTAGACATTTGCTACATGTGAGACTGAAATTTCAAAGAAACGGTACTGAAAACTATATTAAAAATTAGAAATAATATTGTTTGATATTATATATTATAATGATAATTGTCTCTTATCCATTTGTCGATAATGAACTAAAATAACATCATTGATAATTGTTAAAAGAACATATTTTTTATTTAAGTTACAAGAGGGTCAAGAAAAGGAAAGGAAAAAGAGTTAATGTTGTTCACTTGTTCTTATTCTTATCATGTGTTTTATTTATAATAAAAAAAATTAAAAAATAGAAGGATGAAATTCAATAAATAAGGGTATAATAGTGAAAAAAAATAATAAATGTTACATTGGTATTGTAAAGTAACAATTATTTTGAGGAAAAAAATGATAAAGAGACAATTATTGTGAGACGGATGGAGTATTAAATATAAAAAATTTGTATTTTTCTCCTTTGATAGCACTTGTAATTGGGAAATAGTACTTTAATAGGGTAGCCTTAGATTGCGTCATTAATTTAACACATTGTTATCTATCTATATTTATTATTAGGGAAATGTTAACTTATGCCCTTGGGGCATAAGTTAAGAAACTAAAGGTAGAAATTTTTTATTGAAACTTGTGCATTTAATGTCTTAAAAGTTGCAAAAGTTATATTTTCAATATAAAATTTATTCTTTTTTTTGAACAAATCAAAATGGTATATATTATTAAACCAACAATGCTTGATCCCGCACAAGATGTGCAAAATGGGAAGCACTAGAAAATATTTACAAAATTACGGTGCCAAAATAAAAGCACCCCCAAACCAAAAATTACAAGATGGTATATATTATTAGGTGATGGTCGGAATATAAAATTTATTCTTAATTTCTATTTTAAGCTCCTTAACTTGTGCCCTTAGGGCACAAGTTAACATGACCCTTATTATTATTAAAAAAAATCAAAAATTTTGGAATGGGAGGGTGTGGAACAAAATTTCCGAGCCAAGTATTGTATTCTAATAATAAGTTGGGTTAAGAGCGCGAGGTGTGTGTGCGTGCTTAAAATCTGTTAGTAATATAAATTATCCCTCAATAATACAGCTGTCAGTAATGTTGTCGGTGGATTTTTCAGTTAGTAATGCAGTTCAGAATTAAAAAAGCGATTACTGGCGGATTTTCCTGCCACTAATTACTGGCTGATTTTTCATTCAGTAATGCACATCGTGTTTTTAGGCTTACACATTAGTTGTGGAAAAATCTGTTGTGCCACGTTTTTAAGTACATAGTGACGAAATTAATAATTAAATAAAAAAGTTAGATATTAAATAAAATATTATTATATATTATTCATGTTAGGGCATCTCTCTCCTCCTCTATGAATCGTCATCTCCCCTCTTTCTCTCAGACCCCATCCCTCTGCTCCCTCGTCATCCCCGACGACACAGTGTTCTGGTGTGCCAGAGCTCTGTCCACCACATCGTTATCATCACACCCTCTTTCTCCAGATCGACGTCCTACTCCACCCCATCGTTCATCCATCACCGGTTGTTATCATTGGCGGATTCCTAGACAAACAATACATTACTTACATATTTATTTCCGCCACTAATGCAACGATAAAATTTTGAATATTCGGCATAACATCACTGATGGATTTATCTTCGAGTAATGATAACATATATTTTTTTATATAATTTATGTTTGATTATTGACATATTTTTCCTGCATTTGTGAGGGTTTAGACTGCCAGTAATGTGTAGTGAGTGAACATACCTAGAGGTGATGCCCATATTTATATTGATGTATTTTTATTATACAGTCCATTTTGTTGTTATTCTTTCTCCTATGATTTATTTCATTTTGTTACAATCCAGTTTGTTTAGTATTACAAATACAATCATTTATAGATACAATCTAATTCAAGTGAGCTTTGTCTTAGTAGGAACAACCAAGTACGCGTGTGATAGCTCACTGGGGCTTAAGAGGATGGAGTACGTTGGCGCTTAGCTTAACCATATGTAGGAAGATGTTGGTTCGTGAGGCAATGCAAGAGGCATTATCCTATGATTCACATCAGACCCAATGAGTGACATCTCATGATATGGTGTAGGAGGTCGATCATGTGCTTTAACATCCTTTACGACGAGGTGGTCACCTTCGATGGACTTAGGCATATTGCCAATGTTGGGACTATATGACATATTTATGAAGAACTTTATGTTTGGACGATGGGGACAAATTTGGAAAGTGGATCTACTTAATTTTTTGCAAGATTTATTGGTTTGATTTAGAGATTTGATGGCGATTAGGGTTCTTCGAATCTCCCACTACTTATTTTTTGGATAATAACATGTTCCTTATACAAAATACTACATAAGGTTATTGATGGTTGAATTAGGCAAGTGTACCAAATCGTTTACCAAGTAATAAAGTGATAAGTAGAGTATCTTATCTACATGGATTGTCGTTTTGCCCAAACAATTCGGGTTACTTATTTGGTTAGCAAAATATAAATAAAACAGTTGAGGGTTTGATATTGCAATTTTTATCTGTTTGCAACAAAGCAAGTTACCTATTTTGGTTTTTGAAATGTAAGCAACGGTTAGAATTCTTCGAATCCTTGTCCATTTGTTGGAATTAAATAACATTCATGTCGCGTTTAGTTATTCTAAGTAGACTATTTAAGTGGTGAGTCCATTGGGACGTTCTAACCTAATCGGTTCGTCAAGTTGCACATGCTGACCGCACGGTGATCCTTACGTGTTGGGCCTTACTCTCTCAGTTGATTTCGGTCTATCCTTCCAATGTTCAGTTGCCCCTACTGGTCACACGGTGATCCTTTGTATGGGGCCTTACTCCCTCAAATGTAATTGAAACATAGACTTAAATTGACATTCCTAAATTTTCAAAGGTATGATGGTTAGTGTTCCTAAAAGGTTTTCCCATCTATGAATCATAGGTGTACATAGCACACTCTCCTTCTTAGTAGTTCTATAAATTGGCAGCCCTATCAGGGTCTACCTTACCAAGGATTGAGGAAAATGGATTTACTTGGCTGATTTAAATCATGAAATCGTTTGTTTCCTTAATTAATAACTAGTTACATCCTAGGTTCAACATATTTTACTCAATATTAGTAATGTTACCTCCTAAGTACTCAATACTAGGGTCAATTCGCTTTCGGTATCTTTCGTCGAGTTACTAACTAATTACTCCCTAGATAGACAGATAGAAATATCAAGATATAAATATCAATATTAGTCCCTGTCACTACCTAAGTGCCTAAACTAGGGTTGCGCACAGTAAAACTAAATAGCAAAAAGAAAATAAATAAATAAACAAAATTAAATTAAATAATTATCCAACAAAATAAATAGAGGTTTATCTTAGAACACTGGCCTAAAAAGGTTTAATTACTCGTCGTAACTAAATAATTAATTACAAAAGAAATAAAATTTACCCTAAAAACTTGGAGAGAGGAGAGAGAAACTCCTTCTGAAAGCTCCTAGAATCTGCCTTCCTCTTGAACTTCTCTAATTTTGAACGAGAAATTATGAACGAGGAAGATGGTATTTATAGGAAAAGTTTCCACCCGGGTTTGGGCTAAAAACGCGGGCTTTCTACCACAAAAAGTCACAAAATTGTGACTTTTTTCCCGCAAGCAACCAAGCACCAGGCGCCTACACCATGCACCAAGCGCCTACACCATGCACCAGGTGCATGTGCCTGGTTTATAAATTGTCTTTGAGTGCCTAGTGCCCAATTCCATGTGCATGGGCGCTTCTGAGTGCATCCCGGACTGAAAATGTATGTTTCTTCGCCTTTTTAGGTGTTTGCTTCTATGTAAGTTGTCTTGGAACTTGGAAACAGAATTCCTCCATTTGTAACGTCTTTTGAAGCCTCTTGAATCTCCATTCTTCATCTCCCAAGGACCACATAAATCTTCGGATGTCTTTGCTTTGCCGATTTGTATGATTTCTTCGTGAATTACATCAAAAACACCTTAAAATTGCTATGTTTCAGAAAGAACAGAATTACAGACTCAAATATAAAATAAAAAAAATAAAAAAAACATTACAAATGTCCCGAAATCATAGGCAATTGCTCTAATACTCTTCTGTTTTGTTCGTAAAACCTATTGAAAATCACTGAAAAACATGCTAAGAATAACGTAAGATGACATGTCATCACAACCCAAACTTAAATGGTTGCTTGTCCTCAAGTAACGAGAAAAAAATATATAATTTATTCTTTGCATTTTTTTCAAGAAAAACATACATTTCTGGGAGTTGTGCTCAGAACATCATTCATCACATATACAACATTGACTAACTTACCTCGTTACATTCAAGCTAGACAAACTTGAAAGTAGCTTTTATACTCAACTACACTCTTTTCCATGATACACGTATGTATCTCCTAAAGCCAGTAGGATTGGTCACGACATTTACCCGCTTCAGTCGTCAAATATATCTTGCTGTAAATTTGAGACAATTCTAAACTGAATAATCAAGATTAAACTATATACACACTTTGAGGTCTTTCAGGATTATAACGTGGCTTACGTTAAGGGGGGAAATATTTGAGACAGTTTGTTAATGGCACTAATTTTATCGACTATATATGGTCATTTACCATACCAAAAAGTGGAGCGGTTGGATATCTACTACTACTGCTATATTAAAATAAATGTCCAACAAATGTACTTATGTGTTCTCGATCAATTTCTCAATGGCCCTAATTTAATGGGTATCATGGTCATTTGCGATGTATGGTCTTTAAAAATCAATAATAAAATTAGATAAAGGAGCAATTTGTTTTTAACCGTTTCTTTTTCGATCTTATGAGTTTTTCACACGTCCTGAGAAAAGTAATAGCCTTTTTTTTTTTCACAAAAAGTAGAGCAGTTGGATATCTATTACTTTACTACTAAATTAAAATCAATGTCCAACAAATTTATTTGTGTCTTTGGTCATTTTCTTAATGGCTCTGGTTTAATGGACTACATGGTCATTTGCGATACATGGTTTTTCACACACACGTACCTGTACATCCATTCTTTTTTTCTTTATTGTACTAACATGTGCAGACATTTTACTAATTTTTTTAAAAGTTGATATATTTGGAGGGATAAAAAAATGTGTAACCTTTAAAAAAAGTTATATTTAATTAATCCCATGTTCTTTAAACAAAAACATCCCATGTTAAAAAATGATAAATATGGAGAACTTTTTATCATGTTCAACTGATGCATGCAAAAAGTATTCAAATATTAAAATCTATAGAATAATTAAACATGTTTTGTTTTATCTATTCTCTAACTACATGCAAAATCATAATTATGACACATTTTAATCATTTGACACATCGCCAATTTTTTACCTCATTTGTGCCTTATTCCACACAATAATAAATGTTCGTTAACTTTTGTAAAAATAAAAAAAATAAAGAAGAGAGAAAATAAGAGTCAAAATATTAAGGTAATTTTGTAACAACAAATTATATTTATACGAAAGTTATTATCGAAGTTGCTTCCTGATTTTAATTCCATTCTTTTGGGCTCATCCGTAGGGCAGCTAGAAGGCATAGGTTCCGATTCTGTATGGCTTGTATCAAAACATACTAAATTATTTTTAAAAAAAAAATATTTTTATTACAACTACCGTCAATAATTGCGTTGAAAGCGTGTTCTTTGTGCATATTATTAGGATTAAGAGGTGAAAAGATGAAAGTTTTTTGGTTTTTTCTAGATTACCCTATGTTGTATAGGGGGTATTTATCCCCTCATGATATCAACCTATCAAAATGTAGTATACATTGGCAACATTAAATGTCAAATAAATGAGTCAATTTTTTCTATAAAAAAAATCAATTTTAATCATAAGGTAACTTTTAATTTTTATTTAATTATAGACAAGATTACGTTAGATGTCTTTTATCTTATTTATTTGTAACAATTTGATCCTGTATCTTTATTTTTTTCCGTTTAGGTCTTTTATCTCTCATAAAAGCACATATACATCATTTTTCTTATTTTTTTATTAAAAAATACATAATTTTATTTCTCATAAAAGTTACCTTATGATTAAGATTAACTCTTTTATTTTTAGAAAAAAATTGATTCATATATTTGACATTTAATGTTGTCTATGTATATTATATTTTGATTGATTGATATCATAAGAGAGTAATTATCCCCTAAACAAAATAGGGTAACGTAGGCCTCACTAAGTTTTTTTATTTCTTTCTTTCTAACATTCATTAGATGCCACCAATGTAATCATGGGAATTTTAGGAATCATCACCAAAATGGAAAGGCAGAATCCCCTTCACAGACAAAGATACCTCCTGTACGGCAGCCAATATAGCCAGAAGTAGTCATCAGCATCAAAGGAGGACATGCATTTAATTCTAAAAATCACAAAATTACAATTATTCCTTCCTTTTTTTTTTGACAAATACAATTACTCTATCCTAATCCATCACAAAACACCAGTTACATTCTTTTTCCAAAACATATAAATTCCAAAAGTATATTACTTCATAAAATTAATAATATGTCTACTCATCTCCAGCTTTGTTGTGACCGAATAGGTTGTTGCTGTATGCTCATAGATACTGTCAACTCTATCCTGAGACGGTTCTATAAATATATTTATACATACTCTGTTCCTTTTCATGGCTTTTTCAGCATATGAAGAAATGTATATTCTCCCTGGGATCATAATCACTGGAGCACTAGTAATTGCTTTTACATTTTTCATTCTCACAATGTTAGGATGGTGCAGGCTTACCAATCATGATTCAAATCTTCCTACAACTGTCATATCTTCTAATGACAAATTTTCTGCTTGCATGAGTTTAGAGTCACATTCAATCACATTTCTGTACAATGAAGCTGATGCTGCACAAGACGTAAACCAAACTGAATGTGTTATCTGTTTAACAGTTTTTCAAGAAGACGAAAGTGTTCGGAAGCTTCACACTTGCAAGCATGTGTTTCATACATCTTGCATTGATAAGTGGCTTGCCTCTCATTTGGGATGTCCGTTGTGTCGCTCTCAGATTGATCAAGTAACTTCACCAAATGGATCATTGACAAATAATGATCATAGGACTGTGGAAATTGTTGACTCTAGGATTGAGAATATTCTGGTTCATAGCAACCTACTAGTGACAATGACATAGCTAGTTTTTTTTTTCTTTAACTAAAACTTTTCTCCTTGTTCCTCACATATGGTTTCTGAATTTAAAAATTTAATTAAAATTTTCTACAATGAACCTCATTTATGATTAGCTATTTGTTCCTTCTGGACCATAGAAGTCATATAAAACTAACCTGTGATGCATACAGTAGCTATCTACTATGAAGTACATATGAATAAATCTGATAGGAACACAAATATAAAGAAAAGAAAAAAATTATATTATTAATTGAAAAGGAGGTGTATTATAGAAAAGAAAACCCTCTGTGATTCCAGAGCACAGCTCCTCAGAGAAGAGATAATTCTCTCTCAACCCAAACCACTTAGATTATAACAGAAAATCGTTCTGAATGCCTTCACCTTAACGTACCATACCCTATGCATATATCTACGTTTCCTTCTCTAACAAACCAGTCAGATCAGCAAACGTAACCAATTCTAATAAGATCTATGAATCACAAAGAATTTATAGTAATTAGATGATCATAGAAACTAGAACATTGATGCAAACTCAAATGTTTGATGTGATAAAAGAGGCACTTCAATTATCAAGAAGAGATTCACAATTTTTAAATTGATATATATCATGGAAAACGTGTAACATTTAGCTTTACTCTATACATACATAAGTAAGATAGCTCCAAACCTGAAAATAAAACGTGACTAAAACACGTACTGATTTCATATACGATCATTATTTTCATGCTTTTCTGAAACGCTTATCCAAATATTCCTACGCATCACATTTTCCTTAGGTTATCTAACCTAGCCTGTAGATCATCATCTATTCCACCATCATCATTGCCCGTTGGTTCGGCCTGAGCAACCATGTTCTTTGCTGCTGGCGCAGTGGCTGAGGTTGATGCAGGTGCATTCAAAAGCTGCACGTAGAACAAAAGAAATATTCATCATCACTCCATTATTATTGTTACAGCTTCTTTCTAAGCTAGGGGAACAATCATTCGTTTTAGAGCCTGTTTGAATTGACTTATTTGTGTTTATCTACTGGTATAAGCACTTGTGAAACTGTTAAGAGAGAGCTTATAGAAACAACCTATGACCTATCCTTAAGATGCATTTAGCTTATTTTCATAAGCTCTCTAGGATAGCTTATGAAAACAGCTTATATGAAATTTGACTTTATTTTATCTTTTGTTATGGAAACAGATTATACATAACACTTTTATGATAAACGCTTATGCTATAAGCGCTTAATTAAGTTGTTTATCCAAAAAGGATTAGTCTATTATTAATAACTTTTTTCTTACAATAATAAGAATGATAACAACTTACCTCAGAGTTGATATCAATTCCGATCTCATCAAGAACCTGATTCACAAGATCTTCTGTTTCTTCCTCTTCTTCATCACCTTCTAAAGCATCATCAATTGCATCTTCCATTACCTCAGAAACAAGTTCCATCTTCTCATTCTGCCTTTCAAACTCTTGCATTATCTTCTGTAAAGAAGGCAGATTCATCTGCCTATTCATTTGACCCATTGCTTTAGTAACTCCTTTCATAGCGTCCCCCATCGCTTGAGTGGATTTAAGTGTCTACAATTAATCTCAGGAAGTCATTTTTAAAAGCTATAATAAATAAATCAATCTTACAGATTACAAATTATAAATTAAACAGGAACCCTGCAGTATGTATATGATATTGCCATAGTATGAAAGAGCATGAAAGTATATGCGCAAGGCTCATTATATATCTGCAATGACGCACCGATAGAGACATGGATACCGTACACGACACTTACACGTTGAAACGTCAATAATTAAAAAAAGTGAATTAATTGAATGTGTATGTCAGTGCCCAATACCCACGCATGTCGGAAACTTGTCACGCCTTCGATCAGAAGTGTTAGTGCTACATAATACTATGCATCACAGTGGTACATAACTATACACACATAACCTCAACTTATCTGCTAAAATCCTCGGAGCACAATAAGCATGAAGAAATTTTCAAAGGTGACCTACGGACAAAGAAAACACAACATACTATGCAAAACAAACCTGAATTCTCAAAGAAACACCCTGAAGTTGCGATTTAAGCTTGTAAAACTTTTCAATCTGATGGCGAGTTCTGATAAGATCCTTGGCCATAACCCTCACAGCACCCTAACAAATTGAAATCAAACTCAGAAACTACTCAAACCAGACCAAACATATTACATACCTGTTCAAATAACAACACCCTACTATATTAAAAACCACAATCCTTAAAAGCAAAAACTTCTCATCAGACAGAGACTACTTAAGAATTCCAAATAATCTATACTTGTATACTATCCTATAACCCTAAAAGTAATTATCAATTTTGTTTAGACATTTTTCCTTTACAAATTTACCCTTAACAACACAGTTCCTTACAAATTCGCCTTAATAACACCGCTAGTGAATATTGAAACTGAAATTTAGTTAAAGTTCAAATAACACTGATATTATGAAACTAAAACATTCAAATTAAACCAAAACGAATATAATACAACAAAGGTTTAAATACGACTTTAGTCCCTACAATTAGTGGTTTTTGTTTTTAGTTCATGCAAATTAAAAAACAACTGCTTTGAGTCTCTAACATCACTTAATCGGGCCACATGGCGTATTATATTGGGCCGCATATGACATCATAGACTAAAAACAATAGTTTTTGAATTTGCAGGGACCAAACTCAAACAAAAGAACTTACAAGGATTAAAACCAAAAAACACAATAATTGCAGGGAATAAAACATAATTCAACCTACAACAAAATATACAACTAAGTACAATAGAAAAGCAAATAATCCGCGAGTAGCCGAGTAATGAAAGCCTAAGGCATAATAGAAAAATACCATTTGTCCTTGTTTGGCATTCTTCTTAATCTCTACAATCAATTTCTTTTCTTGAGACTGCAACCCTTGTCTTTCCCTTTCAATTTCTCTAATAGACTTATCTAGCATCCTTTTATTCTCCCTCAAAAGCTCTGTCAACAAAATCACAAAAACCAAAACTACACATTAACCAAAAAACTCAGTTCCTAATCAAAGTCAAAAATTTTCCAAACTAGAAAAGCAAATAAGAAACAACCCAGTATTAAATTATTGTTTTTTTAACAATTCAATCAACAAAATCATAATCACAACGAGAAAATAAAAATAAAAAAAAAAACCATTTGATTAAAAGTGAAAATTTGAAGAATTACCTGCGGGAGTCTTTCTACTGCCGAACAGAAAACTCATATTGAATGCTTCGCTCCTCTGCTCTACTATGCAATTCCAATTTTGTTTGCAATAACTATAACTATGCTACTTCTCACTCAAATGATAATGAACTATAATCCAAACTGAGGTTACAATTAATCAACCACCTAAGTTTTTTTATTTTTATTTTTAAGCAACTACCTAAGTTAAAACTTACCCATTTTGATTTTTTTTTTCTCCACATCGAAACTAAGGTTTGTTTTTGAGAGAAAAACTAAGGTTAAAATAGTCACTTTATATTAATTTTAATTAAATTAAATAATAACATTTTTATGAAATATTATATCCCTTATTTTCTCCGTTTTGATAGAAAATAATTTTAATAAATAGTCATTTATGTCTATGAATGTGTAACGAGTAGTCACAATAGTCGTTCTACATATTAAGATTCCAAAATAGTATGTGACAGTAAAATATTTGTTAATAATGGTTAATAATGAGACATTTATTCTTCAATATATTTACTTATTATCATATCAGTTCTAGTAAATATTTACTTACAATCAAATCAATCTCAAAAAAAAAAAAAGTTATTATCAGTATTAAATGACTAATTTCACGTCAAAGATCTTTTCATTAACGGAATGTACAATCAATGATTATTTTAGAATTTTAATACGTTAAAGGATTATTGTGACTATATGTTAATATTCAAAGACGAAAATGACTATTTATTCTGAATAATTTAATGTGAAGGAAAGTGAGTTACTCTAAGGTAGATTTTTTTTTAGGCCTTTATTACAAAAACGAATAAGGGCACACCTTATGATCCAAGTGTAAAACTCTTTAAGAACACTTGAGGTGGTGTTAGACAAAATAGAATATACGAGCATCATTGACAGCTCTTGGTTATGCCACTAAATGTATTAGACTCAATATTGCTTATGTCGTGAAACTGTTGTTCAAGTTTATCAACAGACCAAGTAAGAAGCAATGACATGCAATTGAAAGAGTCATGTGGTGCTTTAAAAAGACTACACAATGAGTATTAAGAAGTATCCTATTGTACTTGAATGGTACAATGATATAAAATGGAACATCCTTTTCAGATGACTCCTAAGGAGACAGTGGCTACACATTGAGTATCACCGGAGGAGCTGCTTCTTGAAAATATGAAACAGAAAATATTGACTCAGTCCACAATGGAATCTGAGAAGAGATCACGAGATAAAACTAATGACGAAACTTTGAAAACATTATTGAATTAGGAATAGCAGAAACTTTGATAAGAGACTATATGCATTTAAAATCAATTTTGACTCCTCAAAGGATTAAACAATAAGGGGGGTGTATTGGATCATGATTCTAAGGAATTTTAAAAGACTTTTTTTATCATGAAAAAGTCCTGTGGTATTCAATCAAGACTCTTTTCAAATTAAAAAAAGTCTTGTGTTATTCAATCAAGATTCTTTGTCATTTAAAAAAAGTCTTGTGGTATTCAATCAAGACTCTTAATCACTTAAAAAAAGTCTAAGGGTATTCAAAATCATTCAAATTTCGAACGATTGTTTAATAAATTAGATTTTGATGGATTTTGTGGGATAGTCTAGTAAAATTTTAGCATGAAAAAGTCTTTCATTAAAACATGAGATTTCTTAGGATTATTTTTCTTTAAGATTTTACTATCTCTCCCTCTCTCTCTCCTTCCTTCTCTCTTACTCTCTCTTTTCCTCTTCTCTCTCTCTCTCACTCTCTCTTTTCCTCTTCTCTCTCTCCCTCTCTCTCTCTCTCTCTCTCTCTCTCTCTAGCTCTCCCGTAAAAAATAAAGTAAAATAAATAAGAGTCTTTATTGAGATTTTGTGAAAGAGGGCGTGTTATGATATTTTTTTCAATTATTTCTTAAAATTCATAAAATCTGTTGAAATCTCTTGAAATCCATAAAATCATTTCAAATCCTTTAAAATCTTATAAATTAAATCCATTGAAATCCTTGCGATGAACTGGTTACCACCAATCTTTTCTAAATAAAAAAAACTTTTTCATCGAATCCCCTGATCAGTTGTCAATTATTTAATCAATTCATTTTTTTGGAATACTAAAAATAAAAAGATTTTTTTTTTTTAAGTAAAACATTCCATTTTTACCATACCGTAATAGATAGTATAGTAGAAAGAAATAGATTTGATTTCTTTCTAGTCTTTTAAAATCTTCAAAGTCATCAAAATTCTGCAAACTCTTTTAAAATCATCAAGACTTTTTCAAACAAAAATTGTCCTTTAAAATCCTAATCTAATACACCCTCCTAAGTTCAATTGTTATTTATCAGGAGGTGTTTATTCCTAACTTGTGTCTTGGGGGTTCTTCACGTTCTTTTAGTTTTTAGAATTTATTTGACAGTATCGGGGATGAAATTGATAGATATGATAAATAATTCAGAGATCAATTTGATATTGAGTGACATAATTCAAAGACCAACTTGATTTTTAAGGAATAATTCAAAGATCTATTTGACAATGTAACAATTTGTAATGACTTTCATTTAAAATAGAGTTAAAAAAAGTCAAAAAATTTTCTATCAAATTCGTCCTTGTACACATGGAAGTTGACTTGGAACTCCACATCAACGCTTAACGTGACATATCAGCACTATTAACAGCGAGACTTGATGGAGGGACTAAATTGATTGATATTTATAAAATTCAGGGACGTATTTGTTGTTTCAAAAATATTGAAGGATGAAATTGATCGGTACATGCAAATTTAGTTTGAGGACCAAAATGCCTATTCATTCAATTTTCTTGTTTATATATCATTTCAAAACGAGTGTTTGGTTATGTGTGCAAATGAAAATATTATAAAATATAACCAAATAAGTAGCACAAGATACTCTTTTTCTTTTATAGCAGATTGTTGCCCTCCTTGGAAGCTCATTAATGATGAAGAGGTGTATGTTGGAAATAGCAACATAGGATCACAAATCTTAAATCTTATGTTGTTATTTCTAACTTGTACATCTCCATCTCCATCTCCATCGTCGATAAGTCCTTACAAAGGCAACCGTCTACAATAAGGGTAAAGAAAATACTTATGGTACTAATTTTTGTTTTTCTATATTGTCTTTGATATACTCCCTCCATTTCATAATGCTTGTCCATTTTAGAGAATAATTTTGTTTCACTTTAGTTATCACTTTTAAGTTTCAATGCAATATTAATTATTAGTTTATGAATAATACTCTTACCTATTTATTGTAGGGAGAGAAATAACAGAATGAAATAATAAATGAGTAAGGTATTATAGAAAAAACACAGAGAATTTTATTAAAAAATGACAATATTTATTTGATTCCTTGATATGTGTAATTTCTTTAAAATGGACAAGTATTGTGAAACTGAGTGAGTATGTGTTTATTTCTCTCATCTACCAAACACACCCTGTTTTCCAAATTTTACTGCACTACCATCAATAAAATCTTAAAATAGGAAAAGTTCAAAAGCTCATTCATAATTTTTTGAATAACAATATTTAATAAATACTCAATTTCAGCATCTCGAATAGCGGCGATGCTAGAAAAAAAAGTACAAAAATAAATTCTAATATATATATATATATATATATATATATATATATATATATATATATATATAAAATTTATGTTTTAATAAACATTAAATAGAAATTGTCAATAAAAAAAATTAAATTTAATAACTTAAAAATTCAAAATAACTATCTATACTTTTCAATAGCCTTGAAAAGGAGATGGTAACAAGGTGTGAAAGAGATGCGCCAAAAAGTAAGTTTATTTAAAAGTCAAAGATATTTTAATAATGTTTTCTATAAAAAAAAATTACTCGGGTAATTCGTGACCCATTCGAGCCCTAACAAACAATCATATTTATTTATTTTTAAAACCTTTAAAGGGTTTGTTTAACATGTGCAAAATTGCACATGCTAAAATAACTAAAAGGAGTAAGTTTTTATTGAAAACTAATAATTATTTATTAAAAAGATATGTATTTAATAAAGCACAAAAAAAAAGTTATGTATTTAATACAAAATGTAAAAGTTTCAATGCAAAATTACTATTTTAAATTTATTAACATATGCAAATTTGCACATAATAGAAAAACTCATTTTAGAAACAACGATCGATTGAAGTCCCTATTTTAAATGTCTCAATTTTGCTCGATTGAACCTTTCTGTCGATTTAATCTACCTTTGTTTTTCCTTTTCTGTTTTTGGAAACATTTGTTTTTCTTTAGATCCCCAAAATCTTACAAACACATCAACCGAAAAAACAAATATTTGGTCTACAACACAAAACAACCAATTATAAGATTAGTTGAATTGATGGAATGTGATGAAATGAATGGTATGGAATGGAATAAAATAAAATTCCATTACTTTATTTAAAAATGAATGGAATGGACTAGATTTCTATCAAATATCCTAACAACGCACACCCCAAAAAAAATTAAAAACAAATTGTAGATAGGCAAAAAGATCTCACAATTAAGTTAAGAAAAATGCTAGAAACACATTTTTTATATTATTTTCTTTAATATTTACTTTTTTATTTGATGGAACTCATACGAGTCTCAACATTTTACATGAGATCTATCTTTAAAATGTAAGACCTATATGTATTTTTCACAATAAGAGAGTTAGGGTTAGAAAAAAAATATTCATAACTATATTTTTTTAATAGGGAGTGTCTCACTTTAGTTTTTATTGAGGAAAAGTGTACCACTTTAGTAAACGAGATACACTTGATAAGCCCATAGTAAAATACAACGTAATTTTTTTGTGTAGCTAAACTTCATTAAAAAAAATCAGAATCAGAAGAACTTTTAAACATGAAAGGAATTAAAAAAAATTTAGTGAAAGAGGTGAAATTTATCTAACAGTGTCGGTTGAAAAAGGGTAAAACGAATGGTTTATGCGAAGAAAAAAATGATTGTTGTGATTCTTTCAATGAAATAGCTTTTCAAATTGGTTGATTAAGTGATTATACAAATTAGGGGTGGTTTGATAGGATCAAATTTATGTACAGAAAGGAGAACTAGTGTCTAGAAAAAAAAACTCAAACATGTACCGAAGAAAGAAAATGATATAACATATATTTTTTTATTTAAATGGGGGTGGGTATTAGACTTAATTTTTTGTTTGAGGCCCCTAGTATTTGGAGGCTCGGCCTGGTTGAGCACCTTGCACTCCCCAAGGCCGGGCCTGCTAATCATATATTTTTTATATTATTAGCTTCATTTACTAAATAGTTACTATTAGTGTGGAAAACAGAAACCAAACAAAAACCTAGTTGTCATAAATTGGTTGTACAAATAACATTTTTCTTTAAAATATTCCTTTATAACCCTATGTTCTATACAAGTATTCTGTTTTTTCAACTTTGTTTGTCAAAGGAAACCCACGGTGGCCAGAATATGATCGTGAAGTGGCTATGGCAAAATATCAGCTTAGCATATCTGAGAAATAAAAAAGAAAGAGACGCACGAGTTAAAAAATGGTGTTTGTTTTCAATTTAAACCGACCTAGCTAACGGTGAGAGGGAGTGTGTGTAAGAATGAGCAAGTATGAAGAGAAGAATGTGAGAGAAAGAAGAAGAATAAATTTGTTTAGGGGTGGACGATGTGTCAAGTAAAAGGGAGTAAGTTATGGTGATGGATTTCATGAAGGGATTGTTTTTGCTAGGTTTTCATGAGAGGTCGAGGGATTACATTTTTACTGCTGCTTTCTCCTTTTTATCAAGATAGGAGAGCAACATTAATATTGGATACCAAAATAGTATGTTGCTAGATTTTTGTTTTAAGTGATCAATTCATCAATGCCCAGCTGTATTCTTTGCATAAAATTGGAAAAAATGAGAAGGCAAGAAGAAAGTTGTATGGTCTCATACTTCATTAGGTAATAGTATTGTCTTTTTTCATTTGTTCTACTTTTTAATATTCTGTAATTGTGAATGCTAAATGGAAAAATATTAAGTTAATGGACTTAGTGATGGATCTCTTATTTGATATTTTTTTTACTCAAAACCTTTTATTCGATATTTTTTTTTTAGATTTTGTTTTGTTAAAGTAAATACTTAAAAAAAACAAATTTCAAAATAGAAACTTATTAATCAAAACTTTTGTTGTTTGAAGAGAAATTTTTTGTTGTTGATGATATATAATATTGAGAATAGAAATATGAGTTCTCCTTCCTTATGGAGAATGATTCCTCATTTTCATTTTAATTTTCAAAATTGGGTAAGAGAACCTCTCCTCTATTATCTCTCTTTCTCATTATATCATTTCCGTCTTAATAACAAATTTTTTTTTTTCAAATCCGAATCGTTCAGACCCATGTGCTAGTGTATGTAATGTACTAGGTGCTTGCTTGCTTAGGATTGTTTATCGCAATCTGTTTTTTCTTTCGCATTATAGTGTGTACTAGGAATGTTTGTTTAGTGTTTAGACAAAAAAATAATGACAAAGGCTATAAAATGATTTTTAACTAGTTTATGTGTTAGCTCATTATTTAAAAAAAAAAGATTTTGAAAAAATCTAATACTGATAGTTTTTTTATTTTAGAGTCAATAGATTTTTCTAAAAGTCCTAAACAAACGCTTAACAAAAATCTAATACAAACACGCCCATAATCCCTCTAGCTTTGCATTTTTGGCATCTTCCTTATTCAATAAGAAACCTTCACTAAATTTTTGAGTATAAATAGGAACCAACAAATCATAGTTGAAACTTGAAACACACCACCACTCCATTTTCATTCATATATGTGTGAATCACCATAAAAACACTACCCTCACCACATTTCAGACCCAAATCAGTACCATAAACTAAAAACAACAGCAATAATAAAAAACAATGATAAAGGGAAAGACAATAGTATAATCTATAAGAATCGAATTTTTTTTTTGTGTTGAGGGAATCGAAAGTTATCTATATACTAGTATATTACAAATGAAAATATGAGGAACTAACATATACCAGAAAATATCATGCATGATATTGGTGTTAAAGAAAATAGAATCCAAAAGAAGAAAATTTTCATTTTTCTTGAGGAAGCCAGAAGTAGAAGTTACACAAATTAAGATAATAAAATGAAGTTGAAATATTAATTCTTTTCCTAAAATAGTTTAGTGGCTAGACTTACATAACTTAAGTGTGGAGAAATGAAAAATTCCGATTTTGAACCTTGACCCTGCTTATGTCATTGCAGCTATCAACTTAGTTGTATTTACAAATAAATTGTAGTTCTTTTTTTCCCTTCAATATTTTTTGATCAATTTTAAAAAATACTACCGATATATGTGATTGATTTGAGTGCTAAGAAATACATATATCTTGAGCATGTGGCTAGAGTTTGAGCCCTAACATTAAAATCTAGGACAATCTACCTAATGTGCCGTCATATATATATTAATTGGCGGATATATAATTTGTACATGTATGATTAATTACAATTTTTATTTTACAAAAATGCACTCTTAAGGACTTAATGCATGTTTTTTTTGACTTCATATGTATTTTAAAGAAGCTTAGGAGAGCTCAGAAAATAAACATATATACCATCTCCAATTTTATTAGAAATTTAAATTCAAGATCTAATTAACTGCTAGATAATAAAACATTAATATCGTAAACATGAATTAAATCAATTGGAAGACTTTTGCCGATACACAAAATCCCATAGTGTGCATGTCCCAAATAGACAAAACCAGAATAGAGTAACATAATCACAAAACCCAACCAAGTGTAAATGGAAGACCACACATGAAGCATGAAGTCAATTGTTATAACTATAAAAACAAATTAACCAGTGCTAGATACGGTAAAAAAAGAAAACTTGTGCCAGATACAATAAAATACACACTTAAATTGTTTTTTCGACAATATATTTCACAACAAATCAAATATATTCAAGTTTGGAATTTTACAAAATAGAGAAGGTAAAAAAACTACTCTATATGCTTATTGTAACACATAAATTTCTCTGATATGTTATATTACATAGTACACGCCATGTTGAACCAAAACAAAACAAAGTCGTACCCTTTATTGTTTTGTTACACTCCATCGATTGTTTTCACATTTTTAGCTTCATCTCATTTTTCCTTTCACATTTGCTTTTTCCATTTTTATGTTTCAATTTTCAAACAGTACAGTCAACATTGCAACACTCATACATTTTCTTGTTATCCATTTATACCTTTAACTTAATTTTTGAGTATAAATATGAACCAGTAAATCATAGCTGAGACACACCACCACTCACTCCATTTTCATCCTATAGGAAGTATTTTCATTTATTTTCATTTTTAATGGAGTGAGAAAGGAAGTATTATTTAGAGACATGGGATATCATTAAATTTCGAATGGTAAAATTTTCTTATAAAAAATATAGTACAACGAGTGAGAACTCTGAATTTTGGTTTGATCATTTTACAAGTCTAAAAACCTAAATCGATGATTGTGTTATCTCTTCTTTTGATTTGATCATCACAAACTTTAAAACCTTCAAACATAAATGATTAGTGATGAATACTCTTAATTCTATTTTGATTTGGTCAATTTTTAAGTTCACTTTTGATTTCTTCACCAAATTTTAAAGCTGACCACAGTACTGGATTCTCTTTTAGTTTTGGTCATTTACAATCTTAAATAAAATATCAATAATGATAGCGTCAAATCCAATTTTGATTTGAACATTATACAATTCTAGAAAATAGTGACTATGCTGAATCCCTTTTTAGGTTAGCCATTGCAAATATCTTTTAAAAAAAACACACAATTTCTTTAAGGAAAAAAAACTTTAAAATTGTAACGACCGCATCAAAACCTATTTTGATTAATTTATTATGTCTCAATAATCTAATTCACCAGAGTCAACTTTTTGCATCAAATCGGTGATATATAATTTTAATCAACACAACAAAAATCATATCTTAAAATCAACACAAGCATTTTCTATGAAAAATGTATGTAAGAACGATGGATCATCACTCTAGTCAAGAGTAATAATAAAATGTTCATATTTTTCTCTTTATTGAAATTCACTTTGATTAAAAAATAATAAATAAAACAAAATATATATTCATTTAAAAAATTGAGTTTTTTTTTTTTTTACAAATTTGATAATAAGGAGAAACAAATATCTTTAAAGTTTAATATATAACCAAATTAGTATCGTAAGAATGCTATTATACTCTAAACGTAGGTTGTTGTTATTTAGGTGGTTCTTTGATGGTGTGAAGAGGAATACGTTTTTCCTTTAGAACATCGATGAACCGCTAAGACAACAATCTAGGACGCATGTAAAAAGCATTTTTGTGGAATGATTATAGATCCTTAGACATTTCTTTATTTTTAGGAATATATGGTGCAGTATATGTACTACATCACCATAATTTCTATAGTTCAACTCAATAATAATCACATGATTCTACCTGTTAAAATACTGCTTTTAATTTCCCACACACAGTTCTAGCAATCTCGAACATGTATGGGTCGCTTTCAAATGAATATATGCTCTATTTAAATTTGATTAAAATATGAATTAAATATGTTTGATCCTTTTAAAAACACAAGTTACTGTATGATGATTTTCTTTCGAAGGTTATCTTTTTTGAGGGAGTTTCGAAAGTTACCTCTATACTAGTATATAACAAGTGAAAATATAAGGAACCAACATATACCAAAGAATATCATGCATGGTGTTAAAGAAAATAGAATCCAAAAGACGAAATTTTCATTTTTCTTATGAAAGCCATAAGTTGAAGTTACACAAGGATAATAAAATGAAGTTGAAATATTAATTCTTTTTCGAAAATAGTTTAGTGGCTAGATTCACATAATTTTAGTGTGAAGAAATAAAAAAAATTCGATTTTGAACTTTAACCCTGTTTATGTCATTGTAGCTATCAACTTAGTTGTATTTACAAATAAATATTTGTCCATTGTTTACCTTCAATATTTTATAAATAGAACTGATCAGTTTTAAAAAATACTACCATTATATGTGATTGATTTGAGTGCTAAGAAATACATATATCTTCGGCGTATGGCTAGAGTTTGAATCCTAACATTAAAATATAGGACAATCTTCCTAATGCGCCGACATATATATTCTTCAACATATGATATATATTACATTGGTGGATATATAATTTGTACATGTATGATTAATTACAATTTTTTCACAAAAATGCACTCGTAATGTGTGTTTTTTTGACTTCATATGAATTTTAGAGAAGCTTAGGAGAGCTCAGAAAATAAACATATATACCATTTCCAATTTTATGAGAAATTTAAATTCAAGATCTAATTAGCTGTTAGATAATAAAACATTAATATTAAACATGAATTAAATCAATTAGAAGACTTTTGCCGATACACAAAATCTCATAGCGTGCATGTCCCAAATTGACAAAACCAGAATACAGTAACATAATCACAAAACCCAACCAAGTGTAAATGGAAGACCACCCATGAAGCATGAAGGCAATTGTTATAACTATAAAACAAATTAACGAGTGCTAGATATGGTAAAAAAAAAAATAATTGTGCCAGATGCAATAAAATACACACTTAAATTGTTTTTTCGACGATATATTTCACAACAAATCAAATATATTTAAGTTTGGAATTTTACAAAATAGAGAAGGTAAAAAAAACTACTCTATATGCTTATTGTAACTAACTAAATTTCTCTAATATGTTATATTACATAGTACACGCCATGTAAGAAAAATTACCACCACTATGGCAACAGTCTAGGACGCATGTAAAAGAGCATTCTTGTGGAACTAATTTGATTATATCCTTAGACATTTCTTTATTTTTAAGAATATATGTGTGCAATATATGTACTACATCACCATAATTTCTATAGTTCAACTCAATAATAATCACATGATTCTACCTGTTAAAATACTGCTTTTAATTTTGAAAGTAAAAAAAAAAAAGAGTTTAAGATACATTAATCGCAAAAATCTTTGAAAAGTCTTATTCATGCATAGGACAAACCCACCATCCATCTCACTCAGCTCTATGATTATAATTTTGAAATCAATTACATATCCTTTTTTCATCGAGGCTTCGATCTCGATGTAGGAGGATTTCATTAGCATTTATTTATTTTAGCCCACTTTTAGTAATTTTTTGTTTTTGTTTCAGTTTATTATTTTCGGTCAACCTTTCGGTATTGGCTACGGATGAATATGGAGGCAATCTAAAAGAAGTTGTGACTGCACATTTTATTGGAGGCAGACACGTTCAGGAAGAAAAAATCCTGCTGCTACTGCAACCCCGCACTATAATTACTCTGAAGCAAATAATCAAAACAACCAAAATCGCGCCGGGTCACGTGGAACTATGCCTTTGTTCAATGTTTCTAGAAGATTTAGACCTTCACCAATACTTGACTCAAACTATAGGAGAGAACTTATGGATCTATGTGATGGGTTTGGTTCTACTACACTTCCAAGTTGTACACCACCATGTGGTTCTCTACAAGGGGAGACGAGGGAATTTCCTATAGGGCTCAATTGTGCACATTTGTCGCCTTATCAGTATCAACCACGATTGAGCTATGTAGGTGTCGATAGTAATTGAAGTTTATCATCTCATGGTCAAGGATATTATGGGACAAATCATTATTAGAATGACTACATTTTGCTCAGTTAAATGCTTCACGTGTTCATGATGAAGATGTTGATGCAATGATAATAGAGAGCCTCAATGGAAAGAGTAATTGTTCTGTGGTTGGAAAAAAGAACGGGAAAGATTTTGCTAATGGTAAATTGTCAGAACCAGCCATCCCTAGAGTTCACTCTATTCTCAAAGAAAGTAACAGTGACACTTCATCATCCCAGATACCACATCGACCACCAGAAAACCGCCGCATAACAACTGTCACATTGAACACAAGGAATTGCATGTACATTGGGTTCAGTTCAGGAGTCTATATTCTGCACAAAGGCACGACTCTCCACCTATCAAGCACTTACATTTCACTCAATGGAATCCAGGAGGGTGGTCTCTTATTCGTTGTAGGAGTCAACATGCCTGAAAACCCTTTATCAAAATGAGAACTCAGGGTCGAGTTCTTCAGATATGGATGAGACTGATGTAGGAGAGTTACCTTAGCATTTTTTTATTTTAGCCCAATTTTAGTAATTTTCTGTTTTTGTTTCAGTTTGTTACTTTCGGCCAATTATGGTTTTGTTATTTTCCTATTTAAGCTTAGCAGTTGTAGCCTAAGGATAATATATTTCAGAGAGTTTTCTCAATTTCTAGTGGATTCTGGAACCCATGTAGGTTTAGCGCTTACAAGCCTACGCTTCTGATTGCGTCAGATCTAATAATATAGATTATATAGTCAACGAAATGAACAAATAGAAAAATTGGCAATTTATCTTCCTATTTTTACCAACAAAAAAAAAATAGTACTTAAATCCTAACACCTGCTATAGTACCTTGATAAGGCATTTTATAATCTGTAGTGTTATTGGTATAATGACAATTATCAACACACACAGTTCTAGTAGTCTTGGACATGCATGGGTCGGTTTCAAATGTATATATGCTCTATATAAGTTTGATTAAAATATTAATTCTTAAAGCCACTGATTGGATTGCTTGCCAACAAATTAACTGCTTTCACTATTAACCATAACTTACATATGCAGATGTGGGCATGAATTTTACCGCTATCAATTGTTTTTTACAAGTAAACAGCCAATGATTGGCCCGCTTTTAGGAATCTACCACTGTACAATGACTTGAATTTACCTACTTAATTTGTTTACAGCGGTGTCCATCTCTTTTTAGGTTACCCGGTGGGCTAACTTAAGATCAATTCCATACCCATGAAATTCAGACCTAAAATCTAAGTAACATATTACATATAAGATCCATCTCTTTTTATTTCCTTGCATCTATCACATAACTTAAGTGTGGAAAAGTGGAAAATTTCGGTTTTGAACATTGAACATTGCATATATCCTTAAATCTATCAATTGAGTTGTATGTACAAGAGAAATATTACTCATAGCTTTTTTAGACTTAAATAATTTTGAATTACAACTAACTCATTTCTGGGAAATACTACAAACATACGTGATTAATTTGAGTGATAAGAAATTCAGCAAGTGGCTGGAGTTTAAATTTGAACCCTAACTTCTATATATTAAAAAATCTAGGACAACCTACCTAATGTGCAAACATATATATTCTCCAAAATATGATATATATTACATTGATGGATATATAATTTTTAAATATATGACTAGCTAGTTACGATTTTTTTACAAAAATGTACTCTTCACGTGTGTGTTTTGATTTCATATGTATTTTAAAGAAGCTTAAGAGAGCTCAGAAATCAAACGTTTATACCATCTCCAATTTTGAGAGAAATTTAAATTCAGTATCTAATTAGCCGTTAGATAATGATATCGTAAAGATGAATCAAATCAATTAGAAGACTTTTGTTGATACACAAAATCCCACAGTGGATATATCTCCCAAATAGACAAAACATGAAGTGCAGTAAAAAAATCACAAAACAATATACACACTCAAGTTGTTTTTTCGACAATATATTTCACAACAAATCAAATATTTTACAGTTTGGAATTTTACAAAACAGATAAGGTAAAAAAAAACTACTCTATATGCTGATTGTAAATAATAAAATTTCTCTGATATTGTTATATTACACAGTACACGCCATGTTGAACAAAAACAAACAAAGTCTCTTATCATACGTACCTTCATTGTTCTGTTACATTCCATCGATTGTTTTCACATTTATAGCTTCATCCCATTTTTCCTTTCACATTTGCTTTTTTCATTTTTCCCATTTTTATGTTTCAAACAGTACAGTCAACATTGCAACACTCTACATTTTCTTGCAATACTGGTCTTCCCTATCCGCGTTGCAATTCTGTTATCTTCCTTATGCATTAAGACTTTAACTTAATTTTTGAGTATAAATATGAACTAGAAAATCATAGCTGAAACACACCACCACTCACTCCATTTTCATATCTCTCTCTCCCCCCTCTTTCTTTTCTCTCTAAAGTGTATGTTGATTTTATGTTTTAGAAACCTATAGGTTTAGCCATTGCAAAAATCTTTAATAAAACACAAACATTTTTTTCTCAGAAAAATAAAACCACAAACTTAAATATAGTAATCATTGCACCATAATCAACTTTTTGCATTCAATATCTTTTTTCTTCATCAAATCAGTAATATATATTTTTAATCAAACTTCAACCCAAGAAAAATCATTTTTGAAAATCAACACAAGCATTTTCTATGAAAAAATTATGTAAGAACAATGGATCATCGCTAGCAATAATAAAATGTTCATATTTTCATCTTTATGGAAATTCATTTTGATTAAAATAAAAAATAATAACAAAAACAATGTGTATTCATTTCAAAAATTGAGTTTTTTTTTTTTACATTTGATAATAACAAAAACAACGATATACCAAATTAGTGTCCTAAGAATGTTATTATACTCTAAAGGCAGGTTGTTGTCATTAAGGTGGTTCTTGGGTGGTGTAGGGGAATAACTTGTTCTTTTATACCATCCATGAATCACTCGGATGTCAAGGATCTGCAATACATGTAAAACAACATTCTTGGGGAACTAACTTGACGCAATATGTGGGCTCCATCACCATAATTTATTGACAAAAAACAAATTACAAATTAGAAGAGAACATTAAATCAAAAACCTTTACAAATTTGAAAATCTAAACTTAGGGAACCCTAAGTTATTAAATGTGAAATCATTTTAATACGGTAAACCATTCTACCAAGCAGATAAGTTCTAAGATAGACCTAAGATTGCCAATTTGTTGGCACCATTGTTACCTTCCATATAGATGTAAGATACCACAAAATCAATGCCAATACTCAATATCAAGCAGTTGAACCAAGGATTTCTTAATGCTAACAAGAGTGAATTTAACAGCTACTGAATCTAACTCGGAACTAGTTTCTAACCACAAACTTTCTAACCTTGGAAGTAAGCAATCTTAATTGTCTTCATCGCTTTTATGAGTTATATGCATAAAGAGTTGAGCACAATCCTATGTTTTCTGCAAAATAAATTTAGCAATCAACATTTGCTATTTTTTAAAATTCCCCCACATGCTACCTAACCAGGGATCCCTAAAGTTGCACTCACCTCAAAAGCTTTCAAGATATCAAAATATCTCATTGAAGAGGTTGATGTCTTCTTAGTAATATCACCAACAACTGAAGCTCTTGAGACAACTAGGGAGATTGCAGTTTTCCAAGGAACCTTCCTATTGCTGAACCTAGCCTTGTTTCTACCAAATAACGTTAAATATTGATTATTTGTGCCAAAATTACATTTTGGCATTTGAGGTGTCCATGCTCTATCACAAACATTCTAAATGTTAGGAGATGAAATATGGGTGAGATTAATGCTAATAATTGATGCAAACCATGACCAAAGATTTGTAGCATATGATCAATCAAAGAATATGTGAAGTGTTATTTCAAAATGATTATGACATAAATTGCAGATAAACTGAAAGTTGCAACCTCTCTCCATTAACTTTTCACTTATGAATTTCTATCATGCATTAGTCTAATAGTCTCGAAACAAGGAGTGATTTAGATTAAGGTATGTCCCCTCACCATATCCTTTTTTTGCCCAAGCAATGCTTTGACCCATGGGTGCATGGAACTAGTAATCCTTTTTAAAAGTTAGATCACCATAATTTGAGGCATTCCAAATTAGTTGGTTGTTGTTATGCTGAGATTGAATGGTTACTTGTGTTGCAAAATGCCTCACGTTAGGGTATAACTGCTCTAGAATTTTTGCAATTTTCAAATGGTGGTCAATGGTAAGATTCTCTACTTAAGCTTTCAAATGTTGTTGTACACCAAATGAAATTTAGAACACATGTGTTAAAGGTGCGCCACACCAATAATCATTCCAAAAGTTGATGTTGCCCTCCCTTCCTGGCAACGAATAGGATTTACTAAAATCTCATTGTACATAATTTTGATTCCACTCCATATTTAAGAGAATATACGATGAGCTATGGTTTTGTTTTGTCTCATGACTCTTCTCTTTAAGAGCATTGTCCATTGCTCGTTAGGTTAAAGCATTTCCTAGCAAGTAGGTTTAGACACTATGCCAAGCCACTGTAACAAGTTTTCTTTTGTTGATATATCCACTCCTTATGAAGATTCTGGTACATTTCTAAAGCTCATTAATAATATTTGTTGGCCAAATCTAGATTAGAATAGCATGTATAATCACATTATGGATGACATATTTATCTATTTGCACTCTCCCTGCTATGGATAAAAGTGAGGCCTTTCAAGCATCTAATTTAGTTTTCACTCTGATGACCCTAGGTCATATAGCACTTTTGTTATAGTTTTTATGTAATTTTGGTTGAGTTCAGGTGATTATGCATGAGTTAAAAGCTGCAAAAAGACTAATTTTTTATGCTGAAACAAAGGAGAAATCGTGCTCCGGTTTTTAGCATCGGGCTACGATTTTTCTGCAACTTTGAGACATTTTGTCTCGTAAAAAATCGTGCTCCGATGGGACAAAATCGTGCTCCGATTTGGCAGACGCGCCAGTTGTGATCTGAATTAAGTGAAGCCATCGTGCTCCGATTTACAGCATCGGAGTACGATTTTAGCGTTTCTGGGAACTTTCCTATAAAAGGGAAGTTGTTTTCAGAAGGGAAGGGTTGGAATTTTGGAGAAAGAAACTAACTTTTGGAGCTGGGGATCTGGAGAGAAGGTGGGAGACCATCAAAACTCATATCCGGTTACCAATTTCATGTAATGAATCCTTCTTTCATATTAGTTATTTGTGCTTTAGCCATGAGTAGCTAGATCCTTTGTGATTAGGTCAAGAGATGATTATGTTCTAGCTCATGTTTATGTAACTTGTAACTCTTAATCTTTATGAATGTCATTCTAGTTTATTCAGTATAAATCGTTCTTAATGCTTTTATGATTCTGACCCAATATAATTGATTCAAGAGTTTATATGACTATTGAC
>Ga0228710_1001428_pt1 | contig 35789 bp, 20 predicted proteins | sample MedpolnodulmetaG_FD_177995 | JGI IMG/M metagenome (GOLD analysis project Ga0228710, IMG submission 177995) | Root nodule microbial communities from Medicago polymorpha collected in Santa Monica, California, United States - pink nodules | ecosystem: Host-associated > Plants > Roots > Nodule...
CCTCCCTCCCTCCCTCCCTCCCTCTCCCTCTCCCTCTCCCTCTCTCCCCCCAAAGAAGAGAGAAGTTTGTTTGATTTTTATGTGTTTTTATACCCTCCTCGTTTCTTGTGTGTGCCATCCACCTTTGACCCATGCGACCTCAGTTTTAGGCCGTTAGATCTTGAATCTCAATGCGCGCTTGCCTACAATATGCCTGTACACCCTCAGATTTGAGGCCGTTTGATCTCAATCAGCGGCCCAGATTCATTTTCTTTTGGCCCACTTTGATTTTGCTAAGCCCAGCTCTCTATTCTGTTTTTCGTTCCATTTTCTCTACAGTTTTACTGTTTGCACCTCACTATTCACTCACTGCACCCCCCTTTATGTGCATCTTTTGTATTTTTATTTTTGTTTTTTCTTTATTTTTTCTTTATTTCTTTTTTTTTTGTCTTTTTTAGCATATTTATTCATTTAGGGTTAATATCACCTCATGCATTTTTTTTATTATTTTTATTGTCTTTATTTATTTTTTAGCATATTTATTTATTTAGGTAAAAATATCATTTCATGCATTTTTCTATTTATTTCTTTCATGTTATTTTTATTTTTCTTTAGCATATTTATTTGTTTAATATTTTATATCATTTCATGCATTTTACCTTTATTTGTCATTTTATTCTTTTACTTGTCATTTTTATTCATTATGCTTTAGAATGTATTTTAGGGACCAATGTAAATATAAATGAGAATATTGCATTGCATACATATTTATCTCATTTCATGCATTTTATATTTTATTATGCTTTAGAATGTATTTTAGGGACTAATGTAAATATAAATGAGAATCTTGCATTGCATGCATATTTATTTATTCTGCTTTATGTCAAAACCGAAAACACAAAAATAATGTAGTTAATTCCAAGGAAAAGGGGACTTTCATTTGGGATCCAACATCCTTATGAATTCCCTTGCGCTTTAATTTATTTTGTCACGCGTAGTTGTTAAACTTTAGTTAGAATAATCAAAAATTTCAAAAACATTAAAATAGTCAAAATCACAAAAATACATTTTTATTAACAAACCTTAGATTTCAAACCAAGTGATTCCTCATCCTTTTTTAAATCAAACTTCAATCAATTTTAATCATATTTAGACTTTTATTTTCTTCAATTAAAATCAATCAACTTCACACTTTATTCTTCTATGTCATTTCGGCCTCTTATCTTCTCAAAAACATTTTCAAACTTTAAAATCAATCAAAACAAATCACTCGGCTTTTTACCCTGAACTACATGATTTTGATCTCATTCGGGTATGTAGGCAAAATACTTTGTCTTTCCAAATCAACAAAAACATTTTTTTTCTTTATTTCACACTTAGGCCTTATTTACAAGTAAGTAATCAATTTAGCACAAGATAAATAAAAATAAGAGGTTCCTATGAGTACTATAGACGTTTAGGGTGCTAATACCTTCCCTTTGTGTAACCAACCCCCAAACCTTTAATCTCTAAAAATTTAGGGTTTATTCGAACTTTTCCCCTTTTCCTTGGAAAAAATAAAAGCTCGGTGGTGAACTTAAATGCGAGTCAACGCTAATCAATAGCTTGATATCCAAAAATCACCGCGACATTATGCCCAAGCCTTCCAAATGCATGTTGACTCCTCCACATTCACTTTCATTGCACATGTTTAACGTGTCATTGAAAAAAGCACATGCTTCTAGCAAATGCCTACTAAAAGATAGTGCAATAATTGCTACAATCTAGAGCATGTAATCTTCCAATACAATAGCTTTAACCCTGGCCATATCAATACATTTTACTCTCATATTTATTTCTGTACATGTTACTAGCATTACTTTAATGAATTGAGAGGCTCAAGTTATCGCTATCTATGTAGAGAGTGCATGCATTAGCATATTTAGGCAGCGCAACGGGTCTGTGATGCTTTCGTGCTATACAACATACACAGTGCTCAATTTGGTGTCAATGGATTCGGTTATAAATGAACAATTTATCATGGAAAGCAACATGCAAGAAGCAGTAGAAGGATAGCTTAATTTAAAATGTTGCACCTCACTTATTTTCTTTGTTCATTCCTGTTTTTTTTTTCAATGTTTTGTTTTATTTGTGGGCTTCTCTATTTATGAAATCTCTTTGATTATAAAATTGCTTTTTGTTTCTAGGGTTAATAGTGTTTTACCCCCTTCATTTCCAAGTTTACCCCCTGTAAAAAAAATTGTTTTGGTTTTCGTCCTTGTAAAATTATTTTTTTCTAGAATAGCCCTTAATAGCCCATTTTCAGAAAGAAAAAAAATTCTAGAAATTTTGGTTTTTAAATGGCCTATAGGGGGTATTCTGGAAAAAAAAAAATTTACAAGGACGAAAACTAAAACAAAAATTTTACAGGAGACAAACCCGGAAATGACCTATATTATAGGGGTGTAAAACACTATTAACCCTTGTTTCTAAAATCAATCACTTATTTTCTCCATTCATTTACTCTAAAATCAAGTTCTCAATCTTTACCCCCTTATGAACTTTTCTTTTTTGCAGGCAGAAATCTACAAAACTGAATTGTGGTTATCTTAGTAGGAATGCTATCTGTGGAAATCTTCTAAACAGAATTGTGGTTATCATGGTGGAAATATTCTCATCTCTCACAGGTAGATTTAGTTAATTCTTATAGGTCCACTACATATTTTACACTTCCATCAAAAGATCTAACTTCAAATGCATATTAATATCGGGTATTTTAATTGAGTTATCTGTGCATTTTAATTAAGCTATATGATTAAGCAGCATTTTCGGCAAAAATTAAAACAACAGTTTGATTAAGCTATCTATGCATTAGTACCACTACAGTATCAAGTAAAAAAAGTCAGCAGCATTTTGGAGTAAATGCACAACCTGCAACTCTCTAAAATTATCATTACCAAAAACTTTGGTCAATGTGTGTCTATAAGTGAGTCGAACTATGCAACAAATTTGAACCACCTAACTAACAATTAATGTTATTTGTTTTATTGTCTGATATTGCTATTTATCTTAATCAATGTGAACAACCATTCCCATGAATTTTTACTGTGTAGGATGCCTATAAGTGGCATGCTCAATATTATAGGACGGCTGGAAATAGCATGCATAGTCTACAAAATACATGACTGCAATGCTATGAATATCAATGCACGTGTTTGTAAACTTGAGTGCCATACACATCATTTAATGCTTCTTTCCATAGAACTTATGCATATTTATAGTCTATAAAAATGATCAGGTGGTGATTCATCAACATGCAATTTTCGTGTTACACCATGCAGCAAAAACTCAATCGAAACATAGGCTACTTTTGTTGAAATAAAGTCATATAAACCAATCAAAATTTGAGCCACAATTACTTAAATTTCGTCGAACTTATGTTATCTATACCAAGCAATTAAACACTTAAATAAAAGTACATAACCCAATTCAGTATGATTGATACAGTTGAGAAGCATAAAGTTGTCAAGAGATGTACAACAAGAAAGGACCGCATTGGTGGCCAAGAAGATATTGCTAATGCAAATGAAAGGACCCCATGATCTTATACTCAAAGTTTTGATGAAATTATGTGTTTTATATCATTGTATTTGATTGTATTATTGCAATAAAATATAAATGTGATACATAATAATAATTTAAAGATCATTTTTATAATAGACCCGTGCGATAGCTTCGGTCAAAAGTCTAGTATATAAAATAAAATATGAGGTGTAAGTTTGGTACTGGAACATCTTATTTACTAACTTGTCTGGTCAAGCTACTGTTTACCCTAATCTTAAACTAATTTTTCCCTCTATTGTGTTTGCATTGATCCTTCTAAGTGGTAATCCTAATCAGCATTCAACTTTGTAATTCAAATTTCCCTATGTGCTAGATACCAACATGTATTTATGACTTTTGTCTGCCAGGCTTAATTTTATGAGTTTCCAATGTTCCCCTTGATGGTATCTACACACGGCTCAAGTTTCTTCAGCCAATTATCACTCTTTTGATTCAATTTCATACAGCTTTTTTGTGTGATTTATTGCCTCTTCTCTCATTTCTCCTTTGATCGCCTCCTTTCAATTTCATCATTGGAAACCTAATCTCTTTCACCAGTAAGCACAACAATTTCATTTACCCAAGTTTTTAAAACCCTCATCACCTCCACTTCTGGCACCGTCATGTGAAGACCACGTGGAGGTATGCAATTTGTTCTTTCTCAATTTCTTATTCAATTTTTTCTTTCACGATTTAATATCGAATTTGTTCTTTCTCGATTTGATATCGATTTTAATCTACGATTTAACTGACAATTCCAGTGTTAGTTATACTATTCCAATTCAAATTTGATTTCGGTTGAATGATTCTGGTGAGGATTTTCAGCTTTTGATTTGTTTCTACCATAGGTTTTAGATTCCATCATGTACCATGTTGCAATTGATGGGAGGATCAAGGCTGAAAATTAATGCAGTGAGTTTTTTTATCTCTATTAATCTCTTTTGTGTTCATTCTCTTAAAATTAATTCTCCGATTTATTGTGTGCATTTCTCTCTTCATGCCAATCACTCTTTTGATTCAATTTCATACAGCTTTTTTAATATGTTTAGGTATGTGTGTCTGTCCGTAAGTGTGCATGACCCATTAAATTAAAAAGACTAATTTGGTGCTATGATTTTTTGAACCTGTATTGAACTCGGTACTACAGAGTTTATAACACTCGTACATAATGCACACCAACCAATTGTGTCTACCTTGGATGATGTTTGAGAAAGAGATAGTTTCATACAAGTTTAGTAACATACAAGGATATTCTCAGTTCATTTTAATTTTTGACGATGCTAGTTTGTAATTGGACATGATGTTTTTGACACAGCTGTTGTTGGAGCATTGATGTGGAAAACGGTGGGTAAACAAAAAGTACGAATTATAAACTCTTAACATTTTTTTTTGGCAAAATAGCATTTTTGGTTTTTTAAATTTGAAAAAAATTAGTCATTTTAAGTTTTAAATAGGTCTTTATTACCTTTTTAAGGACTTATTTGAAACTTAAGAACTTCAAATAGGTGTATTAAATTAACAACGTAAAGACAATTTGAAACTTATAAAAACATAAAAGACCTATTTAAAACTTAAAAAAAAATATTTAAAACTTAAAAAACTTAAAAACTAACACGTTATTTTTGTCATACTTAGAGGGAAAAAAAAAACACTTTACCTTTTTTTCCTGATAGGTCTAAATTGTGACACTTGTGTAGCCTGGGAAACTCTTGCCAATAATTTTTGCACTATACTGAAATTGTAGAAATCAATAAAGAGAGAATTCAAACTCACTGTTGTGCAAGTCATTGAATTCAAGCTTCAGAGGAAAACTTCAATATGACTATCATATTGACATTGACAATTGAGTTAGACCTCACACACATAAGCATGTCTTTTAAATTGCTTACACTAGATATATGGTCGGTGATTATAAAAATAAAAAAATAAAAAAGTCTTGCTAACCAGTGTTCTTGGGGCATCGGTAAATAAATCGATAAATAGAAATTGTCATTGAACTATAACTTGTTACAATGTTACTTTTGATGCAATGTTGACGCTCAAATCTTTAATTAATTCAAGTCGATCTTTCAATATGAACCAATTGAACACCGCAACAAGACACGAAATTAAAAAAAAATCGCACAAGACGACACATAACACAACGTCACACTCAGACGAAGAAATTATAAAAAAACACAAGAAAAAACTTGATATATGTAAAAACCACTTATTTAGATCGAACGAAATAAGAAAACAGAGAGGTGATTCTAAATCAAAAATTACCTAAAACCACCCCTCTGTAACGAATTAAGGAAAATGAAAACATAAAAAATAAAAATATAAAAAGGAGAATTTCTCTCACTAAAATACTAATGAATTTATGAATTCATACTTTATATAATATATTTAAATCTTAAATTTAAAAATGAGACAAATCTTATTGCAATAGGAACATTTTCAATCAATGTAATAACAACAATATTGAATTATAAAATGAACTAACTTACTTTAATCTTTGTAATTATCTTTAATTGTGTGTAATAAATTAAATATACAATTAAGTCTAATAGAAATAGAAATATAGAAGTTCCTGTGAGCATAGTTCAGTTGGTAGAGACATGCATTATTATAAGCAGGGGTCGAGGTTCGAACCTCAGACACTCCAGTTATTCACCTTGAAAAGGGTGAATTCTAACCACTAGGCTACTTGGAAGAAAAAAAATGAAATAGAAATATAGACAAAGGTGTATCTTAATGTCCATCTTTTGGGCATAATGTAAGGGTCTGTTTTTTTTAAGTTATATGTGTATGATTTATGGAAATAAAACGATTGAAATACACATGCTTATGTTTGTAAACTTATTCTCGGGTACAAAATGTTTCTGGAATAGAAAAAATTTTCAGAGAAAATGATTGGGAATAAAGTTCTCATGTAGATGGGAACTTATTTTTAAGGTTCCTTAGAATATTATAATGTTAATCAAATATCTTTTTTCCTAATATCTTGAAATAAAATTCACATTTTTATATTCTAAGGAATGTTATTTTTAAGAATAAATTTGATAAACTTGAAAAAATCACACCCTAATTTCATAAATAGAGGTTCAAGTTCTACTTAGTGATTATATTTTTTTGTATTATATTTTTTTTATTATATTTTTTTGTTGTTGCAGACTTAGTGATGCCATTATTTTTAAGGCAAATTACAGTCACCTCATTTGTAGTCTATTAAAATGACACTAACACCACCTCTATTTTTAAAACTTACACTATCCTCCCTTAAGTTTTAATAAAATAGATTAACACTTCCCTTCCCTCTTAACATTGTTGATGCTCCGTTAATTTTGCTTTTTTTTCCTTCTTTTGTTCATTTCCATGGTCACACCATCAGACAAAAAAACAAAAGGGATGATTGTTAGTTTTCACCATAAGGACTAAATGTCAAACGACAACCATTAGCTAATCATTAAGTTTTTTGTGATGCATTTCCATATCATCATCCAATTATTCTCCCAAATTGTAATTTTTTCTTCGTTAATTTCAATTTCATCGTTCACCAAAAAAAGAAAATTCAATTCCATCTACAACAAAACCCTTCCCATTTTCTTTATTTTTATCTTCGTATTAATAACTCCCCCAAATTTCAATTTTCTTCATTAATTTCAATTCAATTTCTCATGGCATGATTACAAATACTTTAACTATGTATATTGTATTACGTGTTGGCATGATTACAAATACTTTAACTGTGTATATTGTATTACGTGTTCGTATCGCTTCAGAAAAACAACGAGAGGTTTGAATTAAAGGAACAATACAATATTGATGTTCATGCAAAACCAAGAAGTGGTATGCCTCTAAAGGATCAATTCAAGAAGTTCCTCTCGAAAACAATGATTATAATAGAAAACTGCGTTTTGATCTCTTTGTTTTCTGTTTAATGGTGTGACTGATGTAAAAAAACAAACAATATTAACAGAGTATTAACAGTGTTAAAAGAGAAGGGAAGTGTTAATCTATTTTATAAAAAACTTAAGGGAGGTTATTAGTGTAAGTTTTAAAAATAAAGGGAGTATCGGTGTCATTTTAATGTGTTTGTTTGAACTCTGGTACAAGTAAGATTCGTACAGATTGTCAAAAAGTAAATTAAAAGATTCGTACAGATTACCGTTTCTGATTTTAACATATGACCTCCTTGTATTGATGTTTATATAAGAATAGAAATTTCTTCTCCCATGTGTTTCCCCATCCTTATTCCTTATTTACCAAAGGCATATCAAATCAATATCTCACCTTCCACTACATTTCTCATCGATCCTTTTCCATGGAATAGGAGAAAGCAACCATAAAGATTGAAAAGGAAGATGTTTTGCTTGTAAAACCATCAAAATCCACCCCTTCTTGTATTCTTTCTCTATCAACACTTGACAACAACGTACCAATCATCATCAGCAATTCATGATTATATTCCAGCTTGAACCCTTGCCATGTATTCGAAGAAGCAAAATCTTAGTCCTAATGAACAAATTAATTTTGAGTAAATGGTCACTTTGGTGCTTAACTCTGCATCTCGCTGTCACAGAGATCCTTGACAAACAACCATAAAATTTACTTATTTGTTGTTTTTCACATATGTCTATTAGTCAAGAACAAGGTTGTCAAAATTAGGATTTTACTTCAAGTCAAAAGGGAATTGCAAAATCGCAAATCGTAAAATCTCAATCAAAATCAAAAGATTTTACTCAAAGACTTTTCTAGATTCGATATAGGATAGCAAAATCATAAATCGTAAAATCGCAATCAAAATTGAGGATTCTACCAAACAAAAATAATGTTAAATATGTTATAAATTGCATATAGTCATCAACGACTCAAAGTTCAATCAAAGTCCACAAACTACATATACATAAATGACTCGAAGGATGATGGACTAAAGGAAAGAGGCAAACTAGTTAGGTTTAGTTCATTTTGATTCTTGAACTAGATGAACTATGATGAGGAAGTGTGGTGTGAAGTGAAATAATGAAAAAACTTTGTCTTTTTGGTATTTAAAGAACCAGGTCATGGATACAAATTAGGTCATTCGAGTAACCGGATAAAAAATTGAATGATGTATGTGGTATATATTAAAGACCACATACATCATTTATTGAATGAATCTAAAATGTCAATTTTTGCTTATAATAGTGATCAGACGGTGTACTTAGATAAAATCATTTTCAGTAAGTGTATAACAAAATTGTCTAATATTGTTTGTGTCGTCTTTTATAGACATTATAGTTAGTCACATGGCTTGTAGCTTCCGATCACGTTAAATTTTGAAGGAGTGGGTCTCCTCCTCAAAATTATCTAAGTTACATTGAATCTTTCAACTATTATACTTCTTGACCTGCAAATTCAATAACTGAAATTTTTAATTCCATTTGTAAATATGACTATACATATTTGCTTTATTTGTTTCCGAGAAATAATGATTTCAAATGAAATAAATAAATACCTCATAGTGAAATTTACCCATTTTTATTTGAGACTATATTCACATTATAAAATCCTTCTAAGCTAGATAATCAACAAGGTGTAATATCAAAAATACACTTTAGATATTTTAGAAAATATAATTGACCATCAAAACAATCATCATTAAGATTATGTGTTTACATAATCCATACTTACTATACAACATGTAAGCAAGTTCATACCATATATAATCCATAAAATACGTAACACAGTCAATTATCTCACACTCCAACTGTGAGAGACTATCTTTTGAAATTCCACTAACTATCTATGAGCTAATTACTTCCTTAAGGCAAATTCATCTATTTCAAACCATATTTTTCGTGGAATATTGTTGACTTCTAATACCTTATTTTATTTCAAATAACAATAAAATATCATTGATTAACCCTTACATACTCATAGATAGTAGAATTATCTTAAGCATAATTTTTATTCATAATTTATCAACCTCCTATGCTCCTACTAAATGGAGAAAATTATATCATCTACTATGCCCAAAAGGTTTTTTTTTCTCCTTTCCTATTGCTTCTAATCCTTCTACTTTCTCTTGTTTCAATAATTAAAAACAGATGATCAAGCCTTCGAATCCTTTATTGCCCACTGTGGATAATTTGTCTCTCTTTTCTCTCAAAGTTAACCTAGCTTTACGACAGATTAAACTAATAGTTTTGATCAATCTCTTGAGTCAAAACTCTTTCCTAAGTTATAAATTCTTAATCTCTTAACTTGATACCTAACTGCGGAAGCAATATTTAGTTCATTAACCCTAATGTCATAACTCACAACTTCCTATCTCTAGTTTCATATGTAAAGCTAAACAAAATTATTAGATCAGGTTTAATAGTTAAGGCTAGTAGTCAATTAAGATCCAAGATTCAATTTATATAACTAAGAAGTTAGGGCTAATAGTCATACACAATTATATGAAAAGCATTAAACACAAACAATTCTGAATAAAGACTAGGTTTTCAATAATATCAAAGAGAGTACTTAACAAATTACATGTCCACAAATTACAACAGATTCATCTCATGGCTCAATCAGTCTAAAAGCATGATAGAAATAAACAATATAAAAAGAAAAGAAAATCAAGAGTTTCGTAGTTGCCGATGTTGCTCTTGAATTTCTTTTCAATTGGTGTTGTTGTGCATACCGTATAGCTGCTTTCTCAATCGCTCATATTGTTGTGTGTGATGCCTTTGTGCATGTTTTATTTTCCCAAAACGTGATCCACCACACGTGAATACCTTCCTTGCTGGTTCTGCCATTCCTTTTATAATGCCCCACCATGACCTATTTTCTCACTTATGCACTACGTTGCTTATATATATGTAAAGAGACATGTTAGTTTTCTCTTTTTCAAGGCCAATGAAACACATTTCTTTTTCTTCAATGGTATGCCACGTTGTGGCTCTTTTTGTTGGTTATATAGCCATTGACCATTAGTACTAATAGATGATAATACACTCTTTGCCTTAATAAATTAAAAACAACAATTTATTTAAAATGACTTTAAATTAAATACTAAACTAATAAAAATAAACTAAAAATTTAATTAAAAGTGATTCTAAAAATAGTGTATGATTAACTGTAATCACCTATATTATGTGAGTGATAGACATACTCTATGGATGTGATGTTATTTAACATGATGATTATTTGATAGAGAAATAGTTGAATCTTTATTAAAATATCTTCTCCCACTATTTCTTAGCTTTGTATTTCTATAAATCCATTCTACCTTCCCATGTACATTTCTCATCATTTTCCATTATATATGCCGTATCAGAAAGCAACCCTAAAGCTAGAATTGAAGTAATCTTTATTAAAATATCTTCTCCCACTATTCCACCAAACCGTTTCTCCTAATCCATATATTTCTTAGCTTTGTATTTCTATAAATCCATTCTACCTTCCCATGCAATCTCTCATCATTTTCCATTATGGCGTATCAGAAAGCACCCCTAAAGCTAGAATTGAAAGATGTTGTGCTTGTAAAACCATCGAAGTCCATTCCTTCTTGTATTTTTTCTCTGTCAACACTTGACAATAAAGACAACAATAATAACCTTTGTCAAGCTGTTCATGTATACCGGCCATCAACAATTCATGATTCTGATTCGGGTTTCGACCCTTGTCATGTATTCAAAGAAGCACTCTCAAAGGCTTTGGATTATTATTATCCTCTTGCAGGTATACTTGTAAAAAAGAAATTTTATAATGATAAATGTTACTAATGAATTGTTATAGCATAAATTTATGTGTGTATCCAAACACTGTTTATTTATTTATTTATGCTTGTGACCACAGAAGAATGTCTCGTTAATGAATCATATAGGCACACTTTCTTATATCTTCAACTTCTATATTTCTTTCCTCAAACCACTAAACCAACTTCTCAATCCGTTTCCCAGGTAGAATAGTGAGACATGCCGGAGACGGAAGACTTAGAGTCGAGTTTGGTGTTGGTGGTGCAGAATATGGTGTTCCATTCTTAGAAGCATATGCTAATTGCACCCTTTCTTCTCTTCATTACTTGGACAATACCGACACAGATATTGCAAAAGACTTGGTGCTTGATATTCCTTCTCCTCAAGATAAAATTTACCCTTTGGTATTCATGGTGACAAAATTTATTTGTGGTGGTTTCACAATTGGAATGGGGTGTTCACATGTTGTTTGTGATGGATATGGTTCAATTCAAGTCTTCAAAGCAATTGTTGAACTTGCAAAAGGAAGAAGTGAGCCTTCTGTGATACCTGTGTGGGAAAGAGAGAGACTAGTTGGTTCAACAAGTACCAGCAAACAACCACTTCCACCATTACTTCAACCAAAAGAACCTGTTGCATTTTCACCTTTAGTTCAACCAAAAACAGTTATTAAAATCTATTGTTTTAGGGTTGAGAGTGAGGTGATAAAAAGACTTAAGATGAGTTTGATGAAGGAAGGTGATAGTGAAAGTGAACCAGTTACAACTTATGAGTCACTTGGTGCCTATGTGTGGAGGTCAAGAGCAAGAGCCTTACAACTTAGCACCAATGGAAAAACAATGTTGAATATGTTAGTTGGTATTAGACGCGGCATGAAAGGTTATGATCCTTTGCCTAAAGGGTATTATGGTAATACTACTGTGGATGGAAAGGTTGTGTTAAAAGTGAGTGAGCTCAACGAAATGCCACTCTATGAAATTGTTAAGTTGATCAAAGAGACTAAAAAGGTTGCTTCCACCACTGATTATGTCAAAAAGTCGATCAACACTCCGGAGACGGAGAATAAGCAAGGTTTTAGCATGGACGGTAGCGGTGCGGTAACGATTCTGACTGAGTGGAAGCATTTAGGTTTTCTTGATGAAAATAGTATAGATTTTGGAGGGTATGAATCAGTGAATTTTGTACCAGCACCATGCAGTATGTTTGCGTCTTTGGAAGGGTGCATTTTCGCATCTCCTAGTATACTTGATGATGATAATCCATCAATGAAAGGAGGAGTTAAGATTTTCACATCTCTCCCTGTTGCTGCCATGCCAAAGTTCAAGGAGGAAATTGAAGCTTTAAGGTTATTTAATTGAAATGGGAATCTATGGCATCTGTTGAAATTGCCTTAATGTTTTAGTTATGATATTACTTAATAAAAAACCAAATTAAGAGACGTTGATATGTTATTATTCAGTTATGATTTATGTAAGAACCAATTAGGTTCAATAAATAATATACTAGTCTCTTGACCCGTGCTATCGCATAGGTCTGATACAGTGTTAGTCATTTATATGTTAGTAGGAATGGAAAGACATGCTTTGTGTTGGAATGGAAAGATCTACTATAGAAATATGTTTGTGGTGTATAATGAAGAATAACAAAAATGCAAGTACGTACCCTCCTTGTGAGAATTTAATACTATTTTCTTCGGGCATCATAAATCTTAATTGCTACATACCTGCTAACACAGGAATGCACTACCCTCTAACAAAGCATAGCCGTTTTTTTCATACATTAATTAGGTGCACTGCTCAATGTCTACACAATTAACACGTGACGTAGTACAGAAGCGTAGGCTAGCAAGCGCTAAACCTAAATAGAAAAAAACTTGTTTGCAAGCGACAAATTTGTGAAAATAGGGTTCCGGAATCCACCAGAAATTGAGAAAACTCTCTAAAATAATATTGAATTAATAAAGTCTCTTTTAGGCTACAACTGCTAAGCTTAAATAGGGAAATAACAAAACCCTAATGGACCAAAAATAACAAACTAAAACAAAAACAAGAAATTACTAAAATTAGGCTAAAATAAAAATACTAAAAAAATACTAAAGGGCTGTTTGTTTCAAGGTTAAGAATGACATTCCCGGGAATACATGGTTAGGGAATGATTATACTCATGTTTGTTATGAGGTTGAGAAAAAAATATTCCTGAGTATAAAGGTTCATGGGAATGAAGTAACTTCTCATAACTTCCATTATTCCCATGAATTTATTCCCATGTAAAGAGATGGGAATGTGCATTCCCATGATATTCTGCATAGATTTTAAAATAAAAATTGTAACTTCCAATTTTCCCAAGAATGTCAAGTTATTTGTCAAACACTTTTTTTAACAAATTCCCAGGAATTAAATTTTCATATTTTCATTCTCGGGCATGTTATTCCTGGAAATAATTTGTGTTTCCCCAAAACAAACGCCCCCTAAGGAATCTCTCCTACATCAACATGTGCATTAAACCAAGCAAGATTCACATACATTTGAGGTTTTGTTGGCGCGCTAGGGCAATCAATTTGACTAATCAGATGGCTTAAACTTTTAATTAAGTAAGATTTGGATTATATTTTATTGATAAAATAATAAATGAATAATTTGTCTACTAAAGAAAAAGAAGACGAACAACAACTACAGAGGAAATGGAAAATGATCACCAAGGACAAGACAAGGTTGATCAAGTTTATAGGATATCGAATTCTATGGTCATTGAAAAGTCAACAATAGCATTGTTTTTGCAAAACTTATCATCATGGCTATCGTCTGAATATGACGACCCTGCAGATCTAGACATTTGATATATGTGTGGTTAAAATTACAAAGAAATAATAATGCAAACTATATTAAAAATAAGAAATAACATTGTTTGATGCAATACATTACAATGAAAATCACCTACTGTCCATTTGTTGAAAATAAGCTAAAACTACATCATTGCTAATTGTTAAAAAAACATCTCTTTCTATATAAGTTACAAGACGGTCATTTAGTCACTGATCACCCATTTTGTTACGTAGTGGACTCTTCACAACTTTTATGGCTGAAAAAACACGTTCAACACTTGCAGTTGCTATCGGGAAGAGAAAAACCAACTTCAAAAGCTTATAAATTAAATAATAACAAATGTGTTACACTTATTTGTTTCCACAGGTTTTGCACAAAGATTTGAAACTTTCGAAATTTAAAGACTAACTTGGGAATTTTGTCAAACTAAAAGGACCAAAAGTTGTATTTGGCCTTTTATTTACTTTAAGTTTTATGATCAAGTTCTTTATGCTTTGACTCCGCTCTATTTTTGTACCTCATATAAGGTTAACTGTTTTGATAAAGTGTCTTTTAATTAACTTTATATCGAAGAGACCTTTGGAAAGGACACAATTCACCCCCACACACACATTTTTTGTGTTCTCCACCACATTCGATTTATTTTAAAGAGCACTAGTTTTAGGGAGTTTGTTTTCTATTTTCAATTATATTTTGACTTTATTTATAAAACCACGAAGTGCTTGAAATGGGGTGTTTCATGATATCAATTGTTGTGCCCAGTTTGAGGTGAGCTCGAAGTGTCACATTGGATAAAAATGTGAGTTTGACCAATTTATAATTGAGAGGACTCATAATCTCAATGCATAAAAGTTTTGGGTTAAGATTTAATGTCAAACACACCTTTACACTATCTTTTGACCCAACGTGTTAATCTCCCGAGCTTCACTCATGGCCCAACATAAATATTGGTCTTTGTATTTCAATACATCATAGAATATTGCTCTTCTCCCAACATAAAACGCTCACTTCCAACCAAACTGCCCAAAATACCCCTGCGTGAGTTAACTCATGCAGGTGTATAACCCAACATGACTTAAGTCATGCTCGGCACATGACTTAAGTCAGCGTGAGTTAACTCACGCTGGGTTTTGTTATAAGAACAGAACAGCTTCATAAGAATTTCCAAAACTCCATTTGCGGTTTTGATCTCTATTGTTGCGATTTTCTCCCACCTTAAGTCATTCAACGCCAGTTACAATCACAAAATCAAGTAATTGCTTATTATCCTATTGCATTGTTTTTTTTTATTGAATTGTTAGATTTTTTTGGATAAATTGTCACATATTTAGGTTTTGTTGATTTTTGATGTTAGACGTTTATGATTTGATTGAATTGTTTGATCTTGATTAGAGTAGAAATTGTTGGTTAGAGTTGAATTGATTGAATTGTTGTAGAAATTGTTAGGAATTGTTGGGAATTCTCGGTAGAATTTTTAGGATTAGAGTAAGTTTTGATCTCCAATATTTGCATTATGTAGATATGTCTTAGAATCATGGTGATCTTCAGATGAAAAATGAGGAGGGTGAGAAGAAGAAAGCAAAATCGACTGTGACATGGCACAAAATCGAATGCGATGGTTCCGTAAAAAAAACAATTCGAAGATCTCAGTGTACAATTATTCCAGGCTGAGGAGGAGTGGAAGGACTTGTTATTTTGGTCCTAAACCAAAAGCAGGTGTCCCAGGAACTGTCGAGGACAACTCAATTGACTTATGACGAGGGAGATTATTACAAGCCATTACATTTAATCATCTCCCTCGTCACATAAGTCAATTGGGTTGTCATCGGCAGATCCTGGGGTACCTGCTTTTGGTTGAGGACCAAAATAACATGTCTTTCTGCTCCTCCTCAGCCTGGAATGAATGTACACTGTCACCTTCGAATTGTTTTTTTTACGGAACCATCACATTTAATTTTGTGCCATGTCACAGTCAATTTTGATTTTTTCTTCTCACCCTCCTCCTTTTTCAATTGAACATCACCCTGATTCTGAAACATATCTACACAAAGCAAATATCGGAGATCAAAACCTACTTTAATCCTAAAAATTCTACCACAAATTCCTAACAATACCTAACAATTCTTAACAACTTCTACAACAATTCAATCAATTCAACTTTAATCAACAATTTCTACTCTAATCAACATCAAACAATTCAATCAAATCATAAACATCTAACATCATAAAATCAAAAATCATAAATCAAAAACTTAAATATGTGGCAATTTATCCAAAAAAAATCTAACGATTTAATCAAAAAAAGCCAATGTAATAGGATAATAAGCACTTACTTGATTTTGTGATTGTAATTGGCGTTGAATGGCTTAAAGTGGGAGAAAATTGCAACAATGGAGATCAAAACCGCAAATGGAGTTTTGGAAATTCATATGAAGTTGTTTTGTTCTTATAACAGAACCCAGCGTGAGTTAACTCACGCTGACTTAAGTCATGTGCCGAGCGTGACTTTTATACACCTGCGTGAGTTAACTCACGCCGAAGTATTTTATGCAGTTTGGTTGGAAGTGAGTGTTTTATGTTTGGAGAACAGTAATATTCAAAAGGCACGCCACCAAAACCCCAATCAAAACCTAGAAAGATCAACCTCGGCCTAAAAACAACACAAACAAACCCATCCACCAAAAATCGTGAGCATCTAAATCCCCCACACAAATAACTACGGACAAAACATGTGGGTGACATTGTGGTGTCAATGTTACGTGACATTAGCCAACCACAACGTGATACTTTTTTTTTTCTTTCTCTTTGACAAGGATCTTTTGTTTTTTTGTTATTGTTTTAAATAAAGAGTGACACATGGCATTTTACGGTTGATCAATATCACATAACATTAACACCACAATGTCACCCTACTGAGAAAAGATTCTCTCCATTTGGTAAAATAAATGGAAAATGCAATTTGAAGAGAGATAGACACAAATATTGATGGTGGATCCTACCACTAAGTGGGTCTCATCATTATTAATTATTTTATACTTTTTTTCAAACTTTTTTGTATTTGTATCTCTCCAAATGAAAAAAAATGGAGATGAACATAAATGAAAAGGATCTTAACTCCGACGAAGTGTTGTCCAATATCTACCATTTTCAATAGAGAATTGACTCCTACTTATTGAAATTTAAAAATAAAATAAAAAAATCCTCTTCAATAATGTCGTATGACACTTGTTAGTTTGATCCTAATCTCTATAATAATGGGTTAAGATCCTCCCCATTTATAATAATAGCCTCATCACTTTTGACATGTAAAAAGCCTTCATCACTTTTGCCAGACATAGTCCCTTGAAGTCAGAACCACACGACACTCTAACATTGCAAAACATGCAGCCACGAAAACATATGTGGGACAAAATTTGCATGTGGCAGAATCGTGTGTTCTCCACCACCATAGCTCGAAGCAATGAAGATGGTGTCAATTTTCTTCCCAAAATGCCACAATTCAATCACACTCCAGCTCCCTACAATGGCCCTTCAGCATCTGATCTCATACAGAGAAGAAATCAGTATCTTCCCACTTTTGTTAACACCTATTACAATCACCCAGTAAGCAGTTTTTATCTCCCACAAGAGTGTTCTTTTCTTTGATGAAATGTTTTTGCATGAAGAAAAAAAAAACTATACTTATTTTACTTATTTTAAATGGTGACACAGTTAAATTTGGTGGAGGGTAAAATGCAATATGTGTATGATGAAAATGGTAGAAGATATCTTGATGCATTTGGTGGAATTGCTACTGTTTCATGTGGTCATTGTCACCCTGATGTTGTTGAAGCAATTGTTAATCAGACTAGGCTTTTGCAACATACTACTGTTCTTTATTTGAATCATAATGTTGTTGATTTTGGTGAGGCACTTGCTGCTAAGATGCCAGGAGAACTCAAGGTTTCTAATTTTTTTTTCTCGTTTTTTCACAGCAATTTAGTCCGTCGAATTGATCGAATAAAAATTAGTTTCTTAAATTAAAAAAGATCGATCAATAACCAAGTGATTAATGAACTTTTGTTAAGATGAATTGTTAGAGAGAACCCGAGTTCGAATTCTGGTTGGAACAATCCTTGCCAGGTTTTACTTACCTCTAGCCAAACATCGGATTACCAATGCTCTTTTCTCCTCGGAACCTAAGAGTTAAGACGAAAGATCAATTCATTCAGTCACTCAATCAACATATCTCTTTAATCAACATGTTCTATTGATTTGAATAGTCTCGCTTTGCATCAAGATAAGCATAAAACGTTTAGAATTGTAGTGCTAAATTTGGAAAAAAGAACTAAATTGACCAACATTTTTCAATTTAAGGTACTCAACTGGCAGAATCTTACAAATTCAAGGTCTAAAATGTTGATTTGCTCATTCTATTTTGCCACAGCTGGGTTATTTACTATATTGACGAAAATAATACATTTTTTTAAGGTTGTTTTCATCACAAATTCTGGGACAGAAGCCAATGAGTTAGCTTTGATGATGGCAAGGTTGTACACTGGCTGCCATGATATCATTTCCATTAGAAATGGTTACCATGGCAATGCAACCTCAACTATGAGTGTCACTGCGCAGTTTTATCACAAGTTTAATGTTGTACAGGTGACCCTTTTTCTCTTATAATGATGGTATATTTTGTGTGAAATAGTTCTTATTTAAATCTGTTATAACATAGTTAAGTTCACAAAAACAACTGCATTGTTGTTTTGCTGGGGTGCCAACATAGCTGAGTTGTCGGTAATTCATAATGATGCCTCTGTACTTTGAATTTTCGCCAAAAATAGTTTACAAAAACAAAAATAACTACTAATTGCATCAATTCTTATCCTTGTAATTGTTTCTATGACAGTAGACTGGAGTTCACCATGTCCTTAACCCAGATCCATATAGAGGAGTTTTTGGTTTGGATGGACCAAAATATGCAAACGATGTTCAAGATATAATTAATCATGGAACTTGTGGTCGTGTAGCTGGCTTTGTTGCTGAGGCCATTCAGGTAATACTGATATATGTCGTTTATTAATTGAGTTTAATTTTGATATACGGTTAGTGTAGAAGTTCTACACTAGTTATCGTTAAAGGAAAACGTTTTTGATGATCTGACAATTATGGTTGTTTGATAGTGTAAAAGATATTTACACCGGTGGTGTATATGAATTAAATTCTTATTAACGTATCAGTGTAACATAGAAATAAATATGATGGTACTTTCTCACTCTCATAAATTTGTAAAGGGATTCATGTTATTTAGTGAAAGGTTGATGCTTGACACAGGGAGTGGGTGGAGTGATAGAATTGGCTCCAGGTTACTTGCCTGCTGTTTATAGCATCATCAAAAGAGTGGGAGGTCTCTTTATAGCTGATGAGGTTCAGTCAGGTTTTGGTCGAACTGGTAGTCACTTTTGGGGCTTTGAGGCACATGGAATTGTCCCTGATATTGTAACATTGGCAAAGGTAACATCACTTCTTTAGTAGTAAGCAGCATTGGTGAGTTTTTGACACCATTTTCTAGAGAAATCAATGAAACTTATAGCAATGACTTGGCACATATATGCACCCTGGCACGACACTCATGTGAATCATTTAGAGTACAACCTTTTAGATTCTGTGAACACAAACTATACAAGACATGTACCATGATAATCAGCATCTCATGTCTAAATAATGCTTATGATTATACACAATCTTTGATTTCATATGAAGTTTAAGGAAATCTCAAATTTGTCTATGCTAATATTCAAAATGAACATTTTCTCTGGCTTAATAGATAGAAATTTTCACTGCTTATTGTATAACATTGTATGTATATTGCATTTAATTTCAGTACTACATTAATCCTGCAGTTTTATTTGGTGAACAATTATCGAGCCATCCTTAAATTACAGAAGTGTGGAAAGTAGTGCTAGCTTTTTTGAACAGTTAAACTAATTTGAATAATAATAATATGCTATGTAGCACAGATATTTCATATTGATGGCATGTTTGGTATCTGACATGTGTTAGAGTCCAACACCGACACATTTAGTTACATTCAATTACTTTCATTTTCTAAAAATATTACCGCTGTCCACATGTCAGTATCAATGTCGTGTCTGCGCTAGTGCTTCATAGATAATTTGAAATTCCAGTGACACTGTTCGAGAATATACCAATAGCCAATTATTCAGTACACCTCATGCCCTGCTAATCTTGGTTAATTCATTACATCTTTCTGTATTTTGTGAAACATTATTCATCGTCATCTCAGGGAATTGGTAATGGCGCACCTATTGGTGCAGTTGTAACAACTCCTGAGATTGCAAAAGTCCTGAAATATGCGTACTATTTTAGCACATTTGGAGGAAATCCTGTTTGTGCCTCTGCTGGATTAGCAGTTCTGAATGTAATTGAGAAAGATAAACTTCAGCAAAATGCATATGTTGTTGGATCATATTTAAAGGACCGTCTTAATTCACTAATGGAAAAGCATGAGAGTAAGCTTCCTTTTTTCCTTTCCATCTTTGGTTTGATGCATAGTGAGCAAAGAAATTTGGCTTATGAATGCTATCGCTAACATGATTTTCTTATTGCAGTAATTGGTGATGTACGGGGAAGGGGAATGTTGCTTGGAGTTGAACTTGTGAAAGATAGGAAGCTAAAAACTCCTGCGAAAGATGAAAATATGCAGATCCTCGAACAGATGAAAGGTCTATTTCTATTGCTTCTTTCCTAAGAATCACTGACATAGACACGACACGGATACTTACTGACACGTTGAAACCAGTAATATTTTGAGAAAATAGAATAACCAAATGTAGCCACATGTGTTTCCCTCGTGTCAGACACTAACATGTGTCATACACTAGATGCGTCTTCAATCTGAAGTGTCTGCTACGTAGCTTCTATTTGGTTCAAAATATTTTTTTAAAACAATAAAAACAAATTTCAATTATAGTACAGATAAGCAAAGGCTCAAGATGATCCTTGTCCAACAAAAATAAAGAACACTATCCACCAAATTACTACCAGAAAAAAAAAAATCATCTAGTAATTGCAATGATCCTTAAAGGCACACAAATGAGCATGTGTATCTGGTACAATTGTACAAACTATAAAAAATGTGTGACACAATTTTCTTAGCTAATATCATGGTGTGATTATTTTTCAGATATGGGAGTGCTAGTTGGGAAAGGTGGCTTTTATGGAAATGTTTTAAGGATCACACCCCCACTTTGCTTCACTAAGGAAGATGCAGGTTGATTGTCATCATTTTCTTTTGATTCCTAATACTCTATTTTGCTATTGTTATTTTTGTTAGCTAATTTAGACAATTTACTTCATAATTGTAGATTTCCTAGTAGATGTGATGGACTATACAATGTCAAAGATGTGAAGCAAATGCAATACTAATGGATGAAGAACTTGTTCCAATTCTGACTCCATACTTGGAGGTCCTATATAAAACCTGATGTAAGCCTAACATATGAGCAAATGTAATGTAAAAGCGAAATCAATAATGCACTTTTGGGGTTTATTTAATAAAAATGAAAAATTATTATAGACTTGGAAATTTGTACTAGCTATCTCCACAATTGTTCATACATCAACTCTAGCACAAGTGCACAACCGATCCAAGAATAAACTTAAAGAGTCTGTCTGGGAGTAGGGAGTTTATGAGGAGAGGGGAGGATTTTGGGAAAAAGGTTGAAAATTTAAGGGCTTTGGAAGAGTTTATATTTCTTCTTAATAGAAAATCTTTTCAAAATATGTGTTGGAGGAGGATTTTCTGAGAGTTTAAATAAATAATTTAAATCTAATATATGTTGTTACAACACTCTCATAACTAAAATCTCACTCTCAACATAAAATTCTTCCTCAAAATAAAAACACTTTCGTAATTAAAAATGAGTTTGTCTAACATGTGGAATGTGCAATATTGCACATGTTAAAACAATGAATAGTAGTAACTTTTTCTTAGAAAACAACAATTACTTATTCAAAAGTTTTATATTTCATATTAAATGTACAAGTTCCAATATTAAATTTCTATTTTAAACTTCTTAACATGTGAAAAATGGCTTAGGCGTGCTTAAGTCACCCTAATGGCCCTAGTTTGATTCTTTGCAACCTATTTTATCTCTTAAAAATAAAAATATGTACAAATTTGCACATGATAGAAAATTCATTAAAACTATATTAACATTAATATTGTGTGTCACTTTGTTAGAAAAAGAAAAAATAATTAATATAATTATTTATTAATTTATGCGGCATCAGTCAATCAATAAGAGAGAATGACATAGTTGCTGCATCTAATTAATAATTAGCATAAAAAATACTCCCTCGGGTCCTTAATATAAGAAAATTTTCAAAAAAAGTTTTGGTCCTATTTATAAGAAAATGTCACAACTTTTAAGGTGTAATTATTGTTTAAAAGACTTTTATATCTCTCATTTAATGATTGTCTTTTTAATAGTAGTGGATGTATTTAATGTTTCACAAGATTCTATAAGGATATGTTTGAAAAAATATTTAAAAAGTTACAACAATTAATGATAACATCCTTATTTATTAATTTTATTAGGTCTACAACAACTTAACCTAATAATTTCCCTCTAAATTGCTGCATTAGGTTAGCAGCAATTTAACCTAACAAATTCCCTATAAAATGCAGCAATCCCTAATATTTCTCGTCATTGATGAGTTTTTCATTCATATCATGTTGTGTCATCGTTTGTATATATCTATTGATTCTGTAGACTTTTTTTTTGACAAGTTGTTGTACACTTATTTAATTCCTTACAAACAAAATATATTAATTTTCATGCAAACTCGGCTACCCTAATAGTATAACTTACTGATGTTTATTATAGTTGATAGGATCTGTGCGTTGCACGGGTCGAAAGTCTAGTTATTTTAATGTTTTTTTGTTTTTCTTCTTATAATAAGGACCGGAGAAATTAAATGACTAATTTACTGATATAACACTAGATAAATAAATAAAAAGTTAAATTATGTTTTTACATCCTATAAATAGATAACTTTTTGTTTTAATCTATCTAAAAATTTCTTTCATTTTTACTTGCTAGAAGTTTTTCATTTTGGATGACATGTGGATTAAATTAAATAAAAAACCTAAAAATGGTCGAAATTTTGAGAAATTTGTAATCCAAATTCACATCCTTGTACTGAACTCGTCACTCAACTGCCCGGAATACGCAGCCGCACATCGTCGTCCGCCGCCATAATCGGTGAGCTTGTCCCTCCATATTTTCCTTTTTTTATGTATTTCAACTATTTTCCTTCTCTCTCTCTGTTGCAATTGAGTTCTTGAATTCATGAGTTAGTACTTTCACATTTTCTACTCTTTAATGTGCATATAAGCTGTTTGTTAAATGTTCTGTTTGGATTATTTGTTGAAAACCCAAACTTGTTCAACTTCAATTAATACAAAATTCTCTTAACTCTTTTTTCATTTTACATTGAAGGGTTAAATTAAAGGAATTTGATATTATGGGGACTGAAACTGAGTCAACAGATAACTCTCTCATTCTCATCAAACAAGGAGCTGAAGCTGTAAGTTTAATTCACACTCATTGGATTTTCAGAATTAATTCAGCACATACCCATTATGTAAAAAAACAAATTTTTCTTGTTTTATTTTTATGCACACGCCTTGTTAATTTAAAATTGATTCATGGGCTATCTTTAAAGTTTCAATCTTTCATTGTGGCATTGTTGTTAGGTAAGGTAGCTGCTATAGCATATACAGAATTTGAATTGAACAAATTACTATTGTTTTGTGATTTGTGATATACTATTTTGTACAAAACGTTGTCAAACAGCGGCACTGTGGCATTGTTGCTTAGCGAAATTTGAACAACCGCTATTTCTTACTATTTGTGATTGACAATAATGGTTTTGTGAATTTGAAGGAAATTGAATTTGCAATAGCTTATGGTTTTTAATTTAGTTTTGTTGTTGTTGTAGAGGGTTTTTGAGACTTCTTTTGTAGGAAGAAGGTCTGTTGTCAAGGAGAGATTCTCAAAGAAGTACAGACATCCGACTTTGGATGCTAAGTTGACACTCAAGCGCTTAAATGCGGTACGCTTAGATTTAGATATCAGTTTGATTTTTATTTCTGATGAAGTTAGGTCCTGTTTGGATAAACTGCTTAATTGAACGTATATCGTATAAGTGTGTAGCCTCTTTCTGTAACAAAAATAAAATAAAGTCAAACTTTTTTTATATAAGCCATAAGTTGTTTTCATAAACTATACTGCCAAGTTTATGGAAATAAGCTGAAAACAAGTTATAGACATGTCATGAGCTGTTTCCATAAACTCTTTGAAACAGTCTCATAAGTACTTATTTAGTAGATAAGTTATGTCTCATTGGATGTTTTCAATACTTTGTTCCGCCAATTGATTGCTGGAGTAGGAGGCGAGGTGCACAACAAAAGCAAGGCGACTCGGTGTTTGTACTCCTGTGCTGTATGCTGTGGATCCTGTATCGCACACTTTAACATTTGAATTTGTTGAAGGACCTTCAGTCAAAGATGTATTTCTCGAATTCGGATCATGTGGTGTCAATGAAGAGCGCCTGGGAAAGATTGCATCCCAAATTGGTGATGTAATTGCAAAGTTACATGATGGTGGTCTTGCTCATGGCGATTTAACAACATCAAACATGTTACTAAAGAATGATACTGATCAGTTGGTGCGTTCATTCATTTCTTAGGTCCTGAAATTATTATTTATTACATTTACTTAGGTTATACAATATGAGAAATATCATTAACTTTTGTTACTGCTGTGATGTGTATTTTATGTAGGTTCTTATTGACTTTGGTTTGAGCTTCACTTCAACTCTACCAGAAGATAAAGCCGTCGATTTGTATGTTTTAGAAAGAGCCCTTGTTTCGATGCATTCTTCATGTGGTAATGTGGTAAGCCAACTTCTCATTTTCCCAATAGTCCTAATTGTTATAGTGTTAAATACTAAGGATATAAAAACAGGGTCTTATTTGTCTGTTATGGAAATTTGAATTGAAGTGCAAGTATATTTTAGTTCTCCAAGTTCAAGGTCTTACACTTTCCTTCCCTCAACTTTTGTGTAGAGGCTATCTGTCATGCTTGTGACTTTCTTCGACCCAAAAATCATTAAGTGGATAAAGCTTTTATTTATTTTCCTGTTTTATACTATTAGAATTTTATAGTTTGTGCACTCAAGGTTGATTTGAAATTTTGAACAAGAACTTTAGGACAAAGCATAATTATAAGTTATCCATTTGCACTAAAGCTGATGATTTTAAATATCAATACCATGGGATATATATAGGCCGAAAGCAATAAAGACTGTTTATATTGGTTTATCTCACGAATGAACTTGCCATTATTAACCAACAGTTACGCCTTCCTATGTACCAAATGAACTTGATTGCATTTTTTATCTGACAAGGCTGAGACTTATTCCATCCCTCTCATATTATATGTCACTTTTGTAATGTCGACTCTTAAAATATATCACTAGAATATCAAGGTGTTATTAACCATTTTCAATATCACCCTATTTACCTGTATCTATAACAAGACCAAATATTTTTAACAATAGATAATGCAAGGCAGAGTAAGTATTAACAATAGATAATGCAAGGCAGAGTAAGTACTATGTTTTTTTTTTGGTACAAGAGTAAGTACTATGTTATTTAAGAAAGATTGGAAGACTTGTTCTGCTATAATATAGTTTCTATACTGATATTGATTATTGAAATTTGTCTGGATAGATGGATCAGATACTTGCTGCTTACCGCAAATCATCGAAACAGTGGTCATCCACAATGAACAAGCTTGCAGACGGTATTGTCTTCCATCTAATATTGTTTTAGTATTGAGACATTTTCTTTAATAGTACTTACCTCCGTACATTTTCTTTAATAGTACTTACCTCCGTACATTTTCACAACTTGTAGTGCGACAAAGAGGACGAAAGAGGACCATGGTTGGATGATTCTGAGTTTCATTTCCTTACTGTAGTAAAAAAGAGGTGACAATCAATGAATGTTATCAACATAATTTATATGTATTTCTTATATGCACATCTCTTACAAATTAAAAATCGCAACATTTGAACTTTGATTGTCATGTCCGAATTTTGTGTGTAACAAAAACTGAACTTTTCTGAGAGCTTATTTTGATATCTACACGTCAATGGTTCAAAGGGTATGCTTGTTACTATATTGGTTATTGATCAATCTGTAAATAGTAGATTTTGAAGGTGAACAAATTTTAAGAAAATGCTCAAGTATTGCTGTTTCAAGGCTTGAATCTATATCTCAATTAAGTCTGCAACTTGATTAGCTTCACGGTGAACCTGATTGAGAGCACCGAGACAACCTTCAAGTAAGTTAGAGTACCTGAAGATGAGATTACCAACATGATCACGCAAGGCATCACCACAGTATGGATGTAATTTTGGATGCCAAAAAATGCCAACAGTATAGTCAAATGACAATTAAGAACCTTATGTTGTTCTTAAAGGTCTTTGACTTATGTTTTTCTCAATTATATTAATTTTCAACTTTTACTTTAAAAAATCATGTGTTTCTCATTAAAGATCTAGTAGACCGACAGAAAGCAAATCAAGATCCTTTGTTTTCTTAGCTGAGTAACGTTCTCTGTAAATATGTGCAATATACTTAGTTACCTTTCATAATAGGTACCATTTAATATATTTTTTTATATTTATTAAATAAATATTTTTGCTACTTTATTCGTACTACTAGGTATTTTATTGCACACTAACGTCACATATACTAAAAGATAGTTTCGGTTCATACATCTTACTCGTTTAACAGTGCTTGCAAAAATAAGGGGGAAAATGCATAATACCTTGGATATGTGAGCTTCTCCAAGTATCAAGAGTCGATTTATAAATAATGTTTTAGTAAAAAAAATCTCAAACAATGTTATTTAAGAATTTAATTGATATTATAGTAAGAATAAACTTGAGGAAATCATTATTGATTCTAAACATATAAGATGCCAGTCACCTTGAAATAAAAATGTTGAACGAAACATACTTTTAAACTCTTCAAATAAAATAACTTATAATAGTTTTGTTGAGGAGTTTTTCATCTTTCTTCTCCCATGAATCAACAACCATCCTTTCCATAACACCATCGTTCATCACGGGCAGTGAATGTTTAACCAACATTGACTATTATGGCACATGCCTCTACTTGCTGGTCTGTGACCTTCAGCAACACTATCCTCAACGCAAATCAATTATTGAGCCATGAGTCACATTGCTTGTAACCTACCCACAAGACCAAAACTCCCTGACTCCAACTACACAATCACAAAGATAAACATCTTCTCCAACCACCAAACTTTTACCTTCTCATATATCTCAATTTCATCCCTACAACTGCGGCATAGACATCCCGTAATCAACTACTACTGGAACACAACCACAAGAGGCTGCTGCACTGAAGTCATAGCCTGTACGTCGCCTTAAAAAGTTACTTCTTAAACTGACTTTACGCAACATTTGGTTCGACGGAGAAAAGGAGAGAAGGGGGATTGTTTTACTTTTATCGGAGGAGAGATTGGAATTAGATTCATTTTGATCAAGTAAAGAGCAACAGAGAATGAGATAAAATAAAAAATAAAAACTATCATCTGGTTAATAAACGGAGAAGAATATGTTTCAAACATAAATTTTATATTTTTTAATAAAGATTTTTTAGATGTACAAAATCTGAATCAAACACTCATTACACTGCCTTTGCGAACAAGATTAAAAGTAAATTAAACAGATTAGTGGATCATACAAATAGTAATCCAATTTTATCCTATCCTATGATAATATAGCTCATGACAATAAGAAACATCAATATTATTATGGATGACAGTCGGAACACATCTCATTGGTTGATTTTTTTTTTATAACAATACATCTGATGTCTGTCATCGCATGAAAGGAACTAACCCCCTTATTTCTGTTCCATTCCCATTGCACAGAAAGTAAATTTTCTTCCAATTATCTTCCGTGAATGCTTCACGGCGAATAAGCCTTTGCCTGTCAAATATGAAAACACAAGAAAATCAGGAATATGAAACACAATTTTCAAGGTATGAAATTTGTATGCGTTTCAGTATCAATCAAAAAAAAGGTAAATGCAATATTCTTTCAAAAGATGTTAGGTAAGCAGGGGCGGACCTGAGCAGGGCAGGGTGTGGCAATAGCCACACCACACCAGCCCAGGCCCAATTGTTTTAATATATTCTTTTGGATCAGTACAGTCACTCAACAGTCAATAGCCTAGCCCACCACGTTCTCTTTTCTGATTTCTATTAGTATCAGGAAATGTACCTCATACCCCAAAAATTATACTCCTACCCCTACAAACTATTGAAAATACCAATTTTAACCCTTTCAAAAATCATACCCACTCACCCCCTCACTCCACTTTTCCCGAAACGTTTTTATCTTTCTTATCTTCTTGAAATTGAAATTGAATCAAGATAGTGAGAGTAGTAGAGATAGCAGTACTAAAATTTAAATTCATTTTAGCTTTTAGGTTTTGGTTACTGAAATTTATTAAATTTAAGACAATTTTTTTTTTTGCCCCAGTGATATTGCGAGTCCAGGTCCGCCCCTGTAGGTAGGTAGTTTATTTCTCTAACTGTAACCAATGTATGATAGATCCTAGTTATCATAGTAAAAAATAGAAAATTGATATACTAATACTAGAGACCAAATATTAAGGCAGGTGTAATTCAAGATATGAATGAAAATAACACTTCTACTTAAGGACTAGAAAAAGATATAAATATACAAGGACATTAATCCATTGATCATTTGTTGAAGAAACACTTCAATATCTCAGATGTATCTTCTATACTTACCGACAAAACTATAAACTTACAAGTGCATATCGGAAATCTTCAACAATGATACATTACCAATAGGAAAAAGAAATTAAGCAGATACAGAATTAGACTGGTTAATTTATTAAATGATGTCTTTTCTATCTGCTATACACTAGAAACTTTTATTTTGTGCCATAAGTAATGCTATCAACCTGGAAAACAGAGACTGTGTAAGCATACCTTAAATAATAATGACAAACAGTCTCGGCTTCCTCTAAACTGTATCGAGGAAACATAGCACGAGCATCTACCGGTACATCCGGTAAGTCTTTACGAAGCTTTCCTACAGCTGTTGAATGAGAGAAAGCCCCTACCATCATATCATCATGCATCATTGACCTAAAAGCCTTCACCTGCAATCGTAAGCAGAAAGCATATAATGGTTTCCACCAAAGTCAAACAGTTGACCTATGTAATATTAAGAAAGTCATATTAAAATGCCACATAATAAAGCTCTCTTTCCCAGAGAAGTAAGTTTACAGTAAAAAGAAAAGAACGCATGAAAATATAGCATATCTTCAAGAACAGAATTTTTATCAATAAAAAATGTATAGGTGACATTGTTCTAAAATATAAAGAAGCAATGTACTAACCATTGTAAGTTCTTTAGCATGTATTGGCCGACAAGAACGAATTGTAACAGGCTCCTCATACTCACTGAATGTAAACCAGTTATTATACTGAAGACAGGCAATCACAGCAAATAAGATAAAAATATAGCATAACCCAATATTGAGAAAAGATAATTTTAATGAATGATCATCATTTTAACATCAAGGAATATGTTTCTCACTTGATCAATTGCAATAAGAACAGGCATGTTTTTAACAAGTGATAACTCTTTCCTCAAACGAACTACCACTCCAACAGCTGCATGTGTTTGTTCAATGCCAGTCTTCACCAGCTCATATAACATGGTACCTTCAGGAATTGCCATTGAATCAACATCTTTCAACCAACCAACCCCAGCACCCTCACCTAATGGGATTGGATCAAATATTTGGCATGGCAGTTCCTTTAAGTAGGATTCATTGTACTTCAAGAAATCCTGGAAAAAAAATCATCCAAAACATTCAAAGTTACTCTGGGTAATGAGCCGAGGACGCTGGTAATAGAATGCTGTTAGTCGTAAAAATCGTAAGCATCACTAACATGCAATATAAGTAAACAGCCAAAAATTAAATATACAAACAAATAAGTAGGAAAATAACCTTTTCCTTCTTCAAAATCATATTATGAAATTTTCTTTCTTAAACATTATATGTCTAACTGCCTATATGCGTATAGGTTTATCACTGTACTAATATAGTAGCCTGGTACTAAAAAATTTACATGGCATGTGGGTATTCATTCCTCTAGCCTGCATAATCATGACATTATGTATACAAAACCATAGCATCGGTGAAAATCAACATTCCCTCCAAGTAGGCAGAAAAAGAGTGTGTGTGACAGCAGTTGAGTGAAGAGAGAGATCAAAGAAAAATGCACTCATTCTTTCTTATTTCCTAAATATAGTTCATTTCTAAGCATTGGCAATGTATTTCTTATAGGTAAATTATCAGGTCAATTTGACAAACTATGGAAATGTAATGAAGGTGCCCAATGACACTGGAGTAACCAGCTACTTGAGCAGCGATAATAAAGCAGTTTACAACCATCCTATGCAACTCTCTATAAATTGATTTGTTGTTGCTAAAGCATCATCAACAAAACAAGTTGTTTCATTCATTTCTCATTGAAACCTTCTCAAAACTGAACTTCCAACTGAAAAGTGTATTTAGCATAGCATATGCAAAAAAACATACAATGAAAGCTAAAAATAGTAAAGCTCATAATCTTACTTTGAGGACATTCTCAGCCTGGACAGGTGTATCCCATAGCCCTGTTTGCGGATGCTTATAGAAAAATCCTCCATGAGTCCATTCTTTTGCGCTAGGAACATACAAAACCAACCAACCTTCTTCTCTAGCCCACTGAACAAGCATTGCAAGCGCAATGCTCTTCCCACAGCTAACAGGACCATCTAAAACAACTTGCTTCCTAACTTTGACCCCTACAAAATTTAAAAAAGATTCAAGTCGAGCCTCAAAATGAATTTAGCAAACACACCAATATGTATACATCAACATTGAAAGTAATCGAGTAAGGCCTGTTTAAATTGGCATATTTGAGTTTACCCAAGCGCTTGTGAGACTTCTTAGTAGAGCTTATAGAAACAGCGTATAGCTTATATATGAAAAAAAATTGACTTTATTTTTTCTTTTGTTATAGAAATATACCCTGTTTGGATCAACAACTTATAGGCAACTTAAAACACAAGCACTTACAATGATAAGCACTTATGAATAAGCTTAAAGTTCTTTCTTTAGCAAAAGATAAAACTAAATTAAATTGTTGTTGTATATGCTACAAGTTGTTTTCCTAAGCTATCTTGGAAAACTTATGAAAATAAGCTGAAAAAAACTTACGTAAAATGTACAACAACCATCGTGTTTCTACGTGAATCAAACAACATCGGGTTTCTATCAGAAAACATGTCTTTCTCCAACTCATTGATCTCTAGATCCTTCTTGATAGTTTCTCTAATAGTTTTTCTAGGTCTTCCCCTACCTCGAGTGATTTGACTCCCGTCCGACCAATCTACTCTCCTAACTACAATACAACATCCACATGTCTTCTCTCTACATGCCCCACCCACCTAAGTCTAGTTTCTACCTAACAGTATCTTATGCTGTTTTATTAGTTCTCCCAAACAGCGTCGCAAAGCTTAAGTTGGTAGATAAGCTCAAATAAGTCAATCCAAACATACCCATATAGTCTATACATATGCACTTATAAGAAGATAAGTGTTTATTGCGCTTCATTAAATTGTTCATCGAAACTTGACTTAATTCAAAAGTATAAACGCAAAAACCGCACCTTTACCGTGTGGCGACCACAATGGCGGATCAACAACACGCCTAAAATTATCACGAAGATCCAAAAAGCTCTGACGAACAAGCAAAGCAGTTCTCATAGAATCCTTAAATTCCTTCTCCATACCCATCGGCAACCCTTCTGGCAAAACAGCATCCAATCCCTCCTTCCTGCAAATCAAAAACAACCCAGAAACACAAAACCCAAAAAAAAGTCAAAAATTGAAAATTCAACTACACACACAACCTGTTCGACAAAATGCCACAATGAAAAACAAAGCTTAAAACGAAAGAGAGAGCATGTACGTGAGGTTGAAGTAAGTGCAGGTATCGTTGTTGGTGAGCTTAGATAAGGATTTGGCCGAAGTGAAGAGACGTCGGCCATTGGGGCCCACATTGAGTGATGGGTTTTTTTCGTCGGCGGTGAGATTGCGGAGACGTTCTTGTTCGTCGAAGAAGATGTCGGCGGTGGCGGAGGGGGTGGTGGCAGGGGTTTTGGAAGTGGGTTTTGAGGGTTTTGTGGGCTTTGTTGGAGATTTAGAAGAATAGTTTAGAGATGAGATTGTTGGTGTGAGGTTTTTAAGGTATGAATGGTGGTTTTTTGCTGCGGTTTTTGTAATGTGCCGCAACATTTTTGTTAAAGTTTTGGCTTCTCTAATGAATCAAAGAGAAAGAGTGAGAGAGATTTTGCTATGGAAGAGAGCTACGAAACTGAGAGAAGAGGAGAAGAAGAGAAGAAGAGAACAGAGATTTTGCAGAGAAAATTGATTCTTGGGCCACGTGTTTTATTTGTTGAAAAATTGCTCATTCAAACCACGAAAAGGACTTTAATACCTCCGACGATAGTTAAATGTCGTTTGATACGTCAATTAACTGCCGTTGATGTAATAACCATTGATTGCGAGCGACACTTAACTGACGTTGGGTTTTGGTATACATAGAAACAACATTTATTATCTCTACAACATAACACAAATAGTCTTTAATTTATAAATACAATTCGTAGAAAGAGTACAACCAATTCACCTACAATACTAACACCACTACATTATCATTCATAATTCAATAACATTACATTAATTCGACATTACATTAACAATACACGGATGACTGAAATCCAACAATAGTGCAGCTTTTGTGATTCTTTAGAACATATTACACATCAATACATTAAAAAAACTTTAAAACCATGAAATGACACCAAATTTATGTTGACCATTTGGCCAGTCGCAGTTGGAACGAACACAAAGATATAACTTATTATTTTCAACAATCAATCCAAATATGGATGTTACATCACCATCATTACAAATAACCTAAGAATAATAAACATTTTTGCAGAAGTCTTCATCTTTATCTGCCTCCAGATCTACACATGGTACTTGTACAAATACTTGAGAGGTAGTTTGATTTTCACATGATAGACAAAATATTTGTTAAGTTGCGTCTTCAACTCATCTAACTTGTTAGTCGGGTGTAAAAAAACCTTAGTTGTCTTCTTGACAGCGGAGTTTCAGACATTAGCATCAACTTTTCCATCCTGAGACACAATTCACTTGACAGAAGTAGATACAAAAGCAAATATTATAATATAACGAAATGAAAGGTAAAGTAAATTAGTGATCAAACATAGACATATATTTATATAAAATGTGATGCAATAATAACTATATAAACTCCTGGTGATTTGTCCACCTTATAAAAGTCATATATTTATGTATTTTATATAATGTTTGTTCCTAGTGTTGTTTGTTTATTGTTTCCTCTTCTGTTTGTGAAGTAGGACTCAAAGGGTTTTTTTTATTGAGTTTGTATTGGTGTTGAGGGGCCATTTGTTATAAGGCCTTTGTATTCTCTTTTTCTTTCTTTCGCGGGTTAAGTGCATCTTGTGCTAGCCTTCCTTAATAATATTTGTCGATGCAAAAAAAATATGTCGATGCAATATCTAACAAAAAAATATGAAGACCAACAAAAAAGTATCATATCCTATCTAGTGAAACATCATCTTCATCCTCTTGAATAACTTCAAATTATTCATTTTCTTTTGAAGGAGTATTGCACAAAATTGGATTGAATTGATTTGATTCTTTTTTCGACGGTTTCTCTACTTTAGAAATGAGGTCTTGGGACAAACTTTGTCCAAAAACTCAAATTCTCATGACTCAGCCTCACCAGTCTTGTATAGCTTCCACTCCATACACGATGATGGTATTGGACAACCATCTTTCAAAACAAAAAAACATGAAGGAAATGATCTGGAACTAATATGAGGCTCGTGATGTGGGCATGTGGGTTAAGTGGTGTACTACCTCTAATTGAGAAAAAGTCTCACATATACCGAGTTTGGGATTTGTCAACTGAACTATAACTCTATTGTAACAAGTTGTAACAATGTGACTCGTGTCTGATTATGTCACCACTTTTCATTATATGCAGTTCCACCACTATTTTTGGGAGGAAAAAACCATTCATGAAATAGTTAAGACGCTCATCAAACCCATATATTCGTATATAGTCACTCTTTTGAGATTGCAACTATAGAGTAAGTGCTCACCGAACTATAGGATGACTCTCTTCATCCATACCTATGTGTGAGCTACAACCCGAAATCCACAATTACCATCTCATTTAACATTCACAATTTTTTCAATATATGGTCTCATGAACTTTGGCATATGAACAATATATGGTTAAAGGTGTCAAGTGAAAAAGGCGTCAATAACTTATCCAATGATTCAATGCAAAACAAAATGAAAAAAAAACGTCAAAATTTAAAAACTGGGCACCTAACGGCAGTTAACAACCATTTGCTCGCAGTTGCAGATAACAATAGTTGGCTCGCAACGGCAGTTAATTGCCGTTACTTCTAGGCTGTCATAAAACAAAAGTTTGGCAGAAAAATGCAACAATGTAAATAGGTTAAAAGATGTATTATCTGTTTATTGACATCAAATGAGTGTAGAAACTTTCTATTAATTCTTCTCCAATAATTTGAGACCAATTTTTTTCACCCAAAATTCGTATTTGAGGGTTTTTAGAAGGTATAGAGAAAGAAAATGGTGAAATAAGAGTGAGGTGGTATAGTCTAGGCCTAATACTCGAAGGATACCAGCAGCGACGGTTAACTGGCGCTGGAATCATTTAGTGAGCGGTTGTTAATTGTCGTTTGCGGTATTAGCGTGTTTTCGGGTGTTAAAGAGCAATTTTGAAAGTAAGAAAAACAATTTTTCATCTGTTAGGCCCAATCATTTTCATTGAGCTATATAGCCCATACTATCTTTCTGTTTAAAGTTTGTTGGTTGCTCTCTAGGCACCTAGTAAACGTCGAACAATAATTAACTACCGTTTAGAAAATATATTTACCAATCTAAAAGGTGTCAAGTGACAATTAATTACCGCTCGGTCGTTGCCTGTGAGCAATCAATAAATGTCTAAAGAGCAATTGTCTTGAAGTTTCCTCTTCCCCATGTTGCTTAAGGACCCACCTCAAATTTCAAAAGTGTCTCTATTAGGGCATATTGGAAGTTATCTTACATTTAAAATTTACTAAACTCTAACCCGTGCGATGCACGGGTTTTGTAAAGTTTCATATATAAAATATTAAATTGGCTATATTATTACTTGTAGAGTTGCATATAAATTCATAAAGAATCAAACTAAGTGACAATTGAGAGTGATCGACATGCACAATCTCAAAGAAGCAAATTAACAACATTTAGATTGCATCAACAAAAATGAATATGGAAATCAACAAAAATGAATATGGAATCAAAGTCATTACTTTGCCAAAACAAAGTAATGTTATAGTCTACTGTAGCGATTTTT
>Ga0228710_1001429_pt1 | contig 35778 bp, 26 predicted proteins | sample MedpolnodulmetaG_FD_177995 | JGI IMG/M metagenome (GOLD analysis project Ga0228710, IMG submission 177995) | Root nodule microbial communities from Medicago polymorpha collected in Santa Monica, California, United States - pink nodules | ecosystem: Host-associated > Plants > Roots > Nodule...
AAAAAAGAAATTCATAACATGAAGAGAGAAATGTGAAAATACTTAAATCTATATAAACTAAAGCTACTTCCATGAAATAGAAAAGTAAAGAAAAAAGATAACGGAATAATAGTGTGTATGACAAACTAAAAAGTAAAAAGCGTAAAAAACATTATGATGGTAATCAAAATACAAAAAAATAGTTCTTGTTCAAAAAAGAAAATACAAAGAAATAGTTTTCTCTTTGTCAAGATGAAGATAAATTGTGTTTTTAGCATTTGATTGGTATATATTTATAGGCCGGAAATATCACTCTTTGAGCGCCCAAAACTTGTTCAAAATCAACCAAAAATTTTAGAAATTAATTGACATTTAATTTACAACTTAAATAGTAGCACCAATCAATCCTTTTTTTAAGAAAATATGACCACCAACTAAAATTCAACTTTTCATGATTAGCGAAAATATGTGACTTTTAATAGGTTTAATGCAATATTAATTGGTAGTAATTGTTTTTATTTTACAGACCCCTCGTAGTAAGTTTAATAATTTCCTCTTTGCTGATATTTCTAGGGCTATGGTGTGACACAATTTTGTTCTACGTAAAATAAAAAGAACCGTAAAATTAATATAAAAAAAAAAACATGATATGCTTATATTAATTTAACAAAAATATGTATTTTGATTTGTTTAAGCAACCTTTCTACGTGCTATTATTTAATTAAATTTGAGCAGATGTGTATTTTGAAAGTATGCACAATTTTTTTTTTTGAGGAAGCATGCACAATATTCTTGTTTCTGCATTTTTCGGTAATTGGGCATAATGTTTTCAATTGGTAGTAAAACACATTTAAATTTGAATTCATTGAAATTAATGAGGAATCCTAATGAGAATTGGGATTTATGTTGAAATAAACAACCAAATGTTTGTTCAAATAAAGAATTAAAATAAAAAATATGTTTAATATCATTTAATACTTAATGTCGACATAAAAGAGGCTAATGGGAAATTTAATCTTGCCAATTAACATTGCCTTTTGTAGATTAGTGTCATGAAAATTGTTAAATTTAATCGTGATTTACCAAATGGCACAATTGCACATGTGGATAGGCTAAAGAGAAGCAACATTTAATTTTGGGCAATGTAAAACATTTGCAATTGTATATAATATATATAGATATAGATTGTTTTCTCTCTAAAAAAAAAAGATATAGATTGTTAATTAACAAACCAAATATAAATATTAAAGGTACATCATAATAAATCATGAGTTTGTTAAAATAACATATCTTGATTTTATCGTTCTACATTTTACTGCCACTGTAATACAGAGAAACCAATGTTAAAAACATATGATACGTGATAATAAAGAGAAACAATGTTAGAAACCAATGTTAAAAACATTTGGAAGAGCACAAGTTCTGGTTGCTTAACTCTTAAGGATGCTTTCCTACATAATTCTACTTCAGGCCAAGGAGTTAAATGGACAAAGCAAGTGTGGAATCAGGACATCCCTCCTTCGAAATCAATGACGAATAGAGGTAGAAGCATGGCATCCATTTGCAGCATCTGTCATGCTTGTGCTGAGACATCCATTCACTTATTTCTGCATTGTCCTTTTGCTTCAAAAATGTGGAACTGGTTTTCATCTATTCGAGTTTTCCTTGCACTTTAATGAGGTTTATGATATTTGGAATGTTTGAGATAGAAGATGGACACCTCAATGCAAGCTAGCAATTACTGCTTGCCTAATCAACATCCTCAACATAATTTGGTACACTAGAAACCAAGCAAGATTCCATGATAAGGTTATTCATTGGAGGTCAGGTATTAATCTCATCATCTCTAGCACATCAATTACAGGAAACAACACAAAGAAAAATTCATCTATGGACATGACAGAATTTGTCATCCTCAAAGCTCTAAGGATCAACATTCATACCCCAAATGCTCTTGTTATTAAGGAGGTAATTAACAACCAAATCATATTGCCTTAATATGTTTCCATATTTGAATTTGATTGATTTATATGAATTAGTATTATCATAACCAAATACATTAGTAATTTCACACAAATAAATTCTACTTTTAAAATGCAGCAATTTAAATCGAGTTAAATATACAAAAAGAGAAGGGGGCAGTGGATAACGGTGATTAGAGTAAACAAGTGCGATAAACCATTTTTTATTAATGATAATTCAAGATCCAAACACCATATTTTAACACAAAGTTAAAACTATGGCCTAAACCCTAAAAGAAACTTATACCAATTTAAATCACTATTAATTTCCTTAATGATGACATTTGGGCTCAAATGCAAGTGGTCCAACAGAATAAAGTTTTACAGAAACACCCTTAGACATTGATCGCTTCACAGGTTTAAGAAGAGCTCCAGTAAGACCACCATGAAGATTTGAGGGTTTTAGTACTTTTGGTGCACTAACCAAAACAACATTGCATTGGCGAGTTGAATAACCTGCAACGTTCTTTGAGCCTCCAATATAAAAGTAACCTTTCTTATCCGTCTTGGCTTTAAGGACCAACTTGTTTTTGGTGTTGTCGCATCGGAGATTCAAAATGGCACCTTCAATTTTTAAAACAACATAACAATGTCATAGTCTTTTAGCAACAAATTACACATAATGTTGGAGAAGGTTTTGGTCATAATTCTGATCAAATAATACATGGCAAATTGGACATACACAAATAAAAAAGGTAGAAAATAAAATGTGCATTTTGTAGGCAAAATTAATAACTGTGTTTTGTGTGAGTATAGAAGTTCTTTTACAACCTTGGCATATCAATGAAAATAAACACAAAAAGAATGTATATACAGACACAATATATTAGATTTATGGTTCTAATAATATTTTTAGATCTATATGCATTGTACATAAAATATTAGTCCAAAAGAAGGTGTGAAAAAAATACAATAAATTTATATATTTTGATTCTTCATGCAAGATTGTAGGCAATGTTTGACGTGACAAAAGATAGTAGGAAAAAAAATCAAATTAAAAAGACAAATAAATAAATTGGAGTTTCACCATATAAAGTTAAGAAACAAACCATGTAGTGGTGTAGCTCCCTTTAGGGTGTCAACACCAGTATGGTTGCATGATTTGACATAAACAACTCCTTCAACAGCTATCAAGTTTCTTGAAACAACATGTGGGTGAATAGGGGCATGAGCCGGAGGATGGTGATGGTGGTTGGCTGGGGATTTTGCAGAGCGAGGAGGAAGTAAAGGTTTGTGAACCGGAGACTTAATAGGGGCATGAGCAGGAGAGTGATGATGATAATGGGTGGGGGGTTTTGCAGGGTGACGAGGATGTAAAGGAGTGTGAACATGGGAAGGGGCAGGGGATGGTGAGTGATGTTGGTGGCGGTGATGGGTTGGAGGTTTGGCAGGGTAAGAAGGATGTAAAGGAGTGTGAACTGGAGGCTTAATAGGGACATGAGCAGGAGAGTGATGTTGATGAGTTGGGGGTTTTGCTGGGTGATGAAGATGTAAAGGAGGGTGAACATGGGAAGGGGTAGGGGATGGTGAGTGATGTTGATGTTGGTGGTGGTGATGGTGATGGGTCGGGGGTTTAGCAGGGTGAGGAGGATGTGAAGGAGTGTGAACATGAGAAGGTGCATGGGATGGTGAGTGGTTGTGGTGAGGTGGGCTAGCTAATGGTTTATGAACCGGTGACTTAGCTGGGGGATGAAGTGGAGTTGCTGGTTTGTGACGAAGAGTTTCTAGTTCTTCAGCAAATGCTATGAAAGAGGTTATTTGGAGAAAGAGAAAAAACAATAACAGAGTTTTCGCCATTTTTTGTGTTAAGAGAAGGCAACCTTGAAAAAGAGCTAGAGGAGTGATGTTGATGTGTTGAAAGAGTGTGAGAGTTGATCTATTTATAGGAGTTAATGCCTAATATCATTGTGGTTTTTCTTTATGTGTGATAAACATTGTTTCTTTATTTATGTTTTTTAGTTAGTGCCCACATTCGTTGAAATTTATTTGAATTTAAGTCACAAATTAACTTGTTTCTTTATTCATGCTTGTTAGTGCAAAACATAAGGAGAAATTTGGGAAGGATTCAAGGGAATACGGAAGTGTAGGAAACTTGTTTTGAGTACCCGGGAGAATATACCTATTTTTTTTTTAAAGGAAGGGAGAATATACATATGGTTTGGTACGTATACATTTACACTAATAAAATTGATACCTTTTTATAAAAATAAAATAAAATCGATGCTTTTTGGTCAAAAAAAAATAATGACAATCAAAATTCTGTTTATTGACCTGTTTGATAAAGGTGCTTGCAGGCAAATTCTGAAGGACACCTTAGCAAATTCTGAAGGACATCTTTGCAATTGGCAAAATTATTTTTTGCTTTGTCTGTATTTTGTCCCTGTGATGCCTCCATTAAATACAATTAATTCCGAAGATTATGACACTTGAATTATGATATTAAAAAGTTTGCAATCAGATTAATATTGCATTATGTTGATGGCTTAAATATCAAATGTTTCTTTTTTTCTCTTTAAAAAAAAATGTTTCTTCTTTTTGACGAGTGCATAACTAGTTATGCACATTACAGAGGTTTAGTAAGGATTTGTTTGCTTTCCGAAAGTATTTAGCTTTAAAATATTTGTTTATTTTAAATTCCTAAATAGGAAATTGAAAACTTTTTTTTCACAAATGGAAATTGAAGACTTGTGTTGTAACAACTAGTGTGTAACATGTATGTTAACCCATGTCATGTACGGGTGATATGTACTATTTTTTTGTCTCTAAAATATTTTAAAATAAGTTAAAAATGATATGGTATGTAGATACTAAAAATGCAACATTATATATATATATATATATATATATATATATATATATATATATATATATTCGTCTAAAAAAGTTATTTATTTGGTGGAGTCTTTGGTGTAGAATTTAACAAAGAAGGCTGATTTAGTGATGGAAATTTGAAGGGCTATAGTTTGAAGAATTATTTTAGAATGAATATGATAAGAAAATTGATATATTTATAAGAATAAAAAACGTATTTAACTATACATTAATTGATCAAATATTTTGATTAATTGACGTGGGAACCCTTTTATTTTACAAACCTTATTGTCTTTTTCTTGTTTCCATCTTTCTTCACTTACTAATTTGTTCTAGCATTCCTCGCTCACTCAGTGGCTCCCTAATAAATATTTTCTTTATTCTTTTTAAATAAAATTAACAATAAATAATTTTAACTTCTCTTTTTTTTTTAGCTCCTATTTTGTTAAGTGTCATAATTCTATAAAATTATTTCTCTCTCTTCTTATGTCCCCTTCTCTCAAGAAAATAACAACTTATTGATTTTATTTCTTATATCAAATATTATTTGAACTTATATTTCTAATTCAAACTTTTTTTTTTCTAGGTCAGGAGATTGGACAAGCATCAAAGGGAAGCAACGACATCCAACTAGGTTGGCACCTCACAGAACCCCCATCTTATACCGCCAATCTCAGAGAAAAACAATGTACTTTTTAAACTTATCTCTTCTCTATCTCTATCTCTATATGTATTATAAACATTTAGTTTCTTTTATTTTTATAGTACACGCGTCATTCCTCAATTCTAAGGTGCATTTAAGGTTTTTCTCATTTAGTGGATTTAATGTTTTTTTTTATTTACACAACAAAATGTGAGAGTTATGGTAATCGAAAAAATGTTTCCTGATTTTTTTTAATAAATATTGCGTCCTTATTTTTACTAATCAAAACAAAAAATTTGTAACTAAAAATCAATTTTAAAAATTATTGTTTTGTTATTAAAAAAATTAGTATTTTTTAAATTGTTGTTTCGTTGTTGAAAATTTTTTGTAACCAAAAATCAAATTTTTAAATTAAATTCAACACGTTGGTTAAAATTTCACATCCAATGATAATTTTTTTTAGGGAAAAAGGAAAAAAAATACTCATAATGCATCATCATAAGCTAAATAAATATGTAATTCATGTAATTTGAAAAAATTCCTTCAATAATATATTAACATGTGGCAATGTTATTTTGTTGAACCAATCATATTACATAAATTTGATCTATTACTAAAGAGTTATGAAACAATTTTTATTTAATTTATTTTGGTCAACAAATTTTATTTTTTTTGAAAAGGCTAAAATGGAATATATAAGTTGGTCAAAAAATTCTAGCCACACTATTATTGGCAATATGTATTTTATTACCTTATATGCATTGTAAATTAACCGTTATAATTTGCCACAACGGTATTTGGTAATCACAATAACTTTTTTTTAAAGGAATGTTTATTTGCATTTATTAATATAAAGATTTTTTTGTAAAAAAAATTAATATAAAGATTTCTAAACCCAAAGTGCTATTGTTGTGACCGAATAATTATAGGGAAGCATTGACACATAAAAAAAATAAAAAAATAATTAGAATGCATTACGAAAGTGCATGTGGTAAATTCACCCAAAAAAAAAGTGCATACATACGTGGTATGTAAACTCTTTTTTTTTGAAAAATAATACACGGAACATATTTTTTTATAATTTTTTTTTTTTTAAGTAAGGAGAGAGGTCATGCATCAAGAGGAAACACCGACATCCTAACTAGGTTGGCACCCCGGGAAACCTTCATCCTATGCCGTCAAACTCTAAAAATTTATTTAAAAAAAAGGGAAAATATGTACAAGAAGAGGGGGGATTAGGCCAAAACCCTCTTAAGAAAATAAACAAAGAAAAAAGCAGTAGACTACATGGACCTAAGGAAACCTGTAGTTAGGCAAGCCTACTCTATCACGAAAGAAATCAAGATGCAACTCCGTCGGTAATGTATCTAAAACAAAACCCTGCAAAGTATGACCCATATTTGCTAACCTTGCCGCACAACAGTCACCTTCGCGAAATATATGAGAAGAAATAATTTGAATCCCAAGGCTACGACCATTATGCCATCTGCTTCGGAGCAGGACTAGAACTAACGAAGGATTTGTAAAAATCAGCAAAACACTAGTTGAGTCACTTTCCAACCACAGATTCCACCACCCATGAGAGTCCGCATACACTACTAAAAACACAAAAATTAGTGAGGGATATTTAGTGAGGGAAAACCTGAAATCCCTCTCTAATTCCGTCACTAAATTTTGCGACCAAGGAATTTGTGAGGAATTTCATTTTTTCCGTCACTAATTTCCCTCGCTAATTTTGCTTTTTCTAGTAGTGATATTCCATGGCTAAGATGACAGCAAGAACTTCAGAATGGTAAACTGAAGCAGCACTAATGTTACAACAGAAAGCACCAAGAAAAGAGCCCTGAGAGTCCCAAAACAGACCCCCACAAGCCGCATGACCAGCAATAACGGAACCATCAGTGTTAACTTTCAGCCAAGGAGAGGATGGAGCCTTCCACAACACCGAAATGATTTCTTTTACAGTACGACAATGAGCAGCAACCGCAATACAATCCAGAAAATGAGAGTCTGATGGCAAGCATTTCCCAACCGAGGCATTACCAGACAAAGCCACCAAGGAATGGATACGCATCTTTGTTGAGTGAATGGTAGTTGACTTCGAAGAAAACTGAATATTATTTCTAGAAAGCCAAATCGTATGAACCGTATGAATAACTGCTGTTAGAAAAATATCTGCAATCTGAGGAGAACATTGAGCAGGAATGTAAGATAGGAGAGAAAGAACCGATGTACAATCTATCAAACTATTTATCTTTCCACCAAGCCAAGTCCTGAGCTCAGTTGCAAAAGGGCACTGAAGAAATAGATGATCTGACATTTCATCTGTATTCAAGCATAAGGAACATGCAGAGACAAGTACACAACCCCGAGTCCAAAGATTCTCATAAGTAGGCATTTTTCTATGCATCAAACGCCAAAAGGTAAATGAGTGAGAAGGAGGGATGCTCCCCTTCCAAATAAGCTATGCCCACGGCAACTTAGAGGCTGCCAGTTTAAGAAAATCCAACGCAAGTTTCGAAGACAATTTACCATCTACAGAGTGAGACCAAACAATAGTGTCCGGAAGAGGCACACGCGGTAAAACAATAGAGGCTAGTCTGTCAGTCACGTCATTAACCATAAGTGGCGGGGGAAAATTCCAGTCACCGTCAACAATAATTTACAACACTTTCCCAGTGAAACCAGCATGAAAGAACGGATCAACAGTAAATAAATCAACAAGAGGAGCACCAAACCAGTTGTCGTTCCAAATAGAAATATTCTCGCCCGTGCCCACAATCCACAAAGAATTATCAATTACCGTGTCTATGTGAATTTTAATACCAGACCAAACAGAAGATTTAAAATAATGATTAAGAGGTTTACCATTAGAAAAAATCTACGCTTGAGAAGGGCGACCCATTGTGAATCTGTGGCAAGAAGATTCCATGCTAACTTTAAAATTAAAGCTTCATTAATCAAGCGGGTTGGCTTTAAATCCAAACTACCCTCCGCCCACGGACGACTGATACAATTCCAAGAGACCGTGCAAACCTTTCTAGTAAGAACATCTTCGCTCCATATGAATTTTTTAATCTAATTATCCAATAACCGAAGCAGGCGTCGCGACCACATATAAATATGGAAGGAATAGACCAACATTTCGTGAATAATAGATTTAACAAGCTGAACACGGCCCATGATGGAAAGAAGAGAACCCTTCCAAGTAGAGAGCTTAGTCTTAATCCTGTTTGTAATCATTTGAAAGTGGACAACCTTCGGCTTGCCTTGAAATATAGGGCACCCCAGATAAAGGAATGGGACGGTTCCCACAGTAAAACCCAACATAGCAGAAATCATCTGAATTCGCGTAGCAGTCATAGCACCTGTATTGAAGCGGATCTTGGCATTATTAATAATTTGTTCGGACACCTCCGAATATCTATGTAAAATATTAAGAAGCACACATATATTACATTTAGATCTTGTACAAATAATCATAACATCATCAACGTACAAAATGTTCGTGGGCAAAGAAATCCTACGACAATAAGTCATAGGGAGAAGACGCCCTGTGGTTGCCGCCATAGAGATAGCCCTACTAAGAACCTCTTCAGCAAGACAAAATAAAATAGGAGACAAAGGATCCCCTTACCAAACCCCTCAAGAACAAGAGAAAAAACCCACAGCCTTGCTATTCACAAGCACAGACAACCGAGTTGATTGCAAAATAACCAAGATCCAATTCACAAATGTTTCAACAAAACCGAATCCCCTTAGGACCTCAAGCAAGAAATTATAGTCCAAGGTGTCGAAAGCCTGGGTCAATCTAAAATTAGTTTGAATGAATTAGCCAGCGTTCGACGTAGAGCGCACGAATCAATTGATGACTATCTGAATTGATTCCTACTCCTTAAGGCTAGATGTTTCACTATAGCGCCTGAACATGAGTTAGTCGAATTAGCTACTGGTGGCCTAGACTATTCCGTTCGGAAAAAACTGGATACTCAATATCTTAGAGATATGGTACAGTTGGCAGATAGAGTCTGACAAGTCGAAAGACTTAAGGCTGAGAAAGCCAGAACAAATAGGTTCCATAAAAAAGAGAAAATAGCCTATGTAGACACAAGTGACAGCGATCCAGAATTTGATTGGGGATCAGATACTGTCGAAGATAATGAGATTAACTTAGCAGAATTAAAAGATGGGCCACCTTATGCATGTAAACTATTAAGGCCATCGAATGGAAAGAATCCTGAAGAGCCTAAGAATGACAAATACCCGCCTAAGATATATACCTTTGATGTTTCTAAGTGCGATGAAATTTTCGATCTCTTAGTTGCTGATGGCATAATATTAGTGCCTAAAAATCTAAAGATACCTCCTTTAGAGCAACAGAAAAAGAGAGGATTTTGTGAGTTCCATGGTTTCTTAGGTCATAATTTGTTTCGTTGTACTCGTTTCAGGGATTCTGTGCAGAAGGCTCTCGATGAGGGAAGGTTGAAATTTGGAGACAAAGCCAAACAACCAATGCAAGTTGATGTTGATCCCTTGAAGAAAGCTGACTCCATGTACGCTGAGATAATTGGCATAAACATGGTAGACATCTCTAAAGCAGCTGATACTGGAATTCCTATCTAAGCATCAATGCCCAAAGAAAAAGTGCAAGTGGGTGCTGAGATGGTTACTGAAGACCATCAATTTGACAATGCAGTGGTTACTGAAGACCAATTTGCAGAGAAGATGACAGTGGCATACCCAAGGGCTGAGGAAGATTTGATTGATTTCCTCAACAGATGCAAGATCTCTAACACAAATGTTATGCTTTGCCCCAGGTGCAGTGTAGTTTTTGACAAAGAAGCTGCGAAGTCTGTGGAATGTTTTCAGCCACAATCAAAAAGGAAAGGGGGATGGGCTGACAACCATCAGAAGTTTGGTTTCAACAAAAGGGGTGTTCCTTGCAAAATGAAATTCACAGAGCGAAATCCAAACAAGAACCAAAGGAAGACCTTCAACCCTCTTGCAAAGTCTCCCACAAACACTTGGGTGTTTTTCGGTGGCAAGAAATCTGGCTATTCTGCCCCACCAACTATAGAATTGGCACCACATCCAACCACAAAGAGGCATCGAATTCCAACTAGTATGCCTATAACAACAACTACAAAGGAAAACACCCTATGACGAAAACACAATGGCGTAGATATCAACCCTAGAAAAAGGCGGGTGCCTTGAAAGACATTACTAATGTTGGCAAGAACAAAGGAAAGCAAGTAGTAGTTTTCGAAATGGTTAAGAAACCAGCCACTAAAAGAATTTTTCCCCCTTTGTCCACTATAAAGAAAGATCTTCCAAGGGAAGATGAAGAAATGACCTCGAACTTCTCTGATTATGAGCCTAGTCTCGATATAGTCTGCAATGTTGTATCAATATTGTCAGTTGAGTATGATGTCACATCGAAGGTAAATGAAGTTGAAACTGATTTCACAGAGGAGATGACTAATCACAGGCCATTGTGCTATTATGTGATGAACAATGGTTGTGTTGAAAACCAACATGCCATCTTCGAGAAGCCTGATTTTCCAATGAGTCATCACCTCAAACATTTGTTCGTCCGAGCCAAAATAAATTGCGTTGGTGTAAATAAGGTCCATGTGGATGGCGGTGCAACTGTGAATTTACTACCCCAGTCTTTCCTAAATAAGATTGGTCTGGTTGATTCCGATTTGAAACCTCATAATGTGGTTCTCACTAATTACGAAGGAACAAATGGAAATTCACTTGGTGCTGTTGAAGTGGAACTGATAGTGGGAAGCGTCAGCAGGACAACTATGTTCATGGTGGTCCCATCTAAAGCAAACTTCAATGTACTGTTAGGCAGAGAATGGATCCATGGTGTGGGGGCAGTGCCTTCGACGCTACATCAGAGGATTGCCATATGGAGAGAAGATGGTTTGGTGGAGAATACTGAGGCATAAGAGAAAAGAGTTTGCAGGTTCAATTTTAGTTTGTCTTCACTAAAAAAATTTCATATGTAAATGATAAGAGGAATGATGAAGAAGATGGGAAGATCACATAGAGAGAAAGATGAGAGGATGAAAATGTTGACTTTTGTTTTTTAATTTGTTTTTTTAATTTATGTTTTTGAATTTTAAATAATTGAAATAATTATAAATATCAAGTGGATTAAAAAAATATTAAAAGGAAATTCGCTCGTATTACAGAGACTAAATGAGAGACTTAAAATGGAAGAATTTGAAATGATAGGGATGGAATCTAAACTTTTTTTTACAGAGACTAAAACTGAAATTCGCTCGTATTACAAGGACCAAAAGCGGTGTTAACCCTTCTATTTTCATTTTTTTTCTAATTGGTAGAGAAGAAGAAAAGGAAATTTCACCAAAAACAAAAAATAAAAACAGAAAAAGGGAAAAAAATATTGTTGGAAAGTTAAGAAGATTACGCACGCAATGCTAGTTTTAAGGAAAAGTTGTTGCTAATGCTACTTCATATATTTGTGTTGTCAAACAGACTTATTACAAAACCTTGAGAAACTATGGAGAAGAATATGATAACTTCCAAACTATTCTTTTTCTTTTCAACTCTCTTTCTTCTTCAATCCTTCACCGACGCCACTGATGTTCACTATTGCGGTTTTTTTCTCTTTCTTTCTAACAATTTTGTTTTTGTTTTTAAATTATTGTTTAGTTTTCGTCTTCTATTTTTTTTTATTAATTTTTATATTTTTAGTTTCGTCAGCTAAATTATCGTTCTTGAATATTCATGTTTACTTGTTTTCAGTGTTTAGTTGAATTAATAATTCAATAGGAACTAATTTGCTTATGAAATTTAAGGGACAAATTTGTCTGTAAATTTCAATTATTCAAATATTAATTAATATTACTTGTTTTCAGCTTATTTTCATAAGTTATCTAAAATAGGGCTTATGAAAACAGTTTATAGCATATACAAAAAATTTCATGATAAGCACATGTATTATAAGCTGCATATAAACAGTTTTGTTGCATTAGTGTTGCTTTAATTGAGTAAACTATTACCTAATTATCTTGTATGTATACTACAGATAAGAAAGCTAGCTATGATATTGAGGTTAAAGAAGTTCAAATATCTCCAGATCCTATTGCAAGAGGCCGCCCTGCTACATTCACCATTTCTGCAACTACAAGTAATACTTATCTTCGCGTGTTTTTCTTATGTTACTGTGTTTTCTTTCTTTTGTTTTTAAATTTCACGCATTTGGTGTCTCGTTATCTATCCACATGTGTGCATGTGCTATAGTTTGCTTTTTAAAATATTCATTCTGGGCATGGTAAGTGATGTTGTTTGGAATTTTGGTGAGGTTATGTCCTAGTGACAGTGTTGTCAATCACATATCCTAGAAAATAGCGGTTTGGTCGAATAGCACTATAGCCGCAATTTGACAACATTTTGTGCTAAAAAGTGTATTGGAGAATAATAGTGATTTGTGCATTCCGGGTAGAAATAAACAAGGTTTTGATGGATAATGATTTGGTCTTCTTTTCACTAATTCAATCATTTCATGACTCAGATCAAGCGTTATCAGGAGGGAAAGTTTTGATCGATGTGTCGTATTTTGGATGGCACGTATATAGTGAGACCAAAGACCTTTGTGGAGAATCATCTTGCCCTATTTCAGTTGGTGATTTTGTGCTTGCACATTCACAAGTTTTACCTGGATTCACCCCACCTGTAAGTCATTGGTATTAGTTTTATTCCTTGAATAAATTGTGTTTGTGCGTGCATGTATCTTTAGGCAATAGGTAGTATATTTATATATGCTAGTACAGATTTGCATTATTGGCTTCTCCAATAGTAGTTGGAACTTGAGAAGAAATTGTTATTCCTTATACTTTGTGTTATGACATTAAGATATCATAGGAAAGGAACTGACATCTGTGATAATGCAGCTATCGTCTGATGTGTCTTGGCATGTTATATATGTTCAAATTCTTAGATAGTATCAACGTAATATCTGTTTTGAAATGTTTTTCCGATGATTTGGGCACCAGAGAGTTAAGTCCATATGGTAAAGGTGAAATTTCTAGTTGGTGTTCTCATAATCTTATGAATGATACTGTTTTTTTCAGATCATGAATGATACTGTTAGTAGCCTCTTTTACAGATCTTGAATGATATTGCTACCAAAATAACAACTCTTAACAACCACCTAACATTTAAGATTTTGATAATTACCAATTAGAACACAATGTTTCTTCCATTTTTGGTACTGGAACATGCAACAACAGAGATTTCTTAGATAAAGAGTTTTCTTTTTTCCCTCAATGCTATATTTACAAGTTCCTAGGCCGTTGTCCTTTGTTCATTGCTAATGTTATGAGAATCTTAACGTGCGATTCATCTTTCCAGTCGAGAGGTTTAAAAGTTGAATGGCGCTGTGGCTCTCATTTCTTGTTTCCTTCATGTTATCGATTCGCCTGTCTCATTATGAGTGTCACATTTGGAAAAATAAAATAAATTATTGTCTCAAAATGAGTGTCACTTTTGATTTTTAATGTAATATAATTACTTTTTTTTTCTTCCAATCCTTCCATCAAATTTATACTATGCGTCAACATGGCAAAACGACTAATAGTAAAATACGGATGGAGTAAGAAATAACCAAATGTGACTTAAGAGTGTTTGTTTGCTTGCTCTGGAGTATGGAAAGGAGGAATTTATTCAATTATAATTGTTTGTTTGCTCTGGAGTATGTTTTTAAGACTTAAGAGTGTTTGATTATACAGTACCTGTCCTGTTTTTTGTTTAATGATAGTCTGTTATGTTTTTTCAACGAAATAGCTCTTACTATCTGTTGCAATTGCAGGGTTGGTACTCTTTGAAGATGAAGATGTATGATGAAAACAATAATGAGTTGACTTGCATTACATTTGATTTTTATATTGGGTTTGGGTCCTCAGTGGCTGATAGCTAGTTGCAATTGGTCATTGATAAATGATATCTATGTTCATATGCATATTAATTAGTTTTACAAACTGCAAACTATCCTTATTATAGTACCGAGTTCCTTGTGTTAGAATCCATTACGACAGGATTTGCTGAGTTTACTAAATGCAAACTTCATGCTTCTTTATTTATTTATTTTGTTATTTTCTGATTATGTTTGACAGACAGTGTATATCTGTCTATTCTGACTATACTATGAGGGTGTTAATGTGGTGGAATGATATATTCCTTCTGTATCAATTGTAAAACCGAACTGGACATTGAACTGTGAGAAAACTGGGATCGAATTGCTAACAATAAGATAACCAAATCGTAGTGAAGACCTGTTTAAGGATAAACAGTTGAACTATCCGGTTCGATTTTTAAAACACTGTTCCATGTTACCATTTGAGGATGGGAATGAACATGTCATTTTAGCCTCATAAGATAAAATATTATGTCAAATACATGGTTGTCTGTATAAAGATTGAAGTAGGAAGCATAACGAATGTCCCGCCCTCATTGATATATGAGATTAATGTTGTATATGATATGATTTATTTTGCCATTATATTTAAGTTGGAGAGTAATTATCTGTGTAACAATATTGTGAAAAGTTTTTTTTTTCTTTCTTTTTTGATTGGTCAAAAACATTAGAATAGAGAGAAATGAAGAGGGAGCAAGAATGCAACGAGAGTACAAGAAAGTTGTCTCAAGTCTCAAAATAGTTATAAAAAGACAGAACTTAAGAAGAATAGTGTTCATTATATTGTCCAATAATAACATACTCATTACATAGAACCAAACACGAACTCACAAGCACAATATTACGTGTTGCTCATTGATGCTACTCTTAATGACCAACTAATAGCTGTACACAAAACCAGAAGCCGTTCAAATTGACCTAGGCGGTGCTGTTACTTTTTCGAATAAAAAACCAATTATTTTTTAAATGGACGAGATGATAAATAATCATTGAAACTCACGAACACGAATGTAGGGATCGATGTTCAAACCCCGTCATTTCAATTGACCTATTAGCTCTAGTCACGTTTATAAGTAAAAACAATTTTTTAAGTTCATTGAATAACTAATGTTTATTACTTATAAATGCGATTAGATGCATTAGTTATTCAATGAACCTAAAAAATTGTTTTTTACTTATAAATGTGATTGGAGGAAATAACAATTAGGTCATTTTTTCAGTTAAGCGTGGACTTTATTGTTTAACTTTTTGGTAGCTAAACGAAATTGCTATCTTATTGAAAACTCACACACACAACCGGAGAAACTAGGTTTTAAACTCCGGTCATGATGATAAAAAAATTATGGATACAAAATTTGATCTCATTGATAGCATAACAATCAAGAATAAATACATATATGTAGATTTAAGATTAAGATCATTAGAATATGGAGAATACCAAACTTTAAAGATATAGACCAGATTGATTTAATCGATTTTGTTTTCAAGGATGAAAAAGTATGCATCGGTTCTTTTTCCATATTAACTTTTACAAAACATGGTTTTACATCATTTAAAGTTATTTTTGTGTGATCATCAATCTTTCCAGTTTTTATTTATTATGTTTTATTATTGTTTTTAGAACGTTTGCATGTATAGTTATTCACAATTTTTGTTGACTTTAGTTGTTTCTAATATCTTAGGGGAGCAAAATTCAATGCACTGTGTGATGTTGAGAGACAAAGTTGCAAAATATTAATCTATGTTGATTGATGGAATGTGTTACGAGATAACAAATATCTCGGTTTCCAAAAACAACTATAAATTTAAACCAACTTGTCATGACTATAGACTATCTTTTAAAGATATGACCACCATGGAATCGGTTGTTGACTCAATTATTCATTCTTATGCATTCAACTTCACATCATATGATAAATGGGAGTATCAAACATACCACGTAATAATTCAAAAATAATAATTAACGATGTTTCAAATTACGTGTTTCAAATTAAAATTTATTGTGTATATTAAAAATTGTTTGCAAATGTTTAATTATTTCATATTTTGGACTTTTAGGAAAAATGGGAGTATCAAACATACCATGTAATAATTCAAAAATAATAATTAACGATGTTATTCACAAATTATTAATCAAACAAAAATGATTAATTAGGAGATCCAATATTTTATTTCATGAAGAGAAGATTATATTTCATGTAACACAACAATTGTATAATTTTATTAATTTAATAACGAGTACAGATTTATGCGAGTCCGAAAACGTAATGAAAATTAATTTTATTCTATAAGCATGTGTTAACATTTTTATTGAATCCAATTAATTTTATCTGTCTATGCATCTATAAATTTACGAGTATTTAGAATATGGTTTATGTTATTTTTTTCGTATGTACCTATCAAGGTATTCATCCCATACCAATCCGCGATAAATTTTATTTGCGGATACCCTACATAGATTTTTTTGGTCTTCTTAAATATATCTAAACAGGGCAACGCCCGGTAAATACATTAGTAATGAATAAAATAAAACTCTTTAAAAAAAAAAATCATTATAATTAACCAAAAAAAAAAGGTATTGTTGAAAATAATTAGGAAGTTAACCGAAGTAAGCATTGCTGGCGGTGGTTGCTCGCTCATATTTATTTGATTGAATTGTGTTTTCAATTTTCATCATTATCATTATTTCTTCAAAACAAAACTTGAATCCTTCCTTGAGAAACCATGGCGAAAATAATAACTACCAAACTCTTCTTATTCTTCTTTTCAACTCTCTTTCTTCTTCAAGCCTTCACCGACGCCACCGATATTCACTATTGCGGTTTTTTCCTTTTCTTTCTCATTATTTTTTTATTTTTTTTTAATTATTATTGTTTAGTTTTCATCTTCTATTCAATATTCCATGTGCAGTTTCATGTTTTCAAATTTCGTACCATAAACGTTTCGTTGAACAATTCGCGTATTTATTTGGTTTCGTCAGCTAAGTTATCGTTTCTGAATATTCAATGTTTATTTGTTTTAATTTGAAAGCTTGTTGTCGGAGTTAAATTAATTAGTAATTTTGCTGTCAATTAAGGGACAAATTTGTCTGTAATTGCAATTATTCAAATATTAATTACGGGAAAATTTCATAACCAAATTAATCCTTAGTATGGTCGATGTCTGGTCAACGTGGAGGGGTCACATATTCACTGTAATTTGGACGAGGTCTAAAAATAGCTTTGTAAACAAAAAATATACACAAATTTTGGATTATTCATATTTTACCCTATTAATTTTTTTGGGAGAAGAACGAAAATAGCTCCTAAAGGGTTAAAATATGAATAATTCAAAATACAGGTGTTGAAACTGTGTATTTTATTTTATAGGCGCTATTTCCAGACCTCGTCCAAATTACTGGGGTTATTTTAGGTATTAACCCTTCGATTAATAGTACAAGTTTACGGAGAGACTATTTTGACTAGTACAGTTGTACTTGCTATAATATTAGGCCTACGTAAGTTTTGTGAGACCGTTTTCGAGAACTTAATAAAACAGCTTATGACAGTTTTCATAAGCTTTTTTCAGTTTATTTTCATAAAATTATCTAAAATTGCTTATGAAAACAGCTTATAGCATATACAAAAAATTTCATGATAAGCACATGTGCTATAAGCTGCAAATAAGTTGTTTATCCAAACAGGAATAATTTAATTTAAACAGCTTTATTGTATTAGTGTTGCTTTAATTAAGTAAACCATTACCTAATTATCTTTTATGTATGTCATGTCACAGGTAAGAAAGATAGCTATGACGTTCAAGTTAAAGGAGTTCAAATATCTCCTGAGCCTGTTGCAAGAGGCCAGCCTGCTGCATTCACCATTTCTGCAACTACAAGTACTGCTTATCTTCGCGTGCTTTTCTTATGTTACTGTGTTTCTTTTCTTTTGTTTTTTAAATTTAGATTGTTATATCTATTTTCATGCATTTGGTGTCTCTTTATTCACATGTGTGCCTGTACTATATTTTACCTTTTTAAGTGTTTATTCCGAGCATGTTAATTAATGTCTCGATTTTTAGTGCGATTATGTCATAGTTTTACTCAAATTCCGCTACATAATATTGATATAATACCGCAATTTTACCACATTCTATACTAAACAGCTTATCATAGAATAATAGCTATTTGTTCAAATTCTGCTACGGCATTGTGTTATAAGGCTGCTATGGCCGCTATTTGGTGTTGCATTCTGTGTAGAAAGAGTTTGCTTTTTTTTTTCTTCTCTAATCCAATCATTTCATGACTCAGGTCAAGCATTATCAGGAGGGAAACTAGTGGTCGATGTGTCGTATTTTGGATGGCATGTATATAGTGAGACCCATGACCTTTGTAGAGAATCATCTTGCCCTATTTCAGTTGGTGATTTTGTGATTGCTCATTCACAAGTTTTACCTGCATACACCCCACCTGTAAGTCATTGCTGTTAATTTTATTCCTTGAATAGAACGTGTTTGTGTGTGCTTGTATTGTTGGGCAATAGGAAGTATATCTATATATGCTAGTACAAATTTGCATTATTGGCTTCTCTAATATTAGTTGGAACTTGAGAAGAAATCCTTATTACTTTGTGTTATGACATTTAGATATCCTACGAAAGGGACTGACATCTGTGATAACGAAGCTATCGTCTGATGTGTCTTGGCATGTTAGATATGTTCAAATTCTTGGATAGTATTAACATAATATCTGTTTTGAAATGTTTTTCCATTGACTTGGGCATTGGAGGGTTAGATCAATATGGTTAAGGTGAAATTTCTAGTTGGTGTTCTCATAATCTCATGATGATACTGTTATGTTTTGACAAATCATGAATGATACTGTTAGTAACCTTTCTTTTGGTATACAGAACGAATTCCCAAAACTAGGCAGAATTAATAAACACGAGAGAATGAATCTAATTAGAATAAAACAAATGAAGGATTTCTTATTGTTGTGAAGTGATTGAAAGAGAAGATACAAAACGTATCAAGGAAAATGACAACCTTCCACACAAGGCTACCACAAAGAAGCCCTCTCCTTTCACACTATAGCATTCTCTAGTCACTGAACTTAATTATTCAAAAACTATCTTTCCCCTCTACCCATGAGGGCTATTTAAAGACATTATAAGCATAACTAAAATAACATCTTTTAAAAACCACCTTATCAACCACTAACTAACTTAACTTCAATCATAGCAAACTCCCCTTTATTCTAAGTCCTAATAGATGCATAAGTTGCTCCTTTGACGAATGAAGAAATGATAGTTCCAGTGTTTAAGATTTTGCTTATTGTCAATTAGAGAGCATTGTTTCTACCGTTTGGTACTGTGACATGCAACAACAAATATTTTATATTTTCCCTTATGTCATCAAAAAGGGGTAACCTTGGTGCGACCGGTAAAGTTGTTGTCTTGTGACTGAAAGGTCACAGGTTCAACTCTTGTGTAAAAAACAGGGTAAGGGTGCGTACAATTCACCAAATGGTGGGACCCCTTCCCGGACCCTGCATATGCGGGAGCTTTAGTGCACCGGGCTGTCCTTTTTTTTTTCTTTCCATTATGTCATCAATGCTATATTGACGAATTCCTAGTTCTTTGTCCGGTGATTTAATCCCCCTTAATCACAAATAGGGCTTTTATTTGCTGCTAATACTATGCGAATGTGAACTTGCGATTTATCTTTCCCTTGTTTAAAAGTTGAATGAGGTTGTGACTCTCATTTTTTTTCCCTTTATGTCATCAATTCCTTTTGTCCCATTATTAATGTCTCATTTGCAAAAAAATACTGTTGGCAAAATGAGTGTCACTTTCAATTTTCAATGTAATATAATTACTTTTTTTTTCTTTCAATTGTACCCTCTAATTTATAAGATGTGCATCACTCCCAAGTCCTAACTCAATCTTCCACTTTACATTTATGATAATGGTGAATACATCAAATTCATCACTACTTGATAAGGTTGATTTGGTAAAAGTTATTATTTTTTATTTCATTTATAGTTTCTCCTTAATTTATGTGAAATAACCAAATGCGACACTCATAATGGAACAGGGGAATTTTTAAGTGTTTGTTTGCACTGGAATATGTTGTTAAGAGTGTTTAATTACACAGTACTGTCTCCTTTTTTTGTTCAATGCTAGTCTGTTATATTTATTTTCAACGTCATAGTTCTTACCATCTATTGTAATTGCAGGGTTCGTACTCTTTGAAGATGAAGCTGTATGATGGAAACAATAATGAGTTGACTTGCATTACATTTGGTTTTGATGTTGGGTTTTTCTCCTCTGTGGCTGATATCTAATTGCAATTGGTCATTGATATCTATGTTCAGATGCATATAAATTAGTTTTACAAACTTCAAAGTTCAAACTACCCTTATAAACCGAGTTTCTAGTATCATAATCCAGCACGTCTGGTTTGTTGATTAAGAACTATAAAGTTTGTTTTGTTCCTGCTGAGATTACAAAATACAAATTACATGCTTCTAAATTTATTGTTATTTTGCTGATTATGTTTGACAGCCAGTTTATATCTGTCTATTATCTTACTATATACTATGAGGGTGTTGATGTAGTGGAATGATATATTCGTTCTATGTCACGTACATTTAGGATAACAAACTGTGTCCACATCAATGTTTTAAAAATCAAACTGGACATCAAATTGGCGAGAGAAAACTGCAATTGAATTGGTAAAATGTTGGGGGTGAAAGTCAAGTTTCTTTGGTAAAATGTGAAGAACGGCGTATAGATTTTTCACCGTCAATGAGTCATGACGGTAACATCATAAAAATAGTTTGACTTTTATGATAAGTACTTTGAAAGTCTCACATATAAATGATTGAGATTTACTGAAAGTGTAATTTTTTTAAACTACTAGTTTGTTAAAATCAAACTCAAATTAAAATGGGAAATTTTGGAAGCTGAAACTACAAGAGACCAACTTTGTTTCCCTACTGATTTTGTTCTCTACAGAGACCTAGCATGTACCGTGTATCAATAATGCCGTGGGCACAGTTTGTCTTCTTCATATTAGTTGTCATATTTGGTCCTTGAGCCAGAGGAACTTAAATAATAGTGGTACCAAATCAACCGAACCATGTGCAGAATTGGGACTTAGGTTTGTAATTTGGAATGGAATTCGGAATTGATTTTTTCCACCTCCAACATGGGTTCAGACAAATTATTAATTTTATGTGAAGTACATATGATTTATGTTGTGTGAAACCATACTTGTGAAAATACGAGTAGTTTGTTAAAAGCGAAGGAGGGTAAAAAGTAGTGCCCTTTGTCATAGTTCCCTAGCATTGGGTAAATGCTGGGAGGTTTTAGTCCAATTCATTATTTCTAATACACAAATATTTCCCATAGTTTGTAGCTCAGTCTATGACTGAGGTACTATATTGTAGGTAATGAGTCAGTGTGCTCTACTAAGATAAGAGGGTAAGGGGTTAATAAAGCATTATAACATTGCAAGCTTTCAGTAGTCACTTTGTAGCCTTTAAAAGTTGCAAAGAAAACTCTTATCCATTATCCCTTTAAGCCATCATTTCCTGCTTTTCTTTTCATCAGTCCATAAGTTGGTACTAGCTTATATGACATGTCATCCAATTTTCAAAAGTTAAAAGCATGATAATCAAAAGCAGGATTGCTAGAAAATGGAAACTTATTCCATCCCTAAGCAACTACAAACAAGGCCTAGTTCTTCTGCCTCCAGAGAAGTTCAAATCCACCGATCTGGTTCAGAAATCAAGAGAGAATCCACCCTCTAACTTTTAAATTAGAAACTCAAATTTTTATATATATTAATGATGATGATACATGAAGAGAATGAACCTAGTTATACTGATCTTAAAGCTTAGATTGTAGTTGAAATAGTAATAATAATTAATACATCAATGGAAACACAATCTAATAAAAATAGATATTGTCAAACATGGTGGTTTGTTTGGCTTAAAATCAATAGTGGATGGTGGAATGGGAAAACTAGCATGGTAGGGTGGTGGTCATGCAAACTAACTGGTCGTCTTCAACCTCTTGACTTCCAGTGGTGGTGCGCGACAGCGGGTGGTGGTCCGATGAGAACTCCGACGAGGCGTTTGCAGGACCACCAGCCTACCATGCTAGTTTTCTCATTCCACCACCCTGCTATTGACTTTAAGCCAAACAAGTCACCATGTTTGACAATAATATATTTTTACTAGATTGTGTTTTCATTAATGTATTAATTACTATTACTATTTCAACTACAGTCTGACCTATAAGACTAGTATAAATATGGTCATTCTCTTCGTGTACCATCATCATTAAAATATATTGTGAGTTTATCGTTTGAGAGTTAGAGAGTGGATTCTCTCTTGGCTTCTGAGCCACAATCTATGATGACCAAGATCAAATGAATAACAACTTTGTTGCATTAAAGTTTGACCACAACAGAACTGAGGATGTAAACATTCTGATGGGGTAAAATTAAAAGTCAAATCTATTATCGTCTAAAAAACCAAGTGTAGGTCACCGTCTTGGTACTGAACATAGCTTCTAAATGTCGATGCCAAAGGATGGAGGCGCTTTGGTATGACGGAGCGGTCAAGCAATTTGGAGGAGTTGATGAAGTTATAAGATTGGATGAGATGGACTTAAAAAGTTTTTGGATGTAACTAGCATGCTTTTTGCATTTTGCACCAATAGCATTGTTAGTAATGGGAACAACAAAATTATGGGAACAACAAGATTGAAGTGTTCATTAGGTGTCCTGAGTGTAAAGAAAATGGACTTATTACATGCCCTATTTGCTGATAGAAACTGACCAAGTCCGTGTTATTGCTATATCCCTCATCTTCATGTATTATGCACATTCTTCCTTTGTCTTCAATTACTTGCTGCCTGTGTCTTTGGAAATAATCTATTGAATCATGCCAAAAGAAATACCCATATTCAATGTCCGATATACCTCCAATATGATTACCAAGTGAAGAGAATATATGAAAAACTCAAGTTTGAGTTTTACAAATGTATTTTATTATATGTAACAAAACATTACTCATGTTAAATTTAGTTAAGTTTTATGAAACAAAATTATTTTCGTAAAAATCAACCTTAAATTTTATAAAAAAAATGCAAAATAAGAAAAAAAAACTTAAGATATTTGGAGTGTTTTGTCGATATTGAATTTTACATAATTATTTTTTAAACTTCTTTCCATTAAATTTTAAAAGTATGTTTATCTTTTTCTTAAAAAAAAAAGTTTCTTCATCTTTTATATATGCAGGTGAGATGAGTAAATGGTTAGGTATAAAAAATATCACCGAAGGTAAATTGGCATGAAATTTGGGCCTTAACACGCTAAATTTCTATATATCCAAAATTAGTGTCCAAATTTTTTAAAAAAATTACGTCAAAAGCCTGAACATAACATATTCATGAATGGCAAAGAGAATATAATATAGGAAAAAACTTAGATGCAATTCCTTAGATGTTTTTTGTATGGTTTTTAACTAAATTCACCATGATTTCCTTAAATCCATAATTCTCTCAAAGTTTGTTATCTTCAAAAAAAAGTTGTATTTTTAGTTAAGAACCATGCAAAAAACACCTAAGGAATTGTACATAAATTTTGTCCAATAATATATTCGTAGAAGTGCATAAGAGGGGTGGGTGGTTGAGAATGTGAAAATTGAATTATGGAGCTACCATTGCCCCACTAAAAAAATATACAATAATTATAAACTACTTTTGCCCAAAAGTAATTGCATGTGAGAAGAAATCATATTTTTTTAGAGTGGTTGATGAAATTTATCGGTCAAAATAAAACATGTAACATCTCAATCGGTACAAAGTATTCCAAGAGAATCTCAATCACACTATTTTTCTAATGGAATGCTATTGATCCGTTGAATGGTAAACATTCAATAATAATAATATGATAATAGTTACATTCAATAACAAATGTGAATAATGCATTCATATCTTTAGAAGTTCTCTTTATGTTTTAAAAATCAAAAGCGTAATCGAAGAATATGCTATTATCTGCCATTATAAATCATATGAAAGCATCAAATCTTGTAACTACAATTCCATTCGCATAGTTTTTCAACACTAAAAGGAACCCAAAGAATACAAAGGTAAATTCAAGATATTTGACAATGTCATTTGAAGAGAAAACCAAAAAGGAATCAATTCCACCTTAACCCGAACCTCAAACCTTATTTACATTATCTTAAGTATAAAATTTCTATCGTCGTTTAGCAATCACCGAGTTTCGTAATAGAAAAGAGAACATATGAAACACATAAGGTAGGTTTTTTAAGTTTAAGTTTAGGTTTATACCAAAAAAAAAAACTAATATTCAAATATCATGTTTAATTGTACTTGAAAAGAGAAAAAGAGTTGCTTGTAGTTGCAGAAATATAGGAAGAAAATGAGTATAAAAGAACTATGATCCGACTTGTGCAAATATATTTCAATGATTCATTCTTTTGACTATAAAATACATAATACATTAGAATAGACAGGAGACATCAAAAGGGACAAATCATGTACATAGGATTTCATAAAAATGGGAGGTCGGTAGGAATTTCCTCAACCTCATAACTATCATTTTTTCCCCATAGTATTGACTTAGCTAAATCAAGTGATAATTTAGTTGTAGTCTTTTTGGCTTAGGCCCCGTTTCAATACTAAAGAAAAATTGTGCTAATTGAGTAAGTGGTCAAATTCATCCCAAAATTATAAATTTCGGCTTAGGCCCCGTTTATATACTTTTGGGGAGTATGTCGTTCATTGTAATGATTTTCTGGTTTTAAGTATAGGCATGACTTTGTTAGAGATGTACTTTTTGATACATTCAGGCAGGCGGGAGTATCAGTGAAAGAGTCGTCTATGAACTTCCTTACTGATCCACTAGATAGAAGATTAACGCTTAGGCCTGCAGATGTTATGGTGTGTGGATGGGAAGGAGGAAAACATGCATGTGTGGACTTGACTAGGGTTCGCCACTGTTGGATTAGGGGTTGGGACTTTTACAGTTGGACAGGTAGCCGTAAAAATTGCGTCAAGTAAAATGGCCAAACATGAGAAAGTGTGTTTTGACAATCAACATGCTTTTATACCATTTGCTTTTGACATTTTCGGTTTCCTAGCACCAAAGGCCGATGACGTTCTACATAGCGTTCAAAGGGCCATGCATAGCAAAGTCATGTCATATCTTCTAGGTCCATGAATGTTATATTTACGAAGATTGGTTTTGTTATCTAAAAAGGCCTACCGACGCAACTTGTCCACTTGTCTTCTATTCATGTGTGTAAGTAATTCTTGATATATATTAAAAAAAAATTATTGTGTTTATTCCTTGAATATTGAGAATAGGCAAATATTTCCTCCTAGGGTATGAGGTGCATATATTGAGGCACACGTGGAAGGGGAGAATGATGTGGAAATAGTCCTTGCATTTATTGCAAGTTTTGGTCACAATGAGGAAAGGAAATCAACTGCAACTGCAACCCAAAAGTTATAAATGTTTCTAATATTTCTAATATTGAGGGCTCTAATCCAAGTGATCAAATCACCTTTTCTACTAACTGATGTAAAAGAGCCACCTAACTTTGAAATAAGAACATGAATAATTCTATTTTTAACAACTAATGTTAAATTCTCCATTAGATCTCATTGTGGTTTGAAGAAATAAAAATCTCATGGCAATGGTTAATTGGAACAATAATAATACCTTTTCATCATTTAAAATGTGTTGCCTTCCATGCCTTGGATACTATCTTTCTAAAAAGTTGGTCAGAGAAGTCCTTCCAATTCTGTGGAAAAAGGTTGGCATTATCCTTTAGGTATCTCTTCAAATTTTCTACGCCACTTCTTGTCAAGGCAATTTTTAAATTAACATGACCATCCTTTTATATAACTAAAAAGAAAAAGTCAATGTTTTCATACAAAAAAAATAAAATTAATTAATTAAAAGTCAATGTGAGTATGTCATTTCTTTAATTAGTTATATTATTTATAGTCAAACAAACACGTTCATATTAAAAACTACAAATGGAACTAAAATAAAAATGCATTTAGTTTAGTTTATCCAACCAACTAAATGTCTTGCAACCTATTTTAGAGTCCTTCAAATACATTTCAATACTTGAAACCTTTTTATATGGATTTTTTTTAAGAAACCATTGCATTACATTACTCAAATAATTTTGTACATCAAATGCCAGCTCATTATTACGAGTTTGACTTTGTAACATTCAGAGATGAAGTTTGACTTTATAATTTTAAAGGACAAAGTTCAAATCTCCTCAAAATAGTAATCATTAATATCACTTTAATTAATAGTTTTTCCCTCCTCAATTTTCTTTCAAATACTGTCAAAATACTCTTATTCACGTAAGTTGAAAGAAAAATTATGTGGCTCTAAATCTGTCTTGAGCTGTATTTTTCTGGGTGGTATAATAGTAACAAACAGTAGAATCTAAAGAATCAGAGTGCAAACAAAAAGTTAACAAAACTGCAAAAGTTGAAAAGCCAATTCATACAACTTTTATGTTAGAAACCAAAAGTTTGAGCTCAGATGAAAAGGAAATTAAGATAAATTTACATGACGCACTTCCCTAGACAGACACAACCTTAGTTCACTCTCTCATTTACCATCAACAGTTCAAATAATCCTCCTCCTTTTGTTAAATTTAACTTCAAATCAGAAACAAAAAACACTTACATAGTAAGACTAGTTAGAGTAAAACCGTACTTTCATTAATCGGTACGATTATGTGTTAACCTCAGTTACAGCAACAGAAGCTTCTTCAGCCACAGGAACAACATCACAAGACTGCAACAATTGAGTATAGTGAAACTCAATTTGTAGTCTATGATGAAGTGGAGTTGATGATATTAAACCTTTCTTCGCATCTGCTTGTAATTCTCTAATAGGTATTGCTGCTAAGAAACTTTTGATGTATTCCTTGCATGCTTCTTTCCCTCTGCACAAAACCTCGTCTTCCTCGCGCTCACTCTTCGACTGATCTCCCGTCTCAGCACCAGACTCCAACTCCTTATCGTTGATTTGCTGAACCTGCCTGTCATTGTGCTCTAATACATCTGCAACGGTTTGTTGTTCCCCGGTTGGGTTTTCGTCTGACGATTGAGTGGCAGCTGGCATTTTGTAAATTACCGTGTTGCCGTCGAATTTCAAGATATATGCTTGATTGCATCCTTCGTAAAGCCTCTCTCCAAGAGTGTCAATGATGCAGTAAGAATCAGCTTCAACTTTGAGGATGAAGAAATGGTCATTCCAACTGATAATAAAAATCCGAGGTTCATTGACATTTGTGGAGTCGTTTCCAGCATTACTAATCTCGTCCCAAATGTTATCGAAAGACATGGCGCCATGTAAAAAATCAAACCTTCCCTCATCCATTCCTTCTGGATGAAAGAAACCGATAAAGGACTTTTCAGGAACCACGGAAAGGGGGCGAATTTTGGCCTGAACAACTGTTTCTAGATCAAAATGTTTGTCGGGGAATCGCTCCCTATATGTCTGGTTTTCACATAAGTTTCTCCACTCTAATGAGCCATCTCGAATTAAGCTATCAAACTGGGACTTTATGGGCATTAGGTCGCGGTTGTTTTGGAACCAATCAGCAATAACAGCAACAAGAGCTGTGCAAGCACTCTCGCCTGCTGCACGTTCACTGCGCTGATCAATTGAGGCAAAGAAGACTTGTGTCTGAAGTTTCATGTGGCCATCACGGCTCATTACTTCTTTCTGCTCCCAACTGCCAACCGCAAAGTTGTCGTCCCCAAACTCAGATACCGATGTTCGATTTGCACCTGAATCGTCCTCGGCTTTATGTGACTGTCATAATATTTCAAACATCAGTAGTGATAAGCTAATTAACACTGATTAGGAGGTTATTAAGAGACAATTAGATAAACTTCTCAAGAGGTATCAATGGAATAAAATATTTAGATAATTTCCATTGAAGAGAGTTGCTGAAAGAGAAGTAGAAAGGGACATCTAGAACTTAACGGGAAGGAACATTAAAGACAACAAAAGAAGTGTGTGCATTTCCCAATCTAAGAAGCCTTTGTACTCATCCTCATATTCTACAATGAAACTTAATGTATGAACTCTTCTGGGGATTGGACTCAAACACGAATTGGATTATGAGTTTTTTAAACAATAACTTCTCTATTAGTTGAAATTTACTTCTGTGTTTCATTTTTTCAGAAGCTCTTTCATTAAAGTTTCATATACATCTATAAGCCTATAAAGATATTTTAATAAGTGAACTAAAAGCTAATCCAATGTCAAAACTAAGGCCCAATTTCTTCTTAAAACCTGGTTATCACATGTGTTAGATCACTAACCAAATTGACATTGAGATGAATTTTCAGGATAACCAACACCCTATTTTCTTGTGCCATAAAGATGTAGATCACGAGAAACAATGAAAAGGAACAAGTTCTTACCCCAAATGAAATAGATTCATCAGAGCTAAGCTGCCGGCGATCAAAATCAATATCATCACCACCTTCTTCTCCATATGCCTTCTTCAACAAGGGCTCTCCTTTAGATTTAGGAGATCTGAAACTCAACTTCCTCTTCCTCCAAGGCAATAAGCTGCGCCTTGAACTTTGCGCTACATAAGGCTCAGAGGAAGAAACAATAGAATCCTCTTTCGGCAAACTTCCAACGTCTGATTTGTGATTACTGTAGTAAACCCAATCCTCGTCATCACCCTTCACTCTCATGCTCGAATAGAATGATCCACCAGCATTTGCAAAGGCCAGTTTCCCGTAACTGAACGATTTCCTCACACTGGAATCCTCCTTTACCTCTTCTGAATGAGAATCCCCTTCCTCAAAATCATCAAGGGAGTCAGAGTCAAAAGGGTAATTGTACTCACCATCCTCACTCCTGGCAGAGTAATTTCCCTCACTTCCCTCTTCCTCACGGCTCGGTTTCCTTGATTTCCTAGTTGATACAAACTCAGTCAAAATCTTCACTTTCCTAAGACCAGCTTTGATGGTGGAAACCTCGTCTTTCTCCGACTCTCCTGATTGGTTCGAGGGTGATGCAACAGGCACTATTGACTTATGACCAAGCTCACTATTCTCTTGAGCCACTCTTAGCTCCACTAAGCTGATTGATATCTGCACACAATCATGAACGGTTATCATAAATTGATAAACAGTGCAGAAACAAGCAACAAAGAAAAAACCATCCATTGATTCTAGAGATGTAGAATTGATTGTGACATGTTTGGTTGGTCTTGAGTAGAATTGATTTTGACGCCAGAACTGATTCTACTAGAAGTTAGATATTGGAGCTTTTGATTCTTGAATTGATTTTAACACTCAAATTTATTATTCAACTCACTTTTACATGAATCTATGCAAACATAAATCACTTTTACAAAATCAATTTTTGTCGACGCAAAACCAAACATTCACTTAGTCCTTAAAGTATTTAAATATAATTAGTCCCTAAAGTATATAAAATCCATTAATTTAGTCTATTCTATTAAGATGTTTGGGACTAACATAATGATTTTTCATATACTTCAAGGACTAAATTGACCAATTTCACATACAATACTTATAATTTTTATATACTTTAGGTATTAAATTCAAGAGAAAATTGATATACTATAGGGACTAAATTGATGGTTTATCAAACAACAAATTGCAATTGAAAGTGTCAATTTTGAGTCAGTAAAATAAAAACCATTCTAGTAAATTGATGGGATAAAAAGGCTTAAAATAAGTCAAAAAGAAATTGTGGATAGAGATTGTTGAACATACAGTGAGTGAAAGAGAAGGGTCAACAGAAGAACCACCAGGAATTGTAAGTGGAATGCTCAAATCAAAATCCTTCTGATCAACAACAGATGCATACTCAGCTAGATTCAAAGAGCCTGTTCCAACCACAGGAATCTTGTTCTTTGGTCTCTGATTCAAACCCTGCAACCCAAATCCAAATTCAATCAATAAAACAAAAAAAAAAAAAAATCCCAAATTTAAAAAATCCAATTTTTATGGGATTAGAACATTGTATAATGAAATTGAACAAAAAGGGTATAAGAAAAATACGTTGAAAACGGTGAAAGCGATCTCCCAAGGATGAAACCCATTATCCTTATTAGCAGAAAGATTAACAAAGCTACAAAACTCTTCATCCCACAAAACGACATCGTTTTCATCTCCCTTAGGATGAGCCTCACCAGTAAAATTTCTCACAACCGCGTTCCGACGAAGCGAACTGAGAGCAAGTTTAGGACCTTTCCAACGAATTTCAACGGCGAATGTATTCTCCGGCGAGAGATCGATTCCACCGGAGAGAGTTTTGATGAGGAGTTTGACTTCGAATTTACGGGAAATTGGTGGGGGCCATGGACGCCATTTCATCATCTTAACAACCATGGTAACGCGTTTTGTTGGTATTGTTGGTGGTTGAGAAAAGAGACAAAGGAAGAAGAAGATGAAGAAGAGAAGAAAGAAAGAAGGAACCTTAACTATGGATCTTACAAAAGGATTCGTGTGTGTTTTGTTTGGTTTTATAGTAACGCCGTTTTATTACAATTACTACCGTTTCTCTTTTTTGTTTTTTTTAATCATATATTCTTTTTCAATTTTTATTATTTATTCTATGCTAAGCTGTCAATCAATTTGTAACAAACAAAGGCCTAATGAATGGTCCTTCAAAAAAAAAGTTCTAATGAATGAGTTTTTTTAATTTTTTTATAGAAGTTCGGAATAGGGCCGAACAAATCAGTTTGACCCGTCCGGAACCGTCTGACCTGCGAGCAAAAAAGGACAACGGGCGGGTTAAACCAGGTTGACGGGTTAGGCAGATGAAATACACGGGTTGTGTGTGGGTTAGCATGGTCGGTTCCGGATTATGGAGTTAGTACCGACAATAACCATAACTGAACTAACTGTGCATATAGTGTAATGTCATTCACACTCTCATGACAAAACATTGGGCCAACATGATTGTTAACATAGCCTTTTTTGGGAGGTTCAAACAGTTATATGGAGTTGAGCCTTCAAAATTTTGAGATTCAAAATATATGTTTTTTTAAATAATGCATGTAAAATATGAAAATATACTTATCATGTTGAAAAAATTTCAAATCTGAAGAGTCGTAGTGGTAAAATCTTGGTGGTGGTGATCTCTTGGTCCTAGGTTCAACTCCCTTCCAGGATTCATGTTCTTTTTTTTTCACTTACTCTTGATTTGATCCTAATTTTTACGGATTTAAGATCTATATGTCTTTAATACCCTCTCTTCTTCCTCCAATTTAGTCAAACTCTTCAACCTATTTGAAAACATATTTATAAATAAAAATACAATACAACTTTTTTTCTTATTTTTTTTAGAGCCCTTGTAGTTTTTGGCTTATACTTGTCGTATAAAATAACAAAGCTCTAATAACAAACATTATAATTGTTCTTTCAAAAAATAAAACAAACATTATAATTTTTTTTTTGCTCTTTTAAAATAATTACGTTCCTTTTATTTGATGCTTACCTTTACTATGAGAGTCGGGCCTCCAATTTCACAGGAGCGGACCTGGTTGTTAGGCCCAAGTAATTTCAGGTTTTGCCAACTCAACCCAACACAGAGACCATATTCATACTAATATGTTGAATCTCTCAAACCCTAGTTTCTTTGTACGCTGTTTCATACCAGTCTCTCTGCTACATCTTCTTTCTTCATCATTTTCTCATAATTTTTCTTTCTCATCATTTTTTGGTTGATGTTCGTCATTGTTTCAGTTCCCACAAATTTGACAAGTCTTCCACGAAGATTGTTTGAATCTAGATCGAAGTCATTGTTTGAATCTAAATCAGAAATGTTAATTTCTGAACATTTCATGCGTTGAGAGGAAATTTTGATTGGTTTCTTTGTAAATGTCATTGTATTTCTTCTCTTCTCTATCGAATCTGTTTTTTTTTCTTCTTTTAAACTGTAGAAATCCTATTGGACAAACCGGTGAAACGAACAAACCGTAAAATCTTGAATCGATAGAATCGACGGTCGAGTTTATGGCTGAAGATGTCACCTATCTGTTAGCTTGGAGGGTTTTGAGCCCGAACCTGTTCGCTGTCCAGACCTATTTTCGATTAATGGGTTCACTCCCTTGTAAAGTTGTAGGTTTAACTCAATATCATTACTTGTTTCTACTCATGTGAAAGACATACTCTTTAAAGCTTGTCTTTGTTAAATCATTTTTTTACTTCATAGTATGACTCATAAGTTTAATTCCTATATAATTTGTGCAATTTTAATAACTCAGTATTTTCTTTTTCCTGATAATTTCATTAAAAAGTTCGGTGAGACACCAATGTCTATATCTCCAAGACTTTTCCACACTTCAATATGTATGTTCTTTGACCCAACTGTCTTGTCATTACTCATTCTTTTCAACGCTTCTTTTACCTCGTTCTTGAATCCAACGATAGTAATTATAGTTTTGATCATCCCCTCTAATGTCTAATTTGTTAGAGTCTAGTAAAATCTCATATCCTTGATTACATAAGTTGTGGAAATACTTCATCCATCTATCTCTTATATCTCTTTTTTGAACAAAATATTTACCCTCTTTATCTTTAATACACTTCATTGTATCCAAGTCTTTTGTCTTTCTTTATGCCCCTTAGGAAGCTAGTCAGTGCATTGGCACTTAGCTTAGGAATTAAGTAATTGATTTTGGTTTTAATTAGATGTACAAATTTTAGTTTAGAATTCGTGTATTTAGGCGATTCTAAGCATCTCAAAATCACAATCAATACTGGCTTGCATGTTTTGAAAATATGAATTCATTCACTATATTTTATTTTTGGAAATTTCATATTTCCAACAATGAATCGTTTCACATAAGTAGAAATATCATATGAATCGTTTCACTCTGATGCGAATCGTTTCACTCATTTGGATTAAAAATAAATTGTTGAAAATCAGATTGAATCATTTCACATTAAGTGTGAATAATTTCACATTTAAATATGAATTGTTTCTCATAAACAAAAAATTCGTGTGAATCATTTCACTTAGTCGAGTTAACCATTTTACACATTTTGATAGCATGTTTTATAATTTCATTTTTTTTACTACTTTCTAAAAATTATACATGTAGAATAACACTATCATTCCCATTAAGAATTTTTTACATTCTCTTCTCTGAAACACTCTCTTATATATTATACTTTTTGAAAACTCTTAGATATTGATTGTGAATTTGAGAACCTTTATTAGAGTTTGATTAGCCTTTAAAATTTTCTGTACTCCCACATTTCTAGAGTTAGATTAACCGAAAGCCTTTATTAAGTTTTAAGATACTCAAACATCTTGTTCAATCACTTTTAGATTGAATGTTCAAATAGACTATTTGGTTGGTGAGCTAAAAAAACACTTAGTTAATTCAAATTACTTTTTAGATATTTAAAACCAAAAAAACTATAAATCACTAATATTTGTTGTTGTTTTTAACTCAAAATTGATGTTTCAGAATCTGCCAAAATCGGCCACAGATTTGGAGAAATCGGCCCCAATTTTGAGACTTTCGCCTCGTAAAAAATCGGCCCCGGATTTTGCGTTGAAGGAGAAAAATAAAAACGTATTTTCAGCGTGAGATTTGTTCCAAAATTCACATGGGACCCACCAAAAGTATATAGGACCCACATGATTTGGTGGGACCCATGTGAATTTTAATCAATCAAAGAGAGTGTGTTGAAAAGTGTGTGTTAGAAGGTGTGTTGCTAGCATTCCTCTTCTTTATAAATACGGACTGTGAATCCCATATACTTCAAAATGGATGACGTACCGTATCCCCTGCGTATCATGCACTGATACCTGCCTGATACTTCCCGATATGTATTAGGAGAGTATTCAAAGATTAAATTTTATTTTTATAAAAAACAATTATCTGATACTTTTCAGATACTTCTAGGATACAGGGGATAGGCGGTGGAAAACCGATATGTGTAGGCTACCTGATGTTTATGTTATATTTGATATATATGTAATTGACTAAGTAATGATGTTTTCTCTTTAGGAAATATCATATATGTAATTGACTAATTGTCCCTTTCTTTATTATCAATATTACTTACATTTATATTTCTATTGTTGCCGCCGTTTGTTTTGTGTCTCTTTGTTTATTTGAGAACGATGCTATTGTTGATGTTGTGTGAAGACAATTTCATTGTTGTGCCTTATCATTTTTCTATGTCTGATTGATCTAGGTTTTGCGCCAATTTATTTACTTTTGAGTTTTAATCCATATTTTGCATTTTGAGTTTTAATATGTTGTTTAAATTTATTTTTTTTATTGAAGTATCCCAACCGTATCGTATCTTGAATTTTAAAATTTTCCTGTATCAGTGCCGTATCGTATCCGTATTGTATCATGTATCTGGGCTTAATATACAGATCATGTATCAGATGGAAAAGAGTAGAGAGTAGAAGGAAAAAAAAACAAGGATTAGAAGCCAACAACAAAACTTTGTTTTTTAGAGAATTCTCTTGGCAACAAACACTGGGCTTGGGATTGAATCACCATTGATTCACCCCAAAAAACACTATTAGGATTGAGTCTCTTGGTCACGGGAAGAGATTCGGGACTTTGGGTAGAATTAGGTTTGAAGACTGATTCTTGTAACCCTTTGGAAGGGACGGAGAGCTGCTCTTTCCCCCAAAGTAGGTCAGTATTGGACCGAGTAAGCAAATCTTCTTCTTCTTCTTCAAACTTTTGTCTCATAAAAAATTGACCCTCGATGTGCGAAATCGGCCCCCGATTTTGCGCTGAAGGAGAAAAATAAAAACATATTTTCAGTGTGAGATTTGTTCCAAATTTTGAGGGTTTTATTTCTCTATAAATACAGATCTTGTATCAGATGAAAAAGGGTATAGAGTAGAAGAAAAAAAACAAGGATTAGAAGCCAACAACAAAACTAGGGTTTGTAGAGAATTCTTTTCGCAACAAACATTGAGGTTCGGATTGAATCACCATTTTTTTACTTTGAGAAACACTATTAGGATTGAGTCTCTTAATCACGAGAAGAGATTCAGGACTTTGGGTAGAATTAGGTTTGAAGACTGATTCTTGCAACCCTTTGGAATCTTTTGTAAAGTTACTCAAAGATTATAGTGGAACGGTGCTACTCTCTCCTCCAGGGTATGTCAGTATTGGACCGAACTGGATAAACAAATTCTCTTATGTTTTTTTTACTTTGAGAAACACTATTAGGATTGAGTCTCTTAATCACGAGAAGAGATTCAGGACTTTGGGTAGAATTAGGTTTGAAGACTGATTCTTGCAACCCTTTGGAATCTTTTGTAAAGTTACT
>Ga0228710_1001431_pt1 | contig 35750 bp, 26 predicted proteins | sample MedpolnodulmetaG_FD_177995 | JGI IMG/M metagenome (GOLD analysis project Ga0228710, IMG submission 177995) | Root nodule microbial communities from Medicago polymorpha collected in Santa Monica, California, United States - pink nodules | ecosystem: Host-associated > Plants > Roots > Nodule...
AACAAAAGTCTGTAAATTGTAAAATAAAGAAACAAATCAGTTGTGAAAACCAAATTTGTGGAGAAATAAAAAAACTAAGATCCTTTTCTCAGGAAGTTAACCCACTTAACCTCAAATTGATTGAGATTTCTAGGGATCCAAGTAAAGAGCATGAGATTTAAAAAAAAAAAAGAAATTGAGAAGAAATTTGTGATTAAAGAAGAAACTTGATTTTGTTTGATGCTGCTGCCTTGATGTGTGCTTATTTCTTGAACCGAGTGTAGAATACGGTATCATCACGGGTGATGGGAGGATGGTGGGCCGATGGTAACCAGTGATGGAGAAGGACGAGGGTGATGGTGGTGCGGTGGGCTGGTGGCGGTTTTGGAGAGTCTGAAGGGTTTGAGAGGAGAGAGAAGACATTTGTGCTTTGACATTATTTTGTTAGGAAAAAAACTGGTTAAAAGATTTGGTCTATGCTTTCACATTACTTGTTTGAAAAACTGGTCTTGACCAAGGTCTGCTAACCATGTGAACTGAGGATTTTTCTTTGCAGGACCCAACTTGGCAACAGATGTATGGGATCATTACAGGCTACATTCAGAAGGGTAATAACGTAAATTCCGACCGAAAATATAATCCCTAGTTTTTTCCCGCTGAAGGCATTGCAGTTCAAATTGGTAGAATTGCAAAGAAATGAATTCGGGCAAACCTGCAGCTTTGGTATTCCTGTAATAATATATAGATAGATGTGCCTGCAAGGAGCTAAGTGGATGGTTGAGAAGCATCATCATTGTAGATTATGGTTAATGACAAGGCAATTAATTTAAATCAGACAATATACCTATTGAAGTGTGAAACTTTTTTGGAGGTAAAGTCATTGGGTGACTCGCCAAAATTTTAACGAAATTATGAAGATAAAACAAATGTCGGAACAAGTAAAATGATCTGTGGTTGATGAACTGGAATAATATTTCATTTCTAAAGGTCCATCATCTGTTATATCCCAAAATTCAATTTGATACATTGCCACATGTTTTATTATGGATTCCCCGGTATAAAAAAAATAAAAAAAAGAACTTTATTTCCTCGTGGAAGTTTTGATTGCGAAATAACATTAGAGAATGAAGACCCAATAAATGCATATTTATGTATTCCACGTTAAAACCATGTCTATTTAAAAACTTTTTTAACTTGATGCCCCCTAACATTTTGGTGTACAACATTGTCAGCATTTTCATCCGATTGACTATAGTTTTATTTTGAGGATCTATTATTAGAATTCGAAGAGTTGCTAGATTTGAATCCTCCTAACAAGTTGCTTCATTAACCAAGTTATGATTTACACGTGTGCTCAATATATACATGTTATTCGACACCATTGTTTGGTCAACACCTAACAAGAGGTAGTGGTATTTTCAATCGTCTAATTGAAGATAGTGATTATTTAACTGTTAATCATATTCATAATTTCATGATCATTATCATCCATTTGATGCCTATAAGAGATTGCCGAGTGGTTTAGTAATAAAGGGATTAACATGATTTTCTATATACACATGTACATAACCATCATGACTAGTTCCCATACAGTTTAATTGAATACCATTGTCTTTCATCGAAAAGGATTTTTGAAGATTATTTCTCATAATAGAAGGAACATATCTTCGTTGTCATCCATATAGATATATTGTGGCGTTTTTCCTTTAAATTGATGAACTGCCACAAAACCATATTCAACTCGACTAAATGTTAACGAATGTCTCTGGGACACTCGTTAATTTTATATTAAAGATTATGCATTTATTGCATTGAAAATTGAAGTATTTACTTTTTTTAAAGAATAATTTCTTCATCATGAATGTTTAAAAAATATCTCAAAGACATTTGTTAACAAGACACGCAACAAAATTCGAAGCTTTTTCTTGAAATTACAAACTTATCACAAGTATTTCTCATTAAAAAATAAAATATTTTAAAGCAAAAATGGGCGATAATGGGACAACTCAGATCCAGAAGAGAAAGAAGGAAAAAAAGAAGTATACGGCGATTAACGTACTAAACCCAAGCAGAAAGCATTGGAACTGAATACAATACAACCAACACCAATGAAACATGCACTGTATTTGTAACAAGGAAACATCGAGAGTGTAAAACACGACCCAATGAAACCCATCTAATTGTGGGCCTTACCTCGTTGTTTTCATGTACTACTAAATTGACAGCGACGCTTTCTCCTACCCACAACGCATTTTCTTTCGCACTCTCATTCTAAGCGCGTACGCGCGTTATCCGTTATCACACTTTCCCATAAAATACTGTTCGCCTCGTATCCCCTACCCTCCACCCACCGTAATTCACTGCACCACCGCACTAGATTCCGACACGTAAGCAGAAACATAAAGACTATGTTACGTGGCTGTTGATTATGTTTGTAATGTTGCGTAGCATTGGATACCGTTGTTGGATTGTGGCATCATATCCTCGTTGTTGCAATAAATAAGTGTTCCAGGTTGTTTTTTTTAGAGAGAGAAAATTGTAACACTGTGTTCTTTTTTTCTAGAGAGAGAAAGCATAAGAAGAATCATATTTACAGGTTAGATTTATAAAGATTTTTATATAGATATACAAATAGATTATAGATACACATACAGTGTGAGTTGGAGTTACAAGTACACATTATTCTCTCTCTCACTCACACTCAACACAGAACACTTCACAGAGAGAGAGAGATGGAGGATCTTCAGGAGGGAGAGAATGGAGGAGAAGGAGGAGGAGAAGAAGAGGTGCTTGGTTCAAGCTTGACTATGGAGAAAGTAGCAGCTGCTAAGAAATTCATTGAGAATCATTATAGGGCACAGATGAAAAATATTCAAGATCGGAAAGAGAGGTAAAAAAAAATCAATTTTATTTTTTTCCTTTTAATATTTTGATTTAATTAGCAAATTTTAAACCCTTGTTTTTTATTGAATCGAGTACAATGTAAACTTTGACATAGATCTCACAGTTTAATCACTGTATTTAGGGTTTCATAGTTGGATAACTGACAATTTCTGGATTTAGCTAAACCTAGTAAGGATTTGTTGGGTTTAATTAATGATTTACACTTTCTCTATTTGGAAGTTATGATTCTTGTGTTGAAGTAAATGCTTCAAGTACTGTAGTTGCAGTAGTAGTACATGAAAAATTGACTTGGTCATCACAATACGGAAGCTGGTAATTTTTAGTTTAGTAAATGCTATTTTGAAAGTAGTTACTTGATGATTCTTGTCTAAAAAAGTCTCACAGTGTAACTTGCTACATTTGTACAACTGATAAGTTTTTGTGGAACCGTAAATTTGTAAATAAATTCCTTACCTACTCTTGTTGTAGTTAGATTCTTTGAATGCTGCATTTGGGGGATGGGTATGAGGTGGGGCTACGGTCTTTGTCATCACATTTGGTTACTTGACTATAGTGGCAAAGTAAGATTATAAAATCAATCAACCATGATATTCATAAATAATGGACCAGGTTACATTGCATTAATTAAAAAGATAAAATATGATTAATGCATATGATTTTACAACCTATTTATTTTAGTTTCTGTATTTTCATTTCTAGTGTTATCAGTAACATGCTATTGCAGTAGAGTGTAGCAAACGATTCCGCTGTATCGTGTTTTAGTGTAGGGAATCGCAGGGCAATCACGCTGCTCCCATGAGGGCCTCCCCTGAAAGTTAAAATTTAGGGCTTTTTGTTGGGGTATGTTAGGAATTTAAGCTTGTGTTTGTTTCAAGGATTCTAATGTTATTCCAGGGAATGTGAGCTTTGCAATCTAACATTCTAGTGTCTGTTTCAAGTTTTAAAAACTATTCCTAGGTAACTTTTATTCCTAGGAACGTTTGTTACACATGATATCTTAACTTTCTATTTCCATGCTAAAGGATGGGAATTTAACATTCCCATGGGAATAAAACTCAACTAACCATAACTTCCCACTATCACTCACATTTATTTTTATTTTCAATATTTTTTAAATTAAAGAATTTATAAAAACACTCCAAGGAAATCAAAAATTTTACTGAACACATGAGTAGGAACATTATTCCTGGAAATCTTATTCCTAGGAATGTACTAGGAATGTAGTTTCATACTACATTTGAAACAACACACTCTAAAAGTTATAACTTATAAAACACATCAGCACTTCTTTGTCATTATTAACTGCAGCTTCGATCATTTTTTTAGAATTTCTATGTAGTATACCTTATTATATAATGTGTCAAAATTTCAAAATAGTGGCCATCTCACTGTCAGCTAGTGCACTATAGCGTATTTGGGATTGGCCACTCGTTCCTATCCGGGATCGGCAACACTATTCATTTCTATCATGGTTGTCTTTCCACTTTCATGCCATTGGCAAGTATAGCAAACAGTGGCACAAGCACCAGACTTGTTAATTTGTCGGAAAAAGCTAAATAAACAGACTAAAACGGAATGACAACATTGATGCAGTTAATAGACATGTATACTAAATAGGGATGAATATGTCTAAGCTTACTTAAAATCATAAACAGAGATAATGATGTGTTCATTCCACAGATTGAAAATTCCTTTCTCTGTTAGTAATATTTGAAGTTACTACTTCAGAATTACCCATATGCTATGAATGGAAAATATTATACTCATCCATTTCTTGTATAGGACGGTATCCTCAGTATAACATAATTCTTTTGTAACAACTAACGGGGTATTCATCACCTTGTTTTAATAGACATATTGGTTTGGTCTAATTTGATCAGGGTGAAACAACCCAACACATGTTCTTCATTTTGCGAGCTTCACAGGAAAAGAAAATTAAATATGCGAAGCTTTTTATTGAACCATCTGCTAGAAGCCATGCTTATGCACTTTCCTGAAACAGTATCTAGTCTGATGCAGACGTTTTACTTGGGTTTTGGAACTTCTGATTCTCACAGATTTTTTTGGTTTTGTTTTGTAGGCGTTGGGTATTGGAAAGAAAATTAGCTACTTCAGATGTGCCAACTGAAGAACGGCTCAACCTCATCAAAGATTTAGAGAGGAAGGAAACTGAATATATGCGATTGAAAAGACATAAGATTTGTGTTAATGATTTTGACCTCTTGACCATCATTGGAAGGGGGGCTTTTGGGGAGGTCAGAACAGACTCTCGCGTGTTTATTTTGTGCATGAAATAATTCATATTGGATATGCATTGATGAATCATTATTTTTTGTTTTTTGGAAATAGAAAATCTCCGTGCATCCTATACCATATAAAGGTTATTTCTGATATTATTATCTGCCAACTCATTCAATTACAGGTTAGACTTTGTCGGGAAAAGAAATCTGGAAATATCTATGCCATGAAAAAGCTGAAGAAATCTGAAATGCTCAGGAGAGGCCAGGTGAGATATATATAATCATGCTGGAACAAAATTTTGAAATTACCAGTGGATGCAAATGTAGGCTGGAATTTAGGATTGTAGTACTTTCAAGTTCAATGTTATGACTGAAATCAATCTATTCTAGACACATTAACAGCTTATAATGTTTCCGTCTAGGATGGATCATCATGTCATTGGAAGTCTTGAAGAATGCTTAGTTGCTATTTTGCTTACAATATAGATCATTTTGTTCCTACAGGTAGAACATGTTAGAGCTGAGAGGAACTTACTGGCCGAAGTCGCCAGTCATTGCATTGTGAAACTTTACTACTCATTTCAAGATACTGAATACTTGTATTTAATTATGGAGTATCTGCCCGGGGGTGACATCATGACTCTGCTTATGAGGGAAGACACCTTAAGTGAGAACGTGGCTAGATTTTACATGGCACAGAGTGTTCTGGCCATAGAGTCTATTCATAAGCACAATTACATTCACAGGTTTAGTTTGGCTCTGCCTGTGAAAGCTGTTGGCTTTTTTATTTTTTTTAATAATTGATGATGGTTTATTGGATGGCGTAGGCCATTTTAAAGTGCTAAACAGCTACATTATTTTTCATCTTTCAGAGATATTAAACCCGATAACTTACTTCTGGATAAAAATGGTCATATGAAGCTCTCTGATTTTGGCCTCTGTAAGCCTATAGATTGCATTACCTTGCCTACACTGCATGAAAATCAGACCATGGATGATGAAACTTTGGCAGAGCCAATGGATATCGATAGCTGTGTTCCTGATGCGGACAATCGGAAAAGCTGGAGAAGCCCGCGTGAGCAGCTTCAGCATTGGCAGATGAATAGGAGGAAGTTGGTATGCTCTTAAATTTGCCAATACATTATTGTAGAGATTGGTATATAAACATATTGCCAATCATGTTTCTAAACACAATTGGGCTCATTCTTAAAATATGTCTTAATTCATCAGTCCAAAAAAATGTGTATTTGCTTTGCTTCAGAACCCAACTACTTTCTTCCAGCTTTCATTTCTGAATGCAAGCTATTATTAATTGTTACTTAAACCCAAATTTTTTTTTTCATAAAGATAGTCCGAGCTTTCATTAACATAAATCTGTCTGGTTTCATGATCTGGCTTTGCACTCTGCCACATAAATCAAACCTAAATTGACAGTGTTATATGATTCCTTTTCTTTAAGTTGAATGATGCTAAAGTATACAGATGTAATGTAGGATCAAAACCTTTCTTTTGGGGACGGGGAGATTACAAAATGATTCAGAGTACTTTAAGGAAAATAGTCCTTCTTTGAAGGGTCCAAACATTTGTATTGTGAATGTAGGAAACTTGAACAAAATTAAAAGTAATTATATCTCTATATGCATTCTTGTAGTAGCACATAATATAGAACAGGATAGTGTAACTTGGGCTAGATAGTACTACAAATCTACTTTAGATGAAACCTTCGTCCAGATCATAGATTCTTTTGTATCCATTGCACGCAAGTAATGCTTCTCAGTGGCATCATCATACAATTTTGCTGCACTTGTTTATATGCTAATATGGCTGTTAAGATAAGAAGGCTTTTCAGTTCACACAGTTCCTTGTTTCTTGTTGCAAGGCATTTTCAACAGTAGGGACGCCAGATTACATTGCTCCTGAAGTACTTTTGAAAAAAGGATATGGGATGGAATGTGATTGGTTAGTTCTTACCTTATGCTTTAGGCGTTTTGATCTATTAGTCATGAAGGTTCAATTCATTCAATTTTATTTTATTTAATTTGCATGCTGAAGTTCTGCTTAGTCTGGAGTAATACTTTTGACTGAACATATGAAATTTGAACTTATTTTTTGTGAAAGAAAATTGTTCAACTATTAGTTTGCTTGATAAGTTTTATAATAAATCTATTTTCTCCCTTGTTGTATTATTTCATTTGACACGTACTTATTTTATATGGACAGGTGGTCATTGGGAGCGATAATGTACGAAATGCTGGTCGGTTACCCTCCATTTTACTCTGATGACCCAATAACCACATGCAGAAAGGTAGCATCTTTAATTCCTTTAATGTTTCTTCATTAATATAACCAAGAAGTGTTCTTGCATCTCATTTTTTTTTGTAGTCTAAGCTGATGGTGACTTATGATTACTACTATTGCCTTTGATATCCATAACCATATTATTTGAAGCCATTCTAGTTATGTTTCCCAGAGTCAGTGTTCAGACTTTTTTTTGTTGACACTAATTTCACCATGCTGTCAGATTGTTCATTGGAGAAACCATTTAAGATTTCCAGAAGATCCCCATGTAACACATGAGGCCAGGGATTTAATCTACAGATTGCTGTGTGATGTTGATCACAGGTTAGGTACCCGAGGGGCACAAGAAATCAAGGTAAGATGTTCATCTTATTATTACTTTCTGCTGTATTGTTGCGTCAACATTCAATTTGATTGAAATAATACCGAGAGATACAGCAACATAATATAGGAGCCGAAATAAAATAAAGTTGACTCTAGAATCTTATCAAATATCAGAAATGATATCGAGACAGATTTGATATCATCCTTATTAATTACAAAGGATAAAAGGAAATAAGTTAATAGGAATTACAAAGAAAGAAATAGGAAAGGGAATTGGATATTTGGAGACCTAAACCTGGGTTATATTGATAGAGCAGAACCAATAAAACAGAATAAATCAATAGAAACTAGAGAATAGTGGCGAATATTATTAAGTAGATGGAATAAAGAAAAGAGTTACAAGTTCCAGAGCAAAGCTCCTCAGCAAAGTCTCTTGCTACCAGCCCTAAAAGGCTACTAACAAATATTCTAATTGCTTCCACTAGAACTCCCCCACACACTTATATAGAAATACTACTAAGGAGATATTTCTGGAGAATATCTTTATTAAGAAGATATCTTCATAGAATATCTCTATTGTAAATTTACTAATAAAATATTGCTACTAAGGAGATATCTTCATAGAATATATTTATTATATATTACTAATAATCTTGTTACTTAGACACCCTACTAATTACTTAAATACCTTCTTACCCCAAATCCAATATCCTATCACATATTGTGACAATCTTTTCATCATCTATTTATATACATTCTATATACTCCAGGCTCATCCATGGTTCAAGGGTGTCGAGTGGGATAAACTATATGAAACAGAGGCAGCATTTAAACCACAAGTCAATGGGGAACTGGATACCCAAAATTTTATGAAGTTTGATGAGGTATAAATATGAAATCACCACCTTTTTTATCTATCCCCATTGTTTTGCCTTCTATATATCATTTTGCTATATGAGTTTTCTTGATATTATGGTTTTCCCTTGTTAATTTTAGAGTTAAATATGTTTGAAGTGCCCTATAAAATCAGGTGCTTTATAGTACCTTCCTTTTATAAAACTGGCTGTTTTTAGTTCCTGGAGGGACTAAAAGCATCAGTATTTTTTTATAGAAGTTAGGGACTAAAAATGTTAAAAACTATACATACTAATGAAAGGCCCGTAACTTTATCGAGATTAAAAACATATCTAACCCTTCTAGATATTTCTCGGATATATATTTGTAAATTTTATTACTTTTTGTGGCCCATACAGAATTTTCAATACAGTAAATGGAGATTTAACCCTCCTTCTTTCCTCTGATAATTTCTAAAAGCTATACTTCAATGATATACTTTAGTTTGTGAGATTCTTTGCACCACCTGTTTTATGCATCAGCAATCCTGTGGGCAGTTAGAATCTTGGATATTTTTTCTTGTTTAATCTTCATTCTTCTTTAATGGTATTTATTGACGTGTTGTTTATTTAGTATGAAGTCCCTTGATTTTGTTGTGTGATAAGCTGTTGAACCTAAGGCATGAGACTCTCTCATTGCTTTCTTTTGTGAATTTGTAGGTAGAACCACCAGATGCGGCAAGAGCTGGATCCGGGTCTTCAAGAAAGGTACACTTGTACTGGTTCGCATGCCATTATCATACTTTTTTTCATTTAAATCTCACTATGAAATGTTAAATGTGAAGACACTAGAAAATGTTTTAAGGTTATCTCAAATTATAGTGTTTGTTTGCAAGACATTATGGTGTTGTTTTATTCCTATAACCAACATTCATACTTAGATGGTGTATTTTTTTAAGACATCATTGTGTTATTTGTAAGACATTTTGGTGGTTTTTATCGTGGCCAGTTTGGTTATATCTTGGTATGCGATACTCCTTCAAAACATAGTTTTGATAAGTGATAACTTGTAAAGATTGTTGTTTGATTCATGTAAATGATCAGATCGAGTGGGATAAGGCCTTGCTTGTTATTATTGTTGTATGTTGTATATTAAAACAATAAAATGACAAATGTCGCTTCAATAGATTTATTAACCCAACTACCCTTTCTGCTTCCTGAGATTTATTTACTTTCCTTTGTGTACAATAGCTAAGAAGTTAGTTAATTTTTAACCTTTTAAAAATAAGGTGGGTTGTTTTCAATCAACTTTATTTACTTATATCGTGTCCAAGGTGATAATAATGACAATTTATATTTATATTTGTTGAAAAGTGAATCCAGCTGCTTGTACCAAGGCTTTATCTATGTTGCGCCAGCCTATGAATTGCTTATTTTGACTTTACCAAAAGCTGGGAAAAATAGATCAATTTATTTTGAATTGCTCTCCTTTCTTACTATTGATGAAGACAAATGCATGGTTGTTGAGCCTTCTTGTTATTTTTGAATAACTTTCCTTTCCACTTTTGGTCTTAAATTGAACAACTCTTCCCAATTTGTTTATTTTTCCATCTTTGATTCATTGACGTTGGTTACACAGTGGGAGGTTAATTCCCTCTCTGGTGAAGGTGGAATTTGATCCTAGGTCCATATAGTCACTACAAAATACTTTACTAGTTGATTCAGTTGATGCCTTCTCAGTTTGTTTTGCTCTTGGGCTTTGCTGTATGATTTGTTTATATCATTCAATGAATTTTGATCTGCACGTCTTTTTTGTTTTAACTTAGTTATCGTACCATTTGTTTCTATAGTTAGCAAAGTGGTGTATTTTTCATTTTCTAACTTTCATCACATTCATCCAGATGCTTCTAACTCCCAAAGATCTAAACTTTGTTGGTTACACTTACAAGAACTTTGATGCTGTTAAAGAAGGTCTTCGTCAGTCTTTGAGTAAGTAATGTGTCAACTTTTCATTTCTTGTATATGATTACAGAGTTCGGAATCTAGTTATAGCATACGGTAGCTATAAGAACAGTTCCTCAGTTATTTTATGCAAGCAGCCATCATCATTTTATTCTTTAATGAACTTGTGCATTTAAAAGTTAAACTGAATTTTTGTAATAATTTCATACCTGTCTTGAGCTTGCTGAGTCAAAGTAGTTGTAGTGTGTTTCTGAATAATACAATGGCATGTGGATCAGAATAATTCTGCAGCATGAAATTTTAGTTTGGAAACACTAAATTGGGTGCTGACATGAAATAAATTGAATAGAAAATTAAATAGGAGCTAGACAAACTCAACCGTTATCAACGTTGAACATATTGATCATTTAACAATTTTGCAGGTGAGTCCATGCAAGATTATGCTTCCAAACGAACAGCCGATGAAACTGGCTTGCAAATGCTCGCGTCGTCTGGAGATCCTATGCTACCATAACATAAAGTTCATGCAAACTGAAACCCGTCGTGTAGAGTTTTTGAGTGCTAGTTTTGGCTTTAAATATTTAGCCAAAAACATCCGTTAGAGTACTTCAATTCCCATGCAATTTGCAAGAACAATGTGTACAGCAAGTAGTTGAACAGTGTGTGTGTATTTGAATTTACAAATTAGGAACTGAATCTTGTGCTACTGAGTGATCCTGTGCTGCCCAGGTTGGCTGTGGAAGACTTGCCTTCTCTAGTGGCAGTTGCTGGTTAAATGTTAGTTATGAACAAATTATTAAGGAGCTACAAAGCATCCTGGAAACATTATGTGATGTGTACATTTATTGGAACATTGCAAGAAATTTAACTATAATAGAAAGACTGCTTGAGGATGGATCATGACTATTGTGCATATTTTGAGTGCAATTGGTGATTCCACCCTAGCTGTGTTCACTGGTTAATGCTTGAATGATATTTATGGATTTACCATGATTGTGTTCTCACCAGTTAATGCTTGATTGCGTATTTTTACATATTTGAGCATATAAGGGAGAGTCGAACAATCATCCTCTCTTATGTTCCATCAATCCAAACAAAGCTTTATAGTTGTCTTAGCTTCTCTAGAAAACAATTAGAATAGTCTCACATTTTTGTAACAAACACAGGCTCAGAGGTTTTCTTTTATAGGCAAACAAACCTATGCCAATTCATTGGCAATATCATACATAATACAATGTGGGATAAAATCTTTTAAAAATAAAAAACTGCTAGTCGGCCTAAGAACCGACTAATCCGAGAGGTTCAATCCTACCATCCACTAGCAGAAGCTCCATTTAAAGCAAAAACAAGGCTTTGTATGCCTATCGAAATTGGTATCAAAGAGAACTGAACTTGAGACGTCGAGAGAAACACACTCTAAAATTTCATGCCTAACACATAAAATCAAAAAAATTTAGAGCCAACAACAAAATTATTGTGAAAACATGTCGCTCAACAACAATCAATGATAGTTTTGGGTATGATATGACATGGCTGATAATAGAGACAAATAAACACAAGAGAAATGATATTTGTACAGCCACTTTTTGACAACTTTTAAAACAACCCTCTCTCTCATACTCACATGTTTTTTATTCTCCCTCTTTCTGTTTCTCTCTCTCTGTTGTTTTTGTCCAATAAGAATAAAGAAAAAGTGGTTGTCACAAAGGTTGTACAAAATTAGTTGTACAAATATTACTCCTCTAAACACAATTGCAATTATATTTGTTGAAGTGATGATTCTCTATTGCCTTTAAAATATCTTTGGCGTTTAGTTTTTAACCATCAATCGTTTTCTTAACCTCAGTTGCTGGTTAATTTTTCAGTTAGATAAAAATTATATTTTCAGATAAAAATGAAAACACATAAATTTATTTACGTTTTTTTTACTATCATGTGATACAAAGTTTTTACCATTGTTTGACAATAACTAATCTATCAAAAAATCTATGAAATACATAAGGTGAGTTCTCACCTTCCGACCAAATAACTTTTTTTTCTTTTTTACTTGTACAGTTTTACATATCTTATTCCTTTTTCACATTTCTCTGTACTTTTACTTTTTCATCACTTCATATATTTCATCTCTCCCTTTCCTTTTTCCTTTGATATACGTTTTCACAAACTTTTGTAAGAAATAAAGGAAGAAGGAGAAAATAAAAGAAGTGGCGTCCATAGATTAGATTAGAGTACAATTGATACGCTGATGTTGACATAATATAATACACTGTTGCGTTGCATATGATTATGATTCCATTTAGAGTAATTAGAAATTTATTTAAAAATAAAACAAAATATAAAAAATAATAAGTGACGATTGGAAATGGATGGATGGGTGGAGATGCTTTAACATGCTCTTCATGATTGACACCTGTCCAACCCACATTTTCTCTTTTTCAATTCAACCCATTTTCCTTTCATTAAAAAGTTTCTTTTTTTTATTACTTTTTTTTGTCATTTTTTTCTCTCTCTCTCTCTCTCTCTCTTTTTTCTTTTTTTTCTCCAATTCCCTTTGTTTCTGGTGCTTCTAACTCTCAACAACACCCACTCACCCATCCAGGTATTAATTACCATATCATATGCTATATGAAATGAAATAAAAAAAGTACATCAAAGCTATTATTTTTGTTTATTTAATAATGTTTAGTATTAAGGAAAACCCATATGTTTAGTTTATGTTGATTCTATATTAATAAAAAAAGATGGGTCTCAGGTATAAAATTTAGTGAGAATAAGTGAAGATAAAGAAGAAGCAAAATTAGGTAATGAAATAGTTTTTCTTTCTTAAATTTCCTTTCATTCATTGAATAATTGTTATCACTGGACAAGGCAAATATGTGTTACCTCAGATCCAGGTAACTGGTGGTCTTGTGTGAAAAAAATATTTTTATTTTTTATTTTTTTCATTTATTAGAGGCTTCTCTTTGATTTGATTTGATTCTTGAGACTTTGCTTTCATGACCCTTTTTTGTGATGGATATAATGAATGTTGGTCTCTATAATTGTTTTAGGATTTAATCATTTTTTTGTACAATCTTTTTTATACAGATAAGCATTTGTTTCTTTCAAGTTTCAACTTTCAAGCCTCTGGAATTGAGGCAGATAAGAAGAATTTAGTTGTGTTTGGAAAGATTCTAAGGTAGATGTGTCGATAAATGGAAGTTTGGATCTGTTGTTGGTGGCAAGATCTGATTTTCACTTTCATTACCTTTTAACTAGCCTATGCTTTGGATAATTGAATTTGCTTCCTCCTTTAGTTTTATCTTAGACATGGAATATCTTTACATTCTGGGATCATTTTCAATCAGAAAACCAAGTTAGGAATCAATGAAAATATGAGTAACTGTTTAATATCAGAATGGTGGGAGTGTAATTTTTTGTATTACCTAGACAAGGATTTTGATGGAGGAGATGTCAGTTGCAGTGCCATTAATAGCAGGTATTAGTAATTCAGTGTGTGATAATCCAATCATAGCTACTCACATGGATGTTTCGGCAATGAAGATGATGGCCAATGCAGAGCTGATATCAAATGCCATAACTACGATATCCGCTGATACTACTTTTATTGGTTCTGATGAGGATCATATTGGTGACAATCTGGACGGTGAACTTGGTGTTTCAGCAGTCGCACCACCTTTGCATGGGAGAGAAGGGGAAATTCTTTTGTTGAATATGATATCTCAAAGTAGCGATGAACTTTTAGTCCCAGAAGTTGATGAGGATGATTCATTATCATTGGAAGGGGATCCAATTATTTATAGCACTCTATCAGTAACTAGCGAGAATGGTAGTGTTTGTGGAGATGAATTCTTCAGCGCTGAAGATAATTCGTATTTTAGGGCAAGGAGTTCGATGGACATAGATAAGAACATATCCTCTGTCGAAATTGTTGCTAAGGCTGCTGTTATCGACGAGTCAAATGTGGAGGCAGATATTATGAGTGAACCCCTTGCTGTAGCATTGAGCCTTGGAGAAGAAACAGGAGTTGGATCTGTACCATTGCCTACTACAGTTGTTCTTCATCAACTGCCTCTTAAAAAAGAGGTGAGTGGAACAGTTGGTCGTAGTGTTTTTGAACTGGATTGTACCCCACTTTGGGGATTTACATCTTTATGTGGAAAGAGACCTGAAATGGAAGATGCTGTTGCGATTGCACCTCGGATGTTGAAAATTCCTATTCAAATGCTAAATGGTAACAGCAAATATGATGGAATGAACAAGGATGGAATGAACAAGGATTTTAGTCAGCAAACAATTCATTACTTTGGAGTCTATGATGGCCATGGTGGCTCTCAGGTGAAGTTTTATTTTATTTTTAGAGTCTGGTTGGATTGGCTTGTTTGAGCTTATCTGGTGTCATAATTACTTGGGTCTGTTTAAGGGAGCTTATAGAGACAGTTTACGATATGCCCATGAGTTGTTTTTAACTTATTTCCATAAGCTCTGTAGGATTGCTTATGGAACCAATTTGACTTTATTTTACTCCCTCAAAAACCAAAAAACATCAAAATCAATGCAGTTATAAATTGTTGTAACTTTTGAATATTTATACAAATATACCCTCATGAAAAATTTTGAAGCATTAAATGCACATACTAATATTAAAAAAGACACGTGAAATGAGGGATAGAAAGGTCTTTTAAGCAATAATTACATTTTAGAAGTTGCGACATTTTCTTATAAATATGACCAAAAAAATCTCTAATTTTTTTTTTATAATAAGGGACCAGAGGTAGTATCTTTTGTTATAGAAGTAACTTATACATAAGCACTTATATGTTAAGTGCTTATGTTTTAAGCTCTTAATTAAGCTGTTTATCTAAACAGTGCTTGCATGTGATTCTTGTATCCAATGGAGCTTGCTTTTCTTTTTTAGGTTGCAAATTATTGTCGAGATCGTATGCATTTGGCCTTAATTGAGGAGATAGAATTGTCCAAGGAAGATCTAATAATTGGAAGTACCAAGGATGATTGTCAAGATTTATGGAAAAAAGCTTTCACTAATTGTTTTTCAAAAGTTGACGATGAAGTTGGGGGAAAAGTTAACGGTGATCCTGTTGCACCAGAAACTGTTGGTTCCACTGCCGTTGTAGCTATTGTTTGTTCATCCCATATCATTGTTTCAAACTGTGGTGATTCGAGAGCGGTTCTATGTCGTGGAAAAGAACCGATGCCTTTATCTGAGGATCATAAAGTAAGCTACCTTCAGTAATAGTTTTGCACATTCTTTGAAAAAGAGTTTTACTAATTCGAAAGAAATTGATTTTTGATATGGTAGCCAAATCGAGATGATGAATATGCAAGAATCGAGGCAGCTGGTGGCAAGGTGATACAATGGAATGGTCATCGTGTATTTGGGGTTCTTGCAATGTCAAGGTCTATTGGTATGTACTTAATCCTCATTTTAATTGTATTTTCAATGGCGATAGTTACAAGGACTTCATTTTCATTACATATGTATCCATCTTAGTTTATGAGTGATTGGAAAACGTGGCCATTGGTTGCATTGTTTATATATTTGATGGAAATGGTGTCGGTATCACGATTTTGAAAATTACTAACTTGGGAGTATTTTCATGTCATTGTGATGTATATCACTTATTTACACAAGTCATAATTCTTCGAAGTTTCAGTTCAGAATAGTTTATTTTTATCAGGATTTGAAGAGTTCAGTTAGATATTTATATCTTATCAACGCATTGGCTTAGCTTATAAAATGTTTTTCACCATTATATGACCATAAAGCTAGAATATGCCTAATTGTGACTTCCAATGTTCTCATATTTTTTACTTCGCCTAAGCTTAAATAAATTACTAATTTCTTAAGTTCAACTAACACGTTTCTGCTTATCATTGTTGTGACTTTCAGGTGATAGATATTTGAAGCCATCAATTATTCCCGAACCAGAAGTTACATTCATCCCTCGCGCAAAAGATGATGAATGTCTCATTCTGGCTAGTGATGGCTTGTGGGATGTCATGACAAATGAAGAGGCATGCGACTTAGCTCGTAGGCGCATACTTCTTTGGCACAAGAAAAATGGCTCAGAGCTGTCCTTAGTAAGGGGAGAGGGAATCGATCTTGCCGCACAGGCAGCTGCAGAGTACCTATCAAACCGCGCTTTGCAGAAAGGAAGCAAAGATAACATCACTGTCGTCGTAGTAGATTTGAAAGCTCAGCGAAAATTTAAGACTAAAACATGATTGTGTAATGAATTGAACTTGGGTGTTCGAATATATAAAAGCTGAACTCAATCGAATTATAGTTTGGCTCAGTAATTTTTCATCTGGGCACATGGATTGAGCACCCTGCACTAAATGACAAATTCCCCTTTCATTAGAACTCTCAATTGATGAAGAGTTTCATTGTACACTGCTGCATTGGGGTTATGTTAGTAAGTCTTTGCTGCTTATTGTAGATATAGGATTATGTGCCTTTTACATGTGTCGGTGACTCATAGTCAGCATATTGTATTTGTTTTTATGCCTCGTAGAGAACAAAGACTCTGCGAGGTATTTACTTCTTACAGTTTTCGTCTATGCTGTTAATAAAAAGGTGGTAGCAATTTGGCATTGGAGTTTTCAAATGTGATTTTCAGTCATAATCTTGTTATGCCACACAATTTTTAAGTAAACTCGTATCATTGTGTTTTTTTGGATATATGAACACAAGAACACATATTTTAGCCACAACTTCTGCAGTGGATTAATATCATTGGCCGTGACTTGAATCCGAGACTGTACTGTTATGGAGGATGGTTGTGGCCAAAGTTTTTTGTAAATGGACTTGAGTTATTGTTGGTTCTCCACCAAGTTCTGAGAGTGACTTGTGGTTATATGAACAGGAATGTGGCATATCAAAAGCAGGTGCACCATGTTGCATTCTTTCTTCCTTTCTAACAAGTAAAAATATCCTTGGACTGAAAGATAACTTCAGATATTTTCTTTACCAAAATCTCAAATATTCAGCAAGTTTGTGGTGCAGCTATATTTTTCACAAGGCTTTTTATTAAGTTTTTATGTGGTCATGACTGATGACTCCATAAACATCCAAGAATGTTGCTGTTTTGATTCTGATTGCCGCAAGCATGACAAGATAAAAAGGTCCTACGTGTCTGGCTCTGGCTGTGTGATGCTTTCATGTTTTGCAATAGAATAAAGTGGATGAAAATGACTTTTGAACTGTCACGACACTTGTCATTACACTCTGCTACTTTATTGTTGCATCAATTAAAAAAGATAACCAGAATATGGATTCTGGTCTTTAACTCATTTCTATAAATAAATCATTGAAATTTGCCGGGGTAAAATGTACTAGTAGGACCATACTTTGCCACAATAATGCTATTTTGCTAGTAGAGGGAGTTGAAACTATGACCTCAACAATTTAACTAAGCTCCTCTCCTAAACCATCAAGTCACCTTATCACTCAATGATAAGGACAATTCTGGTGGGTGAGCATATGGATTTGGACAATTCTAATTCAGAAACTTCGACAAATTGAAACGCAAAATAATTGCAGATGGGAAAGTGAGTGTTGTGTGAATCTCCTTGTCTTTCTCTTGAATTTGAACGGCAACAAGAATGAGACATACATGTCCTTTTCTTCATGGAATAATTTCCAATATTGAAATACAAGCATTATAACATTTCAATGATAACCGTTTGCGTTATTCTGAAAGTGACCCATCCACCTTGAACAGACTATCATATTATGTTATACAGAATAAATCTATTTGTTTGTTTACAAATTGGCTGATTGCAACCGTCTTAAAAGTGCTATAAAGTTTTAACATTCAGTTGTACTGTAATTCAAGTTTACAAACAACAAAATTCTCTCATTTTCATACACATCGTTGTCACTTCATGATTTTCGCTAACTAAGATTCTAGGAAGGAATGTTAATGATGAGGTTCAAAACATGCAGTACAAGTTCTAGGGTGTCAATCTTTCACAACAAAAAAAGTTCTGGTGTGTCAAAAAGTGGGAGTTGTCTAGAGACCATTTCAAGATGGTGCTCGTGAGAGTGCAAGAGAATGGACATAAAGGAGGCAGAAGAGACACATGAGGTGTCATATTATCTATTAGAATTATAAAATTGGGCACTTATATAACAAACAAAATTCGAACATGTGATATATATTTAACCATGATCATAGAACAGCAAGTTCTCGGGCTTTCAAACACCACAGTCTGCCTCGAAAAGGCATAGAATGGAAAAAGTCACAAGGTCACAAACATTATTATTATATGAAACTACTCAAATAAGGGGGCAGCAGGACCTAGTAATTTCTGTATGCCAACTCCTTTACGGCATCAGCAAGACTCTTTTCATTCTGAGCACTCTGAACCCAGTTTGCATTTATATTAACTCGTTCAAGGCTCTGCTTCAAAGTTCTAGCAATGGCGGGCATAGGATGGTTGGCAAAGAACTCCTCTACTTCCTTCGCCTTCTCAAGGGAAGCAAACTGTACCAACAGAAAACAGAGAAAAAATGGAATTATTATTGAGCATTCTGTTGCTATAACCCAACATTCCAGAATGAGGGGAGTGTCAAGCTTGCTAAGAAAACAATGGAAAATGTGCATAGAGATGGTGCAGGAGACAAACCGGTGAGACAACTCTACTGACAAAGCGAGTTATTAAAAATCCAGAACCATAAGTTTTTACGATCTGTGCCCAGTTTTCCTGTATAATATTGAAGTGTAAGAAGATAGAAATGAAAAACGGTTAACAGGAAATAAACATCATAATCTCCATCAGTTTTTCTCTTCAAAATCAAAGCCCGGAGTAAATCTTAGCATGTTCTCTAGGCTTACAGATAAACTATCACATATGAGAGGCAACCTTGGGAAAGAATTTAATAAAGTATTCAAACTCCAGTTCTACGATCAAGTTTTCTCCAAATAGCAACAACGAAACGAAACTTTGTCCAGTGATCAATTTCCTAAACCTCAAAGGAATCTAATATTGATAAAATTAAAACAAAAATATAGTACACTTCATTTCTATTCAGCGACTACTGTAGTACTGTGATGTGTTATATACCTTAAGCCATGCCCAAGCCACATCTCTTCCTTCCCGATTGACAGCAAGTCCAAAAACAGCATCCTGACTTCGAACCTTGTCCACGGATAACATCATATCAATCACCAAACTAATAATAATAATAATAATATGCAAAGTTTTGTATGTCATTATGTTTGTGTCTTATGTGTTCAAATAATATCTGAACACGAGATACCTCTGAAGATAACATAAAGTTAAGAACTTCAAGAATTAGATCTGGATCGGATGAATAAGCCAGTGAGCCTACACGCATAGAAAGTATTAGTATGCAGACTTAGAAATACCATGTCATGCTCTCATTGAAGATATTTCATTACCCAGAATACGTGTTTTCTCCTGACTTAGGTCAGTTTCTCTGTATACTTTCAGAAGGGATTCATAACCCGATCGGTTAGATTTGGTTGCCCGTTTCATTACAGCCACATAAACTGCCTGCCAACATTTACAATAATCATCAAAATAAGAATTCATAAGATTCTGAGCATTCAAAATTTCAAATGATGCAGCAGCAAACCCTTCTTATATCAGGTGGAAGAAGTGGAGTATTTCTGTCTGCTAAGAATGCCTGGAATCTCTTGCTTGCTTCATCCAATGTCAGATCATGTCCAAATTCAGCAAGGGAGGTCAAAATTTCTCCTCTCAACAACGCATCATCATGACTTTCTCCTGGTTTAGGATCCCAACCAAGCCTCCTGCAAGGCAATATAAACAGGAATGTTAGGAATGTTACAGCAGATATACTCTAATTCCTAAAAAGATTATTAACTGCGATATAAACCAACTTACTCTGCAGAGTACTGGAAAACTTTAAAAAAGAACAGTTTGAAATAATCTAGTAAGTCTGGAACTGCATCAGCTGCAATATGTTGAACTTTATGACTTACCTGTAAAATAAAAGAATTGAAATTAGATCTCCAATAAATAACCTATGTAACTAATGAGCAATATTGGGAAGAGAGCATTACAGTAAGCAGGTTAGACACAACAGTATAATCATCTTCCTCCCTATAAGCTCCCATCAAGTTAATCAAGGAGGTTAATGATTCTTTGCGAGCCATACAAAGTGCATACGAATCATCCAAAATTCCTGTCAAAGTAGTAGCTCACAAGTTATCAGTCTTTTCCTCTTCTACCATTAGAAAAAATTAAATTGTCAAGAGATTATCTAATTTACCAAACCGGTCAGATGGAGATAATAACCGTTTCTCTACTGCCGATCTAAGTTTAGCTGCAAGCAGCTCATCATATTTCACCCTGTAGAAACCAGCCTGATCGACATTAAGCTTAATCCAAGAATTTGCACTCTTGTCTTCGGCAATCTCGGAATCCAGTAACTCTTTAACATCACGTGTCTCGGATTTCGTTTCCAAGAGGAAATTCTTGCGGACATCATATGAGCCAAAGCATAATGTTATTGGGATAATCCAATGGCCTTCCCCTTGAGTACCACTTGACAAGAATTGTGACTGCCAATAAACATACAAGGATCACAAGTTACAATACATATAATGGCTTTTCTCTCTGAAAATAATCACAACAAGGAACTAATAAAAAGGTTGGATGCAATGGTACCTGATCAAACTCTAACTTCTGATTATTGACCTTAACAGATACAACAGGATATCCTTGCTGCTTTGTCCACGAGGTCATTAACTTATTCACAGGTTCACCGGATCCTTCTTCAAGTGCAGCCCATAGATCCTCAGTCTTGGCATTTGAACAAGCATGCCTTTTTATATATGAAGCTAGTGATTTCTGGTTAGACAAAAAAGCAGTGTGTACAATTTAATCACAAAAAGTGAAATATATAACTCAGCCGCATTTGCCTCATAAAAAAAAATATAAAAAAAAAATAAAAATACTCAGCCATATTCTAGTTAATACGTAATTTAATACTATACACATTCTGAAACGTACATCTTAAAACCTTTTACGCCATATTAAAAAGTGCATCTGCCTATGAGTCATTGAATAAATAAAAAGTGCCTTGTTGACTACACTGTGCAAGTGTAAAATCATAGTTGAGAGAAAACTCTAAAAACTGCCAATAATAGTTTACTTATGCATGATTCATTATCCCTGTATGAGCAGTTCACCGTGGGTTCTCGTTCCATAAAATTTGGCGTTGAAAGTACAGTTTTTTATGGAAGTGGTAAGAGGCCAAGTACCAACCTGAAAGCTTTCAGCACCAAGATAGCTTTGCAGCATCCTAATAACAGATGCACCTTTTCTATAACTTATTGCGTCAAATATCTCATCAATCTCACGAGCATGATTTATCTCCACCTGCAAAAATAATTTACAAAGACTAAAATAGACGATATAATGATATGATAACTTATTAAATTTCAATTTGTTTATCTCCGTTAAGGTAGAAAAAATAATTATTTTTTCTTCTTATATAAGCTAGAAATTCCTGCATGAAAAAAGATAAACAAAAGACTGGAGGGACATAACCTAACCCAATAGAATAAAAAAATTGTATACAATTGATATTATATAACCAATGGTATAAAGAATTACATTACATAACAAATTAATCTGCATAAAATTCCAGATCAGAAAAAATGAGCCAAATCCCTTATCCGAGGCAAACTGAACCCATGAAAAACTAAAACTAAACATTACCTCAATTGGGTGGGATTCTGCAAGCCCGTCAAGCTTAAGACCCTCAGTGGACTCATTAAGAAATTGAGCCCATATTTTCCACTCAGGAAACAAGCCATCAACTGCTAAATAACTCACCTAACAACACCAAAAGAAGATGTAAGACCGAAAGAAAACTACCACTCAGTTATAGATAAAATATAAAAAACTTAATGTGTATTCCAAAATAAACAAGACTCTGTAGTTAGAAATATGATATGTGAGTCAAACAACTTACCCATGTTGCAAAACCCTCATTCAGCCATAAATGTGTCCACCACTCCATCGTAACAAGATTGCCAAACCATTGATGTGCTAGTTCATGGGCTACAACAACAGCAACCTTAACAGCAACCAAAGAATGTAAGAAATATTTTCTTTCCTCCGGTTAGTAATAAAACATACTAGTTTTGAGATTGAGATTGAGGCACCAATGCCACCAAGAGTAAAACAGTTTTATGAAAAAGAAAACTACCCTCTGTTTGTTAGCAGCAGCAGAATGCTGATCATCGTAGAGTAAAGCAGTCTCCCGATATGTAACCAACCCGTAATTCTCCATGGCTCCAGCAGCAAAATCAGGAATTGCAATCATATCCAATTTTGGCAAGGTGTAGGGAGTGTCAAAGTAACTGTTGATAATCAGTTAGTTGACTAATGAGTGAAAGATTATGCAAGATGAAATGAACATTAACATATATAATCCACTCATCTTGCCAATGCAAACCTAATATACAAAGGATGGCGATGTGGTATGGTAGTAGAAAGAATATATATAAAAAACCACGGATAGTTTTGATAAATATAAAAAGAAGGTTTACTTAATAAGGATTTTCCCATTAATATTAGGGCTGTTAATCTTTGGTGGTGGAGGGTTGTAATTTGGAAACCAACCATACCAAACAAAGATTTGATGTGCCATAAACTTGTAATGAGATGATATAAAACCAAACAGTCCCTCGAAACCTACATGGTAGAGTGATGTCCAAGTCCAAGGTTCCCCTCAATAAAGTGAATTACAATGTAAGATCAAATTAATTCTGATTGCCAATAATTAAAAGAGGAAGTATTTTTGTTGGTAATAATATTTGTAACACTCTTTAAGCATCTCTTATCTCCCTGTTGTGGAGATGTTACTATGTCTTGTATCAATTTTTCTCTTCTTGAGACTCCAAAAAAATTAAACTTTATTATATGTTTTGCCGCAGCAAGGTGGATTAATGGAATGGAATTGGAAATAAATAAAGTCCATAATATTTTTTGAAAAATTTCCTGCCTGTGAAAAAAGGGATTGTAATAGGCCCATACTTACTCCTTGTATAGTCCTAAAGTTTTGACAGCAACATCAAGTGCAAATTTCCCCTGGTTTGCCTTACCAACTTGACAATATACTCGGACCTTGACCCCTGTAGAGATGTTGAATTTAAATAAGAAGAAAAACGAAAATCAGTACTGATAATAACGTCAATACCTAAAACGTGCATAGCAAACATGATTTTACCATCGGGGGTATGATCTTCCACATAATCAAATAAACCAACAACGACAGCAACCAAATATGTAGACATGATTGGTGATTCTTGATATGAAACTGTTTTGATATTTCTATCTATTTTTTCTTCAGCAATTGGCATGTTGGAGAGAGCAACGAGGTCCGAAGGGACATCCAATGTGATCTTGAAAGTGGCCTGCAATATTAACCACAGTAAATAATGGGCTCAACCTCAGGGCGTTCATCATTAGTTAAAGTAACTAGAATGTTATGGCCTTACCACCAAAACCATGAACCAAAAGGAAGCTTATTATTTGAATATTTTATCGAGTCTACTCTTGTGTGTGCGCTAAATAAAAGGTTCATTGAAAAAGGAAAAGAGGGAATAGAAAAACCTTGCAAGCAGGTTCATCCCAACAAGGAAAGCATCGCCTGGCATCAGCTGGTTCAAATTGTGTAACTGCCATATTCTTCTTCTCACCATTATGCTCATATTTGCTGCATGTACATACCCATATGAAACATGGTAACCAATAGGACTCTCAAACAAACAATTTAGAAACCGGTTAAAGAAAATATGTTTTAAGTTCCTGTAAAATCACAACTTTTTAATTCCAGTCCTACATAAATTCTATTCAATTTTACTCCCTAATTTGAAAACTTTTAAGTGATTTTAGTCCCTTTAGAGACTGAATAATAATTCCTGTAAAAGCAAAATAGGGAATAAAATTGAACAAAGTTTACCCACGTAATAAACTTGAAAAGTTGTAATTTTTACTTAAAGAAAATGAGAAGGGGGAGTTCTTTTTACAAACATCTCTTGGGTATTTGAACTTCGTCTTGTGAGGAGACAATGCTAAGCTCTTACCACTGAGCTAGCACCTCATGGATTTGAAAAGTTGTAATTTTATACAAACTCAACATATTTAGGGCTGTTTGGATCGGCTTATTTGAGCTTATCTTTGGGAGAACATATGACATTTGTCATGAGTTTTTTTCACGTTATCTTTGTAAGTTCTCGAAGATAGCTTATAGCATATACATAAAATAATTAACATCGTTTTATTTTTTTCCTATAGAAATAGCACTTAATCGAAAGAGAGCCTTAATCCTCTAAAATCTAAAAATTTATACAAAATCAATGGTAAAAAACAGAAAAAATTAATCAAAAGTAGCAATCAAGAAAATTATTTAGCTTTGGAATTCTTGATACATTGAAATCAAGCTTAAAAAAACAGTTACCTTCTGTAAAAACCTTTCATTCTATCATTCAATATTCCTTCAAACTGAATAGTCAATACACCCAATCCAGTAGGTATTTCCTCAGAAAACTCCAACACCAGAATCTCATCATCTTCAAACAATTCAACTTTTGAAGGTTTAAAAACCTACATAAACATTCATCGATTATAATAAATCAGAAACAAACAAGGTAACAAAAAACACCTAGCGATTGAGAGTACCTTAGAGGAATCGCGATTGGTGAAAGAAACGGCGTCGTTAGCGACGGTGAGCTCAGCGGCATTGAGAACGATGAAATTGGTAGCGGTGACGATGTTAAGGTTAACGGAGACAGAACCAGCGAAACGACATTCGATGAGGTCAGGTTTTAGTCGAATGTCGTAACGGTTTGGAACAGCGAATTTGGGAAGACGAGGTTGTCCTTTGAATTGATCCATTTTTTTTTTTGGATGCGACAGATTCACACCGCTTTGTTAAAATTGATCGATCGATCGAAACAAAGCTTTTGTATAGAAGATTGCTTCACTTTCACTTATCACTATCACTGGATTGAAACTACTAATTCATACGACGTCGTTTTCTGTACTTATTTCAAAAATATTCTTCTTTTTTTTAGCGAAAATATTCTTATATTAATGAGGAGATTTAAAGAAGGCAGGTTGTTAAATGTAATCCCTCCCATGGAAGAAATTTTTTTTTTTTTGACGGAAACATGCTTATAGCATTTCATTAATAATAAGAGTTTCAATACAATTGGGTATATCAAAATAGACGGCGGGACTAGCTAAAGACGTAGCCGCTCGTGCAAGAGCATGAGCAACCGCGTTGGCTTGTCGCCTAACAAACTCCACCCTAGAGTTAGAAAAGAAATTTCGGAACAAAGAACGACATGAAGAAATAATACAACCAAATTCAGACAAGTCGTTACGAGTAGCAAGGAAAGCATCGACGGTCAGCTTAGAGTCTGATTCAAAGTCGACATTATCAAAGTGCATATCAATCAACCATTGCATAGCAGAATGCAGCCCTAGGGCTTCACCCACATCCACCGAAACAGTACACGGATGTGTGATGGACTGAGCCAGGACAAAAGCACCGTCGGAGTCCCGGAGACAAATGCCAATACCTGTTCGGTTATGTTGAGAAGAAAAAGCCGCGTCGATATTGCATTTGTATCTACCTGAGGTAGGGGGCTGCCATGATGTCCGGGGTTGCAGGTGCGGTGTGGGGACCCCTGTGGTGGTAGCCATCGCATGCTGAGAGAGCAGGGAGGTCGCAAGGGCAGCTGGATCATTCGCTAGTTGCCAATCTGCAATCATGGTCCTTGCACGGTCGACAACCACAGCACTAGTTTCTGGGACATTATCCCAAACTCTAATATTGCGGTGTTTCCATAGACTCCAAATGACGGTGGTCAGACATTGAGCGAGTTCAGTAGACAGCTTCTCTAAGAGAGAAAAAACGGCATCTGTAGCGGAGGTCGTGTGAGCCAAGGCATGTTGTATCGAACCCCAAAGCCCAGTCATATGCCACACCTGTAAAGCAAAAGGACACTCGAAAAAGACGTGCAAAATATCCTCATGAGTAGAGGCACAACTTGCACAGTTAGTGGGACAAGAAACACCTTTGTCCAACAGACGGACCCGAGTCGGTAAACAGCCACGGCACATGCGCCAAATTAAATTCTTAACTTTTGGTGGAACTTTAAGGTTCCAGATGCCAGACCAGTACCCTGGACGCCATAAATAGGAGGAATCAATTAAATCTGTTACACATAGTCGATAAGCACTACGTACTGAGTAGCGTCCGTGTCTTTCCGCTTTCCAAATAATGCGATCATCCTCAACCGGGGCAATAAGTGGCGTATGTAATATTTTATCTGCAATATCCACACTAAAGACCTGCCGAATCACCTGTTCATTCCAACTTTTATCATTTAAATACATTAAGCTATTAACAGTGTAATGATGAACAAAATGAGCACCGGGAGTATCACTACTAATAAACTCCCCATTCGACAACCAAGGTTCGTTGAGAATGGGAATGGTTGCACCTGAGCCTATACTCCACCGCGCTCCCCCACGCACTATGAATCTAGCGCGCATAATACTGCGCCAAACATAACTCGGGTTATGGCCAACAGTAGCCGTGAGGTAGGAACTAGTCGGGAAATAACGAGCTTTAAAAATACGAGCAACAAGAGAATGCGGTTCTGTAATAAATTTTCATCCCTGTTTTCCCAACATAGCTAAATTAAAAGCAGAGAGATCTTTAAAACCCATACCTCCATGGACTTTTGGTGCCGACAACTTCTCCCAACTCATCCAATTTATCCCGCGATGTGACGAGCGGCCATGGCCCCACCAAAAGGAGTTCATCATCTTTTCAATGGAATCAATCAAGGTAGCGGGCAGCTGAAAGATACTCATTACATAAGTAGGAATAGATTGCAAAACAGATTTTATCATTACCTCACGACCCGCTTTCGAGAGACATTTGCCACTCCAGGAATTGATTTTATGCCAAACCCGATCCTTAATATACGCAAATGTAGCTTTACGGTCTCGACCTATCATAGACGGAAGGCCCAGGTATTTACCCGTACCCAATACAACTTGAACGCCAAGAATATTGGTGATGGTGTTTTTAAGGGCGATAGGAACATTACGATTGCAATAAATTTCAGACTTCGGCAAGCTAATCGCTTGTCCCGAGACTAACTCGTAAGTGGATAAAATATTCTTCATGACATGTGCGTGTTCCTCAGTAGCTTTGAAAAAAAGAAAACAATCATCAGCGAACAAAAGATGAGTAACTGAAGGTCCTTGGCGACAGACCTTTGTTCCCGTAAGGGTGCCACGGGTTTCAGCATCGCGAATGAGCGAGGAGAGCCCCTCCGCACAAATAATAAAAAGATAAGGGGAAAGAGGATCCCCTTGTCGGAGACCACGTCCTGGAATGATAGGGCCAACCTGCTCACCGTTGACAAGTACAGAATAATCGACGGATTCGATACACATGCGCATCCAGTGAATCCAACGATGGTGAAAACCCATTTTATGTAAAACAGCCATTAAATAGTTCCAGTCCATACGGTCATACGCTTTGCTAATGTCAAGTTTGAGAGCAACATACCGATCCTCCCCGCGTGTCTTAGCTTTCATGAAGTGTAGAACCTCTATTGCTACCATAGCGTTGTCGAGAATGGAGCGGCCGGGAACAAAAGCGGATTGATTATCAGAGATGCACTGAGACAATACATTCTTCAACCTGTTTGCTAAAACTTTAGATATAATTTTGTACAAAACATTGCACAAAGCTATTGGCCGCCAATCTTTCATGCTAACCTGCGAAGAACCTTTGGGAATAAGTGCAATATTAGTAATATTTAAATCAGGGGGAAATTGGCATGTATCCAACCAACCACAACACTCTTTAAAAATGTCATCACCGCATAAATGCCAGAAATGTTGATAGAAGCCCGGACTATACCCGTCAGGGCCGGAGCACTTGTCCGGATGCATGGAGAAGATAGCATCTCGGAACTCGGCTTTCGTAAAAGGTGCCATGAGTAAATCATTATCATTAACAGAGATAGACGGATGAATAACATTTATGACAGAAGAAAAATCACTAGCCTGCTGTTGAAAAATAGTCACAAAATAATTCCGCGATACGTCTTGCAGACCTTGTACACTAGTAATCTTATTACCTGCGTCATCATCAAGGGATAGTATGCGATTTACCTTCTTTCGAGATGTTGCCGATGCATGAAAAAATTTGGTGTTCCTGTCGCCATCCCTATACCAGTGAGCTTTAGCCCGTTGGCGCCAGTAAGCGTCCTCTTGGGATAGCAGACGCTGCATACGTTTCCGAAGCTCAAGCATGCGAAATTGGTCCTCGCCAGAAGCCTGCAGCCGTGTAGCTTGCAACTGTTTGCGGCAGTCCTCTATGTCTGTTCTCAATTTATGACAGTGATGCTTCTTCCACACCCATATATCGTCCGCACAAGATGATAGTTTAGGCATAAGGGTGCTTGCCGAATGGTCCTGCCAAGAATTAGTAACTAGCTCCTTGAACCCCGGTTCAAGTTGCCATGCATTTTCGTAACGAAAAAATCTTTTATGCACATGAGGCCGGGGTGTAGGCGCAACATTTACAAGTATAGGATAATGATCGGAAGCAGGTGCCACAAGAGTCTCAACAAATGCATTTGGAAACATATCAAACCATAAATTATTACCAAGTGTGCGATCTAACCTTTCCTCCACCGCATGCGAAGTGCCTAGACTTTTGAACCAAGTGTACGGATATCCTTCGATCGGAACATCAGATAAACCTGAATCAGAAACAGCTCGACGAAAGCCGTTTATGAGCCAAGGAGGCCGTATGGTGCGCCCCCGTTTCTCACTTGCGTCCAAGATATCGTTAAAATCACCAAAAATACACCACGGACCTGAAAATTGAGTAGAAAGTTGTCGGAGAAAATTCCAAGCGGCTAGCCGACGACCGCCATTAGGAAAGCCATAATAGCCCGTAAGGCGCCAAGCACCCAAAATAGAGTCAACAATTTCAACAGTGATGTGATTATTTGAAAAGTTAACAAGATGACAATTCAAAGAAGTTAAGCTAGACCCCCGGCTCTTCCGGTGCGGTCAACGTGAAAACAAGCATCGTAACCAAGCAAAACACGAAGTTCTTCAATTTTATTTCGGTGAGCTAGAGTCTCACTTAAGAATAAAAGATCCGGATTGTAGTGCCGGATTAGGTACTTAAGGTCGGGAATTGTACTCGGGCTACCTACACCCGACAATTCCACGCCACTAGAGTCATTTATCTAGGCAGGCCTGAGCATCAGGGCCTGCCGTTACAATATGTTCATCACCTAAAGAATCATCAAATACATGCATATCAATATCCCCCCCATGACTAACATTAGGACCTATTACAAAGTTTCCCACATCCCTTTCAGCAGCACATATTTCTTCCTGATGAAAGAAATATTTTTTGTTTCGTTGAATAAATTAATATATAATGTATACATCCTCCGGTCACTAATATAAGCAAAATTTTACATTATATGTTCATTTAATTAATGATGTCTGTAGTCTTTATTATAGACCATATACATCATTTGCCGAAGAGAGCTGATAGGTAAACACCCTTACGTGGTCTCCTACACCCTCCCACTTGTCACAATAAAGTATAAAAAAAGCCAGCTCAACAAAAAAAAAGTCCACTCTTTCAAAAAAAATTGTCTCTCTCATTCAACATCTAGTTCTCTTCAACCTTTGTCATTTATCCAACCACCGTCCTTCGCCTTCTTCAACCTCAATCTTACCACCACCACCACCACCACTGTCGTCACCGTCCAAAGACTCAGATCTCACAACCGTCGTCATCATCTCGACCCTTAGATCCACCACTGTCGTCGCCACCCTCGCCGACGTCGTTGCCATCCTCACCCTCTCTCTTCTCGGGATCTATTATCTCTGCCTCACACTCCTCCAAAACACAATAACAACAACCTTTTTAAATAAATCCAACAAAAACATTTAAATCCAACAAAAACATTTTCAAAGATGCATACAGAGGTGGGAACGACGGCAACATAGGCAACAAAAAGAAAGTATTGAGGGAGAAGAGAGAAAAAGAGACAGGGGGTTGAAGAGTGAGAGAGAGGGAGAAAAAGGGATGGCACTTCGGTGCCTTTGTTTTTGGTATCTTTAGTTCATTTTTTATGAGAGAGAATGTTGGATGAATGATTAAAATAAATTATTTAGATGAGAGAGAATGAATGCTTAAGAGAAAGATATGAACAAAAATTAACAAAGACACCTAAAGACAACGAAGGCAAAGGCACTGAAGTGCTACCCGAGAAAAAAGATGTAACAGAGAGACAGATGTGAGAGAAAGTGACTGTCCTATTTTTTTGTTTTTAATTTTTTTGGTGGATGAGACAAAAAATTAATGCCACATGGGCAGTGATAGAAGGTGGATGGAATTATGGGGTGTCTGTGTATCTTTTCTCTTTATTGAATGAACTTAGAATTTAAATTTGTGTTTATAATAATAACCGGATGGTGTATATACGTAGTCTATATTACAAGTGAAATACATTAATCATCTATAAATATGAAAAATTAATATATGTTTGCATATAATATCAGAATGGAGTATATTTTTTAACAAGAAGTAAAAAAAAATGCATTTAATTGTAAAATTAATTTTTTTCTGCAAATAATTAGGGTTGAAGGGAGTAGGATTATTCCTAGGTAAGACCGATCCAAAATAAAACTGTAACCGATTAAAAAAATAAAAAACTAAAAAAAAACTAAATATTTTTGAAAACAATTGGATGTGTTTTCTAAAAATAAACCAAACTCAAAACGAAATTTTCATCATAATTTGTTTTTTAAGATTTAAATGCAATTTTGGTAGTCTTATTTTCATTTTTCTATCCATATTTTAAAATTCGCCTTTTTTTTCTCCCTTGTTTATTTTTTTTCTAACTTTTGATCTCCATTCTATTTTAGGATCAATTTTGATGAGATGTTCAAGTCGTCAATGACGATGCAGAGCACATGTTGACGTATTGAATTTATTGATGTGTCAACATGTGCTCTCCCAAGTTATTAGTGACTTTGACACGTAATCAAAGTTGACTCCAAAATGGTGTGTGGGATCAAAAGTAATATAAAATTGAAAGAACATAAAGAAACAAACTCATAACATCTATGTTAATAACATAAAGCAACAAAGTATGTAAGCTACAAATATGACTATATCCACGTGTTTATAATATTCATGCCTTCGGATTTGTAATGTCAACGACACCAGAGTCATTGATTGAATGAACACTGGATCGAAGTTGATATGGCAATTTGATCCGAACAACACCATAATAGGACATGAAAACAAAATCATGCACGAACAAGGACATAAAAGCAAAACAACTTACATTAAAATGACAAAATCATGAAGGAAAAAGCTAAATATATTTGAAAATCACTTATTTAAATAAAAATGAAGGAGGAAAAATAATCTTAGGGGTGGTTTCATGTCAAAAAGTGACCATAAATCACTCATCTTTGATGGACATAAGAGAATAAAAATTATAAAATAGGGTTGTAGATGACGACTCGTAGGAGAGAGAGCTGATTTTTAATCTTACATATTGCATTAATTCAATTTATATTATTAATATTCATATATAAAAAAATTGTGATATTAATGATAAAAAAATTACATTTTGGATATCTTAAATTGTTTCAAATTAAATTGCACATATTCAAATCAAACCACATTGTTTGTCATTTTAACAAATATCGGGTTATTCCTTATAGTTTTATTTTTATTCCAACACTAGTTTGGTTTTTTGTTTTTGTTTTAGAATTTTGTATGTTCGCAGTTGGTTCGTCTTCGTCGTCGTCCATGAGAGAGAAGAGAGGTTCTAAGCCGGCTTCACCTTCAACCTCTCCCTGTGCTCTTCTTAGAGACGCATATCACAATTGCTTCCACAGGTAATCTTACCACTCTTTCTCCATTCTTTCCCCCTTTTTCCCTTAAACCCTAATTTCATTATTATTATTATTATTATTTGTGAAGGTGGTATACTGAGAAATTCGTCAAGGGTCAATACGACAAAGAAGAATGTGTTTCCGAGTGGCAGAAATACAAAGCGTGCCTTTCTGTAAGTCCTTAATTACTTAATTACTTCTATGCCTTTTATTCTTTCAGCTTTTCATCATAACTTATTTTTAACAGGAACATTTAGAAGATAAGCAAATGATTCGTATATTGGAAGGTGAAAATGCTGTTGAAGATACTGCCTTCACTTCTCCATAATTTTGCAGCTTCAAAAGCAATTGTGTTTGGCTTATGATTTTGTGGTTACCTTTTAGTTCCATTCCCGAGTCTTGAACTCTTGATATTAATGTGAACTCTTTTTGAACGCTCATTTAGTTCTAGTTCTTTGGATATAGAAAATAGAAGGAAAAGTAAAGATTTCCTAGTCAGTATAAGAAACAAAAAACAAGTATGCTCGCTCAATGATACAGAAGTGTCAAAATGGATAAGAACTGAGTGCACATCACCACAACTGTCTTCCTTTTTGTGCCACAGATTTCCTCCCAAAATACTGTGGGTTATACTTATACTCCAACTGAGAGCCCAAATTCATTTTTCTTGCCGCCACAAGTATCTATAGAGGTTTATATATCAACTTATCAAGTTTAATTAAGTTTATATATCCACTTGGGTGTTTGAAAGCTCAACTTGTGAGAGTTCAACTATGAAAACCCTGTTAAAATTAATCCATGAACTCGCAATTCTTGACTTGAAATAAATTGTAAGCAATCAATGTGTAAGACAATTGGTGGAAGGATCCAAACCCTAAACCAAAATCAAGTCAGTCAACAATTCACAAAACGGCAGAAAATTCATTTTTTAATAATCTGGCTATTGGGAGCAGATTCCATACTTTGTTTTTAAAATTGTTTGTTACCCACCCATAGATTTATAACTTTGTGTATGTTTGAATGATTCCACCCGAGCACACTCAAGCCTATAAAATGGATTCTTCTTGATTTTACTTACAATTTTGTGTGATGTAGCAACCACACTAAAATGAAATTTATTCATTCACCTATTGTGTCAACTACAACGGCCAATTTATTCATTCACCTTTTGTTTCAACTGTCAACTACAACGGCCATTTGGCATTGGTCTGTCTTCCAAGTGAAGACTTCACTCTGATAAAAAAATAGGCAGACAGCTAAATAAAACTAGTTCATCAATCCATTAAAGTATACAAGAATTATTCAAGTATGCAGCCTCGTTGAAATGTTTATTTTCTCTCTCTTTAAATCCCGACTCAGTTTGCAAATCAAGGGAAGAATGGTTTTGGTTTTCTTTATTTCTTTTTGAAAAGAAAGTGTGCAACCATCCATTCTTCACCATTATTGTATCCAAAAAGTTCTGCTACAGCTATGAAAAATGTTCTCCAGTAGACGGTCCATTTCGTAGCTGAATCTTTGCCATATGTTGATTCCATAATTGGCTTGATGGAAATCTTGTTCTTATCCATTCTTTTGAGCCACTCTTCACTGCAAAATAATTTCGCTTTTGATTCGGTAATACAGTTCAAACTTGCTTTGTTAACAAGTAGTAAAATATGGATTATATGACTTATCAAACAATTCAGCATATTCCAACCTGGTTTGTGCGTAGTGTTTCCCATTTACCAGCCAATGGTTGACGACAGTAACATCATCCTTCACACATCACCAAAGAATTCAATTACAAGTAAGCAGAACCATGACGAAATATAAAGGCTTTACACAACAAAATTATCAGTACTATTGCAATACTATTGGGAAATAAAGAGCTAGTACGAACTACATAATTCAAGCTTACTTGGAAATAAAGAAGTAGATTTGCTGCAGGCATAGTTCCTCCAGTAAAGAAGTATCTCGTAATCCAATCATCTTCATTTTTGTCCTACATGTACAAGTAGCAAGTAACAGTAAGTAAATGATTAGTATCTTTGAGGACTCAATTAGTCTTATTAGGTATTGGCTAATATCACAAGCGAAAACAACTAACAAACTGAGATAGGTAACTAAGGCATTATATGAAGTTTACCTCAAAGTGGTAGGCAAATGCTTTGTGGCAGAAATGATGAATGAATAAAAGGCCATCCTCTTTCATCCAGTTGGATATCTTATTGAGAAGATCTTTATAGTTCTTCATATGCTGTGTCAAGGTTAAAACTGAATAAAATTTAATAAAACAAAGCTTCAATGCAGATTATTTACCCGCAAAATCTAACCTCAAACATTTCTATGGAAAATATTCTGTCATAAGAAGCTTCCATTTCAAATGTGCTAATGTCTGCAACAATGATATCCACATTTTCCAGCTGCAGCTCCCTGACAAGAGGGCAGTAAAAAAAAGTGATTTTGATCATCATAATATGTATGGTTTACAAGACAAGTATTGGTGCCATGCAAGAAGAGCTGTTTGTTCAATTAAATAATTGTGAACTATATGACATGCCCAATGGTTGAAGCAAATTATACAATATCAAGAAATATACCGGCATTTCTCCTCAATAAAAGCTTTTTGAGTCGTGGAATTGCAGATTCCTGTAACCCTGGAACTACTGTAATTCTTGGCAATGTATAAAGTCAGTGATCCCCAACCGCATCCGACATCAAGAACTGTATGACCATCTTTCAGGTTTGATCTCTCGCAATACAGTTTCAACATTTCTTCTTCAGCCTCTTCCAATGTCTTCGAGGCAGAAGAGAAATAACAAGAACTGCACCAGTTCATACATACACAAACGTTACATAAATCATAAGGTTGTGCACATGTTTTACTATTTTCTTTGTGCAAATCTTTTATATTACCAACAAACTGCATCCATCAAACAATCATTTTACATCATATCAAGGATTTGTTTATAAAGAATCTTTACACTTCTATCTACTTTAGCCTTTACCCTACCCCCATATACCTTTGAATTGACTTTTTTGAGTTTATCTAGTGACAAAAACACCTGTGAGACTATTAGGCTTTGTTTGCGAGTTTGGAGGGAAAGGGAAGGAAAGGCTTGGAAAAAAAGGAAGGAGTAAGTGAAAGAAATAGAGGACATTGGAAGGAGGGGCTTATTTTTCTTCAAAATATAAAACCCTCCTCATTTGGAGGAACTAAAAA
>Ga0228710_1001432_pt1 | contig 35750 bp, 18 predicted proteins | sample MedpolnodulmetaG_FD_177995 | JGI IMG/M metagenome (GOLD analysis project Ga0228710, IMG submission 177995) | Root nodule microbial communities from Medicago polymorpha collected in Santa Monica, California, United States - pink nodules | ecosystem: Host-associated > Plants > Roots > Nodule...
CTTGAATGGAAAAAAAAAAGAGTAAAAAATCTGTTTTAAATTTTAAATTAAGTTAAATGGATATGATGCAGTTTTGCATATTTTATAACACTATTTAGGTATTTCTCTTTGAATGTAAAGAACCACAGATGATCTATAATGTCATTCTAACATTATTTTTATTATATTTATTATGATAATTATGATTGTTTAAAAATCAAGGTACCACAATGCAAGTAACTTGCCCAATAATGGCATAAAAGAAAATTGGAGGAGAGAAATACATAAAATTCTAACACTTGTACATACATAATTATCATTCTTGATGAATACTGCTTCATGCCCTTACTGGTCAAGGGTACAATTTTTCTTTTCTCCATTTATAATTGAGAATAAAGTAGGGTCTAGATGTGTTCCTTTTCCACACTTTATTAGACCTAACTAAAATCTATATGTCACTGGCACTTGCACTAAACAAAATGTTCCTTATAAATTTACTCTTTTGAGTATATATCCTTTTTGATGTCAATGTGAATGGTTAATGTGTTTTGTTTTTATATACAAAGAAAAACCAAAGCATTTCATTGATCTTCAAATATTCAATACTTGTTAGTTAGAAATATCAGTTTTTAGAAAATAAGCATGAACCATCTCAGTTAAGAAATAATCAATCATATTGACTTGTCTCTTCAACAACAAGAAGATAATAACATAACCAAACTCGATAACATTATGATCCGGCTACTTATACCAATTAACAATGTCCATTCATTTCAATATACATTTTATTTTATATCGAAATAGTTTCGTGTTGCAACGTTAAAACTTTTAGGGAGAGTTTCCCGTCCATTTGAATCCCACAAGACTCGAGAGATTAATCTACACAGTTGCGCGCAGAGTATACCTGATTTACATAAATAGTTTCGTGTTAGAAATTGTATTATTCATAATTATTCTCAAAATAAAATTTTCCAATAATTGTGGACCGTCCATAAAATAATGAAAAAAAACCATGGACCAACAATTTGATTCTTGGGGTACAAAAAAAAAGAAGCAAAGGACATGCAACCTAATTTGTCAAGAAATTAACAAACACTACTTAGCTATGAAAGGAAAACTCATTCCTGTTCAGTTGCAAAAACAAGAATCATGGATGTCCCCATAGGTAACAAAATGATCAGCACATTGAGGTTGAATAGCCTAACAAAACATGTTAGAAATTTCTAATGATTTGGTCTTTTTTTGGCTAAAAAAGTGCTAAACTCATCTATAAAGTAAACAAAACTAGTACACAATTTTAAAATTTGAGTCAAAAGCTGCAATTTTGCTTAAAGGGTTCTGTCAAAAAAAATTGCTCAAAAGTTAATTAGGCACTTCTGCAATTTCTGCCCATTCAATCAATCTCTTACTCATTTTTTCTTGTTCCATAATTCAAAATTTGTCTACTTATTTGTATGTTACTCATGTTTGCTTATAGAGGCAACATTAAAAAAAAAATCGCACAATATATTACGATTCTGGGTAAACTCATAGATGAGAGAAAAACGTAGAAAGTTGAAATAAAAATAATATTAATCATGCATGAAACTATTACATCAAATAGTACATTGCAACTTATATTATCAATTAGGCTAGCTAACTCCTAACTGATTTAACTAATATGTAACTATCTTTCACCTCTCAAAGACAATATCAATCTTGAACTTTCACTACATAGCTAACACCAATCTCATGCATTCTTTATATATAAATAGATTTTTCATTCCATTCATGAGATGGCTTTAAGGTAGTTTAAGTAATTAAATTCAAAGAGAATCAAATCTTAATAAGATTTGTCTATGTGTCCTTCTTGTCTATGTTTGTCTCTCTCATCTAACACTTATTCTTGTTCTCTGCTTCCAATGAGAAGAAAAATTGAATAATAGTACAAAATCAAAACTCTTGTTCCCTAATTAATAAAGGCCACAATAAAATAGTAATAGACCTCGGTTACAAAAAAGTTTTGGGGCTCATAATTTTATACCCTTTTATTCAATGTGTAATCTAAGGCATTGTGACAAATATTTGCATCTTATAAAACAAGCACTTGAATTGAACAATACAAGCAACATTGAGGAATAGAAAAGGTAGTTGGTTGGTAGAGATGCCCCATATGAGACCCACTCACTCACTTTGGTCTTTTACAGAAACAAACATAGAAAGAAGACAGACAAGAAGGTCCCTTTGATTTTCATGTATTTGTAAAATAAAGAGACAGCACATGGCATCTTTCATTTGTTATTTTCCAGCAACCTTTTTCTCTTTTTGTTCCTGGATTTTGCACTCTACTCCATCATTGAACTTAACCTTAATTATGATCTTGAATTATTGGTTAATTATAATTCTGGTCTCAACTATTTTGTTCAATGCTAAGATCTATAAATGAGTATTTCATATATGCAACTATAAATGAGTATTTTCTTTTGCGTCAATTTATTTTTTTCCTTCAATCACTTTATATAAATAATCATCTAATTAAAAAAATAATAACAACATTGAATAATATCCACTTTGTTATAAATATTAATAGTGGATGTCCAAATAACAAATGGATTAATGGGTCATACTACCAGATTATTGAGCTTAATTCATAAGATATTTTATTTACTTATAAATAGAGCTCATTTGTAACATTCTCAAACACACCAAAAGAATAATAATACTTCTCTCTATTCTCTCTTCCTCTCATTCTCTCTATTATTATTTCTATTTACTTAGTTTTATAACACACTCAGTTTTTTTTTTAAAAACACCAAAATAGAATATACAGTGCATTTTAACTGGATCATATTAATCAATTTTTTTTTATCAAACATCATTATTAGAGCTTATCAAACATCATTATACAGTGCATATATAGCGCTTTTAATTAAGAAGAAGCTGAACCAAACATACAATAAAAGAAAGCAAAACTATTCTTAGCGCAATGTGCGCATATAATAGCTCTCAACAAGATTATTTTAGTCAGTTTTAACTTCAATTTTATTCATTTTTTGTAATTTAATTAATGTCATGTAAGTAATTCGTTCATAGGAATGATGGTAATTAGTTCATAGGAATGATCCTACTCTATCATTGGATCATTTAAAATATGTCACATTACCATTTTCTCGTCTAAAAATATGAAGAAGGGATTAAAACTAAGGAGATTTTAAGATGGAGAGACCAATTTAGCGTACAATTAATCTTAAGATACACAAGTATGACTTAAAACTTTATGAATTTTGATTAAATTTGATTATTTTTTTGAAGTAGGAAACAAAATCCAATCCAATTTGACAAAAAGGTCAAAAATAAAAAATATAATTTGATTTGTTTTATGTTTTAGTTTTTTGAATTAACAATGGTATACATAGGATGTGAGAGACTCGTACTTAAGTGAGAAATTGTTGGATTTAAGTGTGAATGGTTAGTTCTACATCGAGTACAAATGAGTTAAATGTTTGATATATAAAAGAAACGACTCAAATTCTTGAAATCTTGAAGATTTTGGGTGGTGCCAGGGGAACGATGGAGTGAATTTTGGTGTATTGGATTATGTTGGGTCATGAGGGGGTCAGATGGATCAACACGTCGGGTCTTGAACAATTACTTAAGTGAGAGAGACACAACACTTTAATATAAAACCTTAAAAATTAGGTTTATGGATCCTCTCATTTATAAAGTATTCAATATTTAATTTTTCATCCGATGTGAGATATATCACTCACACTTGATGATATACCAACTTATTATTGTTTCAAAAAAATTCGTTGCAGTCAGGAGACGTATTTTGTTGGTTGTAATGGAGGTCAAGTATCAGATATCACATACACATACTTGAAATTCAAGTATGAATGTTTAGTCTCAAATCGAATATACATGAGTTAAATTTTGAATTAATATCAACTCATATAGTATTGTCTTGAGATTGTGAGGTTTTTGAATGTGAACCCCCTACCATAATTAATTGAAATTTTGTTTATATACTATTTAGAATTGAGATATACGATCGATCATAATTATTTTTAGGCAATGCTGCCCAGTACTTGGGACACTTAATCACCTTTTTTTTTTGTTATTATATAAAATAATAAACCACTAAATTACGTCTGTTTTAGGGACTTGAGCACATCTGCACATGTCCATATAACCAAAAACATACTTCGATTTTAAAATACAAGAATGTTGTTTGTATACTCAAAAAATTCTCAATGTAGTCAATAAATACGTCTGCACATAATATGAAAGCATTATTTTATCAAGGAACATTTTTCCACTTGATAAAACTACATAGTAGTCTCAATTATTAATTTTGTCGTGTAACAAGAATTCACCTTGTCCACCAAAAATTTAATAGTAAACAATATAGTACGTATCTTTTGCCAGGTAGGTTGAAGTAACATTAAAGAAGAAAGGAAATTAATAACGAAACAGATCTTTGCACTATTTTGCAAGAAGTGACAAGAAACAAAACGGGAAAACCCTGAACAGTAAGGACTAAGTTCAAATAAACGAAATTTCACTATGGCTACATTTGGTATGATAAAATTTACCGAACTTAAATTCACAGGCACCTTACAAAGACAAACAGATAGTGACTGGGTTGGACATTTGCTACTGTTCATTTCTTATATAATAAGGTAGTTATCTGTCAAAGAAAAAGGGTTAAATATTTTTTATTACGTGTAAAATTGAGAACTTCTAAGTTCAGTTCTTACTTAATTTTAATAGGTCTTTTAGTCCTTACAAAAAAAAAATACTTATAATTTTAGTCCCTGCTAAAGTAAGTTTGTTTAACTATTCTTAAACTCTTATATTTTTAAACAGTTTTTTTAAGGCAAGTTTAGAACACCATCAAAGGTTCATTTACTAAAATTTAGAATTTTTAACATCAAACGAATTAAATATAAATTTTTTAAAACGACAAAAGTTAAAGATAAAAGTAACAAAATATGGACGTATAAATCAAATTTTGTGATAATTTTTTGCAAGGAACTTTTAGTAATGTTCTTAACATGTTTGCAAAAAATTGTCCAAAAACTCAAGGTTTTAAGTATAAATTAAATAAATTTGAATTCAGTAAGGACTAATACTGAGTGCAGAATTTTATTTTATGGACTAAAAGAACTATTAAAATTAAGTAAGGAGTAAACTTAAAAGATCCAGTTTTATACGGACCAAAAATGTATTTAAACCAAGAAAAAAAATGGTAACTTTGGTGATATCTAACAAAGGAAAATATGTGTTACCAAAGATTTTATTTGAAAATGAATGTAAATAAGGTGTGGCATGAATTTGTCATCAAAAGATTAGAGCATGGTTGAAATCATATTGAGTTTGACATAATCACAATAATAAATGAGTGGCAACTCTCATCTCATAAACGAGTTTTTGAGATAAACATGAACTCGACGCTCAACAATGTTTTTAAGGTGTAGTTTAGAAAGTGGTCTGAAATTCAAACTGACACTCAACAATATTAAAATGCTATGTAATTCTCATATAGTACTAAGTATGTTTTTTTCTTACGGAAATTGAATTTGACACAAGAATTTAAAAACATGATAAATACTAATATGTTAACGTTACAATGTTGCTTTGGAAAGAAAAAAGTTACTATGTTACATGAGGAATAGAACTCTCAACCTCTTTATAATTCTACACCTTGTGACCATAAACTATAATAAAGAAAATACATGATATGTTTTCTTTCTTAAGAAAAGTTATATTGATACCGGATAAAAAAAGACAAATGTTGATATATGACGTTACATGTTGTGAAGGAAGAGCTAGAACTTTTTTTTTTATCACTAAATTGTAGATACAAGTTTACACAATCGTTTACCAATAATTAATTTTTATCAGGAAATCTGTTAGATATACATGATGTGTTCTCTCCACCCAACTAGTTTTTTTTCTCAACAGTTGAAGATCGATTCCCCCTCTACTCAAAACTCTACACTTTGATACCTGAAATTATAGCAAAATGTATATGGAGAAGGGATGACAATTGGATTCAGGTCCGATGGACACCCGCAAAAAATACTTGCAATGGATAGGGTAAAACCCCGCTTTCATGGGTATGCGGGTAATTACCCGCAAATTTAAGTGGGTATGGGTGCGGGTAAGGGCACTATACTACCCAGCCCCGCAACCCGCATATACATGTTTATATAATATAATAAATACTTTATTTATTTTTGGTGCATAATTATTTAATTTATTTAGCTATTTACGTCTATACCTAAACCTAAAAATTAATACAGTAACCGTTTCATCCCCCTTCATACCTTAAATCAATTTGATGTTTATTTTAGGATGCACTTTTTTATATATGTATTTTGAATGTTTTTACTTTTATTTTTGAAGGATATTTTGGATGTTTTTTATTTAGCTAAATATTATGATTCGTACTATTTTATGAGTTAATTTGAAAATTTGGGGACCATAGTTTTATTTCCAATTGTGATATATTTTATTGTCTTTTCATAGTTAAATAACGGGTAATAAGTGCAGGTATGGGTACTTAGGTGCCCATAGGGTATGGAGAAGGGCACTAAAGTTGTTGCCTACGAAAGTACGGACTTGGGATCGAGTATTTTTTATAAAAGCGGGTATGGAGAAGGGTTTTTATAGTACCCTACCCATTGCCATCCCGACAGAAGAAGTAACATATATTTAATTTCTTATTTATTGTTTTTTAAGTTATTAGTATTCAAAATTACATTAAACTTGAATTAATTTCAATTATAGAAAGTAAACTCACTAAATAAGAGATAAAAAACAATGATTTAGGAAAAAAAAATCTGTAATACTTGTTGACAACAACAATCATTTAGGAAAAAAATCTTTAATATTAGATAGAAAAGTTTAGTATTCAACTTTGAAGTAATTTCAATTACAGAAAGTAAATAAACTCATTAATTAAGAGACAAAAAACAATTTTTTTTTAAAAAGAAACAAAATCCATTCAACAATAACACTTTTGTTTACCACCGAAAATTAAGTTTTTTTTTTTTGAATTTTTTTATTTTTAGCTGAAGTAGCAAATATCATCTAAAACTCATACATTAAACAACAATGGTTTGAGTTCGACTCAGATAAAGTTACTTAATTGTAGATTGAACTAGTTTTTACCTACTTCTTAAAATGATGTTTTTTTTTAGTTACATCTTTTTGATTCCGCAGCTGTCGGAAACTTCTTAAAATAAAGTTTAACAAGAATAAGTTATACTTTTTTCTGGTATCGACGGAAGAGTGACTGATAATATGAAGTTCAGTTGAAAGATAAATAACTCAGATCAAAATAAAGCACAAATTCTTGTAAGCAATTTGTCATTTGAAGAAATTTATTAATCATTTGAGATCAGTTACTTTGATTTTATTTTAGATTTAGATTAAGTCCTTGTAATGAATTCTATTTTTAATTATATATTACCAAAAACAGTATCTTACTAGTTCCTAATTTCCAGTGTCACACCGTAATTTTACACTGTCCTCTCGCACACTTTTCTTTCTACTTCTTTCTTTCTTTCTATCACATTCACTTCACACTCCTTTCTCCATCTTCCACCTTCAATTTCAATTTCAATTTCAATTTCATTTCAATTTCACACATTTACTTTCTAGGGTTAGGGTTTCTACATTCTCATGTGAAACCCAACCTCTCCGATCCACCTCCGATATGGGTAACTGCTGCAGATCTCCGGCCGCCGTCGCACGCGAAGATGTCAAATCCTCTTTCTCCAACCACGACCACCCTAAACGAACCGAAACCACCGCCAACAAAAAATCCCCTCCGGTCACCGTCCTCGCCGCTACCAAAACCTCCGACAACATGGAGGACCGTTACCTCATCGACCGTGAACTCGGCCGCGGCGAATTCGGCGTAACCTATCTCTGTATCGACCGTGACACTCGCGAGCTACTCGCCTGCAAAAGCATCTCCAAACGGAAGCTACGAACCGCCGTTGATGTTGATGATGTTCGCCGTGAAGTTGCTATCATGCGCCATTTGCCTAAGAGTTCGAGTATTGTAACGCTTCGTGAAGCTTGTGAGGATGATAATGCTGTTCATCTTGTTATGGAGCTTTGTGAAGGTGGGGAGCTTTTTGATCGGATTGTTGCTAGAGGGCATTATACGGAGAGAGCGGCTGCCGCGGTTGCGAGGACGATTGTGGAGGTTGTGCAGCTTTGTCATAAGCATGGAGTGATTCATCGCGATCTTAAGCCGGAGAATTTCTTGTTTGCGAATAAGAAGGAGAATTCGCCACTCAAAGCTATTGATTTTGGGTTGTCTATTTTCTTTAAGCCAGGTATGGAACTGAATCTGAGGTGTAGTGGGAGTGATTATTTGAGTTTTATGTGTAGTGAGTGTGTTTGGTTTGAAATTTGAAGTTGCTTAAATTAGAAATTTTCTTAATTTAGCTAATCTTTTTAGGGTTTATTGTTAAAATTGATGCTTAATTGATAATTAGCGCTGCAATTGGTTGGTGGGTATAGCATATTCAATAGGATTAAATTTTATTGGGAAAGTGGGTGTGATTTGTTGGTATTTTGACAAGGTTAATTTTTTTCTCACCATCTTTAAAAGTTTGATTTTGAATTTGATTTACTTTGATTGGAATACCTTGGAAATGTGAAGTTCGCCTTTGATCTGGGTCTAATCTGATCATGAAGAGTTATCAAAGCTTTTCAGTTGATTTGTTTCTGTGTTAGATTAAGCTTACTTCTTTGTTAGTCCAAATAAATAATGTCTTTTTAGTTTCAATTCCCGCAAATTCCTTATGCGAAATGAAGCATAAGCTGTAGTCCTTGTTGTAGCTGAAGTAGGATTTGCTAGAATTGATTTGATCCGTGATAAATAACGGTAACATTGCATTTTCAACTAGCTCGTCTATTGTAAAAAAAAAAAAAAAAGAGTAGCTGTTCTATGGTTCTGTTTTGTTTGTTAATGTTAGGATATATTAAAGTTGTTGGTGGGATTGTACTAGGAGGATTAGCATTTGACTAAGTAGTAGTATCTGAGTTCATTGGAGTTCAGTTGTGTGGACTGGTGGTTAAAGAGGAAATATGTTATTGCCGACAGCATTGGGGTGGCTGTGATTCCTTTTTTTATGGGAACCAGTATTGAAGAACTTGAGGACTGCCCTTTGACGGTGTCTGGCAAGGTTTAGTCACTCACTTTGTAGCAATGTTTGGTAGTTGAATTGCTGTTCTGACTCAATACGGCATGTTAAGTTGTCGAGCTTTGGAGTAGTTTTAGGTAGCCTAGATTGTCCAAGGTTTTTGGTTTGTAGATATATTTACACATTTGGAGGTTTAGGTGGCTGCTGAGGATAAAGGTTGAAAACTCCAAAAACTATCTTATTTGCTTGGGAAGTGTGCTAAGTAGAATCTAGGAGATATATTGCAAAAAACCTGCCAAGATTTTTGTGATTCAAGGTGAGGGGGGAAGTGCTGGTTTCCTGTTTGCTAGGGTGAGGGGGGAGGTGCTGGTTTCCTGTTTGCTCTATGGAGATGGGCTGGTATTCTTTGTTTTAGAGTTTATACCTTTGGCTTTGACACTTAACAAACTAAATGCTTTGTCCCTCAAAAGAACTAAATGCTTTGTAAGCAGCAAGTGAAGGGAAATGTTTGAATACATTAGGATTATTTGTAGTGGGATTGTGTTTGTGGTAGAAGAAAGAGTACTTTACCTAATTTATGATGTAATTTGATGTGTTAGGCTATTGTCATAGTACATCCTGTGATAATATTTTGTTTATATTTAGTCTTGTTTCTATCTTTACTTAATCATTATAAATTGAAAGAAAATAAATTAGTACATCAACAGTATGGTATCTTCGTTTCATATTATGCACAAACTGTATGTCATTTTACTAGAGAGAAGCCCCGTTTCCACATTGCTAATGGTAAATTCCAAATAAATCTTATAAAACTTGGGCAATCCTCCCCTTACAAGTTGATGTTGTATGGTTGAGTTAGGTCCAAAATCTAAGACAATATCAGAGTCTATCATTACCATTGATCTGCTATTGGACCATCTGTAATATCCACGTACTAGGGCCAATAATTTTGGCGTGAAGGGGTTTATCAGAAAATGGCCAACAGGCCAAGTCACTCTGGCCCAACAATCTTCAACTTGAGGCCCAAGAATTTCTGATTTCTAAGTAGTTTTGGAAGTGTTTCTAAATTTTTTGCAAGATTTCTCTATACACACTTCTATTTTAATATTTATTCAATATTTGTTATTTGTAAGAGAAGAAATTGGTTTCTATGACTAGTTGGCATATGATTTTTTTATTTAAAAAATGGAATCTGTTATCAATCACCATAACACCATTTTTTCAGCATTTCAATTTATTTTGTTGAAAATTTGATATTGCAAACATTTATAAAATTGAGAACAATAAAATAGAACCCAATAGCCCTGTTGTTTTCACTGTATCCTCCAGAAGATTTTGAAAAAAAAAAACAATATAAAGCCAATGTGGGTATTAATTATTCTCAATAGCCCAATTACTATTTTAATGATTTGAACCCAATAGGCCAATTATTTTGGCATTAACTACTGAGGTGAGCAAAATTTTACTGATTTGTTCGAGTTAATCCACCACACAAGATTTACTATTTTAATACTGGAAAGGATTCAAGGTACATTTAAAATGAAACTAACAAAGCAAGGAAGCTTTTTATATTATATGAAAGTTATAAAACATCAAAGATAATATATGTAACTAAAATAGACTATACTCTTCTTTAATTGAAGATACTTTCCAGAAATTATACTGTATATCAATTGAACGTTTAAAACAGAAAACAAACCAAACACCCTCTAATGTAAGCTTGTTTTCTTGCAAAACACAGCTATTCTGTTTGCTTCAGCGCTACATACGTTAAGTTAGGTTGAGCATATTCTCTATGTTGTCAAAGTTTTGCCATCCGATAGAACATTGTATTACTTTCTCAATTCATGTTTCAAGCCGATGCATAAATCTCTTTTCTTTGCTTACAGTATTTGACTTATTTTCCAATATTGTCTTGTGGGTAATATTCAAATTTCCAGGTGAGAAATTCTCAGAAATTGTTGGAAGTCCATATTATATGGCTCCAGAGGTGCTCAAGCGGAACTATGGACCTGAAATAGATATATGGAGTGCAGGAGTGATACTCTATATCTTATTGTGCGGTGTTCCCCCATTTTGGGCTGGTAATAATTATATTCATGAATCTATATATTCTTACAATGCTTTATATGCATGCCCCCATCCATGTACATGTGCATACTCTATATCCATTCCTGTGGTGTTCCCCCATTTAGTGGGATAAGGCTTGGTTGTTGTTGTTTCCCCATTTTGGGCTGGTAATTACATTCATAAATATGTATTTTTATAATGCTATTTATTTATGCATGCGCTTCTCTACATGTGCACGAGCATCTATGCACATTCATGTGTGCCCATGTTTTCTGTATTTTTTTTTTCTTTTTCCTTTAGTTTGAGCGAGTCTAAAAGCATACTAATGCTTGTTTGCCACATAGTTTATCTGAAAAGTTGTGTTTTCTTTTAGTTCATGCCTATCACTTGTCTCATGTTTTTGAACTTGGATTTATATTATTATTTCAGCTCATACAAAATCCTGCTATCATATTACCTTGATGTTAATCCTAATGCAGAATCTGAGCAAGGAGTTGCACAAGCTATTCTTCGAGGGCTTATAGATTTCAAACGGGAACCTTGGCCCAGTATTTCTGAAAGTGCTAAAAGTCTTGTTAAGCAAATGTTGGAACCAGACCCTAAGCTTCGATTAACGGCCAAACAAGTGCTTGGTATGTTCATGACTTTCCATGGTCATAATATTCAAAAAATCAGTTGCATGCTGTAAGTTTTAGCACTGAAATAATCCAGTGATGCTTGTTTTATATCTTTTAAAAAGAAATCATGTGAAGAATTCTCAAAACCATCTCCTTTGTGGGTCTTAATAATTATGCGATTTCGTAATGAGATTTGATTAATGAGAATATTTTACTGTATTTATATATTTTTTAAATTTTAAATCTCAAAAATCCTTTTTCCTTTGTATCTTTGTTTTCTTTAATTAAATTTAAATAGGGAAACAAAGTTGATGGTTGAAGGAGATGGGTCTATGTGTGGACATATTACTGTAATAAATAATAATTAGAAATCAGTTATGGTGATTATGTTAAGGACTTATCAGAAGAAATGCATGAGCTTTATGATGTTTTCTGTTTCCTGTCTTGCAGAGCATCCTTGGCTCCAAAATGCCAAGAAGGCTCCAAATGTTCCTCTTGGTGATGTTGTCAAGTCAAGGCTTAAGCAATTCTCGATGATGAATAGATTCAAAAGAAAAGCCCTTAGGGTTGGTTCACTGCATCTAGTGATAAGTTTAACAAGTGCATTTTAATTTATATGGGAACTAAGATTGTACTGTTGAAAACAGGTCATTGCTGATTTCTTATCCAATGAAGAAGTTGAAGACATCAAAGAGCTGTTCAAGAAGATGGATACTGATAATGATGGTATTGTCTCCATTGAAGAACTAAAAGCTGGATTCCAAAAGTATCAGTCTCAACTTGCCGAGTCTGAAGTTCAGATGTTTATTGAAGCTGTAAGTATGGTCAATTTTCCCTTTTTCTTTTAGCTTATTGTGTCTAAACTTGCCACTTGTAACTGGGCTTGTTCTGTCGAATCATTCTAATACGAGAACTTTTTCGGTTCTCTTTCAAGTTTTTGTTTTTTCCTTTCCTATGCTCTGTTTTCTTATTAATTTTCAAATCATTGTGTGAATGGCACTGAAAGTATGCCATTCCACCGTAAATTGTTCTTAAATTCTTGTTTTTGTCTTCTGATCATTGCTTGTGGACATCAGGTAGATAATAATGGTAAGGGAACACTAGATTACGGAGAATTTGTTGCCATTTCCCTTCATTTAAAAAGGATGGCAAATGACGAGCATCTTCACAAGGCCTTCTCCTATTTTGATAAGGATGGGAATGGATATATTGAACCAGAAGAGCTACGGAATGCCTTGATGGAAGATGGAACTGATGACTGTACAGATGTAGCAAATGATATTTTCCAAGAAGTAGACACAGACAAGGTGAATAGTCGATAGTTTTTCTTTACATGTAGTCACAGTTAAGGAATCTTACCATCTTAAATTCTTAAAACAATTACAGGATGGAAAAATCAGCTATGATGAATTTGTGGCAATGATGAAAACTGGAACGGATTGGAGAAAGGCTTCTCGGCATTACTCACGTGGAAGATTCAATAGCTTGAGCTTAAAGTTAATGAAAGATGGTTCTTTAAACTTAGGAAATGAGTAGTGTCCAAGTGTTTGCTTATATTCAATCTGTTTTTCCACATAGTGTAATAGTCCTCCTAAATCCTGGACTTGGCTTCTTTGTGATGATTATTTGGTTCCTCGTTAGATAGGGTCCTTTTCACCTGTTGTTGTCTGAGTCACGAAGGAAGGGGTACGCCGAAATATACACACCCTTTGTTACTTGTGTGAAACACGGTGCCTTGGAGCCAATGGTGTGACATGTATGATTCCAATCATTTTAACATCCAGCCTTCTCTTCTGGTTTGGCAATGTTGAATCAAAACTCTTTAGTGCAGTCTGATTGTTTATCCGAGGTGTGAATATCTTGTAGTTTGTATTCTGTACTCAGATTTGGTCATTTTATTCTACCCTACTCTACTAATATTTTGGCCAGAGAATGGCTGTGTATTCCATGATATCTTATTGCTGTTTACTGTAGGAGAGTTCTGATGAGCCTGTAAGATGTACTTGTTCCTGAACTATGGTTTCATAGTGATAAAGTCCGTCGTGTTATTTATTGCAAGACTTCCACTATTTAATTGCATAAGAAGGCCATCCCAAAAGAATTAAAATAAAAAGAAAAAAGAATAGAGTTTATCTTGCAAATTCAACATTATGCCATTAAAGCTTTTTCAGCGTTACTAGGGGTTCAGGGTACCCATGATTAGGAGCTTGTACTTCTGGCCCTATTAAGTTTTCAACTTTGAAATATATCTCAAAGTTGCCTTTGGTTTTCATAAATGGACTTTGTTTTCCTTACACAGTTTTATTAATTTATAAAAAATAACTCTAAAGATCCTATTATTCTAGTAGAAGTAACATTGCCAATTTGTCAAGATTTGGTTCAATTTTTTTTTTGGGTTACATGAGAGAAAAAAAAGAGAGAGAGAAAGATGAAAACAAAGGTCAAGCATGAGAGTATGGAACTCCCGTGACATCTGCAAGAAGAAATAACTTAATCGGGTAACAAAAGGGAAAAAAAAGGAAAAGACCCAAACTCGGGTCGAACAAACTCAATGCTCATGACATCTGCTAAGAGGACAGATGCCATACCATAAGAGACTTAATACAAAATGTTCTGGACTAGCCAAAATCCTAGCCCACTACAAAGTAGGCTCAATTACTCAGAAGCCCAACAAGCAAAAGCCTACCATTAGGCATCGGATCCTCTACGCCTCAATGAAGGCACATAATGACATCACGGCTCATAATGGCTATTCTTGAGGGCATTCATGGGGCCATTCATAACGGCTTCCCACCATGACCTTACAACGGTTTCCTAGACTCTATATAATGAGCTATTGACAATCTCACAAGGGATGTATCTCTCTATGCTTCACCCCACTCTTGCTCACACACTGATTTGGGCGTCGGAGCAACTGCACATACAACACTCCCCTTCTCCTCAACGGGGTTGCAGCGAGCACATCCTCGGAGCACCCACTTCCGTCGATCCACCACTACCGTGAGTATCCTTACCCTCCTCGGGTAAATTCTTCTGTTTGTTCCGAACACAAAATAACAAGACTACTATCACTTAGAGCACCCTTTGTAGGAAATCAGCTACATGGTTACCTTCACGTAAAGTATGTCGTAAACTGATCATTCAAAACTAATAATATGGTGATATTCAATGGCACTACAAAGTTAGCTCAAGGTGATTTTCTCAAATCAGTATCTATATACTTGTACTGTATTTGCTCTAACATCTATACAGAAGATAGATAGAGGAAACCTACTCCAACACAAAGAGTCCGGGTTATAATGGATGTTCAAATTCCACTTCGTCCTATAGTCCCGACAAATGATCAGTGGCACAGACCAGCGTCTTCGAAGACAACAACGTCGTCAACACCATCGTCGATCATATACGACATGAGACTAAGGATATTAAAATCCTCTTGCTCTTAATAAGTGCTCTGTCGCACTGGCCAAACTTCTCCGACAGAACCTTCCATCGACGTCATCGTCGGTTCAGGTTCTTTATATTTGTAGTATTTGATTTCAATCATATTGAGAATAATTCTTTGCATTGACAGTTTCAACTTTCAAATCAATAGTCTACGTAATCAAAAGGGTGTTCAATTGGAAATTGATAATCCCACAAGGCATAACGGTAGACAATAACTCTAACTGATTTCTTATTTAGTTAGATAAGTTACATGTTCATTAGAATCAATGTTCAATCACAATTTTACCTAGTTAAATGCAGAATATTTTCAACTTGTCCTTTTACACGGCTAATCTGCACAGAATCAAAGCAATTCCCATTTTAGTCAACATCCTAAAATAAAGCTTCTAAAATCAATTTCCAATACAAGCATTGGAGATCATTTTCAGGAAAATACGGACAGAATGAATGCAATTCCCATTTTCAGTCAACATCCTGAAATGATAAACAAGAACCTCTAAAGGATGTGCAGGGATCATCATTATTATGCGACGTTCCATCACAAATGAACAAGCATCTCCGATGGTGTATGCCGAGCACACACAATTGTGTTCGGCCAACAAGATGTGCTCTATACAACCAACTTGAAAGATAACTTTGCAAGGAGCAACAATTATCTAAAGATGTATATATATAATATGATACATTAACTCTCTCAAAGAGAAGCTGCAATTGACGAGACCAAATAAGCGTCTCCGACATCTTCATTGTTTCTGCTCATTGTTGGGCCAAGGGTATGATGCTTCCATGACCATGACTGCCACAGAAAAGAAAAACGTCACAATCATGACAAATGCTGTGATTCATCGACCACGCGTCGTTGACATCATCGTCAGTCAAACCTAAACAAATAAGCTTCAGTTCATCTACTGCTCAACACAAATTGCTTCACCATTCGTGATACAATCAACATGTTGGGTGTCTCTCACTTCGACTTATAAACTCGGAAAGTGCTCCCGCGTACCACTCCGGTTTCATCAAACATTAACAGATTTCGTCGTAAAAAACAAACTAACCGAGGTAAAATGATCAAATAAATTATTTCGGTTAATATTATATTTTTTGAAGATTTGCTATTGCCGCTTCAGCTTCTTAATGCCACATGCCATTTGAGCTCGATATTAAGAAAGTGTGAAAAGTAGAATTGATTCATTGGTTTGAAATGGTGTTACATCAATGTATTTATACATTTGCAAAATGTACTAGCTAATATAAAGTGTACTACATAAAAGAGCTTATTGTACTACACTATCTTAGTTCCTTGTACTGCAAGCTTTTGCATTCCCATGCTTCTTATTATTTGAATCTGTACTGTGTAATACTCGACATGTAACAAATCAATCTAAACTCAACGAGCGCTTCAACACACCAACGTAACGACAACAACATCATTGTCGGTTCAGGAACAAACTACTTGTTCCAAAATGAGGACTGCTCTCCTTCCCAAATTGGTAACTGGTCACCAAGAACAATGCTTGTTGCAATGACTTATCAAGCAGCCACTATAACAAGCAACATTTGTCCTCGCAAGAACTAAAGCATGAGAAAATCATTCTCAAGATTATGTGACCCACATTCACTGTGGCATCCCATAAAACGCCTTTCTCAAGTCTAAAGTTGGAGTTTGTGCTTGTTCCTATTATGCAGAAGAAGCTAAGCAACTCAACAAATTGAATTTTCTCTCCGAGATCATTCTCTTAGTTGGCTTAATGGTCACAAACTATAAATTTAGGTAAAACCTACATCCTACAACGGATGTGGTTTACGCCTCCTCGAGGAAGAGAACTTACCACAACAAGTTTGACCATTGAGCGTAAAATTATATCGAATATTGGAGAAACCCAGTTTTTCCCACAAAAACAAGTTCAGACTAACGAACTATACGCTCTCACTAACAAGCATTAACAACGAAGGAGGAAATTCGTGCCACTCGAAATCCAAATTTTTTAAAAGGACAAATGAAATCTACACAACAGAATTATTTACTCCTCAGTATGTTCGCTCAAAGCTGCGACATCTTTGCTCGGCATGTTAGGTAGAACCTCAGCTCGCGATGGGTGATTCACGCCTCGGGGCACTGAACTTAAATTGAGTTTTTCATTCGTCCACCGTTTTAGTTCGAACCACATCTTCGAACACACGTTCAGATAAACTTCTCTTGGACGTGAATGCTTCTAACGTATACCCCGCGTAACGGTTAGAACGGTCACGCTTGGATCCCCTCGTAGAATAGCACACAAGCATTTGGTCTCAAACGAACGAGGCACATTCTTGGGGGAGGAAGGGCAACATCTTTAAATTAGACAACAATTTAAAGAAGCAAGTTGTATGCTCGCCATTTACTAGTTTTAAACCCTCGGAATGCTCCAAGTCGCCACTTCACAACGAAACAATGACTACGAGGGGGTGGGCACAATCCTCGGCCTAGAAAATCTACTTTTGATTGAAAAAAGCTCGGTTATACAAAATAACCCGATGAGCATACATTGAGTCAGAAGTAAAAATTCCTAAATATTACTGCGAGCATACAGACATTACCAAACCTCAAACTACGAGGACAACCATCGCATGCAACGCTTGGAAATTTCAAAGCAAAATATTTCAAGCAATTGCAAGTCGAAACTAAGCCTCACACTACAAGCATATCACTCTCAAATTATACTTGAAAATAAAAACAAACATTCCGCACAAGTATAAGAAAAACATGAACATAAATAAGGTAAAACCTACACGAATACGGTTTACGCCTCCTCGAATAAGAGAACTTTGCCACAAGTTCCAAAATCGAGCACAAAACACGTAGAACAACAGATATGGAATGCCGTGCTACTCCATCATCCTAAAGGACAAGTATAATCTATTCTACATATGTAACTTTCTCCTCGATATGAAAGTTTCCAACTGCTTCATCGCCGACAAGCATGTTTTGTTCCTCCACCATTACCAATTGAATAATAACTTCATACACAATTTAAGATCAACTTACTCCTAAACGTGAACTGTCAATATCATTCGGAAAAAACAACTTCCAACAAAAATAAGCTAGGGTTAACATGTCCCTCCTTGCGAGCTCCTACGCTCAACTAAGAGAAAATCTCAATTCTCTCCCTCGACAAGTCTAGTCGACATAAATGGTATCATTTCTAAAATGATACATCTCTAAAAATTCATGTGGGTTAGCCTTACAATGGGAACAACACTCAATAATTTGGCAAAACCACGCCATTCTTCGAGAAGAAAAAACATTATCTACTCGCAACGCTTTCCACAAAAGCATAAACTTAATAACAACTCTCCTCTGAGCATAATACAAATCCTCCTCAGATTATAAATGAACTCTAAGTATAACAAATGATATTCTTCAGATCTTTTCTAACACAATCAGTTCGATCTCCCTTTTTTGCTCATCATCATTTGAAGTCATCACTTCGAATGCCTCGAACTGACAACTTGGGGGGCTTATGTTCTGGACTAGCCAAAATCCTAGCCCACTACGAATTAGGTCCAATTACTCATAGGCCCAACAAGCAAAAGCCTACCATCAGTAATTAGATCCTCTCCGCCTCAATGAAGACACATAATGACATCACGACTCATAATGGCTATCCTTGAGGGCATTCATGGGGCCATTCATAACAACTTCCCACCATGACCTTACAACGGTCTCCTAGACTCTATATAATGAGCTATTGACAATCTCACAAGGGATGTATCTCTCTATGCTTCACCCCACTCTTGCTCATACACTGACTTGGGAGTTGGAGCAACTGCACGTACAACACTCCCCTTCTCCTCAACGGGGTTGCAGCGAGCACATCCTCAGGGCATCCACTTCCGTCGATCCACCACCACTGTGAGTATCCTTACCCTCCTCAGGTAAATTCTTCTGTTTGTTCTGAACACAAAATAACAAGACTATTATCACTTAGAGAACCCTTTGTAGTTAGGAAATCAGTTGCATGGTTACCCTCACGTAAAGTATGTTGTAAACTAATCATTCAATCTCTACGAAAGTGTTTAATAACCATGAACAAATTTCCATACTTGTGATGTACATTCAAATCCTTTTTGATGAGGTCAACAACAATAGTTGAATCAGAGAGACACAACACCTGCTTAAATCCTGTATCCCAACAGAACTTCAAACCATGGTATTAACCCAAAATCTCAACATGGAGAGTGCAAGGTCTACTAATTTTCTCAAAGAAGCCATGCAAAAAAGAACCTTTATGATCACGAATAAGACCACCAAAATCTTCCAAGTTGGAATCGAGAAACATGTTACCATCAACATTAAGAGCTACTTAATCCATACTAGCTCATTCCCAACTAGCAATACGTGCATGTTTGTTGAACAATGTGAGAGGTAGGATAAGGCTAAGCAAACGCTTCGAAGACATGATACAAAAATAATAACACTTCAGTGCCAATTTCTTAGGCAGAATGCTTGATATCCTCAAAGATTCATTTGTTGCGAGAACACCAAATCTTCCACATGATAATGGGTCCAATGAGGCTAATATTTGAAATAAACTCTTTCAACCAAGTATGCAAATTATCTCGATCCAGAATAGTGACTGACTGATGGAGACATAAGGACCACACGTCCTTGACATGCAAGCAAGAAAACAAAGCATGCAACATATCTTCACTACCTTGATTAGGAGTAGGACATAAGTTAGAAAATATAAGATTATTACACTATAAAATTGACTTGAAGAAACAGACTCATGATACAATAACTGAATATTTGAAAGAACACAAAGCCTCAAATCCAATTCCAACTTTCTTCCTCGAGCAATAAGATATGTTTTGGTCCATCTTCAGATTAAAATAATATTTCCAAAAATGCCATTAAAAAAAGGAAAATCCCAAAGCTCATCGATACATCATGGATTTTCTGAAAGTAATTAAATACATTTTTTAAAAAATAAATAAAAATTGAACACTTCAAATACAAATCAAACATATTTGTGAGCTTTATTCAAAAATATTATTAGCCATGACAACGAAGCAGGATGGGATGGGTTTAAACATTACTGGTCTCGCCCCCGTTTCTATGTAGCCGTCCCCGCCACCAAACTCTTTTGGGGTAATAATTGAACACCCACCTTCACCATCAATGGGGACAGGTTTTCCCGCCCCGACCCAATCCACACCCGCGAAAATTGTATTTTAAAAAAATAAATAAATAACAAGTTCATGTTTTTTCATTTTTTTTATATCAACACAGAAACAATAATTAAATTAATAATAAAAGATCTAATAAACCTCTTTCAAAATAGCAAGATAACTCTAATAAACATGCTTATAAAAAGTAACAATATATTAAACGAGTTTGACACTTATTTGTAAATTAATGTGTATAAGATTATTAAATATAATAAGGTAAATTCCAATAACGGGGACGGGGTTGGGCGGGTAGCGGGCGGGTATAAATATCCCCCGACCCCGACCCCAAAACCAGGTTTCCCTAGCATCCACACCCAATTAAATCAGTTTTTCTCTGTTAAATTTAAGGAGGGGGTGGTCGGGTCTGAGCAGGGGCGGGTTTTGTTGCCATGCCCAAATATTATTATCGCCTATCAGATAATTTTTTTAGGGGACCTACCGGATATATTTAAAACATGACTCTACCTAGGAATATAATTACACACCTTAAAATAAATGTAGGAGTAGGTTTGGTTTTATATGTTCACATTGAGGCCAACCAAGTGGCCATCTTAAGTTTGGTCTTGCTATGTCTAACGAGGATATTTTGTCTCTAAGTTTGCCTCTTTGCATTGTTGCCTAACAGTTGTCATTTTAGAGGCTTTTTTTCTTTCTTTTAAAGCTTTTAGTTTCTGGTTCTACTTTTTTTGTTGATTATTGGTGCTGTCTCGTTTTAAATGTTTTTCTTTTTAATGTATGTGACATTTATCGGTCTTTTGACATGTGAGTTTATTTTTGAATATATCTATCTTAGAAATGAGATTTGACAGAAAAGAATCATTATTTTCTTGCCATGTATTTGATGGGATCAAAACTGGAATTAGTTGTTCCATTTCATCATTATGATCGTTATATATTGAATGTTAAAATGGAAAGTAAACATAATTTCATGACAATATGTGCACTCAGAAATATTTCAAAGCATTCTCTTTTCTTAATGATTTAATTTGTATAAATCAATGGTATAAAACTTTTTTAGCATCAAATCAAATTACTCTATGATACCATAGTTCCTTAAATATCTTCACAATAGTATGTTTGATTTTATGCAATTTGTATAAATCAATGGTATGAAACTTTTTTAGCATCAAATCAAATTATTCTATGATACCATGTTTTTAAGTTAGTTCCTTAAATATCTTCACAATAGCATGTTTGATTTTATACAAGTGTAAAAGAAATTTACATTGTCGGTGCATAAAAATTAATTTCCTTTGACTCATAACTCTTAATTCAACAATCAAAAATGCCGAGATTATTAGGTCGCATGTTATAATCTGGATTCGAATCCAAACTCATTTATTTGTGTGTAAATTTCTAATAATTTTGTCATTTTATCTATCAACAAAAAAATAATTATTTATTTTGATAGTTTCCTCGGTGATTTATGACTACGAATATTTTTGATACAATGGCAAAGTGGAAAACATAGGACCACAGGAGATGGAACTAGGGTTGATGGGACACATATTGCCCATCATAATCTCATTTTGCTCCCCTTAAAAATTATTTAGTGTAATCCTCTTGTCAACGTTGCATGCTTTAGGAATTAATATTATTATTTTTTTAAAATAATGTCTTTCATGCTCCACATTTATACTTTGAATTAAGTGAATATAATGATTAATGTCAATTTTAACATTAAAAAATCATTAATTTAATACATGAATACTTAAATGAGATAGTTCAAGTTTCTTCTGACTTAATGAACTATTCTACATTTAAATGACAATGCATCAACATTCAAAAATTTGAGAGTTTTGTCGTCTATTTATTGTAGTACTACCTAATTTAAGATATTAATATCAATGGTTGCACCATACCCAACTTAAAAAGAAAACTAAATCATAATCTCATAATAACTATGTAAACTCTTTTTGCTTTCTGTTCTGGCACTCCTTATACTAATCAAAGAATGCGTTCTTTAATCTAAGTTTCATTTTGACTTGTTAAAAAAAAACATATAATCTCATAATAAATAAGAAAAGAGCATTCAAAAAATCATAATCTCATAAATAAGAAAAGAGCATTCAAAATCCCGAATTGTACAAGTAAATTAACACACGGCACTGCTTTGCTTTGCAGATGCCTATTATACATGGGATAAGTTGGGTAGATATACATTCATATCACATGAAAATACCCAAAATAGGTTGGAAGTTATGGTGGAGCGATACTATAAGAACAATCGTACTATGGTGTTGTATATTCTAGTAATAGTAGAAATAATAGGAGAGATATGTGGCTGAGTAATTTTCCTATACAAAAATCTTTAGGTACACTATTTATAAAATTGTTTTTTCAATAGGTCCCCCATTCATTTAGTACATTTCGTATCAAGGGTTTTCGAATCCCCAGTCTTTGAGAAGCAATTGCAAAAAAGTGAAAATCTTCTCATTTAGTTTAGCAAGACATATATTATCTTCATCTAAACTAATTATGTAGGAAACAAGTAAAATAGTTTGTATCATACACAATTTTTCTACTATTGTATTAATAGGTTTCATCATATCTCACTCGATCTATTGATAGGACTATATGTCTGGTAAGAGACCGATGTAGGCAATGGTGGCGGAAAATGCTCTGGTATGGTGACGATGAGTCTTCGCGATGGAACGAAATGTGCCTACAGGCATGTTAGCACTCCAACGCTCAAGTTGGTATTGGCACTACTAGAAAAAGAAAAATTAGCGAGGAAAATTAGTGACGGAAAAAATGAAATTCCTCACAAATTCCTTGATCGCAAAATTTAGTGACGGAATTAGAGAGGGATTTCACGTTTTCCCTCACTAAATATCCCTCACTAATTTTTGTTTTTTTAGTAGTGTGGAACTGATAAAAAGTGTGGAACAAATGAATCATACATTGGAGGTGAAATTAAACCACCCTTATATAGGCGTTTGTGAGAATAACTGCTTCCGTGCAATGATAAAACAACCTTAGATGATATAACACATACCTCATTTGCGCATCATAAAATTAGTAGTGAATATTACACATTGTAATTAATAATCTTCAAATAGAATTGTGCAGAAAAATCCTAAAACGCTTGAAACAAAGAGTCTAAAATCTCGGATTAAAAATAAGGGGTTAAAATACTAGTTGAAGTTAGAATATTGTTCTAACAATAGCAATGTCATGTCCACTAAATCCATAAAATATTGTATTTATAAAGATTAGATTTATCATTCAAAAAGTCTCAACGGTCTAACTTATTGTTCGATGGTCTTCCATTTATGTGGAATTTTCATATTTTATTAATATAATTATTGTGAATAAGGAAACCAAAAGTGTGTTGAAACTAAAAAAAATACATAAAGAAACTACTTTTTCCTATTATTATTTAAATACTATGCACAAACAATAATGTAAATATGTTTTACATAGACATTTCACATTTGCTTATATCTCACCGCTTAGATATACATATTATATTTAAGAGAATAACATGATGATACAAAACAACAAATAAATATGATCAGTTGTATGTTTACAATTTTTTAATTAACTCTGGTCATATGATAGCAATCAAACTCATTATTTTAACGAATTCAAGATATCATTTTGCATGGTCCAACACTCAAGAGCTTAGTTCTCATTAATTAACTAACTAATGTTTCATACCTCAGTCTTCATTCAAATTCTATAATATTATTAGGTGCTAGAGTGCTTTGCACTCTTATTTGAGTCCACACGGCTAAAATAAATCGAATCCTGAAATCGTTATCGATATTGATAGTTTTATAGTCAAATGTGAGATTAAATTTGAGAAATCTGTGTTTATTTTATGAAGAGGGACCCATGTGAAGATATATGTGTAACTTAATGTTAACGTCACGCAGTCAAAAATATAATTTGTATCATCACATTCACATAGCATAAAGTATTCTAAAATTAAACCAACTCGTGCCAATTCCATTTTAATATCATCCATGCTATTTTTTTTTTAATTAAGAACAAACCATGAATTAAATAATAGTCTAATATGATTGCTTACCGCATTACGATTTTTTTCCATGCATGCATTGAAATCTTATCTCATCATAGATATGCACACTCGGAATTTTTTTTTTTTACACATCCCTTCAATTATTTTAATGATGTATTATTGCATCATTTAATGAGTTAAAAACACTTGTTTATCATACATCATTACTTGATGTGTCAATACCTCATTTGATACATGTATAAAAAAAAAGTACAATAATAGTGCATATAATTAAACTATATCGTCCCTGTGAGTATAAGTCAATTGCTAAAGACAATGTATTGTTATATATAGAGACACCTCAAACACTCCATTTATTCACTTTAAAAAGTGAACTCTAGCCAATATACTACTTGAAAAAAAAAAAAAATTATATTTAAAACATATGAAGTCCACAAGTTATATAATGCAATTGACAAAAATGTCATGACAGACACTATAATCAAGGTTCGAACCCAGTTTATCCACTTATGTTTGAGTTTTTAATAGTTAAACAATGACTTCATTATTTTATTATTGTTTTAGTTTCTCGTAAATTTTCGAGATAGTTATTTGATTAATCAATATTAATCCGACTTCAATTGATAAAAAGGTACAAAATAATTAGAGCATGGTGATTAAATATTATTCATTGGAGGGCAGGGTTTTTAGGTTGAGCAATATAGGAAAAAATGGAGAATCTTGTAAAAAAAAATTGAAAGAATCTTTTACATTTTTTAAAAGAGTGTGTTTTAAGAGAATAATAAATTAATATTTATAATATATATATATGGTTTTGCTAAAAGCCACCCATGAAGGTGTCTTTTAGCAACCCACACCTCAAGATATGATTTTCACTTTTTAGTTATAACTTTGCTAAAAGACACTTTCATGAAAGGTGTCTTCTATTAAAAACCCATATATATAAATAAAGAGATTTTTTTTTACAAAACGATAAAAAGTTATGGCACACTGGTTGGTACATGATAGAAGGAACAGCAGTACAGACACATGAAAAACATTGAGTGCAGTACAACTTTTTTATTTTATACTATTAGGAAAACTAATGTCTCACATTAAAAAAGATAAAGTTAATAAAGAATTTATAGTTATATCAAGGTTTTAAAGTCTTCAAAATTTAAAATATAAAGGTCTCGCTAACATGATAAGACATTAAATATGAAAAATTCGATTTTGAAAATTGTGTGTTTATGCTCTTAAAATCTTAAAAACTTATCTTTTCAATACAATATTTATTTTTTAATCTAATTTTAGATTCTTATCTTGTGCCATTAAAATATAAGTTAGCATTTTCCAAAATATAATAATCTATCAACAAAGGTTATTACGCACAAACATTGAAGAATACACAACGTTTTAAATGCAAAAATATACTAGAAATTAGGATGCAGAAACTTAAAGACTTGAAAGTAAAATGCAGAACTCGTAAATTACTGAATTAAGATGCATTGAACTGGAATTGGTATAAAGGTATGTTTCGTACTTCAAATTTAGAGACTAGGTTTCTTTTGTTAGGATTTAAACCCATGAGAAGAGCCTAACCCAAAAGATTAACACATTAGGTGGGAGAGCTTCATGGCTTAAGTACCACATCAAACACTTTTATTTACCTGATGTGGGACTTCTAACATTGTCACGCCCATTAAGAGCCGACGTCCGCGATGGCTTTCACTCTATCGACACTGACCCGATGGTAGCCCTTTCCTTTTTAGCCATGGCTTAAGTACCACATCAAACACTTTTATTTACTCGATGTGGGATTCCTAACTTTGCCTCACCCTTTAAGAGCCGACGTCCACGACGACTTTCACCCTATCGACACTGACCCGATGGTAGCCCTTTCCTTTTTGGCAGCTTCACTCACCTATCAGTAATCGGTGGAGCACCTTAATCCAGCCTATAGGTAGCCCTTTCCGTAGTCCAACTCTCAACGAAAGCACCAATTGTTAGGATTTAAGCTCATGAAGAGAGCACAACCCAAAAGACTAGTCCATTAGGTGGGAGAGTCTCATGACTTAAGTACCACATCAAACACTTTTATTTACCCGATGTGTGACTCCTAACACATATTTTGTCGAGAGTCTTCAATCATCTAACTTGCTCTAAAGCTTGATCTTCTGTTATATTCTTATCTCGTCACAGTATCAATGTCTGGTTATAATGTTTATTTGACAAATATAATTTTTGTTTTCATCTAATGGCGTTTGTAATTTGTAAGTCTTTGCATTAGCATTCTTTCAACCTTGATGTATGGCTTGGTCGTGGTGAGTAAGATTACACAAAATCGCCTAAATTCTGCCTTTGAAATGTTAGTTATTCATTCTTAAATTTTGATTCAATTCATTTAACGATTAATCTTATGTAGTTGATCTATCTCCATGATATATGAATAGGATAGCCAATGCCATAACCGGTGAGACAAAATCCCTTTGATGAAAGGTGAAATAAATTATTGTGTAATGAAGTTGGGATGAAATGGGTGAAGGAGATAACTTCAAGGGAAAAGATTCGAGTAATATTCCTCTTTTCATGCAATTTCAAACGTTGATTCCTATATGAAAACATTTACACACTTCATATGGCTGCCTTATAATTCTATGACATGGTTCCAAAGATAGTAACCAATAGAAGTTCTTTCTCCAAACGAATCTTTTCCATTTTAGTATAAACAGGGTTACTAATTCCCCCACTTGAAAATTGAAGTATTTTAAAATGTGGTGATTCAAATAACATGGAAGAACTGACATGACATATTGCATGATTTTTTTCTTCTTCTAGGTGTCTATAAATGGAACAAATAAAGGTTCTCCATGAAATAGTCTAGAGCCATTTGGTTGAGTAATTTGCTGTCACACTGGGGAGAACGACTTGCAGCATGCACATTGTTGGTTTTGGATTTCAAAACTATTGTATTTGAATTTCTAAAATCTATTTTAAAAGAGAATATCTATTGAAATTGTTACTAGGCTGATCAGTCACGACCAGGTCGATCTTCTTAAGACATTTTGTGGTACTGGTCAAAATTGTCCAAGACAGACTATCGACCACGTTGCCTCCAGCATAAAACAAGCACAACTTCAAATGTGTCGTTAATTACTGCATTGTAGACCGTTCGAGATTTACACCTTCAATATGGTACTAAGACCACTCTATTATGGTGTTAAAACCATTAAATATGGTGTTATCACCATTCTAACCTCGAAGTTCTTCAAAATATCAATATGGTACTACGACCACTCAAATATGGTGATACCACCATTCTGACTATATATATATTCTATTAAGATCATTCTTAATTCTGACGAGACTTTATTATTCCAAAAGGGATTATGATCTTAAATGTACTCTTTATTCTGAAGGGACATAAATTATCGAATGGACAATGTTCTTAAGACCATTCTTAATTCTGAAGCGACGTTATACTGAAAAAGGGACTATGGTCTTAAGAACACTTTTAATTCCGAAGGGACAGAAAAAATAGATGAGGAGAAGAATAGTTCGTTAACACAAGATGGATGGAGAAGAGAGAAAGAGTTCTCGACAACTTAATAGAACTCTTTGGTGAGATTTTTGAACTGAGTGGAGTCCTCTATTTATATAGAGGTTTTGTAACTGGTTTAACTAAAATTGCGGCATCAGTCACTCATCGTAGATATACGCACTCGATATAATTTTTTTTACACATACCTTCAATGATTTTAATGATGTATTATGACATCATTTAATAAGTTAAAAACACATAATTTATCATACCTCATTAATTGATGTGTCAACCCCACATTTGATGCATGTGTAAAAAAGTTGTACAATAATAGTGCATATAAATTAAACTATATCATTCTCGTGAACATAACTCAGTTGACAGTGACAATGCATCGTTATATGTAGGGGCATCCTGAATACCTCACTTATTCGTTTTAAAAAGTGAATTCCAGCTAGGCTACTTGACCCAAAAAGAAATAAATTAAACGATATCTAAAAAATATGAAGTCCACAAGTTATATAGTTCAATTAACAAAAATGTCAAAATTGTCATGTTAGACACCATGATCGAGGTTCAAATCCATTTTATCTCTATTTATATGTGAGTTTTTAATAGTTCATCATTTTATGATTATTTTAGCTTCTCATAAATTTCCGAGATAGTCTTATTTCATTAATCAATAGTAATCTAACTTCAAATGATAAAAAGGTACAAAATTTAGTGAATGGTGATTAAATATTATTCATTGGTCCCCGTGAGCTTAGCTCAGTTGGCAAGGACATGCATTGTTATATGTAGGGGCCGGGGTTTTAACTCCGGACACCCCATTTATTCACCTTCTAAAAGGTGAATTCTAATCACTAGGCTACTTAAGAAAAAAAAATATTATTCATTGGAGGGCTTTTAGGGTTGAGCAATATAGAAAGAAAAAAAGGAGAATCTTTGAAAAAAAATATTTAGAAGAATCTTTCACATTTTTTTTAAAAAAAAGTATGTTTTAAGAGAATAATAAATTAATACATATAATATATATATATATATATATATATATATATATATATATATATATATTATTTTAAAAGAGTTTTTTTTCCTTTAAAGTTATGGCACACTTGTTGGTACATGAAAATAATTGAGTGCAGTACATTAAAAAAGAAATGTTTTAAGAAGATTTTATAGTTATATCAAGGTTTTAAGTCTTCCAAATTAAAAATATAATAATCTATCAACAAAGGTTGGTATACAAACATTCAACAATACACAACGTTTTAAATGCAAAAATATACTTGAAAGTAGGATGCAGAAACTTAAGACTTGAAAGTAAAATGCAGAACTCGTAAATTGCTGAATTAAGATGCATTGAACTGAAATTGGCATGAAGGTATGTGTCGTACTTCAAATTTTAGAGAATAGTTTTTTATTTTCAGTGTAGCCATACATTTGTGCAATCAAGCATCCCTTATTAGAGACTGTTGTTGAACACTCTTTTTTTGACGTGTCTTTTGTGTACTTGTCGAATACAAATTTTGTCGAGAGACTTCAATTATTTTTTTGTCGAGAGTCTTCAATCATCTAACTCGACCTTTTGCTACTTTTTTATCTCATCATAGCATCAATGTCTGGTTATAATGTTTATTTGACAAATATATTTTGTTTTCATCTAATAGCATGTATAATTTGTAAGTCTTTGCTTTAGCATTCTTTAAACCTTGATGTCTGGCTTGGTCCTGGTGAGTGAGATTACACAAAATCGCCTAAAACCTGCCTCTGAAATGTTAGTTATTCACTTCATGTTGATCTATCTCATGTTAATCTCATGAGATTACACAAAATCGCCTAAAACCTGCCTTTGAAATGCTGCAATTCACTTAACGATTAATCTCATGTTGATCTATCTCCATGATATATGAATAGAATAGCCAATGCCATAACCGGTGAGACAAAATTCCTTTGATGAAAGGTGAAATAAATTATTGTGTAAGGAAGTTGGGATGAAAAGAGATAACTTCAAGGGAAAAGATTCGAGTAGTAATTCCTCTTTTCATGCAATTTCAAACGTTGATTCCCATATGAAAACATTTACACACTTCATATGGCTGCCTTATAATTCTATGACATGGTTCCAAAGATAGTAACCAATAAAAGTTCTTTCTCCAAACGAATCTTTTCCATTTTAGTATAAACAGGGTTACAATTTCCCCACTTGAAAATTGAAGTATTTTAAAATGTGGTGATTCAAATAACATGGAAGAACCGACATGATCTATTGCATGATTTAATTTTCCTCTAGGTGCCTATAAATGGAAGAAATAAAAGATTCTCCTTGAAATAGTCTAGAGCCATTTGGTTGAGTAATTTGTTGTCACACTGGGGGCAGTGGCGGAGCCAGAAAAATTATAGAGCCTGGGCAAAATAAAACAATGATAGGTTTTACTTATGGAAAAATCTGTAGGTAAAGGTGGAAAACATGACGTGACAACCATTTGGCAATGACAGTGGATTTAGCTACAGAAATTTTTCCTATAGTGACGAATTTTGGCCATCACAAAAAATCAAATTTGTTGTAAAATTCTTGTAGCGATACAAAGAAAGTATGGGCAGTGGCGGATCTTGATTAACGATGTGGGGGGGTGCCAAAATTGTATGTGATATATATATATATATATATATAGAACTGTTTCATTATGCAACAAGAACTGGTTAGTAGATGAAGTGGTTAGTTTCTTTTGAATTTAGTGTGGTGTAGCCGGTTCAAGTCCCCACAGGGACACTTTTTTGAATAAAATATTAATATAATATTAAAAATACAGAAGAAATACTAAAAAGCTGAGGCGATAAGACTCAAACCAGAGACATCGCACTGAAAGAATGGTCGCCAATCCACTGCAACTGTGGGAAACGATGGCATGGCTCCCATAGGTCCCCAAAGAAATCCGCCCCTGAGTATGGGTTGAGCCCGGGCGCGTGCCCAGGCTAGCTGGGTGGTAAATCCGCCCCTGGGGGGACCGACTTGCAGCATGCACATGGATCATGTGAAAATACAATGTTCTTCGGTTTGATTTTAGTACGTAGATGAAGTGATGAGCATCAATATAAATTCGAGGGTAAATTACATCATGTATCCTTTAAGTTTGAAGTTTGTAATAGATTGGTTCTTTAACTTATTTTGGTCACACATAAGTCCTTTAAGTTTAAAGTTTGTAACAGATTGGTCTTTTAAGTTATTTTGGTCACAAATAAGTCATTTAAGTTTGTAAACGTTTTCGTATTAGTCCTTCTACCACATCATTGTTTGGTTAATATAAGGACTAAATCGAACACTTTTACAAACTTAAATGACTTATTTGTGACCAAAATAACTTAAAGGAACAATCTGTTACAAACTTTAAACTTAAAGGACTTATGTGTAACCAAAATAACTTAAAGAACCAATATATTACAAACCTCAAACTTAAGGGACCCATGATGTAATTTAGTCTAAATTGGAAGACACAAAGTGGAATATTTTGGATTTGAACTCACAATACCATAGAAGGTATACAATTTAACAATGTTGATATTAATGGTTGCGCTCATTCTTATACAACATGTTTAAAAAACTTGAATGACCAAAGTATATTTTGGGCTATGTGTATATTGATATATTGTCTTTTCAAAAATAATTCAATTGTACAAAAAAAACTCAATTACTAAATAATGTTAAGATCATTAGCTGGATGTGCAATTTGAGTTTTGCAAATACGTCTAGCATGGTATGAAGTCTAGCATGGTATGAATAATGAGTTATTTTCGGTTCAAGGTGGACCACTCTTTTATTGAGACAACATTTGGGTGATATTCTGGTGTTAAAGTCATGAGACATTATTTAACCTATGTATCTCTCTTTATTTTTAAAAAAATAACAAAAAATAAAAAATTGCAGTGAAAGAGAAAGATGAAAATCACTTATCAGATTATGGTTGGTCAATATCACATGATATTGACACCACAATATCACCTAAATATTGTCTCTCTTGATGTGGTTCTGAACATGGTTGTAATGTGCGGTCGTGCCAAGGTCTCAATTTTTATGATTTTGATCATAAAATTTTATTTAAAAAATTAAAAGTCAAGATATTTTAACTATTCTATTAAAATCAAATATTATGATTTTTTTTTTTTACAACGTATAAGAGGATTTTAATTATTTTTGAGTAAATTACACTTTCCTCCCCTAAGAGAAGCTTGAACTACACCCTCCTCCTCTCTTATGTTAAAATATACACTCCTCTTCTTTGCAAAGTAAAATTTATCCTCCCCTCCCCTAAGAGATGCTTGAATTGCAACCCCCTTCCATAATAATTAAATATGCATTACACTTTAACCTATTTTAACATAAATAAATATTTTTATAATATATACTAATTTTGAATCACCATTTAAAAAAATAAAATTGTTTTTTTTATAATTTAAATGTCAATGATAGTTAAATTTAAATATTTTGTTATTAATTTTATAATTTGGAGTGTAAAATTCACTTTTAAATAACCATACTTAATCGACTTTAGTATTTTTTTTCACATATTTTAATTTTATTTTGGGTTGTTTCATATTTTATAATAGAGTTTAAGACTATATGTTAATGAAATTGTGAATAAATAATAGCAAAAAATATGTATCTAAAATTTGATTATATTAAAATGGACCCGCAATACTATTTTTTATCGAAGTATGTTAGATAATTTTTTCTAGATTATTAGAAATAGAATAAAAAATTATTGAGGGAGTAAAGCGTAGATTTTAACATAAAAGGGGAGGATAATCTAATTCAAGTTTTTCTCGAGGGAGGTGAGTGAAATATTTTCTAATATGTTTTGAATAAGAGGGGAGGAAAATGTATATTTTAACATAAGAGAAGAGGCGAGTGTAATTCAAGTATCCTTGAAGAAAGTGAAGTGTAATTTACTCATTATTTTCCTAAATACATAGATATTTGAGCAATATTTACTTAGTCACAAAACCAAACAAAAAGAAATTGGCAAAGTGAATTTTGCTCATGTTCTTGATATGTGCTGGTGAGACACGTCATTTACACAAAAAGTACAAGAACAAGGGAAAATTGTTGATGACACATTGGAGAAGGCTGAGAAACACATGTAAAAGACTAAAATGTCTTTCGGCAGTTAACTGTAGAGGAATTCCTAAACCGGCTGCAATTAACTGCTGAAGTTTTCTTCGGTAGTTAACTGCCGAGGAAACATCAAACCTAATTTATTTTTTGTTGCAAAAACCTTAAATTGTCAATATTAATATTTATTGATTTTAATTTTTTCAATCATTATTTTGGCACGTTTCAAACAATTGCAGTATTATACTTATGCGTATATATATCTTAATGAGAATAGCATTTAAATCCTCTAAAAAAACATTTCAATGAGTATAAAAATTAAATATTTGAATATTATTTTGCACATTAAAAAAAATAGTAATAGTATTTTGTTATATTATATTAAATGAAATTGTTATTAAAGGGGTTATAATTATAATTATATGTCAAAATTTAAGGGGTTATAAATTTGGCAGATACTATTTACATAATTATTATCAAAAGAAAAATATATGATTTATGTCAATAGTAGCCCAAGTTTCTAATTATAATAACTAATTCTTAAAAAAAACGAGTAATAACTGAGAATTAATAGAATCCTTAAAAAGAAAACTAAGATTTAATAGTAATAAATTAGTAATTTCAAAAAAGACAAATGTTTCCAAGTCCACTATACCGTAAATCAATTCTATCTTCAATTCAATCTTTGAATTCATTTTCAATAAATACCATTAATTAAAAAAACTAAAACGTCTTTGTCATTTGTAATTTCAGATTTCCTCGGCAGTTAACTGTCGAGGTTTTCCTCAGTAGTTAACTGCAGCCGGTTTTATTTTTCCTCGGCACTAAACTACCGAGGGTTATTTTCGTCTTTTGCATGTGTTTCTAAGCCAAACAACATGTGTATACAGTAATTTTCAAAATGTTTTGTAAAAGTGGGTGAATGAAGGTAATGACCTAATTTTCTCATAAGACTAGTCTTTATATAGTTACTACACAAATGGGTTCAATCTCTAGTTCTCGTAATGGGCTCAATATTCTTACCAACTAATTCACCAAAGTTACAACACACTTAACCGTCAAAATAACGAATAATTACTGTCTCTTAAATAGTTACCCCAACTCGCTAGTAACTTAGTAAAAATAATTATTCCCACTTGAAATACTAAAAATAACCCTCTAAACAAAATGACTAATTTACCCTTGCTCACCAAATGACCAAAATACCCCTGAGTCTAAAATGACTAAAATACCCTTCTTAATCCAAAATCCACTAATCCCGAATAAAATACACACAAAGATAAATAATCGCATACAAGCACATATAAACACACGAAATAAATATTCAAAATAAATCTAGCGAAAAACCGGTTGTTACACTCTGTCTCAGATTAACTGAGTCATTCGCTTATTTCAGACATATTAAGAAAAATGTATAAATGAAGAAGAGAGAGAGAGAGAGAGAGAGAGAGAGAGTGAGTGAGAGAGAGAGAATGGTTTTAAGTGTTTTTGTTACGTATTGATGCATTTTCTACTACATAAATGCAAAGTGGAATATATTGAATTGAAAATGATGAAAGTAATATTAATTAGAGTTATATTTAGAAAAAAAGTAATTAATGTTGTATTGAAAAGTTAAAATGGTCAATTTTTTGATACAATATTTTTTTGCAAATGACTTACTTATTTTGGGTTGGAGGGGGTAATAATTAAAATCACATACATTTATGGGGATCATATTTTCATTTTCCATGATGACCTCTTTCATATATCACATTACAAAATATTCACAGTTAATAACATTAATTTGACGGGGGCAATGCAAAAAAAAACATTTACATCGATTTCTTTTACTCTACATAATTGTATAAAAACAATTTTAATTTCAACATACCTTTATTTTTTGTCATGCGATTTTCTTTGACTTGTACACTTTAGAATTAATATGAGTACGATAAATTTGCAAAGCACTGTTAAAATTAAATTAACTTCAAATGAGTATTATTATAAATAATCATACTTATAAAAATGTGAAATGTAAAGAGTCGATGCTCAGTTATCAAACTTTGTTTTTAATTTTTGATATTCTGTTGGCTCACTATTCAACGGGTCTATGTAATATATCATCTGATTAATGACAAGCAACACCTAATATTTACTGCATCCAACATTTAAATATTACAATAAAAAATTTACATTCAACATAATTTGTTGACGTAAATAAAATTTTGACTAGAAATCTCACAGTATATTGCAAAGTGCAAGAATCATCCTATCCTTGAACTCCTTATCTTTAAAGTGTATTTTTGATATAGCATTTCCTTGATTATCGTCTTGTAATACATGTGGGGATATGAAGGAGAACTTGGTTATTAATCCATTTGGACTAAAGAACTTGTCAAACAAGTACCTTGAACTGGAAAACAATTAAAGATATAAATATTCCCTCACAATATAAATAACATTAATATTAATTTATTGGTTGAATTAAAGAACATTGGTAATAATAAGAGAAAGGGTTAATAGGTCTTTACCCCCCTGTAATATTGGTCATTTCCGGTTTTCCCCCTTGTAAAATATTTTTTTTGATTTACCCCCCTGTAAAATATTTTTGTTTTGATTTACCCCCCTAATAGGCCAAACAAAAACCAATTTTATTTTTTTTTTTAAGAATTTTTCA